>Ga0209178_1000162_pt1 | contig 17380 bp, 21 predicted proteins | sample GAAS200_FD_187521 | JGI IMG/M metagenome (GOLD analysis project Ga0209178, IMG submission 187521) | Agricultural soil microbial communities from Georgia to study Nitrogen management - GA AS200 (SPAdes) (version 2) | ecosystem: Environmental > Terrestrial > Soil > Agricultural land | place: USA... | reverse complement strand
CGACCGCCTTCTTCAGCGCCAGGTCGGTGTAGGGCTCGGTGCTGCCGGTGGTGCGGATGGTGGTGACGCCGCCGGCGAGGTACAGCTTGGGAAAACTCGACGCCTGCTCCGGATAGATCGCCTCCTTCGCCGCGGGATTCACCTTGGGCGCGGGATAGAACATGTGGTCGTGCATGCCGACCAGGCCGGGAATCAGCGTCTGCCCACTGCCGTCGATGACCGTCGTGCCCTCGGGCAAGGTCACGTGGCGCCCGACCGCCGCGATGCGCCCGTCGCGCAGCAACACCGTCTGGTTATCCCGGGCGGGCGTGCCGTGGCCGTCGATCACCCGCACGTGGGTGATCGCCAGCAGTGGCTGGGCGTGCACGACATAAACCTGCGCCGGAGACGACAACACCGGCATGGCGGCCCGGGCCGGCGACGCGGCCCCGAACGCGGCGCAGACCACAACCAGGGCGAACGCCCGCACTGTACCCATGCCACGAAGATTCGACGAACGATGCATGACTGCCCCCGGTTTGCGTGATGCACGGTTCCACTCGACCGCGCCGGGCGGAATGTACGCCCAGCGCCGCCGCCGGGGAATGGCTTGCCGCGACCAATTTGTCATGTATATTGACTGTCAAGTAAACGGACTAGTGAGCCGCCATGTCCCGCACACCTCACTGGCACGAGCAAGTCGTGACGCCGGCCCTGCTCCGCCACGCGCGAACCATTTACGGCACGGCCATGCGCCGGGCACTGGGCAACGCCGGCTATCACGATATTCCGAAGAACGGCCTGTACCTGATTGGCGGCATGGCACTCCACGAGCGCGGCGTGCCGCTGGGGGAACTGGTCCGGGAGTTGCGCGTGTCCAAGCAGGCCGCCAGCCAGCTCGTCGACGCACTGGTGGCGGGTGGCTACCTGCAGCGTGCCGCCGACGAAAACGATCGCCGCAAGCTGGTCGTGACCCTGACTCGACGAGGCCGCGCCGCCGCGGAGGTGCAGGCGAAAGCGCGCGAGCAGGTCGACGCCGAACTGCTTGCGCGTGTCGGTGCCCGCGCGGTCAGCACCACCCGCAGGACGCTCGCCGCCCTGATCGACCTCGGCCAGCCCGGCGAAAGTGGCCACCGACACGACTGAGCCGCTTGCTGGAGCCTTTGCTCCAGCCCCACCACATGAGCGATGCCATGCACGACTATCTCTTCCTGATGCACCCGCTGCCTCCCGGCTCCGACAGAAACCCCGGCGACTGGGGTTCCTACCTAGCCCGACTTCGTCGCACCGGCCGGTTCGGCGGGGGCAGCTCGGTCGGCGGCGGCGTGTGCGTCTCCCGCTCCGGCGTCGCGCCGATCTCGATGCCACTCGCGGGCTACATCCGGGTCAGCGCGGATTCCATCGAGGATGCCTGTGCCCTGCTCGAGGGAAATCCCGTGATCGAGGCGGGCGGCACCGTCGAGGTGCGCGAGCTCCCGCGCGACTGAGGCGGCTCGGGCGCGGGACAGGTTGACGGAGCGCCTGGCGCAGAGGACAGTGACGGCGCTGGAAAACGACACGCCGGCGCGCGCCCCGGCCATCGCCAGGAGTCGTCCGGGAGGCCATCATGAGCTCCCTTCAGCCCACCTTGTTCGCCGCCATGGTGCTGCTCGCCGCAACCGGTACCGCCACGGTGTCCTCCGTTTCGCTCAACGGATTCACGCCCAAGGTATCAGCAAGGCTGCGCCCCTGCCTCGGTGAGGTTCCCTGCGCGGATCGCCTGGGCTAACCTGGTCCGAGGGGGCGCGGCATGGCGTATTGGTGGGTCAACCACAAACAGACTCGCGACCACGAGGTTCGTGGTGGCTATCTGTGGTCGCCCTATCGAAACGCCAACGGCGCGTACAACCAGACCTACGAGAACATGAAGCTCGTGCGGCCGGGCGATATCGTCTTCTCGTATGCCCACGGTCGCATCGGTTCTGTCGGCCGTGTCACCGTTCCCGCCTCGCCTAGCCCCAAGCCCATCGAGTTCGGCAATGTCGGTGATTACTGGTCCCGCGAAGGCTGGCTTGTCGAGGTCGATTTCAGGGAAGCACACCGCCCACTGCGACCCGCGGAGCATATCCAGGCCATCGCCCCGATGCTTCCACCACGTCATTCGCCATTGCAAAAGAATGGCCACGGCAATCAGGGATGCTATCTGGCTGGAATCTCCGATGCGCTCGGCCACGTGCTGATGGCCTCGCTCGATATGCAACAAGTACGCGATCTGGATCAGGAGGTCCCGTATCTGATCGAGCATGAACCCAACGCCCAGGTGCTCGACGATATCCACCGCATCGAAACAGACGCCTCGGTCCCCGAAACCCAGCGCCGGCAACTGGCCAAAGCCCGGGTCGGCCAAGGTTACTTTCGCAAACAGGTAATCCTGCTGGACGGTGCTTGCCGCGTCACCGGCGTCACCGACACCCGCGTGCTTATCGCAAGCCACATCAAACCCTGGCGCGAAGCCTCCAACGCGGAGCGCCTCAGCGGCTACAACGGACTGCTGCTCTCGCCGCACGTCGACGCCCTGTTCGACGAACAGTTCATCACATTTGAAGACGACGGCCGCATGCACGTCCATCCCTCGCTATCGCGCGACGTGCTCGATCGCTGGTCAATTGATCCGCACAGGCGCGTTGACCCATTCCGGTCAGAGCAAGCTTCGTTCCTCGCACATCACCGAGAGCTCTTCGCGCGCAAGGCGACATCCCTTTGGCTCACCTAAAATTCGCGGTGACGCTCGCACGGAATTTGTTGCCCGCAATTTCAGCGCATGAGCCCGCTCGCGGTGATACTCGGCTGCGTCGAGCCCGTTCGCGTCCTACAAAACAGCCTCCAGCCCCTTGCGATCAATCAGGTTCAGCAGCTTCAGCGAAGGACCGCTGGGCTTCTTCTCGCCAATTTCCCACTTCTGCACGGTGGAAACGCTGGTGTTGAGCACGGCAGCGAAGACGGCCTGGCTGACCTTCGAATTCTCGCGGATCAGCTTGATCTTGCTTGCGCCAATGTCCGGCACGGCGAGATGGCTCAGCGCTTCGTACTCGTGCATGCGGCGCTTGCTGATCACACCAGCCCGATGCAGGCCTGTGGCCGTCTCGTGGACTTCGGCAAGAATGCGGCTCTTGCGGACTTTGTTAGTCATGGTCTACCTCCACAAGTTCGTCGGCTTCCAGCGCGGCGGCAAGAGCTTTGTCGTCCTGACCAAGAAGATCTGACGCCAGCTCCTGCAGCGCGCGAAGCTCATGCTTGTCGATATTGGCTCGTTCGTTCTTGCCGAAACCAAAGATGAAGTACCAGCGGTCGCCTCGATTGGTGGCGACGATGGTTCGTGCGCCTCCGCGCTTTCCACGGCCGGGCAAGGCAATCCGTTTCTTGACCAACTGTCCGCCGAGGTCGGCATCGATCAGTCCTGCCTCCATCTCGATCACCGACTGGAACAGATCAGGATCGGCCAGACCCGTCTTGCCCATCCAACGGCTGAACGTCCGTGTTCTGAAAATCCGTTTCATGGCTACAACCATAGCACTTGGTGATATGGTTTTCATCTGCCCGTGGAGTCCTCGCATCAGTCAAAAAAGAAGCCCGCCATCGGCGGGCTTCTTCAGGCCAACGAGGTATCCCGTGCCCTACCCCAGCAACACCCGGTTCATCCGCTGCACGAATGCGGCGGGGTCCGGCAGCTGCGCACCGGCAGAAATCTCCGCCTGCTCCAGCAGCAGCGTAGCGAGATCGCGCGCCTTGTCCTCATCGGCCTCGTTCTCCACACGCTTGACCAGCGCGTGCGCCGGGTTGATCTCCAGCGTCGGCTTGCTCTCGGGCATGTCCTGCCCGGCTTCGCGCAGCAGACGCGCCAGGTGCGGGGCCATTTCGTAATCGGAGAGCGCCAGGCACGACGGCGAATCGGTCAGGCGGGCGGACACCTTCACCTCGCCCACGCGATCGCCGAGCAGGTCCTTGAGCTTCTTCAGCAGCGGCTCGGCCTCTTTCGTGGCCTCTTCCTGCTTTTTCTTGTCGGCCTCGTCCAGCGGTACCTCGCCCTTGGCCACGCTCTTGAGCTTCTTGCCTTCGTACTCGCCCAGGGAGCCGATCATCCATTCGTCGATGCGGTCGGACATCAGCAGCACCTCGATGTCCTTGGCCTTGAACGCTTCCAGCTGCGGGCTGCCGGCGGCGGCCTTGTAGCTGTCGGCGGTGATGTACCAGATCGCGTCCTGGCCGACGGCCATGCGGCTGATGTAGTCGTCCAGCGAGACGTTCTGTGCGGTGCCCTCGCCCTTGGTCGAGGCGAAGCGCAGCAGCTTGGCGATGCGCTCGCGGTTGTTGGCGTCTTCGCTGATGCCTTCCTTGAGCGTATTGCCGAAGGCCTTGTAGAAGGTCGCGAACTTCTCCGGTTCGTCGCGGGCGAGCTTCTCGATCAGGTCGAGCACGCGCTTGACGCAAGCCGCCTTGATGCGGTCGACCTGACGGTTGTGCTGCAGGATTTCGCGGCTGACGTTGAGCGGCAGGTCGTCGGCATCGACCACGCCGCGCACGAAGCGCAGGTAGTTCGGCAGCAGCTCTTCGGCGGCGTCCATGATGAAGACGCGCTTGATGTAGAGCTTCAGGCCCTTGCGCTCGTCGCGGCCGCCCATCATCAGGTCGAACGGCGGCTGCGCGGGAATGTAGAGCAGCGTGGTGAAACTCTGGCTGCCCTCGACGCGGTTGTGCGTCCACGCCAGCGGGTCGTTGAAATCGTGGCCGAGCGACTTGTAGAAGCTCTGGTAGTCCTCGTCGGAAATGTCCGATTTCGGCTTGGTCCACAGCGCGGAGGCCGCGTTGATGCTCTCGAACTCGTCGGTGGGCTTGCCGTCCTTTTCCACCGGCATGCGGATCGGGAACGCCACGTGGTCGGAGTACTTGCGGATCAGCGATTTCAGCTGCCAGCCCTTGAGGAAGTCGTCCTCGTCGGCCTTCAGGTGCAGGATCACCGCGGTGCCGCGTTCGGCCTGCTCGACCGGTTCCAGCGAGTACTCGCCCTTGCCGTCGCTCTCCCACTTCACGCCCTCGGCCGCGGGTGCGTCCGCGCGCCGGGTCACCACGGTGACCTTGTCGGCCACCACGAAGGCGGAATAGAAACCCACGCCGAACTGGCCGATCAGGCGGGCGTCGGCCTTCTGCTCGCCGCTCATCGCCTCCAGGAAACGGCGCGTGCCCGAGCTGGCGATGGTGCCGATGTTGGCCACCACCTCGTCGCGGCTCATGCCGATGCCGTTGTCGCGCACGGTGACGGTACGCGCCTCCGGGTCCCAGTTGATGTCGATGTGCAACTCGCTGTCGCCGGCCAGGAGTCCGGGCTTGGCGATCGACTCGAAGCGCAGCTTGTCGCAGGCGTCGGAGGCGTTGGAGATCAGCTCGCGCAGGAAGATCTCCTTGTGCGAGTACAGCGAGTGGGTGACCAGGCGCAGGACCTGGGCAACTTCGGCTTCGAACTGGCGAGTTTCGGCGACAGGCGCATTCATGGGCGGATTCAACTCCATGGCAAATGAAAATGGTGGGTCGTCGCCTCCTCGGGCATGACCGGCGGACCGACCCCGCACGATCCCCGCACCGGTGGAACCGGTCATGGAAACGCGACAACTGGCCCCGAGATTCGGGCAGCCGGCCGCGGTTTCAAGGCCGGGCGGCCGATAAAATGGCCCGATGACGTACCGCGGACGCTTCGCCCCTTCGCCCACCGGGCAACTGCACTTCGGCTCGCTGGTGGCCGCGGTGGGCAGCTGGCTGTGCGCCCGCCACGCCGGCGGCGAATGGCTGGTGCGGATGGAGGATATCGACCCCCCGCGCGAGGTGCCCGGCGCCGCCGCCGACATCCTCGCCGCGCTGCCCGCGTTCGGCCTGGTGGCGGATGCGCCGGTGCTGTTCCAGTCGCAGCGCACCGCCGCCTACGACGAGGCGTTCGCGGCGTTGCGCGCGGCCGACCTGGTATTTCCCTGCACCTGCAGCCGAAGCCAGCTCGCCGCCAGCGGCGGCATCCATCGCGACGGCCACTGCATCGACGGCAGTCACGCCGATCGCGAACCGGCGTGGCGGCTGCGCGTGAGCGATGTGGAGATCGGGTTCGACGACGCCCTGCTGGGGCCGCAACGCGAGCGGTTGCGCGAAACCGTGGGCGATTTCGTGATCCGCCGCGCCGACGGTTTCTATTCCTACCAGTTGGCCTGCGTGGTGGACGACGCCTTCCAGGGCATCACCGAGGTGGTGCGGGGCCAGGACCTGCTCGACTCCACCGCGCGGCAGATCTGGCTGCAGCGCTGCCTGGGCCTGACCACGCCGACGTATCGACACCTGCCCCTGGTGCATGACAAGGCCGGCAACAAGCTGTCGAAATCCTCCCACGCTTGGCCGCTAGACCCCGGCGAGCCCACGCCGGCGCTGCGCCGCGCACTCGCTTTCCTCGGGCAGGCGTTGCCGGACCGGCCGGTGGATGCAGACGCCCTGCTGGCCCACGCGCTGACCAGCTTCGACCCCGCCCGATTGCCGCATTGCAGCGGTAGTTCCCCCGACTGATCGGCTATAACTGGACGGCCGTTCACGCCGTTTTGCACGAGCAGTGCAGGCGCGCGACAACGGCAACATTCGCGTGCTTGACTTGGGCAAACAGGAGATCGACGGCATGACCCAGCGTACGGCTTTGGTTACCGGGGGAACCGGGGGCATCGGCAGCGCCATCGTGCGCCATCTGGCGAAACAGGGTCACAAGGTCGCCACCAATTATCGCGACGAGGCCAAGACCGCCGCCTGGCGCGAAGCGATGGCGCAGGAGGGCATCGAGGTGTGCACGGTGCGCGGCGATGTGTCCGATCCCGAATCCTGCGCGGCGATGGTGCGGGCGATCGAGGAAAAATGCGGTCCGGTGGACATCCTGGTCAACAACGCCGGCATTACCCGCGACACCACCTTCCACAAGATGAACTATCAGCAGTGGACGGACGTGATCAACACCAACCTCAACTCCTGCTTCAACGTCACCCGCGCGGTGATCGAGGGCATGCGCGCGCGCAAGTGGGGCCGCATCGTGCAGATCAGCTCGATCAACGGCCAGAAGGGCCAGTACGGCCAGGCCAACTACGCCGCGGCCAAGGCCGGCATGCACGGTTTCACCATCTCGCTGGCGCAGGAAAACGCCAAGTTCGGCATCACCGTCAACACCGTCTCGCCCGGCTACGTCGCCACCGACATGGTGATGGCCGTGCCGGCGGAAGTGCGCGCCAAGATCGAGGCGCAGATCCCGCTCGGCCGGCTCGGCCGGCCGGAGGAGATCGCCCACGCCGTGGCCTTCCTCACCGGCGAGGAAACCGGCTGGATGACCGGCGCCAACCTGGCGATCAATGGCGGCCAGTACATGGGGTGGTGAAAGAGCAGGAGTGAGAGACGAGGAGTGAGAAACGAGGGAGAGCAACAGCCCGGCCGTAGGGCGGGCACGGCCCGCCGTTCTTGATTGCGCGTGCTGTCGAAAAGCACGGCGGGCGGTGCCCGCCCTACGGTTCGCCGAGCAGCTTCTCGATCACCTTGCCCACCGCTGCAAAGGCGAACGCGCCGGTGACGTGGGTGGCCGCGCCCAGGCCGCCGCCGCAGGCGAGGTTCATGGAATCGCCGCCCGGCGGCCGGGTGCCGCAGACAGTGCCGTCGGGTTGCGGGTACTGCACGTTCTGCAGCGAATAGACGGCTGAAACGCCGAAGTAGCGATCGGGGTTGCGCGGGAAATTGAAATCCGCACGGAGCTTCTTGCGGATCAGGCTGAACATTGCGTCGTGCTCCGTGCGCGACAGGTCGCGCACGCGGATCTGGGTGGGGTCGGTGCGGCCGCCCGCCGAGCCCACGCTGACGATCGGCAGCTTGCGCCGGCGGCACCAGGCGATCGTTTCCAGCTTCACCCGGAACGCGTCGCAGGCATCGAGCACCACGTCGTAGCCGCGGTCGAGCAGCTCGTCCAGCGTGGCCGGGGTGAGGAAGCGCTCGATCGCCTCCAGCCGGATCGCCGGGTTGATCGCATGCGCGCGCGCCGCCATCACGCCCACTTTCGACTTGCCGTATTCGCCGTCCAGCGCGTGCAGCTGGCGATTGGTGTTGGACACGCAGACCTCGTCGGCGTCGATCAGGGTGAGCCGGCCCACGCCGCTGCGCGCCAGCGCCTCGACCGCCCACGAGCCGACGCCGCCCACGCCGATCACGCAGACATGCTTCTGCGCCAGCGTGCCCACGCTGCCCTGCCCGAACAACCGCTCGACGCCGGCGAAGCGCTCGACCGGCACGGCTACCTCGTTCATGGCATACCCGCGCGAAGCGGCGGCGGCAGGAAAACGGTCACGGCGAGCACCCTGGCGAAAACAGTCATTTTATCGCGCCGGCTTGGCCTCGCGGCAGTCGCGCAGGCTATGCTTGCGCTTATCCCTCGAAATGGAGCGGCTCCATGCGTGTTGCCCTGATGATCCTGCTCGGCCTGGTGATTGGCATCATCGGTACCGTCAACGTGATGAACGTGCTGAGCGAGCGCAATCCGATGCCCGCAGCGGTGATGCATACGCTCGGCTATCACGTGGGCGAATTGAAAGGCGCGATCAAGGCCAACCAGTGCGAGGCGGCGAAGGTCCAGCATCACCTGGCCCGGCTCGAATCCACCGCCAGCGACATCACGCCGGTGTTCGGCATGAACGACAAGGATTTCGCCGACCACGCCAGCCAGTTGCAGGACCGCCTGCACGAGGCGGTTGCGGCAGCGCCGGCGACCTGTACCGCGCTGGCCGCCGTGCTCAAGCCGGTGGGCGAGAGCTGCAAGAGCTGCCACGACAAATATCGCTGATCGCGGGCGCCGCTCAGAAGCGGATCTTGCCGCGCAGCATCTGCGCGTACATCACCCAGTCGCCGGCAAGGCTGTACAGCGGGTGCTTGAACGTGGCCGGGCGGTTTTTCTCGAACGCGTAGTGGCCCAGCCAGGCGAAGCCGTAGCCGGCCACCGGCACCAGCCACAGCCAGCGCCACTGGCCGCTCGCCACGGCCAGCACCAGCACCGCGAGCACCAGCGTGCTGCCGATGAAATGCATTCGGCGACAGCTGCGATTGGCGTGCTCGCCGAGATAGAACGGATAGAACTCGGCAAAACTGCGAAAGGTCGACATGCTGCTGCTCCGCGAGCGGGCGCCCTGATTCCGCCCCGCCACATTTACCAGGCGCGTTGATATTGCACCGGTGCGTCGATCGACGCACCCAGCTGCGCTGCCGCGCGGCGGGGAAAATAGGGATCGCGCAGGCTCTCGCGGGCGATCAGCACCACGTCGGCGTCGCCGTTGGCGATGATCTGCGCGGCCTGCTCCGCGCCGGTGATCAGGCCCACCGCACCGGTGGCGATCCCGGCCTCGCGGCGGATTTGCGCCGCGAACGGCACCTGGTAACCCGGCGCCAGCGGAATCTTCACGTGCGGCAGCAAGCCGCCGCTGGAGACGTCGATCAGGTCCACGCCCAGGGGCTTCATCTGGCGCGCCAGTTCCACGCTCTGCCCGATGTCCCAGCCGCCGGCATCCGCCCAGTCGGTAGCCGAGACGCGCAGCCACAACGGCAGTGCGGCCGGCCACACCTCGCGCACGGCGACGACCACCTCGCGCAGCAGACGAATGCGATTCTCGAAGCTGCCGCCGTAAGCATCGTCGCGCAGGTTGCTCAGCGGCGACAGGAACTGATGCAGCAGGTAGCCGTGCGCCGCATGCACCTCGATCAACTCGAAACCCGCTGCCAGCGCGCGTTGCGCGGCGGCGCGAAAGTCCGCGATCACCGCCTGGATACCGGCCTCGTCCAGCGCCTGCGGCGCCGGCCAGCCGGCAGCGAACGGCAGCGCCGAGGGCGCCACGGTAAGCCAGTCGCCCTGCCCCGCCGGCACGGGGCCGTGCCCGTCCCACGGCCGCAGCGTGCTGGCCTTGCGCCCGGCGTGAGCCAACTGCATGCCGGCAATCGCGCCCTGCGCCTTGATGAAACGGGTGATCGGCTGCCATGCCTGCAACTGGGCGTCGTTCCACAGGCCGGTGTCCTGCGGCGAGATGCGCCCCTGCGCGGACACCGCCGAAGCCTCGGCGATCACCAGCGCCGCGCCGCCGACCGCGCGGCTGCCCAGGTGCACCATGTGCCAGTCATTGGGCACGCCGTCGGTGGCCGAGTATTCGCACATCGGCGACACCGCGAGGCGGTTGCGCAAGGTCAGGCTGCGTTGGGCAAGCGGATCGAACAGGTTCATGGGAAATCCAGCGTCACGGAACGGTCGAGATGCAGACGGCGACGCCGGGAATCAAGCCGCCGTGTCGTCGCGCGCGACGAAAGTCGCATCCTCCCCGGCCAACCAGCCGGCGATGCGCGCGGCGACCGGCGCCGGCGCCTTCATCCAGCCGAAATGGTCGGCCGGCGTGCCATCCAGGTCGTCGCGCAAGATCGTCTCCACGCGACGCGCGGCTGGACCGAGCTTGCCCAGCAGCCATGCCAGCGAGGCCGGCGGACCGAGCCAGTCCTGCTGCAGTCGCAGCGCCAGCACCGGCAGTTGCAGCGCGGCCAGCAAGCGCTCGAAATCCTGCGTCATGCCGGCCACCGCATAGCGGCCGCTGCGGCCGCTGCGTGCCCAGTCGGCGATCACGCCGCGCGCCTCGTTGCCGCCGAAACCGATCCGCCGCCCGGGCAGATGGCCGACCAGCGCAGCCAGCCAGGGCGCCAGCGCATAAGCGGCACCAATCAGCCAGCCGTGCCGGAACCGCCGCCAGTACGGCGCGCCACTGGCGACCAGCACCATGCCGGCGAAATCGTGCGGATGCAGGCTGGCGTAAAGCAGTCCGAGCTGGCCGCCGAGGCTGTGGCCGCCCAGCCAGCAGCGCGCCTGCGGCCAGCGCTGGCGCACCGCCGCCATGCCGGCGGGCAAGTCGTCCTGCAGCAATTGACGGTAACCCCAGTCGCAATCGCGGCCGGCGCGCCGATCGCTGGAGCCGATGCCGCGCCATTCATGCAACACCACGGCGACGCCGGCCACCGCCAGCGCCTGGGCCAGCGGCAGGTAATGCCGCGCCGGCATGCCCATCGCCGGCATCCAGTACAACAACTGCTGCCAGCGACCGGCCGGAAGCGTGGCCAGCAGCTCGCAGCGCGCGCCGTCGCAGGCGGTGACCGGGATGACCAGCGACTCGGCCGCGACAGGGGCGTTCTGGATGAAATGGTCGGGCATCCCGACAGGCTAGCGAATTGCCCGCGCCACTACAAAAAGAGGCCGGCTTGCGCCGGCCTCCTCAAGCAGACCTCGCCACCGCCATCAGACGGGGGTGACGTCTTCGGCCTGCAGGCCTTTCTGGCCGTCGACCACCTTGAAGGTCACCTTCTGTCCTTCCTGCAGGCTCTTGAATCCCGAACCAGTGATGGCGCGGAAATGCACGAACACGTCGGGGCCGCTTTCACGGCTGATGAAGCCGAAGCCCTTGGCGTCGTTGAACCACTTGACTGTACCCGTTTCACGATCCGACATGACTCACACTCCGATCCAATCCAGACTCTATCGACTAACCGGCCACAGGGGGGCCGACGGTTTACTGAGCATGCCAAGGTCGGGTGCAACGGACGGATTCAGGAAATCCCCAGTGGGCACTCACGCCGCCAAGCAGACGCAGCGATTCAAGCATAACGGATTTTTGGAAGAAAAGTGATTTGTCAAGCGGCTCGTCGTGACAGCCGTCCCGACAGCCGAAATCCGTTGCCGATCCGCGCCCCTGGCGGGCCGGGGCGGGCTCGCCGACAACCGACCCCTGCCGACCCCGGCGCGCGGGTTTCAGGTTTTCTTTACTTCACTTGCGGTTTAGTTGATTCGTTCGACCTTCCGCCAGACCGGGTGCCTGCGGCCTGCCCAATGCACAGGAGAGCATCATGACCACCCCGTTCCGCCTGGCCCTGGCCGCCACGGCCGCCACCTTGCTTCTCGCCGGCTGCGCCAGCGACACCGAGACCCGCCCGGCGACGGTCACCTCATCCCGCGCCGCCACCACCCGTTCGACCGCTCCGCCGACGCCCGCCCAGCGCCCCAGCCACCACGCCACCGCGCCCAGCGATGCGAGCCTGCCGGAACAGACCGGCATACCCGCCTGCGACGACTACCTGTCCAGCTACCTCGCCTGCCACCGTGCGGCCGGCATCTTCTCGGCCGAACAGCTGCCGCTGCGTTACGAGGCGATGCGCACCAACCTGCTGCGCGATTCGCAGAACCCGGATGTCCGTCCGCAACTGGGCGAGCGCTGCAACTCGCTGGCGCGCAGCCTGCGCGAGGCGCTGCATGGCAAGTCCTGCAGCCCCAACCCGGCTCCGGCGGGCAGCACGCCGTAGGCAGGGCGCCTAAGCCAGTCGACGCAGCTCGGTGCGCAGCGACCGGGCGAAGGCGGCCGGTCGCGAGCGGACCACCCGCACCTGCGGCGTGCCATGCCAGCGCGCGGTATCGAGGATGGCTTGTGCCAGTTCCGCCAGCAGGCGCGGCGCGATCGCCACACCGGGTTCGAGTTCGATCGACTTGACCTCGAACAGGCCATCGCCGCGATGCGCCTTGGCGTCGAGCCGCCCGACCAGCCGGCCGCGATGCAGGATCGGCAGCACGAAGTAGCCGTAGCGCCGTCGCGCGGCCGGGACGTAGCACTCCAGGCTGTAGTCGAAATCGAACATCGCGCGCAGCCGTGTGCGGTCCCACACCAGCGGATCGAACGGCGACAGCAGTGCTGTGCGCGTGGCGCGCAGCCGCCCGCCCAGCGCCCGTTCCAGCAGGTCGGCGTGATCGCGATGCACGTAGCCGGGAGTCGCCCAGCCCTGTACCGCCACGGCCAGCAGTTCGCCGCTGGCCAGCAGCGGCGCCAGTTCGGCAGCGCCAACGCGCGGCTTGAGCCGGTGGTAGTCGGCGATCCACGGGGCCGGCGCCACGCCCAGTGCGCGCACGCCGTCGAGGACGAAGCGGCGACGCAGCGCGGCGGCCGGGAGCGTGGCCACCCGCGGATCGGGCGGCGGGTCGAGTTGCGCCAGCACCCGTTCGCTCAAGTCGTACACGCGCTGGAAGCGCTCGCGCCGCAGCACCATCAGTTCACCCAGGGCGAACCACGCCTCCAGCCAGCGCTTCTCCGGCTTCCACTCCCACCAGCCCGAGCTGGCCGCGCCCTGCTCGCGGGCAAAATCCGCCGCGCGCACCGGGCCCTCGGCGCGAATCCGCTCGAGCAGGCCGTCCATCCCGCTGCGCTGTTCGCGATGCATGCGTGCGGCGTGTCGGTGCGCCCAGTGTCCACCGCGCTGGTCGCTCCACGCACGGTGCCACGGCAGATCGGCGGCGCTGACGAAGCAGGCCTCGTGCGCCCAGGTTTCGGCCAGCTTGCCTTCGGCCAGCGCCTCGTCCAGCCAGGCCATCGGGTAATCACCCAACCGCGCGTGCAGTACCAGGTACGGGCTGCGCGCCACCACGTGGATGGTGTCGATCTGCAGCAAGCCCATGCGCTCGATGGCGGCCACCACGTCGGCGCGCCGGGCGCGTCGCCGGCTGGCCTGCAGCAAGCCCTGGGCCGCCAGTTGCAACAGGCGCGCCTGGGCAAGGCTGAGGGTGGGCGAAGCTGAAGCCCGGCTCAATGGCGTGTCGCCGTTGCCCGCATCGGCGGGCGATCTTGAGCGGACATATACACATCCCTTGCTAGGGTCCAGAGGAGTTCGGGTGCGGCGGCATGCGCGACCGGACCCCGTGTTTTTTCGGACACTCATTCTGGCATGGAGGATTCCATCATGAACTTCCGCACTCCCCTGTACGGCTGCCTGTTGGCCGGCGGGTTGTTGTTCGCCGGCGCGAGCCTGGCGCAGGACACCCCTGCCCCGGCCGCTTCCGCCACCGCCACCGATACCGCCACGTTCAACACGCCGCAGGGTCAGGTCGTGGTCAAAAGCGCACCGGCTCCGGCGCCGACGATCGCCCCGGCGCCCTCGTTCCAGCAGTTGGCGGCGGGCGGCAAGGGCATCACCGAGGAACAGGCCTCGGCCTATCCTCCGTTGGCCAACGACTTCCTCAACGCGGACAGCAACAAGAATGGCAAGGTCAGCGAAGCGGAATACGCACGCTGGGTGAAGCAGCTGCATTGAACACGCGGACGCGATGCCCGTGAATCGTGCATTCACGGGCATCGGATAAACTTGCCGGCCTGAATCGACGGCCGGCATGGCGCTCGCCGCGCATCGGAAAGACATCATGAAACTCCCGCTCGTCGCAGCCTGCGCGGCATGGGCCTGCGTGGCTGCTGCCACGGCGCATGCACAGAATCCCGACCCGATGGACATCCGCGGCTGCACCGCGATCGAGAGCGATGCGCAGCGGCTGGCCTGCTACGACCAGGCCACCGGCCGGGTCAACCTGCCGGTGGCGCAGAAGCGCACGGTGCAGGCGGCCGGCGGCGAAGTGTTCGGCCACGACCATCCCGGCACACCCGCGGCCGGCCCCGGCAACAGCGAGGTGGCCGTGCCGCTGTCGCTGCTTGACAGCCGCTGGGAGCTGGCGCCGGAAAGCAAACTGGGCACCTTCAACGTACGCGGCTACAAGCCGGTCTACGTGCTGCCCATCTTCGCCAGCAGCAACCAGAACAACCAACCGCACAGCCCCAACCCCGACAACGACGCCACTGGCAGCGAGCGGCTGGACAACATCGAGGCGAAGTTCCAGCTGAGCCTCAAGGCCAAGGTCTGGCAAGGCGTGTTCGGCGACGCCGGCGACCTGTGGGTGGGCTATACCCAGTCGTCGCGGTGGCAGGTCTACAACTCCACCCTGTCGCGCCCGTTTCGCGAGACGGACTACGAGCCAGAGGCGATGCTGATGTTCGACACCAGCTACCACGTGCTTGGCTGGGAGGGACGCCTGCTCGGCATCGGCTTCAACCACCAGTCCAACGGCCGCGGGCTGCCGTTGTCGCGCAGCTGGAACCGGCTGATCGCCAACGTCGGCTTCGAACGCGAGGGCTGGACGGTGATGATCCGCCCGTGGTGGCGCATTCCCGAATCGCGAAGCATCGACGACAACCCCGACATCAGCGATTACGTGGGGCGCGGCGAGGTGGAGATCGTGCACGAGTGGAACGGCCAGGAATTCGGCCTGACCTTGCGCGACTCGTTCCGCGGCGGCAGCCGCCAGCACGGATCGTTGCGCTTCGGCTGGAGCTTTCCGATCGCCGGCAACCTGCGCGGCTACGCCGAACTGTTCAAGGGCTACGGCGAGAGCCTGATCGACTACAACCACAACGCCACCTACCTCGGCGTGGGCGTGTCGTTGCTGGACTGGTACTGACGCGTGACGCGTTGCCGGCGGGCTTCAAGGCTCGCCGGCGACGCCGTTGCGTTCACCAATGCACTGGCGCATCGGGGCACGATTGCCCTGGTTGCTCAGTGGTGATGGCCACCCGCACCGTGCACGTGGCCATGTGCCAGCTCTTCCTCGCTGGCCGCGCGCACGTCGGTCACCTCGATGGCGAAATGCAGGGTCTTGCCCGCCAGCGGATGGTTGCCGTCGATGAAGACCTTGTCGTCCTCGACGCGGGTGACGGTGACGTTGATCTCGCCCTGCGGACCGCGGCCCTGGAACTGCATGCCGGGCTGGATGTCCTCCACGCCCTGGAAGGCCGAGCGCGGCACTTCCTGCATCAGCTCGGGATGGTGCACGCCGTAACCCTCCTCGGGAACCACGTCGGCGGTGAACTTGTCGCCCGCCGAGCGGCCTTCCAGCTGCTTTTCCAGGCCCGGTACGATCTGGCCGCCGCCGTGCAGGTAGGTCAGCGGATCGCGACCGGCGGAGCTGTCGATGACCTGGTTCTGATCGTCGGTGAGGGTGTAGTGGAAGGCGGCAACGGAATCTCGGGCAATCTGCATCATCTGGCCTCGCTCGGGGGTCATGTGGGCCGACCACGGTCGGCAAAGGGACAAAGCCTATCAGACCGCGCGCGCATGGCCTGCGCAGGGGGCGTCCCGAGCGCCGCCGACCAGCTCAATGCAGGCCGTGGCGATCGCCGTGGACCGCGGTGACGGGATGGTTCACCCCTGCAAGCGGGCCCGCGTGTCGCGACCGATCTTCTGCGGCGTGTCGGTGGGCGCGTAGCGCTTGACCACCTGGCCGTCGCCATCGACCAGGAACTTGGTGAAGTTCCACTTGATCGCCTCGCTGCCGAGGATGCCCTTGGCCTGGCTTTTCAGCCATTGGTACAGCGGCGCGGCGTGCTCGCCGTTCACCTCGACCTTGGCGAACATCGGAAAGGTCACGTCGAAGCGGGTGCTGCAGAAATCCTTGATCTCGGCTTCGCTGCCCGGCTCCTGGTGGCCGAACTGGTCGCAGGGAAAGCCCAGCACCACCAGGCCCAGCTCGCGCTGTTCGCGCCACAAGGCTTCCAGGCCCTCGTATTGCGGAGTGAATCCGCACTGCGAGGCGACGTTGACCACCAGCAAGGTCTTGCCGCGCCACTCACCCAGCGATCGCGGCTTGCCGTCGATGTCGGTCACGGTGAAATCGTGGATGCTGGTCATGGCTTGCTCCGGAACTGTGGCGGGTGTCCGGCCAGCGTACGCCATCGAGATGGCTCGGGCATATCCATATGCGGCATGCTCCTTTGGCGCCGGCGGTGCGCGCGGCTACCGTCAAGGCGTTGCCGCCACGCCGGATTCGCCGTGCTCCACCTCGCCCTCGTGCTGCTGTCCCTGTTGCTGCTGGCCGGCGTGTTCAGCCGCGCGCCGGACGATCCGTGATCGGCGCCACTCACCCCTGGGTGGCGGGGATCTCGAACACCTGGCGCAGGTAGGCCACGTAGGCCGGGTCATCGCACATGTTCTTGCCGGGGGAATCGCTGAGCTTGGCCACCGGCTGGCCGTTGCAGCGGATCATCTTGATCACGATGTTGATCGGCGCCGGCCCCACGTCGTTGGTGAGGTTGGTGCCAACGCCGAAGGCGAGTTGGCAGCGGCCGCGGAAATGCGCGTAGAGCTGCATCACGCGCGGGATGTCCAGGCCGTCGCTGAACACCAGCACCTTGTTGCGCGGGTCGACGCGGTTGTCGCGGTAGTGCGCCAGCACCTTCTCGCCCCAGGCGAACGGATCGCCGGAATCGTGGCGGGTGCCGTCGAACAGCTTGCAGAAGTACATGTCGAAATCGCGCAGGAAGGCATCCAGCCCGTACACGTCGGACAGCGCGATGCCCAGATCGCCACGGTATTCGCGCGCCCACGCCTCCAGCGCCGCGACCTGCGAATCGCGCAGCCGCGGCCCCAGCGCCTGGTGTGCCTGCAGATACTCGTGCGCCAGCGTGCCCAGCGGGGTCAGGCCCAGTTCGCGTGCCAGCCA
>Ga0209178_1000160_pt1 | contig 17450 bp, 17 predicted proteins | sample GAAS200_FD_187521 | JGI IMG/M metagenome (GOLD analysis project Ga0209178, IMG submission 187521) | Agricultural soil microbial communities from Georgia to study Nitrogen management - GA AS200 (SPAdes) (version 2) | ecosystem: Environmental > Terrestrial > Soil > Agricultural land | place: USA... | reverse complement strand
GCACCGGACGCTTTCAGAAAACCGCGGCGGGAAAGCGTGGCACGGTCGAAGGCCTGGCGGGCGTCGCGCGTCATTGAGACGTCGGCAACAGAGGCTTGCGATTTTGCGGCGGTGGTCATCGCGCCATTTCCTTGGCCGCCTTTTGGATGGCGCGATACATTCGCACATGCACGAAGCAGCGGCAGAGGACATTTGAAAGAGCTTGCTGCAACTGCGCCTCGGTCGGTTTCGGATTCTTATCGAGGAATGCCTTTGCGGTCATGATCACGGCGTTGAGGCAGAATCCGCATTGGGCGGCTTGCTCGTCGATGAAGGCTTGCTGCAACGGATGCGGCTTATCGGGAGTGCCGATTCCCTCGAGTGTGGTGATTTCGGCATCGGCTACAGTTTGCAGCGGCGTAACGCAGGAGCGGACAGCCTGGCCATTGATTATTACCGTGCACGAGCCGCATTGACCGAGGCCGCAGCCGAATTTTGGGCCGCGCAGGTTCAGGTCGTCGCTCAGGGCGTACAGAAGGGGAGTGGCCGGGTCGAGATCGACCGTGTGAACGGCACCGTTGACTTTTAGCGTGATCGCAGCCACAGCACAGCAAAGGTAGTGCGGAATCGAAATCGCGTCAAGCTGCGGGAAGACTTGCGGGAAGACTTTATCCGCGCTGAGCGCCTCGAAAATCAGGTGATGATTTTGGGATAGAGCGTGGTGGCAATGGCTACAAGGATGGCAAAGGTCGCGATGAGTGCGCCGAAATCATGGCCGAAGCCGAAAAGCGTGCTCCCACCGTTCACCATGAGACCGCGCAGTGCGTCCACTTGATAGGTGAGCGGATTGACCACGGAGATTGCTTTCAGCCAGCGCGGCATCATGCTCAGCGGGTAGATTGCGTTGCTAGCGAAAAAGAGCGGCATCGTGAGGACTTGCCCAATGCCCATGAAGCGTTCGCGGGATTTCACGATGCAGGCCGCGATCAGCGAGAATGTGGAAAAAATCGCGGAGCCAAGCATGACCGCGAATGTGACGCCAATGATCGCAACGAAGCTAATTCGCAGATTCACACCGAGCAGCGCCGCGAGAATGTAAACCAAAACCATCTGGCAGACGCTGCGCGCCATGGACGAGACGGAGCGCCCGAGTACGAGAGCGGAGCGCGGCGTCGGGCTCGCCAGAAATTTATGCACGATGCCGAGATCGCGCTCCCAGATCAGCGAAATGCCGTAGAAGATCGCGCCGAAAAGCACGCTCTGCGCGAGCACGCCGGGCGTCATGAAGTCCAGATAGCGCAGCCCCCCGGTCGGAATCGCGCGCGCACGTGAAAAGACTTCGCCGAATATTCCAAGCCATAAAACGGGCTGAATCATCCGCGTGAAGAGCTCGACGGGATCGTGGATCAGCTTGCGGATATCGGCTTCCGCGACCGCTTCCATCTGGCGAAGAAAATCCAGCGGGCGAGTGTGTTCAGCCCAGGCGGCGTGCGGTACCGCGCGTGCTTGAGACATTGCGCCAATCTCCTTCCTCGACGGTTTCAGAAATTGCGGTGCCTGCGTAATGGATGAAGACGTCGCCGAGAGTTGCCTGCGGCCCAAGTTGCGCTTTCAGATTTGCGGGAGAATCCTGCACCAGGATTCGGCCTGAATGCATGAAGGCGACGATGTCGCACAGCCGGTTCGCTTCGCCCATATCGTGCGTGGTCATGAAGATCGTGGTATCGAATTCGCCGCGCAACGCTTGAATCCGCGCCCAGACGGCCCGCTTCGCGACGGGATCGAGCCCCACGGTTGGTTCGTCGAGAAAAAGAACCGCCGGGCGGTGCAGCATCGATTGCGCGATCTCCAGCCGGCGAATCATGCCGCCCGAATAATGGCGCACGGATTTTTGCGCCGCGTTTGAAAGCTCCATGAATTCAAGCGACTGCGCGATGCGACGCGCGCGCTCACTTCGCGGAATGCCGTAAAGCTTGGCGGAAATGAGCAGATTCTCGTAGCCCGTGAGGTCGCCATCGGCCGAAAGCATTTGGGAAACGTAGCCGATGCGACGGCGGACCTGGCGCGGCTGCTTCACGATATCGAAGCCGTCGATCAGCGCCGTGCCCGATGTGGGCGGCAGCAGCGTGGTCAGCATTTTAATCAACGTGCTTTTCCCCGCGCCATTTGGCCCTAGCAGGCCAAAGATGGTTCCGGTCGTCGCGGAGAACGAGAGGTGATTCACTGCAATCAGGTCTTCGTATTGGCGCGTAAGGTCGATGGTTTGAACGGCGATGGCAGGCTCTATGCCATTTGTGGTCTTCAGGGTGACATTTGCGTTTGAATCAACTGAGACTTGGTCCGGCATGCGCTCTCTTCACAGAAATTATATCGTATCGGACGGCTGAGGAATCCTGTAAAGGCGAATCCGGTCGCGCTACGTTTCCCTAGCGCGCAGCGCTCACACGGGAATTTCAAGAGAGGCCTGGCCGGCGTAGATCCGCTTGACGATTTCCTCGATCGATTCATCTTCGATCAGCAAATCGCGGACCTCGACCGCCGCCATAATCTGCCGGATCAGATCGGTGGTGGCAATCTGCGTTCGGTCAAAGCGAATCCGGTGGGTCAATTGATCCACCGTCTCGATTTCGCAGCCATCGCGCCCAAGCGCGGCGACGCGTGTTGCATGCGCGCCGTCCTTCAGGATGAATTTCACTTTCTTAGTGCGCAGCAGGCGGTGTTTCAGATCTTCGAGCAAGCCATCGTAGAGCACGCGCCCGTGATCGATGATCATGATTCGACGGCAGAGCTCCTCGATATCGTCCAAATCGTGCGTAGTGAGCAGCACGGTGGTATTGAATTCGTGATTGATTGCACGAAGCAGCTTGCGGATGTGGTCCTTCGCGACCACGTCGAGGCCAATGGTCGGCTCATCCAAGAAGAGAAGCGGGGGATTGTGCAGCATGGCCGCAGCCAGATCGCAGCGCATGCGTTCGCCTAGCGAAAGCTTGCGCACGGGCGTATGGAGGTAATCGTTGATTCCAAGCAGATCGTTAAATCGCTCCATGCGCGATTCGAACTCCCCCTGCGGCACATCGTAAATCCGCCGCAAGAGCTTAAAGGATTCGACGACGGCGATATCCCACCAGAGCTGCGTCCGCTGGCCGAAGACGACGCCAATGGTCTTTACATACTGCCGTCGCTGCTTGTAGGGGACGAAGCCGTTGACGCGGATTTCGCCGCTGGTGGGCACGAGGATGCCGGAGATCATTTTGATTGTGGTGGATTTTCCGGCGCCGTTGGGCCCTATGTAGCCCACCATTTCGCCGGGATCGATGGTGAAGCTGACGCGGTCCACGGCGGCGACAGTGCGGTAATCGCGGACGAACAGGTTCTGGATCGATCCCCAGAGGCCCTCGCGTCTATGAAAGCTGCGGAAGTGCTTGCTCAGATCATGCAGGTAGATAAGAGGTTCGGCGGCCATGTATGGTAGTGGAATTTTAGCACTGCAATGGAAGGAGCGGTGCGTTCCTCTATTCGCCGACGATCTTTGCCACGATGCGCCGCGGCCGCAGCCCGTCCAGTTCGACGAACAGCACGGCCTGTTTCGGCCCGAGATCAAGCCGACCTTCCGTAAACGGCACGATCACTTGGTGGCTCAGCAGCAAGCTTTGAAAGTGGACGTGCGCGGCGCTCTCGAAGCGCCCTTCGTGCCGATAGTTTTCGCCCGGCGGGGAGATTTCGACCAACCACTCGAAAAGATCGTCCAACAGCCCCGGTTCATTGTCCGTGACGATTATGGCGGTGTTTGAATGCAGGGACGAAACAACCACGATCCCGTCGCGCAAGCCGCTCTTCTCGGCGGCTGCTTTGACCTGTGTTGTGATGTTGAAGACCTCGTGTTGTTTTTGCGATTGCAGCGCGAACTGTTCGTTGTAGATTTTCATAGGGCGGCAGGGTCATATTGTAGTGGAACTGCCGGTATGAACGGGCTGCGGTATCGAAAAGTTGTGCGTCAACTTTGTGCGTCAAGTTATGCGCCAAGTTTGTGCATCTCGGGAACCCTGGAAAGCATCTTCAGAAATACAAGCGTCAGAATACAGGGGCTTTACGGAATTGACGTGTTTCAGGCGGCGTACGTGTTAAGGGTCTGCTAGAATTTTGTTATTCGGCGCAGTTCAGCGCGTGCAAGGCGACGCGTCATTTGGGATGGCAGCCACGACTAAAAAGCAAAAATCGATTATAGCGGGCGTCGCGGCAGCGATTGTCATTGTACTGGTGTTGGTGGGCGTGCGGCGTCCTCCTCCTGCCGTGCCCATCGTCCAGCTAAGCCGCCAGAACGTGAGCCAGACGATCTCGAGCAACGGAACAATTCAGCCAATCGATCCGTTTGTTGCCCGGGCACAGTTTCCGACGTTTGTATCGAAGGTCGCCGCCGTGGAAGGCCAGGCAGTTCATCGTGGTCAACTGATTCTCACGCTGGACGCATCCGATATTAAGTCGCAGCTCGCGCAAACTCGCGCGGACCTGATCGCGTCGCAGACCAGCCTGCGTAACGCCAAAGCGGGCGGCGCTCCGGCCGACGTGGCGCAACTGCAAAGCGACCTCGCGCAGGCGAAAGCGGATGTCGACAGTCTGGAGCGATCGCAGAAATCGCTCGAATCGTTGCTTGCGAGCCAGGCTGCGACGAAAGACCAAGTCGCGAAGAATGCAACGGACCTGGAGAAAGCGCAGGCGCGGCTGCAATCGCTTGAGGCTCGTCAATCTGCGATGAAACAGAACGCGTCGGTGGACGCCGAGCAGGCGGAATTGCGCGTTAATCAGGATCAGGAAGCGATCCGTTCGCTCGAAGACAAACTCAGTTCGGCTACGGTGACGTCCACGGTTAACGGCACGCTTTATTCGCTGCCGGTTCATACCGGCGATTATGTGAAGGTGGGCGACGAATTGGCGGGGATGGCAGATTTGCATAAAGTTCGCGTTCTCGTCTATGTGGACGAACCTGACATGGGGATGCTTGCGCCCGGTCAAACAGTGCAGGTCACGTGGGATGCTCTGCCGGGCCGGATGTGGACAGGGCAGACGGAGCAGGTGCCGAAGCAAGTGGTACCGCACGGGATGCGTAGTGTGGCGGAATTACTCTGCTCAGTGGACAACGGCAAGCTTGAATTGCTTCCCAATACTAACGTGGACGTGAAGATTCTGGTTCGCGAAAGCAGAAACGCGCTTGTGGTGCCGCGCGGCGCGGTTCGCGACGATAATGGCCAGCGCTACGTGTATGTGTTCAACGATGGAGTCGTCAAGCGCCACAATGTAGTTCTCGGAGTATCGAATGCGTCCTCTTACGAGGTGCTCTCCGGTCTCTCAGAGGGCGATCGCGTGGCTGTCCCGCAAGACCGCACTTTGCATGATGGGATGAATGTTCGTCCGGCGGGGGAGAGCTAAGGATGGCGCGGGAACTACGGGCGATAGTTCTGGCAGTGGCGGCTCTCCTGTGCTTTTCGCTTGCGGCGCAGGCAACGGTAGCCGCGGATTCACCGGCGGCCAACGATGCGGAGCGGAAGGTTAATTCAGGGGATTACCGCGGCGCGATTTCGACCCTGCAATCGGCCGTTTCGCAGAATCCTTCGGACGCGGCGGCCTACTACTGGATGGGGCGCGGTTTTTACGAGCTTCACGATTACGACAACGCGATTTCGGCTTTGCAAAAGGCCGTCGCACTTGCTCCCAAAAACTCGGACTACCATAACTGGCTTGGCCGCGCGTATGGCGGGAAGGCCGATCGCGAGCACAGCTTCTTTGTGGCAAAAAAGGTGAAGGGGGAGTTTCAGGCAGCGATCCGACTTGATCCATCGAACATTGCCGCGCGGCGCGATCTTGAGGATTACTGTATCAGCGCGCCCTGGATTGTCGGCGGCAGCAAGGACGAGGCGCTGGCGCAAGTAGAAGCGATTGCCGCTATCGATCCGGTGGAAGGGCACGTTGCGAGAGCAATTTATTACAACGAGGCGCTCAAAAAACCCGCTCAAGCCGCGGCTGAATACCACGCCGTAATCGAATCGAAATCCAGCAGCATCGAACCCTACTTGCAGGCGGCAAATTTCTTCATCAATCAGAATGAACCCGCGAACGTGCTTGCAGCGGTGAACGCCGCCACAGCCGTGGCGGCCAACGATGCACGGCTCGATTTCTATCGCGGCGTTCTTGGCGTCCTCAACGGAACGGACGCGGCGAGCGCCGAACGATACTTGAAGTCCTACGTGGCCAGCACGCCGGATCGCAGCAATTGGCCCACACACGCATTGGGGCGCGTTTGGCTGGGCAGACTTTACGAGAGCATGGGCAAACCCGGGGGCGCGGCGGAACAGTATCGAGCGGCTCTGCAACTGGATCCCGGCCGCAAAGATGCACGCGACCGGCTGAATAAACTGGAAAAGGCGCAATGACGGTTCATGCGCGGAACCGACGCGCGACGGCTCTTGCCGCTGGACTTGTCGCGGCGTTTGCGTTTACGGCCTCGCCTGCTTTGCGCGCGCAGCAAACGCCGGCGCCGCCCGCTGAGACCGAGGCCGCAGAGAATTCCGGCACGCTTTCGCTGCATCAGGCTGTGGCGCTGGCCGAGCAAAACAGCGCCGATCTGAAGCTCGCGCGCATGCAATATAACGTGGCGCTGAGGGAAGCGGACGTTGACCGCTCCGCTTTCCATCCCAATCTCTACACAGGCGCCGGATACGCGTATACATATGGGTTTCCGTCGCTCGGAAACGGCAACGCGCCTTCCGTTTTTCAGCTCGATTACAGCCAGAGCATTTTCGATCCCGCAACGAGAGCTCAGCAGCATGCCGCCGAGGAGCGCGCCAAAAGCTTGCTCCTTGAAGTGGAACGCACGCAGAGCGACGTAATTGCGCGCACGGCTACGGCGTATCTCGAGCTGGCGGAGGTTCGTCATTCTCTTCAACTGCTGGGCACGGAACAGACAAGCGCGGAAAAAGTGATCGACATTACGAACCAGCGTATTGCCGCGAATCAGGAGCTTCCCATCGAAGCCACTCGCGCACAACTCGCATTGGCGCAGGTGCACGAGCGGATGGTGAAGCTTCAGGGACGCGACGAAGTGTTGAGCGGGCAAATTCGGGATTTGACTGGTCTGCCGGACACGGCACCGCTTGAGATTTCCGAGCAGGAGCAGACGTTGTTCGCCGCTGACATCGCTCAGCAGTCGGACAATGAGATGGTCAGCCTGGCTCTGCAGAACGACAAAACGATTGCCGAGGCCGAACACGATCGGCTGGCGAAAGAGGATTTACTGCGCGGGGCAAAGCTCAGCTATTTTCCGACAGTCGCTCTTGTGGGCCAGTACAGCATTCTGAGCAAATATAACAATTACGACCAGTACTACGCGCATTTTCAGCGGAACAATCTGAATGCAGGCATCCAGATTACGATTCCGATTTTTGCAGCAAGAACTTCGGCAAACGTGGCGTTCGCAAAGAGTGAACTGGCGGCCTCTGAAGCGACTCTCGTAACCAAGCGGCAGCAGGTTCGCAGCGGCGTGGAGCAGCAGCGGCAGAATCTCCGCGAGCTCGAGGCCAGCCGCGACGTTGCCAATTGGGCCCTCAAACTCGCCCAGCAAACACTGGAGCTTCAGCAATCGAAGCTCCAGCAGGGGCAGGCGACGTTGGGCGACGTGGAACAGGCACAACTCGATGAAAGCGAAAAGTTTGTGGCATTTCTGGACGCCAATTTCGCTCAGCAGAAGGCCCAGATCTCGCTTCTGCAGGCTACAGGCCAGCTAGCCAAAGTTTTCCCGTAAATTACATGAAAAGCTTGGCTTTGGGCGCTTACGTGTTTCAAGTACAATCGGAAAGTTACCATCACGCTCCAAATCATGAGGGGGACTTGCTAAATGCCGTCTGTGATGAAGACGCTTTTGTTGAATCCACCAAGCTTTGAAAAATTCGACGGAGGCGCTTCATCCCGCTGGCCCGCGACCCGCGAAATTGAGTCCTACTGGTATCCCGTTTGGCTCGCGTACGCGGCAGGGATGCTCCCAGGCAGCCGTCTTTTAGATGCGCCTCCGCATCACATCACGCCCGCACAAGTGATTGAGACTGCGGCCGATTACGAGTTCGTCGTCCTGTTTACCTCGACCGTCGGTTTCCATAGCGATCTTCGCATGGCGCGCGCAATGAAAGAGCGCAAACCGGATCTGAAAATCGGGTTTGTTGGACCCCATGTGCAGATCAAACCCGCGGAGAGCCTTCTCGCCAGCCCGGATATCGATTTTGTCGTTCGCGGCGAATTTGACCACGCCGTCGTCGAATATGCGGAAGGCAAGCCGCTCTCCGAGATTCGCAACGCCAGTTATGTGAAGGACGGCCAAGTCGTTCACAACGATTCGCGCCCGCTGCTCCAGACCGCCGAGCTTGACGCGCTTCCGTTTGCCACCGATACGTACAAGAAAGACCTCACGATCGAAAATTACAACGTGCCGTTTCTGCTGCATCCCTTCGTCTCGTTTTACACATCGCGCGGATGTCCCGCGCTCTGTACGTTCTGCCTGTGGCCGCAGACGCTTTCCGGTCACGCGTGGCGCACGCGCTCGGTGGAGAGCGTTGCACGAGAGTTTAAGCAGGCGCACAAAATGTTTCCGCAGGCGAAGGAGTTTTTCTTCGACGACGACACCTTCAACATCCGCAAGGACCGCGTGCTCGCGCTCTGCAAGGAATTTCAACCCGTCGGCTTTCAATGGTCATGCACAGCACGCTGCCATAGCGATTACGATACGCTGAGCGCCATGGCAGACGCCGGATGCCGCTTGATGATTGTCGGCTTTGAGTCGTCCGATGCGCAGATATTGAAGACGATCAAGAAGGGCGCGACGCCCGACATGGCGCGCAAATTTGTGAAAAATTGCAAAAAGGTCGGCATTCGCGTTCATGGCGACTTCATCGTTGGCCTGCCTGGAGAAACGAAGGAAACCATAGAAAAGACGATCGAATTCGCCAAGGAACTCGACTGCGAAACGATCCAGTGCTCGCTCGCACACGCCTATCCCGGCACCGAGCTATATGACCAGGGAGTTCGGGAAGGTTTCCTCCACGGCGAAGCGATTACCGACGACGGTGGGCACCAATTGCCGCACCTCGAATATCCCGGTCTCACGAAGGAATACATGGTCGAGGCTGTGAACCGCTTTTACGACAGCTATTATTTCCGCCCCAAGGTCGTGTGGCGCATCGTTCGCGACGTCCTCTGGGACTCGAACGAACGAAAGCGTCTTTATCACGAAGCCGTCGACTTTCTGAGGCTTCGCGCCGACCGCATCCGAGTGGCCCGCGACCGCGAGGGCGTCCGGAAAAGGGCGATGGTTTCGGTGCCTGCGATGCAGTCCGCGGCGGAGGCCCGCACAGCCGGCGAATCGCGTAGCGCATGACCAGTCAACCGGCCCGGCGCCTCAAGACGCTGGTGATGATGATCATCATCATCTGCGCGTCTCCTGTGGGATATACCTTCGTAAGCAAAGGGATGAAGCAGATCGTTTGGCAGGGCTGGTCCTTGCAGGACTTGTGGCATTTTTTCGTTGCCGCATTCATGAATTGGACGATCTGGGCCGGCATAGGCCTGTTGCTCGCCTATTTTGTGGCTTTTCTCGTGATTCTTTCCTGGGCGGACTATAGTTTCGTGCAGCCGTCTGCCTCGATTTCTTACCTTATCATCGCGGTTCTCGCGCGTTTCTTTCTGCACGAGGCGGTCACGTGGATGAGATGGGCCGGCGTGATTATCGTCTGTTCGGGCGTGTTCATTGTGAGTCAGACGCACGTAAGGTCGCATGAGGAACATTTCCCGTGATCACGGTTGTGATTCTTTATCTTGTCGTGGTCGTGGTGGGGACGATGGGCGAAATGTGCCTCTCGCGGGCGACGAAGACGGTGGGGGAAGTGCACGATTTTCGTCCGCATGCGATTGCTCGCCACGTTGCGGCGGTTCTGAAGGTTCCCTGGATGTGGATCGGTATTTCTCTGATGGCAGCCGCATTTTTCGCGTTGATGGGGATGCTTTCAATGGCAAACGCCAGCTTCGTGTTTCCGGCAACGGCTCTCAACTACGCCGTCGGGGCCGTCGGCGGAAAGTTTTTTCTGAAAGAACGCGTTACGATGCAGCGATGGATCGGCGTGCTCGTGGTGTGCATTGGGGTAGTGCTAGTCGTTCTCGGCAAGGGATAGCGCGATGACGCCGTGGACGGCGGTTCGCGACGTGCTCCTCGTCATTGCGCTCGCGCCCTACGCTTATTACATTCTCGCCACTGTCGCTGCCAGGAAGCTCTTCCGCCCGCGTACGATTGCTTCCCCCGCTTCTTCCGCCGACGCGCAATTCGCACCGCCGATCAGTATCCTCAAGCCGATTCGCGGGCTTGATCGCGAAACCTACGAGAATTTCGCCAGCTTTTGCGAGCAGGACTATCCGGAATTTGAAATCCTCTTCTGTGTCTCGGATGAGTCCGATCCGGCGATAGATGTAATCGAGGAAGTGATCGCTGCGTTCCCGCAACGCTCGATTCGGCTATTAGTCGGCTCCGAGCCAATCGGCGCCAGCGACAAAGTCAATAAGCTCTGCCGCATGGCGCGTGAAGCTCATTGTGAATTGCTTCTCGTCAGCGATAGCGATGTGCGCGTGGACCAAGGCTTTTTGCGGTCTGTAGCGGCGCCATTTGCTGATTCCAACCTTGGTGGCGTCACGTGTCTATATCGCGGTCTGACGGACGGTTCTCTTGCTGCGGAGATTGAAGCGATTGGCAATAGCGCGGACTTTGCCCCCGGCGTCCTCGCGGCCTGGTTGCTCAATGGGAAAAAGCTCGACTTCATGCTCGGCGCCGTGATGGCCACCACAAAACAGCATCTCGCGGCCATCGGCGGCTTCGAAGCTTTCGCCGATTATTTTTGCGATGACTATGAACTTGGGAATCGGCTGGCCGCTCACGGTTTTCGCGTCGCACTTTCGCCGACACCGGTTTCAATCGTCTATCCGCACCAGGGTCTTGCGGCAGCTTTCCGTCACCAGCTTCGTTGGAATCTCAGCATCCGCTTTTCGCGTCCATGGAGCCACGCCGGGCTAATCTTTTCGCAAGGCCTTTTCTGGACCATTCTAGGCACCTGTCTTGCGCCCGGCTGGTACGCCCTTATGTACCCGACTGCTTACGCACTCTTCCGCACGGACGCAGCCCTCAGCGTCGGTGCGCGTGGCATGGGCGATCAGCGCATTCGCCGCAAAGGCTGGTTGCTGCCCATTCGCGATGCATTTGGCTTTTTTGTCTGGGTCGCAAGTTTCTTCCCGCGCCGCATTCAATGGCGCGATCGCGAATTCATAGTGCGGAACAAGAAACTGACACCGGTTCGCTGAGTTACTGACCTGAATTGCGGCTGTGGCCTGTTAAGTCCTTCTAATCTTCGCGACTTGCCTTACGCCTCCTGCTGGGCGGGAACTCCGCAGTCTGAACGCTAAAGTTAACTGCACACCTCGACGATGGTACAGGTAAGGGGCAATTAGCCGAAATGCTAAGGGGAGGGAATATCGACATGCATCAACGCCAAGCCCGTAATGCGGCATACATGCAGCAGAGCCTATTTCGAGTGCAACCGAAGCGCTTCGTTTTTTACGACAAGGGCACAGGAACCGAACGTTTTGAGGTGAAGGCCGGCCCGGATGGCCGCCTGCCCGTCGATCAGGCGGCGAGTCTGATGGCAATTCACTGTTTCGTTCGCGGCAAATCTCCAAAGGACTTCGGCGTGATGGTCGCGCCAGAAGAGGACTTGCTCGATAGCCTTTTGCCCATGGCCAGAAGCCTTGTACAGGCTTGCGCCGACAATCGCTCGCCTGTTCAACTCAGCGGCCGCCAGCGCGAAGTGCTGCGCGCCGTGATGCAAGACGGCTCGAACAAAGAGATCGCCGCGAAACTGAATATCTCGGTGCGGACAGTGAAATTCCACATGTCGGCCCTCTTCGAGAAATTCAACGTGCGGAGCCGCGTCGCGTTGATGCGGAAGGCCGCCGACTTCTTGTTGCCCGAATCATCGTCTGCTCAACCCGCACCCTGTGCTACGCCGACTCGCGACGTTCGTCTGCTGCGCAGCAACGGAATGCCCGCGGGAAATCTGGACCGCATGCCCGTGCAACCGCTGCGAATTGCGGCCGCCGCACAGAGAGCATCGCGCTGATGAGTGGCTAAAACACGCCCTAGCGCACTGAGAACGGTAACGAAATCGTGTTCGTGGGAATGGATTTCGTTACCTGCTTGAATTCGTCGATGTCAAATGGCTGTCCGATGTGGTTTCCCGCAAGATCCTCGATCGCCGTATCCACCACGAGCCGGTAATCGCCCGGACTCCACGCCGCGCGCGGCGTAAAACGCCACTCCATTTCCCTGCGCATCACATCGATCGTTCCCGCCACATTTCCGCGCGGCCCGGCAATCGTTAACATGCGTTGCAGCAGTGGATAATTCATCGGAGTAGGGAAGTCCACCACCAACGGATCGGACGTGCCCGCACTCGGCGTTGTGAATCGCCACTGTTTCGGATCAGGAGGAGTTCGTAGCGGCGGTCCACCAACGAAAATCTTCTTGAAACCAGCAACCAACGGAGCTCCCTTGGCGTCTGGCCATTCGCGGTCGATTACGAGAGTGTAGTGTTTTCCTTCGGCAATCGGCGGCCCCAGCTTTTCGTTTGACGTCAGGCCGCGCTTAATGCGTCCTGGATCGAACGTCATTGTGAGCCGCATGAAGCTGGGGTCCCAAAGCTCTTCGCCTGGCAACAGCACGGCATTGTCCCCCTCGAGTACTTTCCCATTTTCGTCCAGTATGTGAAGGTACCGCGCAGCCTCGCCGCGGCTCATCGGGGCGGAAAAATAGATATAGAGCCGTAGCTCATTGCTCGGCAGCACATTCGTTGAGGGATATACGTGCACGATTCGCGTGGTCGGCGTCCTGTCGCGCGGGGGCCCGGCAAAGTTTGCCGTAACGGCCGCGCCGGACGGAGGCTGAAATACGGCGCGATAATGCACGCCCGGGGAGGCCGGATACGCCGGATGAAATACGAGGGTGCCGTCCTCCACGGCATAACTGCCGGCCAGCGGGGGGACATAGCCGGTTCCGGCATATACTCGAAAAACAGAACTCCATCCGCGAGGCGGCGGCTGCGAAGGCGCATGCCAACCGGTGACGCGAAAAAGTACGCCGTCAAAATGGATGGAGATAGTTTGTGCCGCCGCGATCATTCCTCCAAAGAAAAGAATGATCGCGACGGCGGCAGGTATCAGTTTCCGCAGCGGCGTCACCGTTTACGGCAACGCGATCGTTTGCAAGTTAATTGGTGCCGCGGGTGGTCCGGGCGCCCATGCTTGCCCGGTCGTTTTGCCCGTTATGATCACCGCGTCTGACGCATCCAGCTGCGCCAAGTGCTGCACGTTCTGCAAATCCTTCATCGTGTCGTAAGGAACGCCGGCCACGTCCGTCTTCTGCGGCGAATCAATCGCAGGATAGGACGCAAGATCGTCCGCCTTCAGCTTCATCACGCCACGCGCCGTGTTTGCAATGAGGATGTAGTCGTGCCCATCTTTCTTATACGGCACCATGTCCAGCGGCTGATTTCCCGCGCCGAGGTCTGCGATCTCCACGCCTTTCACCTGCGCGCCCGGTTGCAGCGAACTCACGGGGATTTTCACCAGCGGCGTGCACGTATAGGCGGCTAGGATGTACGGTTGTCCGCCGATGGTATAGGGCACAAACGTGCGGATCGGGGCTTCGGTCTCAAATCGTCCGTGCGACGAATGCCAGATCTGTAGCGTTGTCCCTTTGCTTGCCTCTTTGAACGGGAAGGGAATTGAACGCAGCGCCGATGACCACTCTTCGTTCGAGAGGCCGGCCACAATCACGTCCCCGTTGACGTAATTGATGTTCGTAATCGTCTGCATCCGCGGATTCTGCCGCGCCGTGGTGTTCGATGTCGGCGCATCTACAAGGCTCACCGACGAATACTTCGCATTATCGAGCGGCACCGTTGCGATGTCGCCCTTTGCATCGACGCGCAGGATTAGCGGCATCGCATCCGGCCCACGTCCGCGCGAAGCCGAGAGATAAACATTTTTCGAAATCGGATTCACCTTCACATCGTTGATCAGAATCTGATCGGGCGTAACGCCGACGAGCGCCGCGATCTTCTGATCGATGTTGTTCACGTCGATCTTCACGTTTGAGGGGGCGGGCTTGCGGTCGCCCGTGTCAATCGCCACGACATTAGCGCCTACTGAATCTCCAACGAACAAAATGCCGTCCGGCCCGAAAGCGAGCGGCCCGGCAGAGGTCAATGGAACTCTTCCGGAAGACAGGGTAGCGAGTGGGCTTGCAGGTACACGAGCGGATGTGGCCCCAATGGCGACTGCAGCAGCAAGGCACAGCGCACAGGCCATGCCGGCGAACATGATGCGGCGCATTCTCGACCTCCTCTGGATCTATCTCTGGATCTATTTACGCCCCATCCTGATGTACCACGAGACCCTCAGGTGGTCAAACAATCCGATGTAAAATCTGCTGCCAGCGGCATGTTCGGGGGCAAAGAGCAGGCGGTACGTCCTGATTGTCGAGGCTGCGCATGCGGAGGCGCTATCCACGTTTCGGCGAACACTACGCCCGTGCAAACGTGGACGCCGGGGCCGCATCGCCCTCGTTATTATTCAAAATCATCGGCAGCAAGAATTCCTGCAACCGGCTGCTTTCAATGGGCGCCAGCCGGTTTAACTGAATCCCAAACCGGTTATCGCTCAGCGCCCTGACCACCGCGCCCGACCCGGTAATCGGCATTCCGGCCTGATTTGGCGTATAGAGGCTCACGCGAACCGGAGATGCGGGTATCGTATTGGGCGTCCGCACGAGCATGCCGTTCAGGCTCACGTCGATCGTTTCCGCCTCTACTTCCTCATGATCGAACTGTAATTTCACGCGCGTCCGCAGCGGAACGCGCCGGAATCGCCGTCGCTCGTGCTCCACCGCGCCATGCATTGCCCGCACAAGCCGCAAAAGCCGCGTCTTATCGATTGGCTTGTACAGGAAAAAGTGCGCTCCGGCCGCGAAACCTTCCGAAATCGCGGACGTACTCTGATCGTCGCTCACCATGATGATCGGCGTCATCTGGTTCAGCCCCGCCTTGCGAATCAGTCGTGCGAGTTCCGGCCCGTCCGGCGAAGGCATCCGGAAGTCCAGCAGGATCACCATGAATTTTTCCTTAGCCAGATGTCCCACAGCGGCACGGCTGTCCGTCATAGCCCGCACTTCCACACCGGTCGCATGAACTAAGACTTCCTTCATGAGAGCGCACGAAGCCGGGTCGTCATCCACAATGAGAATCCGCGAGTCCACTCGAGCCTCCTTAGAGGCTCTATCGGCAACCCGCCAATCGTCTCCAGTGCAGAGAGATCAGTCGTTCAACAGGAGGGACTTACTACAATTGGGAAGAAGTGATGTAAAGAACATCCGCTGTATGGAGGCCAAGCTCGGAACCTCAGCTTGTTTCCTCGGGCTGCATCACTTTTGCCGCCATCTTGGCCACGAAACGCCTCGGCGCAAGACGCTCCAACTCCACCATCAGCCGGTTCTTTCCGCCCGAAATCACAAACGTGTCGCCGCGAGCCATGCCTTCCAGCCCGACGCGCGCCACTTTCTCCGCCGTTTCCGGCGAACGAAAGGTTCGATCCGGCTGTTGCGCGACGTTTTGGAACTCTGTCGTGGTCGAACCCGGGCACAACGCGCATACATTCACGCCAAACGGCCGCAACTCCTCGGCGATCCCTTCCGCAAACAGCAGATCGAACGCCTTTGTCGCCGCATACGCAGAATTAAACGGCACCGGCTGAAACGCGGCCACGGACGAGACGATCAACACATCTCCGCGCTGCCGCGCGATCATCTGCGGGACATAAAGCTGCGTCAACGCAACCACTGCTGTGCAGTTCACCTGGATCATTTCGGCGATCCGCTCCGTCGGAACTTTATGTACATATCCAAACGCGCCAAAGCCCGCATTGTTCACCAGCAGCTCGATTTCAATGCCGCGCCCCTTCGTAAAGGCGTAAACCTGCTCCGGCGCCGCCGTTTGCGTCAGATCGGCGCTGATGACTTCCACCTTTGTTTGATATTTCGACGACAAATCGCTGGCCAGAGATTGCAAACGGTCCGCTCGCCGCGCCGTCAGCACAAGATGGGTCCCTGCCGCTGCGAGCTGGCGCGCCACCTCCTCGCCGATGCCGGCACTCGCGCCCGTCACCAGCGCCCATTTTCCCGCCCACTTCTTTACCGTGCGACCGCCTGAATCACCAGCCATTCATCTTTCTCCTGAACTCGCAACTTACTTATCAAGACGGCCTTAAGGGCTCGAGTATTTTCTCGAAGTTGTGGGTCGGTGGGTGGGCCAAGCATCCTTGTTTGTTCTTCCACCGATAAATCTCCCATGCGCCAAGCACGGGATCGATCTTACGCTAAAGGACCAAAACGTCGGGTGCCACATCTTTTTTCGGTGTTCAGAGAGTGCGTGCCTTTAAGTCTTGACGCTCAGCGATTTAAGTGGCGTGGCGACGATCAACGTCAGTTTGGGTACGCCTGTGTGCGTTCGGCCTGATCCTTACAAAACGTTCCGGAGACATGGTTTTACAACTCCTGACTGGACTAGTCCAGCCAGGAGCCGCCGATGCCATGGAAGGAACGGTCGATCGTGGAAGAACGCATGCGATTTGTATTCCGACTGAAGGACGGCGAGAGCATGTCCGCGACAAGTGTAGCACGACGGCGACATGCTCCCGCGCGCGACTCTCTTGCTTGAAATTCACACCTCCAGGTGCAAACAAGTACGGCGCTGGTGTTGTAAGTGAACAGCCTCTTACGCACGAGATTTCTACTGACATATATAGTCAGTTCTCGAGCTGTGTTCCAAAAATTATCAGCGCCTCACTCTTTCCATCGCGCGTGAGCCATTTCAACCAGAACATCGGCTCGAGCGCTACACAAACGCGCTTTATCCTCAACGGGAACAACTTCAATGCGGCTTGTTTAGAGAACTCTCGAGTTTCATAAGGTAACACTCGCTTAATCCTGCGAAGGGTGCTCGATGTGTTCGATTGTTAGGTCCTGGCCGGAACCGAAAGTCGAGACTAACTTGAGTCCAAGTTGATCTTTTAGAGCCTCCAGGAATGTCGGTCCGTTTGGATCAAGAGCGACTTTTGCGCCATTCAGATTCAAATCCTCTGGCGTCCATTCGAGCGTGAAATCGAAATTCCCGGTGAGGCCCGTCTGGTCTATTACCGGACGATCAAAATTGCCCATGGTACGGCTGGGAAAATAGCTCTCAATAAAATCAATGGACACGTTGCGAGCGCCAACTGAGAGGCGACCCGATTGGAACCGCGTTTGCAATACACCACACGCCGCGGGCAGGCCACCGGGCAATGTC
>Ga0209178_1000159_pt1 | contig 17480 bp, 14 predicted proteins | sample GAAS200_FD_187521 | JGI IMG/M metagenome (GOLD analysis project Ga0209178, IMG submission 187521) | Agricultural soil microbial communities from Georgia to study Nitrogen management - GA AS200 (SPAdes) (version 2) | ecosystem: Environmental > Terrestrial > Soil > Agricultural land | place: USA... | reverse complement strand
ACGAATCCGCGGTGTCGAAAAAGTTGATCCCGGCATCCAGCGCCGCGTGCACCACCGCACGCGTGCCCGCCTCGTCCAGCCGCCCGCCGAAATTGTTGCAGCCAAGCCCGACTTCCGAAACCTGCAAGCCGGACGGCCCCAACGCGCGCGTCTTCATTGAAACGTTCCATGCATCAACGGAAACGCGAAGCGTACGACAAAAGATGTCACCAGCGGGTCAAGAACGTACGCCCGGGCGATTGGCCGCTTTCGGACGCGCGCTGAACTCAATGGTGGTCTTCGTCGATGTCCAAACCGTGGACGCCCACGCCCATGCCCATGCACACTCCCATTCCGGCGCCCATGCCGCCTCCGCCGCCGCCGGGTTTGCCGCCACGCGCATCGTCCTTGCCGCCCTCGCCCTTGCCGCGCGAACCCTGCGTGCGTGCCGGGCCCTGCTTCGGGATCGCGGCATCGGCGGGCACCGGGTCGAGGTCGAGTGCGTTGCGGATGAAATCGCGCAACGAGATCACCAGGTCATGCGTGTGCACGGGCCGGCCCGCGACCAGTTCGGCCGCGGCCCGTGCCGCCAGCTGCACCTGGTCTTCGGTGCCGAGCAGGATGATGTCCGACAGTGCGGCTTCCACCGCGTCGCGGATGCGCCGCGCGCGATCGCTGCCGGATGTTTCATCCGCGGCCGGAAGATCGGGCGTCGCGGCATCCGCCGGCACGTTCGCGTTCGTGCCGCGACGCCGCACATCGCGCAAGTGCGTGGGATCGACCAGGAGGCTTCCGGTGAACGACCCGCCCAGCGTCTTGTACGCCGCGATCAGCGTGCGCAGGCGTTCGTTGATCTGACGGTTCTGGCGCTCGCGCCGCTGCTGCAGCGACTGCATCACCAGCAACCGCAGGCCCACGCCGATCAGCGTGATCGCGGCCAGCCCCACCAGGGTCGACAGCAGCGCGTGCCAGGAAGAGAAATCGAGATTGCGCATGCGCGACTCCGGCAACGAAAAGTGAAGCCACGCGGGTTACTGTACGCGATCGGGCGACCGGAGTTGTCAATCCCGTACTCGGCAATACCACGAAAACGGCGCTGCATCGTCAACAAGACGACTTGTCGATTCCTGCCGTCTTCATTCGTCGCCGTCATGAGTGGCCGAACGAGCCTTCACTCCAACCCGCAACGAGGATCGAGACATGCCCAGTGCCCACGCAGCAAGGAACATGGCCGTTTGCCTGTGGTTCGACGGACAAGCCGAGGAAGCCGCGAATTTCTATGCCCAGACCTTCCCGGATTCGCACGTGGACGCCGTGCACCGCGCGCCGGGCGACTATCCGGCCGGCCAGCAAGGCCAGGTCCTGACGGTGGAATTCACGGTGTTCGGCATGCCGTTCCTCGGCCTGAACGGCGGCCCGCAGTTCAAGTTCGACGAAGCGGTGTCGTTCCAGGTCTACACGCGCGACCAGGCCGAAACCGACCGCCTGTGGAACGCGATCGTCGGCAACGGCGGTGCGGAAAGCGACTGCGGCTGGTGCAAGGACCGCTTCGGCCTGTCGTGGCAGATCACCCCACGCGCATTGATGGACGCGTTCACCGACCCGGATCGCGCCGCCGCCAAACGCGCCTTCGACGCGATGATGACGATGCGCAAGATCGATATCGCCAGGATCGAAGCCGCGCGGCGCGGGTGATCGATTGCCTTTCCGTCGTCCCGGTTTGCGCCGGGACGACGAGCGTCATGCAAACGGATCGCGCAGCACGATGTTGGCGTCGCGGTCGGGCCCGGTGCTGACGATCGCCAGCGGGCAGCCGGCCAGTTCTTCAAGTGCGCGCAGGTACGCGCGCGCGGCGGGCGGCAACTGGTCCCATTCGGTGACGCCGTGGGTGGATTCGCTCCAGCCGGGGAATTCCAGGTACACCGGCGTGCATTCCTTCCAGCCCTCGGCGTCCAGCGGCGCGTATTCCGTGCGCTTGCCGCGGTATTCGTAGGCGATGCATACCTTCAGTTTCTCCATGCCGTCGAGCACGTCGAGCTTGGTGATGCACAGGCCGCTGATGCCGTTGATCAGCACCGCGCGCTTCAGCGCGACGATGTCCATCCAGCCGCAGCGGCGCGGACGGCCGGTCGACGCACCGAATTCATCGCCGGTCTTGCGGATGTGTTCACCGACTGCGTCGTCGAGTTCGGTCGGGAACGGTCCGCCGCCGACGCGTGTCGCGTAGGCCTTCGCGATGCCGAGCACGTAATCGATGTAATCCGCGCCCACGCCCGCGCCGGCCAATGCGCCTCCTGTCGTCGTGTTCGACGACGTGACGTACGGATACGTGCCGTGGTCGATGTCGAGCAGCGCACCCTGCGCGCCTTCGAACAGCACGCGCTCACCGTTGCGGCGCAGGTCGTGCAGGATGCCGGAAACATCCGACTTCATCGGTTCGACGTATTCGCCGAACGCGAGCGCCTCCTCCAGCGTCTTCTGGCAATCGACCGCTTCCGCGTTGAGATATTTCGTCAGCACGAAGTTGTGGTAATCCATCACTTCGCGCAGCTTCTCCGCCAATTCCTTCGGGTAACTCAAGTCGGCGACGCGCACACCGCGGCGCGCGACCTTGTCTTCATACGCCGGCCCGATGCCGCGCCCGGTGGTGCCGATCGCGCCCGCGCCCGCGGCCTTTTCCCGCGCCTGGTCCAGCGCGATGTGGTACGGCATGATCAGCGGCGTCGCCGGGGAAATCTTGACGCGCGAACGCACTTCGACGCCGTTGCCTTCGAGTTCGGCGATTTCCTTCTGCAACGCGGCCGGCGACAACACCACGCCGTTGCCGATCAAGCACAGCGCGCCTTCGCGCAGGATGCCCGACGGGATCAAATGCAGGACGGTCTTCTTGCCCTTGATCACCAGCGTGTGGCCGGCATTGTGGCCGCCCTGGAAACGCACCACCGCGCCGATGTCCTGCGTCAGCAGGTCGACGATCTTGCCTTTGCCTTCGTCGCCCCACTGGGCGCCGAGGATTACGACTGACTGTCCCATATTCGTTTCTCGCTTCGATATGTTGTTGCGCTTTGCTCGTCATTCCGGCGTAGGCCGGAATCCAGTCAGCAAGTCGTATAAACCCTTCCACTCCGGATTGGTTTCCTCGATCCGGCGAATCTTCCACGCCCGCTTCCATTCCTTCATGGCTTTCTGGCGGGCGATGGCAGATTCCATGGTGTCGTGCAGTTCGTACCAGACCAAGCTATGAACGCGGTATTTTTCCGCGAAGCCTTCAACGACCTCGTTCTTGTGTTCCCGAATTCTTTTGATCAAATCCGACGTAACGCCAACATACAGCGTACCGTTGCGTCGACTGGCCAACATGTAAACACAGGGCCTCCGTTCAAACATGTGTCTCCTCACTGGATTCCGGCCTGCGCCGGAATGACGAGCAGTTTGTTTCGGACCAAACTCCGTCAGTGTTTTTTTGACGCGGTATCGTCGCTCGCGGCGCCCGCATCCACGGCCTGCATGAAGGGCGAGCCCTTGTCCAGCACGACGACAGCGCCTCCGCCGCTGAAGCTGGTGCGCCACGCATCGAGGGCGCTCCAGTAGCGGAAGAACTGCGGGTCTTTCGCGGAAGCCGCCGCATAGATTTTCGCGGCGTCGGCATCGCCGTCGCCGCGTATCGCCGCCGCGGCCTGGTTCGCGGCGGCGAGTACCTGTTCGTTGTCCGCGTCGCCCTGCGCGCGGATGGCGGCGGCCTCGGCTTCGCCCTGCGCACGCACGCTGCCGGCCGCGGCCTGCGCTTCGGTGGTCATGCGCTTGTACACGGAAGCCAGCGCTTCCTCGGGCGGCAGCACGCGGCCGATGCCGACACCCAGGATGTCGATGCCCAGCTTGCTGCGCAATGCCGCGCCGACGTCGCTGCGCACCTTCGCGCCCATGTCCTGGCTCGTTGCAGCCAGCAGCGTGGACAAATCGTGGTCGGCGACTTCATTGCGCAACGCGTTTCTCACCAGGGGTTCGATCTGCTGCGTGGCCTGCAGTTCATCGCCGGATGTCGCATTGAAATACGTCCGGGCGTCGGCGATCTGCCAGCGCACGTGGAAGCCCACCCGCACGGCGTGGCCATCGCTCGTCTTGCAGTCGCCAGGCTCGGCCTGCGAAATGATTTCGCGCGTGTCGTACACGCTCACGTCCTGCACGAACGGCAGCTTGAAGTGCAGGCCGGGGCCGATGTCCGAAGCTTCCACGCGGCCGAACCGCGACAGCACCGCGGCGTGGCCTTCGCCAACGACATAGATGCTGTTGGCGCCCAGCAGCGCCAGCACGAGGATCACGATGGGAAGCGCATATTTCATTCAGTCGATCCCGCTCACGCCGGGCCCGGAAGTGATCGGCTCCGCAGCCGATGCCGACGCCGCCGGTTGCGTGGACGCCGACGCGGGCACGCTGGCCGCGGAACCCGCAGACGCCGGATGCTGCACCGGGAACTGCACGATCACATTGCCCGAACCGGTGTTGACGACCACGTGGTTTTTCGTCAGCACGTCGCGCATGGTGTCCAGCCATAGCCGATGGCGCGTCACCTGCGGCGCCGCCTGATACTGCGGCAGGATCTGGTCGAAGCGCGCGACCGCCGTGTTGGCCTCGGCGACGGCTTGACGACGATACGTTTCGGCGTCGGTCTTGATGGAAGCCGCCTGCTCTTTCACCTTGAGCTTGCTGCTCGCCACTTCGGCGCGCGCGGCGGCCTGCGCCGTCGTCACGTTGTCGCGCGCCGCGGAAATGGCTGCGAAAGCCTGCTTCACGTCGGACGGCACGCCGATGTCCTGCACGGCGACGTCCGCCACGGCCACGCCAATGGCGTCGCCGGTCCCGGATGCCTGCAACTGCGCGAGGATCTCCGCGGCCAGTTTGTTGCCGTCGGTGCGTCCGGGCGCGCACGGAAAATCCAGGTCGTCGATCAGGCATTGAAGCTTGTGCGAGCCCACGGCCGCGCGCACCGCCGCCGTGGCCGCGTCACGCACCACTTGTTCGGCGTCGCGCGTGCCGAACAGGAACCTGCGCACATCGGTGATCTTGTAATGGACGTCGTAATCGACCAGCACAAGTTGCCCGTCGCTGGTGAGCAGGCGCGCCTCGTCGCTGACGGTGCGAACACGGCCGACGTCGATTTTCCGGACGCGGTCGATCGGCGGCGGCAGGCGCAGGTGCAGCCCCGGGTGCAGCACTTGTTCGAAGCGGCCGAGGCGCATCAACAGGCCGACCTGCCGCGCACCGATGGACGTCCATCCGCCGATCACGAACCACAGCACGATCAACACGACGATCAGCGCGACCACGCCCAGCGGACCGCGGCCGAACGGCCCGAGGCCGCGCCGGAATTTCCTCAGCCATGCATCGAGGTCCGGACCCGGATTGCCCTGTCCCGGTCCCCATGGCTCGCGGCCGCGGGGCTCACGCGGTTTTTCACCGGGTTCCTTCCAGGGCATCTCGGTACAGTCTCGGGTGGCGGGAAAGTGCGCCGAACGACGCAAACGATTAATTCTACCAGAGCGCCCGCGGCCGTCAGGCCGCGTGCAGCCAATCGCGCAGCAGTTGCGCGTCGTCGCCGCGCACGTCACCGGCGAGCGGCAACAGGAGATCGCGCGGCGCATCGATGTCGAGGCACCAGCCATGCTCGTCGTAGCGTTCGGATTTCACCGCGCCGAGTTCGATCAGGCGTGCGCGCAGGCGGCCCGCGCGCGGCGGCAATCGCAATTCGGCGTGCACGCGTGCGCCGGCGAGGCGTTCGCTGATGGCCTGCCGCAGCAAGTCCAGGCCTTCGCCGGTGGCGGCCGACAACCACACCGCGATCGGCGCGCCTTCGGCATCGCGGTCGATGCGCGGCGTGGCTTTGTTGAAAATCCGGCCATGGATGGCCGGCTCTTGATCTTCGCCAACAGGGATGTCGGCATTCAATAAATCGATCTTGTTGAACACCATCAACTGCGGCACATCGCCCGCGCCGATTTCATCGAGCACGCCGTTGACCACGTCGATCAGCAGGTCGCGCTCGCCGTCGGCGGCGTCGGTGACGTGCAGCAGCAGGTCGGCGTCGCGCGCTTCGGAAAGCGTCGCGCGGAATGCGGCGACCAGATCATGTGGCAGCTCGCGAATGAAACCGACCGTGTCGGCCAGCACTGCAGGACCGGATTCGAGGCCATCCAGCCGGCGCACGGTCGGATCGAGCGTCGCGAACAACTGGTTAGCGGCATACACGGAGCCGCGCGTGACCGCGTTGAACAATGTGGACTTGCCGGCATTGGTGTAACCGACCAGTGCGACGCGCGGCAGCGTGTTGCGCAGGCGCGCCCGGCGTTGCTGGTCGCGCTGCACGCCAACCTTGTCGATGCGTTTCTGCAATTGCTCGACGCGCTTCTGCAACAGGCGGCGGTCGGTTTCGAGCTGGGTTTCGCCGGGACCACGCAGGCCGATCGAACCGCCGCGCTGGCGCTCCAGATGGGTCCAGCCGCGCACCAGCCGCGTCGCCATGTGCTTCAACTGCGCGAGCTCGACCTCGAGTTTTCCCTCGTGCGAGTGCGCACGCTGCGCGAAGATGTCGAGGATCAACGCGGCGCGATCGATCACGCGCGCGGAAAAATGTTTTTCGAGGTTGCGTTCCTGCACCGGCGTCAGCGCGTGATCGACCACCACCAGATCGGCGCCGAGTTCCTTCACCTTCGCCTGCACCTCGTCGGCCTTGCCGGTGCCGATGTAGAACTTCGGGTTGGGCGCATCGACGCGCGCGTGCACCGTGCCGAGGATTTCGGCGCCCGCCGACTTCACCAGCTCCGCGAATTCCTGCGCGCGGCGCGCAGCCGCAGCGTTGCCGGTGTACGGCAACACCAGCAGCGCGCGTTCGCCTCGTTTCTCGCGTTCGAACAGAAGAATCAGTCCTGCGCCGGCGGTTCGGCGTCTTCCTGCCTGGCGTCGTCCGCACCGACCTTGACCGCGCGGCTGGGCACCACGGTCGAAATGGCGTGCTTGTACACCATCTGGCTGACCTGGTTGCGCAGCAGCACCACGAACTGATCGAACGACTCGATGATCCCCTGCAGCTTGATGCCGTTGACGAGATAAATCGCAACCGGCACGCGCTCGCGGCGCAGGGCATTCAAAAACGGATCTTGCAACGATTGGCTTTTGGACATTTTTATGGCCTTCCGATCCCGCTTGCCCGCACGGTTTCGCACGCGGGCATGAATGGTAGCGCAAAAACCCCGGTTTTTGGCCGTTTCACGCGGTTTTCATGCCCAAAAACAGCGCCACGGCGGTGGCAACGGACGCCGCGCAATGCGGGCTCTCCGGATCGAACACGCGCGCATCCAGTTCGCCGCGCAACCAGGTGGTCTGGCGCTTGGCGAGTTGCCGGGTGGCGTCGATCGCGCGCTGGCGGAATTCGTCTCTTGAACCCTCGCCGCCAAGGTATTCCCACGCCTGGCGATAACCGACCGCGCGGAGCGCCGGCAAATCCGCATGCAAATCGCCGCGTGCGCGCAGGCGCTTCACCTCTTCCAGAAAACCGGCGGCCAGCATCGCGTCGAAACGCGCGGCAATGCGCTCGCGCAAGGCGTCGCGATTCGCTGGAATCAACGCGAGTTTCAGGACGCGATACGGAAACCGCTGCACGTCGCGCGCGGCGGCATGCAACGCGGTGGGCGTTTCGCCCGTCAACGCGATCACTTCCAGCGCGCGCTGGATGCGTTGCGCGTCGTTGGGCCGGATGCGCGCCGCGGCATCCGGATCGTGCTGCGCCAGCCGCGCGTGCAATGCCGGCCAGCCGACGCGTTCGGCTTCCACACGCAGGTGTTCGCGCACTTCCGCATCGGCGGACGGCATTTCGGAAAGGCCCAGCTCGAGCGCGCGGAAATACAGGCCGGTGCCGCCGACCAGCAGTGGCACGCGGCCGCGCGCCGTGGTCGCCTGCATCGCGGCCAGCGCATCGTCGCGGAACTGCGCCGCCGAATAGGGTTCGGCCGGATCGCGGATGTCGATCAGCGCGTGCGGGTAATTGCGCCGCGTGTCCGCATCCGGCTTGGCCGCACCGATATCCAGCCCGCAGTAGACCAGCGCCGAATCGACGCTGACGAGTTCGACGGGGAAATGGTCCGCCAGCGCGCACGCCAGAGCGGTCTTGCCCGTCGCGGTGGGGCCCATCAGGAAAATCGCGGGCGGCCGCGCGTCGGTGGCGTGGGTGTTTCCGGGCATGCGCCCGATTGTAGGGGCACGTTATGCGGCACGCCCTCGGGACGCCGTCTTATAATGTCGGGATTTCCACGAACAAGGCACCGACATGCCGAACATGATGAGGGCGCTGGTCAAGCGCGATGCCGCCAAGGGCATCTGGATGGACGAGGTACCGGTGCCCGAGTATGGTCACAACGACGTCCTGATCGAGGTCGAGAAAACCGCGATCTGCGGCACCGATCTGCACATCTACAACTGGGATCAGTGGGCGCAGCGCGTGATCAAGCCGGGCCTCGTGATCGGCCACGAGTTCGTCGGCAAGATCGTCGCGCTCGGCAGCGAAGTGCGCGGTTACCGCATCGGCCAGCGCGTGTCTGCGGAAGGCCACATCACCTGCGGCATGTGCCGCAACTGCCGCGCCGGCAAACCGCACCTGTGTCCCAACACCGTCGGCATCGGCGTGAACCGCAACGGTGCGTTCGCGCAATACATCGCGATGCCGCAATCGAACCTGTGGCCAATCCCGGACCAGATTCCCTCGTCGCTCGCCGCGTTCTTCGATCCTTACGGCAACGCCGCGCACTGCGCGCTGGAATACGACCTGATCGGCGAAGACGTGTTGATCACGGGCGCGGGCCCGATCGGCATCATCGCCGCAGGCATCGCGCGGCACGTCGGCGCACGCAACGTGGTGGTCACCGACATCAACGATTACCGCCTGAAGCTGGCCGCCGACATGGGCGCAACGCGCGTGGTCAACGTGAAGAACCAGTCGCTGCGCGACGTGCTGGGCGAACTGCACATGGAAGGCTTCGACGTCGGCCTGGAGATGAGCGGCAATCCGCAGGCATTCAACGGCATGCTCGACGTGATGTACCACGGCGGCAAGATCGCGCTGCTCGGCATCCTGCCGAACGGCTCCGGCATCGACTGGGACAAGGTCATCTTCAAGGGCCTCACCCTGCACGGCATCTACGGCCGCCGCATGTACGAGACCTGGTACAAGATGACCCAGATGCTGCTCACCGGCTTCCCGCTGCAGAAGGTGCTGACGCACCAGCTCGCCATCGACGATTTCCAGCAGGGCTTCGACCTGATGGCGTCGGGCGAGTGCGGCAAGGTTGTGTGCAGTTGGTGATGGCGTAAACGCGCGACCGCACATGTCCGAAACGACGCCCGGGCGGGATCGTTGGCGCTGGCTGCGCCGCGAAGCGATCGACCTGGGCGATCTGCTGGTGCAGATCATCGCGGTCGTGGTCGGCATCCTGCTGGCCCTGCTCATCAACAACTGGGTGATGCAACGCCAGCAGCAAGCCACGGTCGATGAAGCGATGCGCGCGATTCGTGCGGAGCTCACGCTCAACCGTTCGGATTTGCGCACCTACGCCAAGCACATGTTCGACATGGCAGCCGCCATGCAGAACGCGCCCGCGAACAAAAACCAGCCACCCAAGGCGTGTTACCAGTGGGACGGCTGGGACGGCATCGGCGGCCTTGCCCCCATCGACGCCGCCTACCAGACATCCATCGCCACGCAGGCCCTTGCGAACATGCCGTTCGAACAGGCACAACTGGTGGCGCAGGTCTACGGCTGGCAGCATTACGTCCTGAAAGGCATCGACCTTGACGCCTCGCTGCTGATGCAGCAGCCGCACTCGCTCGAGTTCTGCGCCGGCGTCGTCGAAGAGATCGGCCGGAACGCCGTCAGGCTCGACGAGCGCTACGCAAAACTGATCGGCCCCGATCCCAACGCGCCGTCCGCGCCTGGAACGCGCGCAACATCCACCACACGGAACCCGCCATGACCTACGCTGCGCAAGAACGCCTCCACGAAGAACTCGAATCCATCCGTGACTCGGGCCTGTTCAAGGACGAGCGCATCATCACCTCGCCGCAGTCGGCCGAGATCACGCTGGCCGACGGCCGCCGCGTGCTGAATTTCTGCGCCAACAATTACCTCGGACTCGCCGATCATCCGCGCCTGATCGAAGCAGCGAAGAAGGCGCTGGACACGCACGGTTTCGGGATGGCCTCGGTGCGTTTCATCTGCGGCACGCAGGATCTGCACAAGCAGCTGGAACATGACATCGCGAAGTTCTTCGGCACCGACGACGCGATCCTCTATGCCGCGTGTTTCGACGCCAACGGCGGGCTCTTCGAACCGCTGCTGAGCGAGAACGACGCAATCATTTCCGATGCACTGAACCACGCCTCGATCATCGACGGCATCCGGTTGTGCAAGGCCAAGCGCTATCGCTACGCCAACGGCGACGTCGCCGATCTGGAAAAACAATTGCAGGCCGCCGACGCCGCGGGCGCTCGCACCAAATTGATTTCGAGCGACGGCGTGTTCTCGATGGACGGCGTGGTGGCGCCGCTGGACCAGATCACCGCGCTCGCGAAAAAGTACAACGCGCTGGTGCACATCGACGAATGCCACGCGACCGGCTTCCTGGGCAAGACCGGCCGCGGCTCGGCCGAAGTGCACGGCGTGATGGACAAGATCGACATCTTCACCGGCACGCTGGGCAAGGCGCTGGGCGGCGCGGTGGGCGGATTCACGACCGGCCGCAAGGAAATCATCGACATGCTGCGGCAGCGCTCGCGGCCTTATCTGTTCTCCAATTCGCTGCCACCTTCGCTGGTCGCGGCATCGATCGAAGTGCTGAAGATGCTGGACGAAGCCGGAAGCCTGCGCGAGAAGCTGGTGGAAAACACGAAGTATTTCCGCGAGGCGATGACCAAGGCCGGTTTCGAGATCAAGCCCGGCAACCATCCGATCGTGCCGGTGATGACCCACGACGCCAAGCTCGCGCAGGCGATGGCGGCGGGCCTGCTGGACGAAGGCATCTACGCAATCGGGTTCTTCTATCCGGTCGTCGCGGAAGGCAAGGCCCGCATCCGCACCCAGATGTGCGCGGCGCACACGCGCGAACACCTGGATCGCGCGATCGCGGCGTTTACCAAGGTGGGGCACAACGTGGGATTGCTGTAGGGCGGGCAATGCCCGCCAGGTCCGCCTGGGCGGCGGACGATGTCCGCCCTACTTCTTCAACTCCACTTTCCCGACTGCCCACAGTCCATCGCGCGGATCGCCGGTGGCGAACACGCACAGCGTGTGGTTGCCGGTGGTCGCCGGGATGTTCGCGGTCAACGTCGTCTGCAGTTTCGTTTGTACCGCCTTTGCAAGCGGCAGCGTTGCCAGCAAGGGACCGTCGCAGGAATCCCGATGCACCTGCAGTTCATCGGTCGGGGTCTGCTTCGGCCGTGTGACGACGCTCGAATCGTCGGTCCACAACGCGAAATTCCACGGCAGGTTGCCGACCGTCAGCGCGATGCGTTTCACACCGTCGAGCGGCGCGCCCTTCCACAGCCAGCACATGTTCTCGATGTCGATCCTGTAGACCGGCCGCTGCCCTTCTAGCGGCCTGTCGTCTTCCAGCCGCAACACGAGCTGGTTCTTGCAGGTATCGAGCTGGTCGCTGTTGCGGTTGAGCAAAGCCGTGGCATCGACGACTTGCGTGCGCGGCGCGGCGAGTTCGAAGCCGCCGGCGGCAAACGTCGCGGCGCGCAACGTGGTGGTGGAATGCGCCGGGAACGACAGCGGCTTAGAGTAGATCGTCGACGCGGCGTTCGGCGCGGTGCCGTCGGTGGTGTAGCGGATCGTGCCGAAATCCGCCTGGTTCGACAGCGCGGCGTCGACAGGCGCGTGCGCGCCCGCGCTCAATGCGAACGCCGGCGCGAATGCGCTGTCGGCATATGCGATGCCCAATGCCTGGTAACGCGCCAGTTCCGCGGGCATGCGATCGAGGAACGAACGCCAGTCGTGCGTCGACGCCGGCGACCACGCCACTTCCGCAAGCGCCGCGATCCGCGGGAACACCGCGTGCTGCACGCGCGCAAACGTCGGCATGTATTCCGCCCACAGGTTGGCCTGCACGCCGAGGATGTGTTTCGCCTCGGCCGCCGTCGCTCCAGCGGGCAACGGGTTGTAGTCGTATACGTCCTGCAGTGATTCCACCTCCGGCCGTCCGGGCGGTTCATCGTGCAAATTCGATTGATAATGATCGAGATACAACGTGGGCGATGAAGCCATCACCACATCGTGGCCCTGCTTCAACGCATCGAGCGCGCCCGCGGGTTCGTGCCACGACATGATCACCGCCGACGCCGGCACCTTGCCGTGCAGGATCTCGTCCCAACCCACCGCAACGCGTCCGTGCTTCGCCAGATACTCGGCAACCTGCGTGGTGAACCAGCCCTGCAACTGATCCATGTCCTTCAAGCCGAGCGCGTGCATGTGCGCGCGCACTTCGGGCGAGGCTTGCCACTGGTCCTTGGCCGCCTCGTCGCCGCCGATGTGGATGTACTTCGACGGGAACAACGCCATCACGTGGTCCATCACGTCTTTCACGAACTTCAGCGTGCGCGCATCCGGACGCAGCAGCCAAGTGTTGACGCCCCAATTGGTGCCGACCTGCGGCCGCTTGCCGGAGACGCCCAGCCATGGATACGACGCGATCGCCGCCTGCGAGTGGCCGGGGATGTCGATCTCCGGCACGATCTCGATGAACCGCTCGGACGCGTAGCGCACGATCTCGCGCACTTCCGTATCGGTGTAAAAGCCGCAGTACGGTTTGTCGGGATTTCCGGTGAGCGCGGCATCCGGACCCACGGCCTTGCGGCAGGCGCCGATCTTCGTGAGCTCGGGGTATTGCGGAATCTGCAAACGCCAGCCCTGGTCGTCGGTGAGATGCCAATGCAGCACGTTCAATTTGTGCAGTGACATCCAGTCGATCAACTTCTCGATGTCGGCCACGCTCTGGAAGTGCCGCGCGGAATCCAGCATCAGGCCGCGCCATGCAAAGCGCGGGTGATCGACGATGCTGCCATCCGCCACGCGAACCGAGCCTTTCGCGTCATCCGGTGTGAGCAATTGCCAGGCCGTGACGCTGCCGTAGGACAAACCTCGCGTCGTGCGCGCCGTGACTTCGACGCGGCCGCCGCCAATCGCGATGCGATAACCCGCGTCGTTTGCGACATCGGCATGTGGATCAAGCCGGAACACGATCGCGGCCGTCGGTGACTTATCCGCTTGCGTTTCCACGCGCAGATGCAGGCCGCGCGTCCCGGCGACCAACGCCGCGAAGTGTCGCGCGACCGCAAGCGCCTGCGCGTTGCCTGCGGCTTGCACCAGCACGTGATCGCCGTCCGATACCGTGACCGCGCCGTGTGCGGCCGGATGCATCTCGGCGGGCTGCGGCAGGAGCGACCATGCCGGCACCGCGGCATTCGCCACGCCCGCGAATGCCGACATCGCGGCAAGAATCAGCAGGCGGCTCATGCGCATGAAGGTCTCCGGGTTGATGCACCGAACGCTTAGTCGTGCGGCAAGCTGATCGCATATATGTACCACGCCGCGTGCGGCAGCCACTGCTCGCCCCAGCGCCAGTCATCGTCCTTGCCGGTCTGCGCGTAGCCGAGATCGAACGCGATGCCGTCGTCTTCCGCGTCCAGCCCGGAGGTGATGCCGTTGATGATCGCACCGGGCGCGCTGGTGTATTCCCAGGAATCGAAGAACATGTACTGGATATTGCGGTGCCCGCTGCCGATCAGCATGGTGGTGTCGTACGGGTTGCGTCCGAGGATCCAGTGCAACTGGTTCCACGCGTAATCCTGCAGCTTCGACTGGAACGCGGGATCATCCGCGAACATCGGTGCGGACACGCGCGCCGCGGCGGCCAGCGATGCAAGCCGCGCATCCTCGCCCTGCCACCAGGTTCCGTCCACGCCGTGCGGGAAGAAGAACTTCGCCGCAATGGTGCCGTCCTTCAGGCGCACCAGCTCACGCGCGTAACCGAACGGGTTGTTGGCATCGGCGGTGATGCGGAGCTGGAATGCCATCGAGCGGCGGATCGTGTCGCGCACTTTCTGTTTGCGCGCAGGCGCGGCAATGCCAGCGTATTCGGCCAGCGCCACCACGGGCATGCCGTCGTCGGTGGCGTTGAAGAAGGGATCGGCGCCGTCATCGGCACGCCAATAGTCGCGATGGCCATCGTGCGTGGTGAGCCTCGCCATCAGGCGATCCGCCCACTCATCCGCGGCGGCGCGCCACGTTTCCCTATGGGTTGCGCGATACAGCTCCGTCGCTGCAAGCAACGCGCAGAAATCATCGACGATGTCCGGTTTGCCGTCGGCCAGCAATTCGCGGTTGTGTTGCTGCAGATAGCGGAACGCATCCTCTGCAGTTTGCAAGTAACGCCGACTCGAGAAGTCGCCGTGTTCTGGCAACGTACTCGCGGCCGCCAGCGCAGCGATCGCCACGCCGCCGCCGTTGCGGAAGCTCGCTTCGTAATCGCGCGGCCACGCAGCCCTGCCCTCTTCGGCCGCGCCCGCACTGCCGGGCGTGGTCTTGATGACCTGGCGGTAATTGGTCGGATTGATCAGCCGGTCCTTCGCGAGCTTCAGCTTGCCGGGCGCCCCGATGCTTTCGTAAAACGAGCCGCCGGTTACGTGCATGCGCACCAGGAAGTCGGCGCCGTAGGTCGCTTCGTCCAGCAGCCGCCGTTCGTATTGCGCGAAGTTCGGGTTGTGCGTGGCTTCGAGATTGCGCAGCGTCGCGATGAGGCTCCACGCCACCAGCGACACTTCCTGATGGTTGCCTTCGGCGAGATGCACGCCGTAGTCGCCGGTCGCGGCGAGCCAGCCGCCGCGAAGATCAACGTAAGCGGGACCTGCGGGGTCGGGATTCTTCAGGTGCGCATCGGCGCGATCGAAGTCGCCGGTGACGCGCTGCCCCTTGAAGTAGTAGATGACGTTCGAAAGCGTGTAGCGTTCCAGCACGTCGTCCGCGATGTGGAATGGAAACGAGAACGCATCGGCGTTGCCGCCAACCTCCACGCGATATGTGCCGGGCGTCTTCAGCGCGGAGAAGTCGATCGTCCAGTAGTGCCAATCGTTCCAGTGATCGACTTGACCCGCCGGCTTCGGCGAGCCTTGCAGCACCATTTTGCCGGTTGCGACGTCAACGATCTTGAAGGTCGAGAAACGGTCGCCCGCGGAACCTTGCACGATTGCATGCTTGGATGCCGCGGTGTCGTAGCCGACCTGATCGACCAGCACTGATGGCGGCTGCGTCGCCGCGAACCGCGCTGCACTTCCGGCGGCGGACGCCGGCACACCGGCGATCCACAGCAGCCCGAACGCTGCCGATGCAAGACGGCGAAATCCGCGCATGCCGTTTCCTCCCGCTCCGATCCTCGCACCTCACGCGCCAAAAAAAACGGGCCGGGATGCCATACCGGCCCGCAACGCTGGAGAGCGACTCACTTCACTCCGATGAAACCCGGTTGCCCTCGACGCGTGCTTTGCAACACGCGCCGAGGTATCACCTCATTACTGCTGCGGCTGACCTTGCTGGATGCCTTCGCCGCCGACCTTGAACTCGACGCGCCGGTTGCGCTGGCGGCCGGCCGCGGTGTCATTGGTATCCACCGGATCGGATTCGCCGAAGCCCTTGACCGAGGTGATGCGGCTGGCCGCGACGCCGTGCGAGGTCAGGTACGCATCGACGATGTTGGCGCGACGCTCCGACAGCGCCTGGTTGTACTGCGCGCTGCCCTTCGAGTCGGTGTAGCCGTCGATCTCGACCTGCACCTGCGGATAACGGTTGAGCGTATCCACGGCCTGGCTGAGGATCGCGAGCGACTCCGACGCCGGCGGCTTCAGCGTCGGGTCGATGTTGGTCTCGCCCTTCTTCGGCCGGTCGAACTTGAAGTTCACGCCACGCAGGTCGATGACCACGTTCTGCGGCGGGGGCGGAGGCGGCGCCGCTTCCGGTGCCGGCGGCGGAGGCGGTGCCGCCGGCGGCAACGGTGCGGGCGCCCCGCTGCCGAACTTGAAGTTCACGTTGAAGTAGTACTGGCGGCCGTTCACGTAGAACGCTTCCGGCGCGGTGCTGAAGCCAAGGCCGGCCTGCGATCCATTGATGAAGTACTTCAGGTGCGGGTTGTTGAGGTTCATCGCGTCGAACGAGAAGCTCAAATGATCGTTGAGCTTGTAGCCCGCGGAGAACGAGAGGTAGCCTTGGCCCGACTGCCAGTACGGCAACAGCGCCATCTGGCCCGTACTGGACATCACGCCGTCGTAGAACTTGGAGCGATAGGTGTAGTTGACGCGGGCGTTCCAGTGCGCGTCTTCATAGAAGACCGACGCATTGGCCGTGTTCTTGGAAGTGCCGAACAACGGGCGATCGCCAGCGGCGGCATTGTTGGCCAGCGTGCCGTCCGCGTTGTACATGTAGGTTCCGCCCGACGAATGACCCGTCGCGTAGGTGTAGTTGAACGACACGCCGAAGTGGTCACCGATCGGCTGGATGTAGTTCAAGGTCACGCCCTTCAACGAGCCGTTGACGTTCACCGGGATGCTGACCAGGTAGTTGCTGTAAATCGGCGCTCCCGACGGGTTGGTCGTCTTGTTGTAGGTCAGAAGATTGTTGAGGTAGGTGCGGGTGACCGTTCCGTAATCGTAGTAATTGTTGAGATCCATCGCGTACACGCTGGCCGCCAGCAAACCGCGCTGGGCGAAATACCATTCCAGCGACGCGCTGAAGTTGGTGGACAGGATCGGCTTCAGGCGCGGATTGGATCCGCTGCCACCACCGAGATCGGTGGCGACCGTCGGATCATTGAGGCTCAGGAATCCCGCCAACTGGGTATAGTCCTGGCGGGTCAGCGTCTGCGAAGCGGACCACCGCGTCAACAAACTGCCGTCGGAATTGAGGTCGAACTTCACGTTGAAGCTCGGCAGCACCTTGTTGTAGTTGTGCTTGTAGTAATTCCAGTACCAGCCATTCGGATAGAACGCGGACGGCGGCGAGCCGACCGCATAGCTCGCTTCCTGGATACCGGGACTGGTGTAACCGATGTTCTCGTCGGTGGACACGTAACGCAGGCCGGCGTTGGCGGTCCAGTGTTCGCCCGTGAAATTGGCCTGGATGTACGCCGCGCCGTTCTTCTCCGTCATGCTGTAGATGCCGTTCGGGTAGAAGCGCGAAGTGCCGGGATCGTCGGTTACCTTGCGGTTGGCATACAGGGCATTCAGTTGCGCGAGTTGGGCCGGCGTCCAGAACCAGATATCGGAAGGCATCTGGCCCACGCCAACGTTGCTGGCGAAGTCGCCGGGGTAATTGCCACCGGCCGGCGGATAGATCGTGGAGTTCTGTCCGAACTGCACGGCCGATGCGAAGTTCGGGCCCTGCGCGATGTCCGTCGGTCTGTCATGGTCATGCT
>Ga0209178_1000158_pt1 | contig 17498 bp, 12 predicted proteins | sample GAAS200_FD_187521 | JGI IMG/M metagenome (GOLD analysis project Ga0209178, IMG submission 187521) | Agricultural soil microbial communities from Georgia to study Nitrogen management - GA AS200 (SPAdes) (version 2) | ecosystem: Environmental > Terrestrial > Soil > Agricultural land | place: USA... | reverse complement strand
CTTCGCGGATGAAACCCGCTCAGCCCAACCTACGCACGACGTGTGGCCTCACCGCAACTCGAATGCGTCCGCGTCCATCCACGCCGGAAACTTTTCGCGAAACGCAGCGAGCGCTGCGGGATCGAGCGTGACCGTGACGACTTGCTCCTGGGCGCCGAGATCGGCCATCGCCTGGCCAAGATAATCCAGCACCGCGCTGTCGCCCGAATACGGCAACTGGTTGCCGTCGGTACCGACCCGATTGACGCCGAGGCAATAACTCAGATTTTCGATGGCGCGGGCGCGCAGCAACGTGCGCCACGCGTGTGCGCGCGCGGCAGGCCAGTTGGCAACGAACAACATGAGGTCGTAATCAAAGCCTCGCTGCGCATCGTGGCCGTTGCGCGAAAACACCGGGAACCTCAGGTCGTAGCAGACCAGCGGGCAGATCTTCCAGCCCTTCCACTCCACGATCAGCTTGTCGCGGCCCGACGCGTAGCGCTTATGCTCATCGGCATAACGGAACAAGTGCCGCTTGTCGTAGTGCCGAACCTCGCCGTCGGGCGTCACGAACAGCAGACGATTGAAGACACCCTCGCCTGCGCGCAACTGCACGCTGCCCGTGACTGCGGCATCGAGTTCCCGCGCACGCTCGCGCAACCAAGCGACGCTCGCACCGTCCATGGTTTCGGCGTCGTGGATCGCTTCGTTGGAAAAGCCGCTGGTGAAAGTCTCGGGCAACACCACGAGATCCGTGCGCCCCGCGAGCGGCGCGATCAGTGATCCGTAATACTCACGGTTTCCAGCCGGGTCATGCCAGCGCGTCGCGCCCTGGACCAGCGAAACTCTCAGCGTCTGCATGCAATTGCCTATATTTCGGTGAAAAGCCTTTCTGCGCGGATCAAGTCGGATAAAGGCACCAGCATCAAGACTGATGAAATCTGGACGAGGTCAAGGCCTCGATCAACATCTCGAACAGCCGCTTCCACTGCAGGCTCGTTTGCCCTATCCGTGTTTACCGCCTTCATCCGCGTCCAGTGCTCTGGCCCGCTATCACAAATTGCGCAAACGTTCGGCTGCCGCTTGCAGGGTTTCGTCGTTCTTGGCGAAACAGAACCGCACCAGCTTTGCGTCGGGTGCGGTCTCGTAGAATGCCGACACCGGGATCGCGGCCACGCCCGCTTCGCGCACCATCCACTCGCAGAAATTCAAATCGTCCGTGTCGCGGATCGATGAGTAATCCGCCAGCTGGAAATAGCCGCCATGGACCTCGGGCAGCCTGAATCGCGAGCCCGCCAGCAATTCGCGAAAGCGATCGCGCTTGGCTTGGTAAAAGCCGGCCAGATCCTGCGCGTGCTGCGGATCGTTTTCCATCACGTCGGCGAATGCGCACTGTGCCGGATGGAACGTGCAGAAGGTCAGGTACTGGTGCACCTTGCGGAATTCCGCAGTGAGCGGCTTGGGCGCAACGCAATAACCGACCTTCCAGCCTGTGCAGTGCCAGGTCTTGCCAAACGACGAAATCACGAAGCTGCGCTCGGCCAGCTCGGGCCGGCGCGATACGCTGAGATGCGTGCGTCCGTCGTAGATGATGTGTTCGTACACCTCGTCGGAAATCACCAGCAAGCCGTGCTGCGTGGCGATTTCGGCCAACGCACCCAGATCGGATTCCGCGAACACCGCGCCCGAAGGATTGTGCGGACTGTTGACCATGATCATCCGTGTCTTCGGTGTGATCTCATCGCGCACGCGTTGCCAATCCACGGAAAAATCCGGCAACTTGAGGGGAATGTGCACGGCACGCCCGCCGGCCAGCGCGATTGCGGGTTCGTAACAGTCATAGCAGGGATCGAGCACGATCACCTCGTCGCCGGCGTGCACCGCACAGGCGATCGCGGCGAAGATCGCTTCGGTCGCGCCCGACGTGACGGTTACTTCGGTATCCGCGCTGATGCGACGACCGTACAGGCGGTCGACCTGCAGCGCGATCTGTTCGCGCAGTTTCGGAATGCCGCTCATCGGCGCATATTGATTGCGCCCGTCGTTCATCGCGCGCGTCAATGCATCGCGCAGGTTCTGCGGCGTCTCGAAATCGGGAAATCCCTGCCCCAGGTTCACCGCCTTGTGTTCCAGCGCAAGCTGGCTCATCACCGTGAAGATGGTGGTGCCGACCTTGGGCAGTTTGGTTTCGATTTGCATCCGTGATATCCGTTTGGATGGCCGAACTTCGGCGATGGTAGCACGCTGTCAGCTGGTCCCATTCAACAATTCGTCGGCGCGATGTTCGAAAGCATCGGCGAGGAATTCCACCAGCGCGCGCACCGCCGGCAACATGCCGCGACGACTCGGGTACACGAAGTGCAGGATGCCCTGCGGCAGGCCCCAGTCCGGCAAGACCACTTGCAACTTGCCGTTGCGCAACTCCCGCGTGCAGGCCGATTCCGGCACCCATGCGATGCCGACGCCCTGCACCGCCGCCTCGATCAGCAACGGAAATTCGCCCGTGAGCAGCCGTGGCCGCACCGTGACGGCCGTCCTGGCGCAAGCGCGGTCGTACAACTCCCACGTTTGTTCGCCTTCATGCTCGAAGATGCTCAACACCGGCAGCGCAGCGAGATCCTGCGGCATGCGCGGTTCGCCGTGTTGTTCGATGAACGCGGGGCTCGCGATCAACACCACGCGTTTTGGCCCGAAGCTGCGTGCCACCAGTTCGGCATCCGTGTCCAGTTTGTCGCGCACCCGGATGGCCACGTCGAAACCCTCACCGATCACATCCACGCGCCGGTTGCTGGACAAAACCCGCAATTGCACCTGCGGATGCCGTGAGAGAAACTCCGGCAGCAGCGGCACCAGCAAGCTCTGCGTCAACGACACCGGGCAACTCAGCCGCACCAGCCCGCGCGGTTCACCGCCCAGCGATACCGCGTCTTCGGTTGCCGCACGTGCTTCGGCCAGCATTGCCTGGCAATGGCGATAGAAACGCTCGCCGGCTTCGGTGACCACGAACTTGCGCGTGGTCCGCTGCAACAGGCGAACGCCCAGCCCGTCCTCGAGTTGCGAGACGCGCTTGCTCAGGCGCGATTTGGGAACACCGATCGCGCGGCTGGCGGCGGAGAAACCGCCGTGCTCGACCACGGCCGCGAAGAAGTACAAATCATTGAGATCCGGCAAGGCTCCGTAGGCGGCGGACACGTTGTTCTCCACGATGAACGATGCGTTCGGATTGCCCCATCTTATCGAAGTGGCCGCTCGTGCCTATCGTTTGCGGGTCGCCGCGCCAAGCGGCTCCAGTCGGAGACGACCATGAAACTTCTGCGCATCGATTCCAGCGTACTCGGCGAAAATTCCGCGTCGCGCAGCCTGACCGCTGCGATCGTCACGCGCCTGCGCGCCGAACACCCCGGCATCGAAGTGACCCATCGGGACCTCGCTGCGCAAACCTTGCCGCACTTCACGCCGGTGCTGAAAGAAGGCCATCCGTGCGTCGCGCGCAATGCGGAGGTCCTCGATGAATTCCTCGCCGCCGACATCGTGGTGATCGGCGCGCCGATGTACAACTTCACGATCCCCACGCAACTCAAGGCGTGGATCGACCGCATCCTCACCGCGGGCAAGACCTTCCGCTACACCGCGAACGGGCCGGAAGGCCTGGCCGGCGGCAAGCGCGTGATCATCGCATCTGCGCGCGGCGGCATCTACAGCGAGGGTCCGGCGGCGACGGTCGATTTCCAGGAAACCTATCTGAAGCATGTATTCGGCTTCATCGGCACCCACGACCTCGAGTTCGTGCGCGCGGAAGGTTTGAATCTCGGCGCCGAACAACGCACGGCGGCACTGGCCTACGCCCACGACCGGATTGCGGGCGGAATGTCGATCGCGGCGTAACGCATTAAAGCCCTTCCCCTTGGCGAGAGGGGTCGGGCGAGGGTCCGGAGCTTGCACCTGCCCCGGACCCTCTCGGTGCCTCGCGCTCATTCGCTCCGCTCCGCCTCTCCCGAAGGCAGCGGGAATTCAAGCAACGATACGAATCGGCACCGACTTCGCGGCCGGAGTCTTGCTGTACAACGCATGGTGCGACAGCGGAATCAGCGGGTTGCATTCCGGGTAGTAACCACCGACGCAACCGCGCGGGATGTCGAACGCGACCACACGCAAGCCGCCGACTTCCCGGTTGATGCCGTCGCCGGCATCGGACACGAGTTTCACCGACTGGCCATCGTGCAAACCCAGCCGTGCGATGTCGTCCCGGTTCATCAGCACTACCTCACGCGTCCCTTCGATGCCGCGGAAACGATCGTCGTAGCCGTAAATGGTGGTGTTGAACTGGTCGTTCGAGCGCATCGTCATCAGCCGGAAACGATTTGGTGCGTCGTCGAATCCGGTCGCGGTCAGCGACGGTGGCAGGATGAAATTGGCCCTGCCGGTCTCGGTCTTCCACACGCGTGCGCGCGCGCTGTTGGGACGATGAAACCCACCGGGCCGCCACATGCGCCGGTTGAAATCCTTGAACTGCTCCGGATACGTCTGTTCGATGGAATCGCGGATCGTCGCGTAATCGCTGGCCCACCCCTCCCACGGCACCCTGGGATTGGCCGCGAGCGCGCGCCTGGCAAGTTCCACCACGATCCGGGTTTCGGACAGCAATTCCGGGCTGGCCGGCTCGGCCTTGCCCACCGACGCGTGGATGCAACTGGTGGAATCCTCCGTGGACAGGACCTGCGGCTTGCCGTTTTCCTCGACCCGCTCGATGCGCCCGAGGCACGGCAACAGATACGCAACTTCGCCGTTGACGAGGTGCGATCGGTTCAACTTGGTCGCGATCTGCACCGTGAGACGCAACTTGCGCCAGGCGTCCGTGACCCGTTCCTGCTCGGGGATCGCGCGCAGGAAATTGCCACCAAGACCGATGAACCCGTGTACCGTCCCACCCAGCACGCCTTCGCAGGTCTCAACGGTGTTGAGCCCCTTCTCGCGCGGCGGCTCGAACCCGTATTGATCGGCGAGCCGATCCAGCGGCACCAGTGCCGGATCATCGGCGATGCCGACCGTGCGCTGGCCCTGCACATTGGAATGCCCGCGCACCGGGCACAGGCCGGCGCCGGGCTTGCCGACGTTGCCGCGCAGCAACATGAAATTGGCGAACATGTGGATGTTGTATTCGCCCAGCACATGCTGGGTCAGGCCCATCCCGTACACGCCGATCACCGCGTTGGCCTTGGCGTAAGTTTCAGCCGCGCGTTCCAGCTCGGTGCGTTGCAATCCTGATGAAGCTTCGATGCCATCCCATGGCTGCGCACGCAGCCATGCCGCGAATGCGTCGAAACCATGGGTGTGTTGCGCGATGAATCCGGTGTCGAGCACACGTGGCGTGCCGGTTTTTGCGGCTTCGTCGTCGAGCGCGACGAGCGTCTTGCACAAACCCGTGATCGCCGCGATGTCGCCACCGGCCTTCACCTGCAGGTATTGCGTGGCCAGCGGCGTCTCCTTGCCCGCAAGCAACTCCACCGGGTTTTGCGGATTGGTGAAACGCTCCAGCCCGCGCTCGCGCAGCGGATTGAACACCACGATGGGCACGCCGCGTTTCGCGGCCTTCTGCAGGTCGTGCAGCATGCGCGGACTGTTGACGCCGGCGTTCTGGCCGAAAAAGAAGATGCAGTCGGTCTTGGCGAAATCGTCCAGCACCACGGTGCCGACCGTGGCACCGACGCTCTTGCGCAGCGCGATACCCGTGGCTTCGTGGCACATGTTGGAACTGTCCGGCAAGTTGTTGTTGCCGTACATCCTCGCGAACAGCGCGTACAGGTAACTCGTTTCCAGCGAGGCGCGACCCGATGCGTAGAACACCACCGATTTCGGATCGGTCTCGCGCAGTCGTTTCAGCTCGTCGGCGATCGCCGCGAATGCCTCGTCCCACCCGCACTGCACGTACTTGTCGCTTGCACGGTCGTAACGCAGCGGATGCGTCAGGCGACCCTGCTGTTCGAGATCGTGGTCGGACCATTCGAGCAATTCGGTGCAGGTGTGCTGCGCGAAAAACTCCGGTGTGGTGCGCAAGCTGGTCAGCTCCCACGCGCTGGCCTTGGCACCGTTCTCGCAAAATTCGAACTTCGCCGGCTTCTCGGGCTGCGGCCACGCGCACGATACGCAGGTGAAGCCACGCGGCTTGTTTTGCCGCCACAGCTCTCTCACCGTCGAGGGAATCGGCACCTGCTCGCGCTGCAGGATGGCCTTGACCGATTTCACCGAACCCCAGCCGCCAGCGGGACCGGGGTACGGTTCGATCTTCGGCTTGCGTTCGTCGGCCATCGCACGCTCCGAATGCGGCAGATGCCCGACAGTGTAAAACGATCAGGAAGTGACGGGGCGAGCTGTCGGCGGTGGGATTGCTCGATGCATCCCTGCGCCTCGCCACTCGCTTCGCTCGGAGCCAACTTCGATTGCCCAAGTTCGCTCCGGACGAACTTGTCGAACCCAATTGGCGGAGAGGGCGGGATTCGAACCCGCGAAGGGATTGCGCCCTTGCCGGTTTTCAAGACCGGTGCCTTAAACCACTCGGCCACCTCTCCACAACTTTTCGTGATTGCGGACGAACCCGCACAGCGGGCGCGATCCGGAACCCGACGCCTTTTTATCGAGATGTCCTAAAACGCTGGATTCCGGCTTTCGCCGGGACGACGATTCTACGATGTTCCGGTACACGGCCGAGCATTGCGCTGCACTACGCGACCTGCTCCGCACCAGCCATGTACGGCCGCAGCGCTTCCGGCACCGTGATCGAACCGTCGGCGTTCTGGCAGTTCTCCATCACCGCGATCAGGCAGCGGCCGACCGCCAGGCCCGAACCGTTCAGCGTGTGCACGAGTTCCGGCTTGCCGGTGGCGGGATTGCGCCAGCGCGCCTGCATCCGACGCGCCTGGAAATCCGTGCAGTTCGAACACGACGAAATTTCGCGATAGGTGTTCTGCGACGGCAGCCAGACTTCAAGGTCATAAGTCTTGGCCGCCGCGAAACCCATGTCGCCGGTGCACAGCGCCATCTTCCGGTACGGCAGCTCCAGTTTCTGCAGCACCTTTTCGGCATGGCTGGTGAGTTCCTCCAGCGCATCCGTGGATTTCGACGGCTCCACGACCTGCACCAGCTCGACTTTCTCGAACTGGTGCTGGCGGATCATGCCCTTAACGTCCTTGCCGTAGGAACCGGCCTCGGCGCGGAAACATGGCGTATGCGCGGTCAGGCGCATTGGCAGCACGTCGGTTTCGACGATCGAATCCCGCACGGTGTTGGTCAGTGGCACTTCCGCCGTGGGGATCAAATAGCGCCTGGTTTCGCCGACGCTCGTCGAAAACAGGTCTTCCTCGAACTTCGGCAGCTGCCCGGTGCCCTGCATGGTGTCGGGATTCACCAGCAGCGGCACGTTGCACTCGGTGTAGCCATGCTCGCCGGTATGCAGGTCCAGCATGAACTGCGCGAGCGCACGATGCAGTCGCGCGAGCTGCCCACGCAGCACCGTGAAACGCGCACCCGACAGCTTCGCGCCGGCTTCGCCGTCCAGCCAGCCGTGACGGGTGCCGAGCTCGACGTGGTCCTTGATCTCGAAATCGAACGCACGCGGCGTGCCCCAGCGCGACACCTCGACGTTTTCGGTTTCGTCCTTGCCAATGGGCGTCGCAGCATCGGGAAGGTTGGGGATGCCAAGCGCAATCGCCGAGAGCTTCTGTTGCACGTCCGCCAGCGCCGCTTCATTGGCTTTCAGCTTGTCGCCGATGCCGGCGACCTCGGCCATGATCGGCGCAACGTCTTCGCCCTTGGCCTTGGCTTGCCCGATAGCCTTGGAACGCGCGTTGCGCAGCGCCTGCAACTCCTGGGTTTCGGTGGCAAGGCGCTTGCGGTCGGCCTCCAGGGATTCGATGGCGGCGACATCGAGCGCGTAGCCACGCGTTTTCAGGCGCGCGGCGGTATCGGCGAGGTGCGCGCGCAGCAGGCCCGGGTCCAGCATGGAAGCGATCCTTTACGGACACATGAACGGCGCATTATCAGGGCGGGCAACCGGTCTGCGCAAACGCATCGAGTCGATTGGCCCTTGTTGCCAGGCTCGTCCACCATCCGCTGGAACGCATCAATGCTTCACGCCGTGCGCGCGCAGTACGTCTGAAATATCGAAACGCCACAGGTTGCGCGAACCGTTCTACGAGGATCGCGGCTGGCGCGCGTTGTATTCACAGCACGCGAAGGTCGAATGAATCGCAGGCGCGATCCGTATATTCAGCGCGACCGCGCTTCGGCCCTTGCACGCCGAAGCGCATCGAGTTTTTCCCTGATCTTCGCCTCGATGCCGTTCGCGGTCGGCCTATAGAACTCGGTGCCGACCAGCGCGTCCGGCAGGCACTGCTGGTCCAGCGCGATGCCGCCTTCGACGTCGGGGTCGTACTGGTAGCCCTTGCCGTAACCGAGTCCCTTCATCAGCTTCGTCGGCGCATTGCGCAGGTGCATTGGGACTTCCAGCGTGCCGGTCTCGCGCACGTTGGCACGCGCAGCGCCGTACGCCACGTAGGCCGCATTGCTCTTGGGCGCCATCGCGAGATAGAGCGCTGCTTCGGCCAGTGCGAGCTCGCCCTCGGGTGAACCCAACCGCTCGTAGGTATCCCACGCGTGCAGCGTGATTTGCCACGCGCGCGGATCGGAAAGCCCGACGTCCTCCACCGCCATCCGCACCATGCGCCGCGCGAGATACAGCGGTTCGCAGCCGCCGTCCAGCATCCGCACCAGCCAGTACAGCGCGGCATCGGGATCGGACGAGCGCACCGATTTGTGCAGCGCCGAAATCTGGTCGTAGAACTGCTCGCCGCCCTTGTCGAAGCGGCGGGTGCGGTCGGCCAGCACCTGCTGCAGCGTGGACTCGCCGATGCGGTTTTCGTGCGCCAGCTCCGCCGCGATTTCGAGGAACGTCAGTGCGCGCCGCACGTCGCCGTCGGCGGCTTTCGCCATCAACGACAGCGCTTCGTCTTCGACCTGCAGGTGCAGCGCACCGAGTCCACGTTCAGCGTCAGCGAGCGCGCGTTTCAATGCGATGGCAATGTCGTCCGCATTCACCGCATCCATCACGTGCACGCGGCAACGCGACAGCAAGGCCGAGTTCAATTCGAACGAGGGATTCTCGGTGGTCGCGCCGACGAACACGATCACGCCGCGCTCGATGTGCGGCAGGAATGCATCCTGCTGGGCCTTGTTGAAGCGGTGCACCTCGTCCACGAACAGCACGCTGCGGCGGCCTTGGGCATGCAGGCCTTCCGCTTCCGCGAGCGCCTTGCGCACGTCGGCGAGGCCCGACAGCACCGCCGAGATGGCCTGGAAATGCGCATCGGCGTATTGCGCCACCAGCAAGGCCAGCGTGGTCTTGCCGCAGCCGGGCGGTCCCCACAGCACCATCGAATGCACGCTGCCCGCTTCCAATGCGCGCCGCAGCGCCGTGCCGGGACCGAGCAGGCGATCCTGCCCCACGATTTCATCCAGCGTGCGCGGACGCATCCGCTCGGCGAGCGGCTTCAGCGCATCGGACTCGGGAAACAGCGCGCTGCTTGCTGGACCGGGTGTTCGGCGTGGCATGCCTGCATCTTAGGGAATCCCGGCGCCGTCGACATCTTCGCCGTCTTGTCATGGGCCGTTGCCCGAGCCTGCCGCAAGTCCCCGCGGCAGCAGCCGCAGGCCGAGATCACCCGGTCCGCCCGCACGTGCCGAGCCAGTGCCGATACACCGCGTAGGCGATGCCCACGCACCCTGTCAACGCCGCCGGTACCAATAGGGTGCGCTCCTGCCAATGCGGGAACGCGAGTGCGCTGGCCACGCCGCCGCCGAGGAATCCGATGAACAACGCACAGTACAGGCGCACGCGGCGCCCGTCGGGCTTGTCACCGCGCATCCAATGGCCGAGGAACATGCCGAGATCGGTCACGATTCCCGATACATGGCTGGTCCGCACGACCGCGCCACTGTAGGTCGCGGCCATCGCGTTCTGCAGCCCGGATGCGGCGGCCGCAAGCCACAAGCCGAGTTCATTCTGCTGGTGCAGCAGCGGCACCGCGACAAACAGCAACGCCGACTCGGCCGCCAGCGCCACCCCGTAGCGCCGGCCGAGCCGCAACGCGCTGTCGCCCACGATGAATCCGCTGAGCGCGCAGCCGCCCGCGAACGCCAGCAACATGGTGCCGAAATACACGACGTCCCGCACATCGCCCTGCACCGCCACGATGCCGAGCAACGAGGTGGTGCCCGTCATGTGCGTCACCGCCTGGTGACGAAAGCCAAGGTAGCCCATGGCGTTGATCATGCCGGCGATGAACGCCAGCCCGACCCCGCCCGCCAACACCCAACGCGGCAGCCTGGCGATCACGACGGATGCCGCGCCGGGTCAGTGACCGGTGTTCGTATCGCCCACCACGTCGGTGTCCTTCGGCGGCGTGAACTTGAATGTATCGGCCGTGAGTTGCGGGTTGCGTTCCCATCCGGAAAACGCGATCTCGGTACGGTTGCCGAGCGTGTCCTTGAAGATCATCCGGCGCGGACCCGACGCGTCGAAGCCGATCTCGGCATATTCGAACTGCGGTTCCTTGCTCCGCGAAACCAGGCGCAGCCATTCGAGGCCGTTGCGCGTGCCCGCGTCGGTGGTCTTGAATTCGCTGTCGAGCTGCGAGAGATCGGTAAGGACGGTCAGCGGACTATGCGCTTCCTCGCTGCCCTGGTCGCGCACGGTCACCTGCTCGAGATCGGGCTCATACACCCACACCTTCTTGCCGTCGGCGACGATCAACTGCTGGTACGGATCGGTGACCTGCCAGCGGAACAGGCGCGGCGCCTGCAATGCGAGCAAACCGTGGCTGGAGCCGGTGATGTTGCCGTGCGCGTCGTACACGGTCTGGCTGAAGTTGCCGCGCAATGAATGCAGGCCGTTGGCGAAGGCATCGAGCCGCGCACGTGCGCCGGTGGCGGCGAATGCCGTGCACGCGACGAGGGACAACACAACCCACAACACCCATTTACGCATGAGGAACTCCTGATGGCGCGCCAAATGATGCCAGTGGCGGATGAATCGTAATTCAATCCTTGGCTTTCAAGTCGCCGGGTCCCGGATATCGCTTCGCGCGAGTAATTCCGGGATGACGAGCAAAGCCCGAGTCATCGCAAGTTCGACGACATACACATGATCACCATCTAAACCGGCGGTGGCGCGATCACCTCGCGCTGCCCGTTGTGCTGCGGCGCACTGACCACGCCCTCCTGCTCCATCTGTTCGATCAGGCGCGCAGCGCGGTTGTAGCCGATGCGCAGGTGGCGCTGCACGCCCGAAATCGAGGCGCGACGACTGCTGGTGACAATCTGCACGGCCTTGTCGTACAGCGCGTTGTCGTCGTTGCCGTCTTCTTCCTCCGGCAAGCCCGATTCGTTGATGATCTTGCCATCGCCGAGCGTCTGCACTTCTTCCAGCACGCCGTCGATGTAGTTCGGCTCGCCCTGCGTGCGCAGCCACTCGACCACCTTGTGCACGTCGTCGTCGCCCACGAACGCGCCATGCACGCGTTCGGGCGTCGCGGTGCCGGGCGGCAGGTACAACATGTCGCCATTGCCCAGCAGCGTTTCCGCACCGGACTGGTCGAGGATGGTGCGCGAATCGATCTTCGATGAAACCTGGAATGCGATGCGGGTCGGGATGTTGGCCTTGATGAGACCGGTGATCACATCTACCGACGGACGTTGCGTCGCCAGGACCAGGTGCACGCCCGCCGCGCGCGCCTTCTGAGCCAGGCGCGCGATCAATTCCTCGACCTTCTTGCCGACGATCATCATCATGTCGGCGAACTCGTCGATGATCACCACGATGAATGGCAGTGGCTGCAGCGGCTGGGCCTTTTCTTCCGGCGCGTCGGGATTGGCCTTGAACAACGGATCGGGCAGCGGCTGGCCCGCGGCCTCGGCGTCGCGCACCTTCTTGTTGAAGCCGGCGAGATTTCGCACGCCCACCGCCGCCATCAACTTGTAGCGGCGCTCCATTTCGGCAACGCACCAGCGCAGCGCGTTGGCGGCTTCCTTCATGTCGGTCACGACCGGCGCCAGCAGATGCGGGATCTTGTCGTATACCGACAGCTCCAGCATCTTGGGATCGATCATGATCATCCGCACGTCGGTGGGCCGGGCCTTGAACAGCAGCGACAGCACCATTGCATTCAAGGCCACCGACTTGCCGGAACCCGTCGTGCCTGCCACCAGCAGGTGCGGCATCTTCTGGAGATCGACCACCACCGGCCGTCCGCCGATGTCCTTGCCGAGTGCCAGCGACAGCGGCGAACGCGCATCGCCGTATTCGCGCGAGCCGAAAATTTCAGAGAGATAGACGATCTCGCGATGCGCGTTCGGGATCTCGAGGCCGATCACGTTCTTGCCGGGAATCACGTCGACCACGCGCACGCTCACCAGCGACAACCCGCGGGCGATGTCCTTGTCCAGCGACGAGATCTGGCTGCCGCGCACGCCGGGCGCGGGTTCCAGTTCGAAACGCGTGATCACCGGCCCCGGATGCGCACTGACCACGTGCGCATCGATCCGGAAATCCTTCAGCTTCATCTCGACCTGGCGCGAGAGCACCTCCAGCGTTTCTTCGGAGTAGCCCTTGCCCGACTGCGGCTGCGGTTCCTGCAGCAGCGACAGCGGCGGCACCTCGCCCTCCGAGGCCGCGCCGGTGAACAGCGGAATCTGGGTTTCGCGCTTGGCGCGCTCGCTCTTGACGATCGGCGCGGGTGCGGGTTCGATGCGAACAGGCTCGCGTTTCGCGCGGCGTTCGCTGTCCTGCTTGCGGGCAGTTTCGCGCTCGACCCGCGCGGCGCGCGCGGCCAGCGTTTCCGGCGCGCGTTTCAACTTGCCGCGCACCCAGGCGGCGCCCGCCAGCACTTGCTGTCCGGTCCAGTCCATCACACGGAACCACGACAAGCCTGTGATCCAGGTGATCGCGATCAGCGCCAGCGCGAACAGCAGCAGCAACGCGCCGAGTTCGCCGAAGCCCCGATGGAGGATGCCGCCCGCGCCGCAGCCAAGCAGCCCGCCCGCGGCGGCGACGTTGCTGCATTCCGGATCGGATGCATGCAGCCAGGCCAAGCCGCAACAGCCCACGAAGAACGCCACGAACCCGATCAGGCGCAGACTGGGTTCCCATTTGTTCTCGTCTTCACTGCGCCGGTACCAGCCACGCAACACGCCGACCGCGAGCACGACCAGCAACACCGGAAACGCGTAGGCGACCACCCCGAACAAATGGAACAGCAAGTCGGCGATGTACGCGCCAACCGAACCACCGAAGTTGTGCACGGGCTGCCCCGGCACGCCCGAATGCCACCAGCCGGGATCGGTCGCACTGTAGCCGACCAGGCACGCGAACAGATATACGGCCAGCGGGAACAACAGCAACGCGGCGGCTTCGCGCAACAGCCGTCGCGTGCGATCGCTCATCCCCGCGGATTTGGTTTCAGCCTGAACTCTGGCACGCGCCACGCGCAACGACCTCGATTCCCGATAACATCAAGCGCGCTGACTATAACGCCGTTTCGGCGACGGCCAAGCCCCGGCATGGGCCGACGCGCGTATCTGTTTACTCCGACACGTTTGCGGGTTCGGGGTTCGTGTCCCGATTCCACGCAGCTGCGCGCCAGGCAAGGCTGGATCGGGCTTTCCGGGAACGCCCGGATATCATCTCGTTGGGCTTCGCTGCGCTCGGCCCAACCTGCAAACCGATTCCGAGTTCCGTTCGCGATGAAGCTGCGAACTGCCCCCGGAATGACGGCAAGTGTGGGCTGGGCTCCCCCCGGACTTGATCCGGGGGAAGCCCAACGCAAGAGAACACCACGATTCGGCACCGCGGCCGATCCAATCGGCGCACGGCCCTTGCTTCAGTATCAGAGCTTCATGCCCTTGAGCGCCGGATGCACCAGCTCGCCGCCCTCGACATTGATGCCGCTGGCGAGGATCGCATCCTTGTGCCAATCCTTCTGCGCGAGGCGCGTCACGTACGGCAGGATCGCCGCGGAGATCGCCTGCGAAGAAGTCTGCGGCACCGCGCCCGGCATGTTGGTGACGCAAAAGTGCGTGACGCCATCGACGACATAGGTGGGATCCTTCCACGTCGTGGGCTTGGAGGTTTCGAAGCAACCGCCCTGGTCGATGGAAATGTCGACGAGCACGCTGCCCTTCTCCATCGTCTTCACCATTTTGCGGGTGACCACGTGCGGCGCCTTGGCGCTGGGCACCAGCACCGCGCCGACCACGAGGTCGGCGGTCGCGACTTCCTCGGCCACCGCGGATTCATACGCATACAAGGCGGTGACGTTGTCGCCCCAGCCGCGCGCCTGCGCGAGGCGATCCGGACGCTTGTCGAACACCACGACGTTGGTGCCGCCGCGGGCCGCGAGCTTCGCCGCGTTGCCACCGGCCACGCCTGCGCCCAACACGACCACCTTGCCGCGCTCGGTTGCGGCCAAGCCGCCGAGCAGCTTGCCCTTGCCGCCGTTCGGCTGATGCAGCAGCGTCGTGCCGACCTGGGCTGCCAACTTGCCCGCGACGATCGACATGGGCGTCAGCAACGGCAGCGAACCATCGGTTTCCTGCACGCTCTCGAAGGCCACGCCGGTCAAGCCGATCTTCAACAACGCCTTGGTGAGCTTCGGATCGGGCGCGAGATGCAGATAACAGAACAACAGATGGCGCTTTTCCAGAAGCTTCAGGTCGCCCTCGATCGGCTCCTTCACCTTGACGATCATTTCCGCCTTGCCGTACAGCGCGGCGGCGTCCTTGGCGATCTTCACGCCGACCTTCGTGTAGCGTTCATTGGCGAAACCGCTCTTCTCGCCCGCGCCGGACTGCAGATAAACCTCGTGGCCGTGGCGGATCAGGTCCGCACAGGCATCGGGAACGAGGGCAACGCGGCCCTCGAGGGTCTTGGTTTCGGAAGGAACACCAATACGCATGGAAATCATCCTCGTACGAAAATGGCAACCGTCGCGTGCTTGAAATACCGCGGCAAACTCCCCATGCTGCACGACTCGTCACGGCGCGGACCCGAACCCCGGCGCGCGACGCACCGGGTCACGGATGCAACTGCCGTCGGGGATTGCCGCAATCGATGACGCATGGCGGCGGACGAGAGGAAGTTCGGCGGACCTTGAAACAAACCGAGGATTATACATGAGCACCCCCAGACACAGTCGCCTCCTGATCCTCGGCTCCGGTCCCGCGGGCTACACCGCGGCCGTATATGCGGCCAGGGCGAACCTGCAACCGATGTTGATCACGGGCCTCACCCAGGGCGGTCAGTTGACCACCACCACGGAGGTCGACAACTGGCCGGGCGACGCGAAGGGCGTGCAGGGTCCGGAACTGATGCAGCGCATGGCCGAGCACGCCGAGCGCTTCAACACCAGCATCGTGTTCGACCACATCCACACCGTCGACCTGAAACAGCGCCCGTTCAAGTTGAAGGGCGACAGCGGCGAATACAGTTGCGATGCGCTGATCATCGCCACCGGCGCGGACGCGAAGTATCTCGGCATCGCTTCGGAAACCACCTTCAAGGGCAAAGGCGTGTCGGCGTGCGCGACCTGCGACGGCTTCTTCTTCCGCAACCAAGACGTCGCGGTGATCGGCGGCGGCAACACTGCGGTCGAGGAAGCGCTGTACCTTGCCAACATCTGCCGCAAGGTCACGCTGGTGCACCGGCGCGACAAGCTGCGCGCTGAAAAAATCCTGCAGGACAAATTGTTCGAGAAGGCCAACGCCGGCAAGGTCGAACTGGTGTGGAACCACACCGTCGACGAAGTGCTGGGCGACGATACCGGCGTCACCGGATTGCGCCTCGTCAGCACCGCCGACGGCAGCAAGCGCAACGTCGCGGTCACCGGCATGTTCGTCGCGATCGGCCATACGCCCAACACCGGCGTTTTCGAAGGCCAGCTCGACATGCGCAACGGCTATATCCAGATAAACAGCGGGCTGGAAGGCAATGCCACGGCCACCTCGGTGCGCGGCGTGTTCGCGGCCGGCGACGTCGCCGATCACGTCTACCGGCAGGCGGTCACCTCCGCCGGCTTCGGTTGCATGGCCGCACTCGATGCCGAGAAGTTCCTGGATTCGATCGGGTTGACCGGCTGACGCGATCCACCGCGCGGCGTCAGCCCTCCAGCGCGTACAACTCCCATCGGCCGACCACGCCATCCAGTTGGTGCTCGCCCACGCTGCGCAGTTCGATGCCCGAGCCCACGACCAGATCGCGCACCGCGGGCGTGACGAGAATTTCGCCGGGCTGCGTCGCATGCAACACGCCCGCGCCCACCTTTACCGCGTCGCCCGCCAGCGTGTCGCCAACGCGCTGGCATTCGCCGATGTGCAGGCCCACGCGGATTTCCAGGCGAAGCTGATCGCGCGCGGCCTGGCGAACGGCCGACGCGAAACGCAACGCCCGCGCCGGACCATCGAAGTTCACCAGGAAGCCGCCGCCGCCGCCGGACATCTCGCGGCCCTGGAACCGCGTCAGCTCCTCACGCACGATGGCACGAAACGAATCCTGCGTTTCATGCCAGCGCCGGCCGCCTAGCGTCGCCGCGGCCAGTTGCGAATCCGCGACGCGCATCCTGAGTATCGTGGCCAATGCACGTTCGCCGCTCTCGGCCGGACGTAGGTTGGCCAAGAACGATTCGACCAGTTTCAGCGGCTGCTCGTCGCCGGGAAGCAGCACGTCCATGTCGCCGCCCGGCAGCAATTCCAGCCGCGATCCCACGATGTGTTCGGCAAGATAGAACGCGTGCGCCTGCGGTATCACCGCAAATTCGCGCCGATGCAGGATCAGCGTCGGCGCGCGGATCGACGACAGTACTGCACGCGCATCGAAATTGATGATGTAGCGAAACTCCGTGCCAGCGCGGCGCGGCGAATAGGCCACGCGCTGCATGCGCGTCACCCAGCGCACGTAATCGGGGTCGCCCGCCAGCGTCGGGCGGGTGGTCGCGACCATCTGCTCGGTGCCCCAGGTCTGGTCCCAGGCTTGCGACAGCCGCTCGGAACGCTCGTGGTTCTCGCCGCACGGATAGCCGGGCGCCACGCGAAAGCGCGCACTGGTATTGCAAAGCACCAGCGCACGCACGCGCCGCGGATGGCTGCTGGCGAACAGCAGCGCTGCCGCGGCGGCATCGCGTTCGGCCAGCAACGCCGCACTGGTGATGCCGACATGGTCGAACACCGCCAGCGTGTCTTCGATCCAGTCTTCCCACGTCGGCGGCAGATCGGCCGGCAGCGGATCGGAGATGCCGCTGCCGCGGCGGTCGAACACGATCAGGCGACAGAAGCCCGCAAGGCGATGCAACAACGCAGCGTTGGCGGGGTAATCCCACAGCATTTCGATGCTGCGGCTCATCGGATTGATGAGCATCAGATCGAGCGGCCCCTCGCCCAGCACCCGGTATGCGATATCGCCGCGCGGCGTCCTTGCGTAC
>Ga0209178_1000154_pt1 | contig 17612 bp, 12 predicted proteins | sample GAAS200_FD_187521 | JGI IMG/M metagenome (GOLD analysis project Ga0209178, IMG submission 187521) | Agricultural soil microbial communities from Georgia to study Nitrogen management - GA AS200 (SPAdes) (version 2) | ecosystem: Environmental > Terrestrial > Soil > Agricultural land | place: USA... | reverse complement strand
GGATCGCGAAAGGTGAGCCGGTGGCATCCGCCCAGGGCGGCCGCGAACTGGTCCTGCTTGCCTCCGGGAATTCCCGCTTCCACGGTCTCGAGATGCCAGCCCTGGAGCGCCAGATCCCGCTCCGAGAGCCGCTCCTCGCGGGCGCGGGTGAGGCACGCCACCAGCGCCACGTCGAGCGCGCCCGAGGCGCCGAGCCCCGAGCCCGGCGGCGCGTCGCTCCTGGTCTTGAGCGTACAGCGCGACTGGACCGGATACATCCGCAGCGCCGCCTTCAGGAGGTCGAGCCGGCCGTCCAGCACCAGCCCGCCCGCGTTGGCCAGCTCCACCTCGTGACCCAGATCCTCGGACACCAGGCGGATCAGGTCGCCGCCGGTTTCGAGCGTCGCGTGGGCGGAGAGGCCGATCGCGAGATTCACCACCACGCCCCCTTCGCGCGCGGAGAAGGGCGGCACGTCCGTCCATCCCCCCGCGAAATCGAGGCGCGCCGGGGCCGATGCGCGCACCACCGACGGCAGGTCGCGCCGCTTCACGGACCCACCTGCCAGTCGATCACGCTCGCGAGCTCGCCCCGCACGTCCATCCGCACCCCCCGCACCCGGGCGTTCATTCCCGCGAGCCCGCGCCCGTGGTAGAGAAACGCCACCGGCAGCGAGTCGCGAAAGAGCTTCTGCAGTCGCGCGGGATCGGTGGGCCCCCGCATGCCGGTGAGCGCGAGCAGGGGCGACAGATAGCCCAGCCCGAAATCTCCCTGCACTCCCATCACCGCCGCGTCGAACTCGTGGAGCGGACCCTGCACCCGGTCGAGAAAGGCCGACAGCTCGAGCTGCCGGATCCGCACGTCGAACCCCACGGCGTCGAGGCGCGCCTGGATCATCTGCTCCAGCGCCGCCTCTCCGCTGCCCACCGTCAGCAGCTCGAAGGGCACCCGGCGGCCGCCGAGGAGGCGCCGGGCGGAGTCGGGCGCGAGCGGGAGCGGGGGGACCGGAAGATAGCCCGGGAGGTCCGGCGGGACCGGGCCGTCGGCGGGGGTGGCGAATCCGTAGAGATACCCGTCCACGATCTCGCGGCGGTCGAGCGCCAGCGCCGCCGCGAGCCGCACCTGGCGGCGGTCGAAGGGGGGCCGCCGGGTGTTGAAGACCAAACCGTAGGTGAAGAGCAGCGGGTAGGAAATCACCGCGAGGTTCGGATCCTTGCGGACGTAGGACGCGTGGGCGGGGAAGATGCCCGCGAAGTCGAGCTCGCCAGAGGTGAGCGCGGCCAGCTTGGTGGACGGCTGGTCCACCACCACGACGATGAACCGGTCCAGGTGCGCGGGACCGCCCAGGTCCGCGGGGAAGTCGGGCTTGGCCTGAAACACCCAGCGGCGGTTGGACTGGTGCAGGACGAACCGGAAGGGCCCGTTCCCCACCGGCCGCTCGTTCCAGCCGGCGCTCCGCATCCGCTCGTGCGGCAGGGTGTCGAAGAGGTGCGCGGGAAGGATGGCGAGGTCGGTGAGCACGTCCGGGAAATGCTTCACCGGGGACCCGTAGCGGATCACCACGGTGGAGTCGTTGGGATCGTTCACCGACACGATCCCGGCGAGGTCGTTCAGGCGCGGGTATCCGGTCGCGGGGTCGCGGGCGGCGTTGAGCGTCCACGCCACGTCCCGCGCGGTGGTCAGGAGCCCGTCGTCCCAGCGCAATCCGGTGCGCAGCGTGAACGTGAGCACCGTGCCGTCCGGCGAGAACCGCCACGCCCGCGCGAGGTAGGGCTGCGGCACCAGCGCGGTGTCGTAGCGCGCGAGCGTGGTGAGCAGCAGGTAGCGCTCGACCTGCTTCGCCAGCGGCAGCACCGTGATCAGCGGATTGACCGTCTCGAAGTCGGCGCCGGACGCGTAGAGGATGGTGCGGCCGCGCCGCGCCGCGGTGCGCTCGGCCCCGCAACCCGTCATGCCCGCCGCGACTCCCCAGAGTCCGGCCACGATCCACCAGGCGCGCGCCCGTCGCGTCACGCGTGCATTCTAGCGGGAGCCGCGGGGCCGCGCGAGATTCCGCCCATGCTCGCGCTGCTCGCGCGCCGCCTCGCCGCCGGGGTCGCCGTCGTCCTGGGCGTCGTGACCCTCACGTTCTTCCTGTTGCATCTCGCACCCGGCGACCCCGCGCGCCGGCTCCTCGGTGCCACCGCCACCGACCAGCAGCTGGTCGTGGCCCGCCACACCCTCGGCCTCGACCGGCCCCTCCCCGTCCAGTACGCCGCCTGGCTCGGCGCCACGCTCCGGGGCGACTGGGGCGTGAGCATCGCCACCGGACGTCCCGCGGCCGCGCTCCTCTCCGCGGCCTGGCCCGCCACCGCCATCTTGGTCGCGCTGTCGCTCGCGCTCTCTTACATCGCCGGCCTCGTCATCGGCGCGGTGCAGTCGGAGCGCTCCGGGTCGCGCACCGACACGGCGCTCTCGGTGGGGACGGTGACGCTGTACGCGCTCCCCGGCTACTGGCTGGCGTTGATGCTGGTCGTGGTGTTCACCTACTGGGCGCGCATCCTCCCCGCCTTCGGAGCCGCCGGTTTCGATTCCGACGATCTCACCGGGCTCGCGGCGCTCGCCGACCGGCTCCGCCACCTCGCCCTGCCCCTCGCCACCCTGACCCTGATCGGCATCGGGGGAACCGCCCGCTTCGTCCGGGGCGCGATGCTGGACGTGCGGTCCTCACCCTTCGTCATCACCGCGCGCGCCAAGGGTGTGGCGCCGCGAGCGGTCACTTTCAGACACGTCCTCCGGAACGCGCTCATTCCGGTGGTGACGCTCCTCGGCCTCTCGCTCCCCGCGCTCTTCTCGGGCGCGGTGTTCGTGGAGGCGGTGTTCGCGTGGCCCGGCGTCGGCCGGGTCCTGGTCGAGGCGGTGCTGGCGCGCGATTACCCGGTGGTCATGGCCGCGACCACCGTCAGCGCGATCCTGGTCGTCCTCGGCAACCTCGCCGCGGACCTGCTCGCCGCCTGGCTCGACCCCCGGCTCCGCCACGAGGACACCGCGGGATGAAGCGGCTCTTCGACGACCGGCGCGCCGCATTCGGCGCGGTGGTGCTGGCGCTGGTCGCCGCCGCGGCCATCGCCGCGCCGATCGTCACCAACGGCCACCCCGACCTCCAGGGCGACGTGGTCGCGACCCGGTTCCTCCCGCCCTTGGCGACGGACGTCCGCGGCGCGTTCCACGCCCTCGGCACCGACCGGTTCGGCCGGGACGTGTGGACGCGCCTGGTGTACGGCGGGCGGGTCTCGCTCGCCGTGGGTGTGCTGGCCGTGCTGCTGTCGGTGGTGATCGGGGTCGCCGTCGGCGCCGCCGCGGGCTTCTATCGCGGCGCCATCGGCGCGGCCCTCCTCGCCGCCACCGACTTCGCGCTCGCCCTTCCGCGCGTCGTCCTGCTGCTTCTTCTCGCGGCGCTCTGGCAGCCCTCGGCCGCGCTCGTGATCGTGGTCCTCGGCCTCACCGGATGGATGACCATCGCCCGCCTCGTGCACGGCGAGGTGCGCGGCCTCTCCGCGCGGCCCTTCGTCGAGGGCGCCGTCGCGCTGGGGATGCCGCGGGTGCGGGTCCTCGCGCGCCACATCATCCCCAACGCGCTCACCCCGGTCATCGTCGCGGCGGCGCTCGGCATCGGCAACGCGATCATGCTGGAGGCGGGGCTCTCCTTTCTGGGCCTCGGCGTCCAGCCGCCCACCGCTTCCTGGGGAAACATGATCGCGTCGGGACGGGACACCCTGGTCAACGCGCCCTGGGTGGCGGCCGCGCCGGGCGTGGTGCTGGTGCTGGTGGTGATCGCGTGCACCCTGCTGGGCGACGCGGTGCGGGACGCCCTGGATCCGGGAAAGGAAACGGGGGAAGAGCGACGCGCCTAGCGCTCAGGCGCGGGAGACGATCTCCCGCAGCACCCCGTCGTCCAGCTCGTGACCCCCTTCGTAGCTCACCGGCCGGAACGGGATCTCCGCCTCCCGGAGCCGCGCTTCGGTGGCTTTCACCACCTTGGACGTGAAGTAGTCGTCGCTCGCGCCGTAGACCAGCGTCAGGTCCGCCACCGTGAGGCGGGCCCGCGCCGCGCGCAGATCGAGATCGGGCGGGACCTCCCCGCCCCAGATCACCAGCCGCGCGACGGTCGCCTTCCCCATCGCGGTCCAGCGGCACGCCGTCGCCGCGCCCTGCGAGTAGCCGAGGACCTTGAGGGTCGCCCGGCCGCCGTCGAGGGAGGCCCGGACTTCGTCCTGAACCTGGTCGAGAAACGCGAGGTAGTCGGCGATGTCCGCGAGGCGATCCTCGCGCGTCATCCACGACGCGCCGACTTTGGAGTGTTTCCCGTCTTCTATGTAGAAGCGGGAGAGCGCCTCCGGCGCCACGATCAGCCGCTCCGGAGACTCGAGGGCCGCGAACCGCGCCAGGAATCGCTCGGCGAGCTGAGCGTAGCCGTGCAGGACCACCCACACCTCCCGCACCGCGCGGCCGGGCTGGCCCAGGGTGAAGTACCGCGCGCTTTTCTTGACCGAGATGCGATGCTCCGCCATTCCCGACTCCGCTTCAGGTGACGAGAATCGTGACCAGGTCGTGGGGCTCCGCCGTGAAACGCACCGTCTTGCCGCGGTTCTCGATCACCAGCGCCACGGCCTCCCGCTCGTCGCCGCGCACCCGGTGCGCGGTCTTCACGCCGTCGCCGAACCGCCACGCGCCAGCCACCCGGCGATCGGTCGCATTGTAACACCGGAGCACCATCGGCGAGCCCGCCTGCGCCGGCTTCACCGCGGACAGCACGAGCCCGGTCCCCTCGAGCACCACGTCCACGGGAGCGGGGTCGAGGCGCCGCGCATCCCGGAGCCAGACCCCGCGGACCGGCAGGAACGCGTCCTCCCACGCGCGCGGCAGATCGTCTCCGCGGGCGAGGGCCGTCTCGCCGCACGGCGCGAGCGCCAGGGCGATAAGATGCCGGCCGGGCTCCTGGGCCTCCGGGATCGGCGTCGCCCACGCCGCGTGCCCGGGCCTCGTGGCGAGATTTCCCTTCGACAACTCCCCCACCGCCCGCAGGGCCGTCACCAGAACGTCGCCACCCGGCGTGAGCTCGTATTCGAAGAACCCCGGCGCGAAGAGCGCGAGCCCCCGCCCGCCGCGCGCCACCGCGACGAACCGGTGCGCCGGTGCGGTCCGCGCCGGCGTCTCCGCCGGGAAGTGGGCGGGGTCGAAGGTGACCGCCGGCCGGACCATCGTTCCGAACGGCGCGCCCGCGGTCGCGGCCACGCCGGCGAGTCCCGTTGGCGCGCGGAGGCGCGCACGGTGGTTCGTTCTCCGGTTGTCGACCTCCACCACGCAGCGCACCAGCGGGCTGTCCGCGTGCAGGGTGACGACGAGGCGCACGGGGACGCCCGGAAGCCGGGTGCGGACCTCGAGCGCCGCCACCAGCGGCCCCGCGGCGAGCCGGCGCACCTTGACCGGCCCCTGCGCCACCCGGATCCGCTGCCGCGGCGCGGGACAATAAGTGTAGGCGTCGCCCACGTCCTCTTCGTCTTCGAGACGAAGCAGATCCGGGTAGCGCTCTCCGGTCGCGCGGTCGGTCACGGTGAGCGCGCCGCTGCTCTGAACCTGCACTTCCACCAGCCGATTCACGAGCGAGCGCCCCCGCACCAGGGCGCTCTCCCCTCCCGCGACGCCCCCCTCTCCATTCCTTGGCGCGAGCGTGGCGAGGCCCAGGCCGGAGACGGACGGCGCGCGGAACGCGACGCGAACCACGTCGACTTCATCCTGGTCGGGATAGTGACGCGCCGCCTCGAGCCGCTCGATCGCGATGCGCCGGTCGAGCACCTGCACCGGAAGGGCGCGGCCGTCCGCGGTGTGAAGGGCGAACGGGCGGAACCCGGCGCCGTCGCGGGATGGGCGGCGGCCGGCGGGCGGCCCCACCGGCACGTCGCGGCGAAAGAACGTGAGGTCCGCGATCGTGACGCCGCCGCGCGGCCGGGCCGCGGCGTTCCAGAGCACCAGCGCCGGCGTGAGCCCGGCGCCTTCGGCGCGCGCCGCGTCGGGGTCGTGACGAACCAGATCGTAGAGACTCCCCCGCGCGACTTCGCCCGCGATCGCCGCGACCGCCTCCTGCCGCGCCCGGAGATCGCGCGCCACGGCGTCGCTCGTCGTCCCGGCGAGGGTGTCGTGAAACTGGGTCTCGACCAGCGTGCGCCACGCGGCTTCCAGCAGCGGCCGCCGGTCGCGCCCGCCGTAGCGCCGCGCCAGCGCGGCCAGCGGTTCCGCTTCCCGTTCCAGGAACAGCTCGAGCGCGGAGTTGGCGCGCTTCTGGGACGCGCGGGTGCCGTGCACTCCCTGGAGGGTCCAGGTGTGGCCGTAGGACCACCGCAGCTCGCCCGACACGGTGCGCAGTCCGGGGGTCTGCCCGGCCGCCTCGAGAAATTCGTCGAGCCGCGAGATCCGCACGCTCTCGCGCGGCTCGAGCGCCACGATCAGATCCCGCAGCCGGGGCAGATCGGGATGCGCGGCGTGATGGTCCGCTCCGACGAACACCGGCACGTGCGGACTCGCCGCCCGGGCGACCAGCGCCCGCCGGACCTCGGTCCAGAGCGCGGAGAGCGTGGCCGGGTCCGCCGGAAGCGCGGCGCCGATTTCGTATCCCGCAGGGGGGAAGTGCCAGACCAGGAGCTCCGCGCCCGAAGGCGCGCGCCAGCGGAAGAGATCACGCTCCTCCCCGGCGCGCCCGCCGTAGCCCCGCCACAGCGCCGCCCGGGTGAATCCGAACTGTCGCGCCAGCGTCGGTAACGCGGCCGGGTGGCCGAACGCGTCCGGCGAGTACAGCGCGCCCGCGCGCGCGCCCCACCGCTCCAGATCCGCCGCGCCGAGGAGCAGATTCCGGAGGAGCGCCTCCCCGGAGGGGATCAGCTCGTCGGCCAGCACGTACCAGGGGCCGAGCTCCAGACGGCCCTCGCGGGCCAGCGCGGCCAGGGTCCGCTCCCGGTCGGGGCGGAGGGCGAGATAATCGCGGGCCAGCACGGTCTGGCCGTCGAGGAGGAAGCTCCGGTAGGCGGGATCGGCCGCGAGGCGCTGCAGCAGGTCGTCCAGAGTCGGAACGAGACGCGCGCCGAAGGCCGCCCGGGTGAGATACCACTCGCGGTCCCAGTGCGTGTGCGCGATGAGGTGAAAGGTGAGCCCGCTCAGGCGATCGATCCCCGCCGCCGAAAGCGCGGCCAAACCAGGGTTGGACGGCGGCCGGGAACGGAAGGCATATTCCTGCCCGGCCCGCTGTCTGTCCGTGCGCGACGCTCACCCAAGGAAACGAATCCCCTCATGACGCGCAAATCGCTCCTCTTCGGGCTCGCCGGCCTCGCGGCACTCGGCTTCACCTGGGTCGCCACCCGCGCGGTGCCCGGACCGCAGTCCGACGGCACCACGCTCCTGCCTTCGGGCTGGCGCATTCTCCCGGCCGGTCGCCAGGTGCAAGTCGGCTCCCTGCCCCTGAACCTCGTGACCCTGAGCGACGGTCGGGTCGCCGTCACCAACGACGGCTACGGACCGGACGGCGTCACCGTCGTGGACCCCAAGGACGCGAGCGTCACCGCCGTCGTGCCCCTCCCCGCCGCGTGGGTCGGCATCGGCCGCTCCGCCGTGGGCGACACGCTCTGGGCGAGCGGCGGCGTCACCAACCGCGTCTACCGCCTGGTGCGCTCCACCTCGGGCTGGATGAAAGACTCGGCGGTCCTCGCCGACAGCGGCCGCCCCGTCTTCCCGGGCGGGCTCGCGGTCGGGCCCGGGGGAAAAATCGCGGTGGTGGGCAACCTCAGCGACTCGCTCTATCTGCTGGACGCCGGGACGATGGCGCGCGCCGGAGCCTTCAAGGTCGGTCATCACCCCTACACCGTCGTCGCCGACGCCCGCCACTGGTATGTGTCCGACTGGGGGGACTCGACCGTCACCGTGATCAACGCCGCCGGCGCTGCGGCCGAGAGCAAGATCTTCGTCGGACCCCATCCGTCCGCGCTCGCGATTCGCGGCGCCGATCTCTTCGCGGCCCTGGCCGGCGCCAACGGGGTGGCGCGGGTGAACCTCGCGACCGGCCGGGTGCTGGAACAGCTCACCATCGCCCTCGCGCCGCGCGCGCCCACGGGCGGCGAGCCCAACGGGCTCGGTCTCTCACCCGACGGCCGCCGTCTCTACGTCGCGCTCGCCGGCGATAACGCCGTCGCGGTGGTGCGGGTGGGGCGCGCGTCGCTCACCGTCGCGGGGCTCCTCCCCGCCGGCTGGTACCCCACCGGCGTGACCGTTTCGGGTGACGGCCGCACCCTCTTCATCATCAACGGCAAGGGCGCGGGCTCTGGCCCCAACCCCGACGGCACCTACATCGGGAAGGTGATCACCGGCACGCTGTCCATCGTGCCGGTCCCGGACTCGGCCGCGCTGGCGCGCTACACCGCGCGCGTCAAGGCCCTCTCGCCGTACACCAACGCCGCTCTGCGCGGCGCGCGGGACGTCCCCTCCGCCCGCCCCCCGATCCGCCACATCGTGTACGTGATCCGCGAGAACCGCACCTACGATCAGGTGCTGGGCGATGATCCCCGGGGCGACGGCGATCCCAAGCTCGCCATCTTCGGCGATTCCATCACGCCCAACGCGCACGCGCTGGCGCGCCGCTTCGTGCTCTTCGACAACTTCTTCGTGGACGGAGAGGTGTCCGCCGACGGCCACGAGTGGACCGACCGCGCCTTCGCCGGCGACTACAACGAGAAGACCTGGCCCGCGATCTACTCCGGGCGCCGGGACTGGGATCTCACCAGCGGCGAAGACCTCGCCAACCCCGGCGGCGCCTACCTCTGGGACGCCGCCACCCGCGCCCACCGGTGGGTGGTGAACTTCGGCGAGGGCGTCGAGGGCGAGCAGTCGGACAGCGCCTATCACACCAACTTCCCCGGTCTGAAGCGCATCACCGATCTCCACTACCCGAGCTTCGTGCTCGCCATCCCGGACACGGTGCGCGCGCGGATGTTCTCCGACTCCGTGGATTCCTGGGACCGGCAGGGCAAGTTCCCCGATCTCGTATTCCTGTATCTCCCCCGCGACCACACCCTGGGCCGGCGTCCCGAGGCGCTCACCCCGCGCGCCATGGTCGCCGACAACGATCTCGCCCTGGGGCGCGTGGTGGAGCGTCTCACCCGATCGCCGGCGTGGGCGTCGCTCGCGGTGTTCGCTCTCGAGGACGACGCGCAGAACGGCCCCGATCACGTGGACGCGCACCGCTCGGTGTTCCTCGTCGCCTCCCCCTTCGCGCGCGCCGGCGCCGTGGACAGCACCTTCTACACCACCAGCTCCGTGGTCCGCACCATCGGCCTCCTCCTCGGCCTCCCCCCGCTTTCGCAGTACGACGCCGCCGCGACGCCCCTCTGGCCGGCGTTCAGCGCCAGGGCCGACCTCTCGCCCTTCACCGCCCTGGCCAACCGCTGGCCCCTGGACGAGCGCACCCCGCACGCGGCGCGCTCCACCATCCCCGCCCGGGATCTGGCGGAGCGCCCCGACGCGGCCGACGATCAGCTCTTGAACGCGGAAATCTGGGAGAGCGTCCGCCCCGGCGAACGGGTGCCGGCGCCGCGCCACCGCTTCGTGCTGGTGGCGCCGTCGGGCGGGACGCCGTAAGCGGGGCGGAGTGAACCGGCTCGATCGCTTCGCCCGGGCGTTCGTCGCCGTCGCGGCGCTTTCTCTCGCCGCGCTCGTCATTCTCTACCTCGCCGTCCCGCGCCAGCCCTGGCCGCGCGCGATCCTCGCCGACCTGGGGTGGACCTGGACCGCCTTCCTCGGCGTCGCCGGATGCGTGGTGGCGATCTGGCGCTTCCCCGACCGCGATCGGCGTCTCACCTGGACCTGGATCGCGATCGGATGCGGCTGGAACGTGCTGGCGCAGCTTTGGTGGGACTATCAGGTCCTGATCGTGAGGGTCCGCCCCGCCGCCCCGTCCCTCGCCGACATCGGATTCATCGCCTCCTATCCGGCGTTCCTGATCGCCGCCTGGCGGCTCCTCCGCTCCGCGCCTCGCCGGCGCTTCGACACGGAAATCATCCTCGATACCGTGCTGCTGACCTTCACCGCGGCGGCGCTGGCGTTCGAATTCCTGGTGAGCCCGCTCCTCGAGTCCGGGATCCGGTCCGGCACCCTGATCACCCAGCTGACCTATGCGCTGGGCGGGACCGCGCTGCTCTGGCTGATCCTGGTCGAGATGCTGCGCCACACTCGCGAACCGCGTCTGCCGGAGCGCCTGGCCCTCCTCGGTCTGGTGCTCTTCGCCGGCACCGACATGGGGTACGGCGTCTTCAGCCTGCCTCAGGGTTACTACGAAGGCGGAGCTCTCGACTTCGGCTGGCATCTCGCCTTCCTGCTCCTGCCGGTGGCGGCGCTCCTCGACGCGTCGTCACCTACCCCGGAACCGACCCGCCCCCGGGCGGCGCTGACCACCGGCGCGCGCGTCGTGGCGCTGGTCGTCGGGATCCTGGGCACCGGCATGCTCGCGGTGACGGGAACCCTGTCGGGTGAGCCCTCGGTCTCGCTCGCCCTCCTGGTCGGCGTCGCGAGCGTGATCGTGTCCCTCCGGATCGTCTACTCGCTGCGCGCCGACCGCCGCTACGCCGAGCTCCTCGAGCGCGAGGTCGAGAATCAGACCCATACCCTGATGGAATCGCTCATCGCCGCCGCCACCGCCGAGCGGAACCTGAGGCTCCTGATCGAGGCGATGCCGGAGGCGATCGTGGTCGTGGACCGCGAGGGCAAGAGCGTGGAATTCAACCCCGCCGCGCCCGCGATGGTCGGGCTCCCGCCCGGCTCCGAGCGGGGGCGCTCCGTCTTCGATTTCGTCGAGGGAGAGGCGCGGCGCACCGTCACCGACCGGCTCGCATCCGCCTTCAAGGGCGAAGTCCAGCGCTTCGAGATCCCGTTCGTCCGCGCCGACGGAGTGCGCGGCATCAGCGCCGTGCTCTACGCGCCGGTCCGCGAGGGGGGACGGATCACCAAGGTCCTCGCGCTCCTCCGCGACATCACCGAACAGCGGCGCACCGAAGCCCAGCTCCAGCAGGCGGACAAGCTCGCCGCCCTGGGGCAGACGGTGAGCGGCGTGGCGCACGAAATCAACAACCCGGCCGCCATCATCTCCGGATTCGCGCAGACCCTCCTCCTGGAAAAGCTCGGCGCCGACCAGCGTGACATGGTGCAGATGGTGCTCGACGAAGCCCGGCGCATCGGGCGCATCACCCAGAACCTCCTCGCCTTCGCCCGGGCCGGCGGGAAGGAACGCGCCCACTCCGACATCAACGACCTGCTGCGTCGGACCCACCAGCTGCGGGCCTACCACCTCTCGACCCTCAACATCACCGTCCGCCTCGAGCTCTCCAGTGAAGAGCCGCGGGCCTGGGCCAACGGCTCCGAAGTCCAGCAGGTGCTGCTCAATCTGCTCATCAACGCCGAGCAGGCGCTCCTCGCCATCGCGGGCGAGCGCGTGATCACCTTGCGCACCGTGGTGTCCGACCGGGACGTGCTGATTCAGGTCGCGGACTCCGGGCCCGGCGTCCCGCCCGAAATTCGCAAGCGCATTTTCGATCCGTTCTTCACCACCAAACCCGAGGGGGTCGGCACCGGACTCGGTCTTTCGATCTGCTACGGCATCGTGCGCGAGCACGGCGGCCGGATCTGGGTGGACTCCGAGCCCGGGCACGGCGCCACCTTCTCGGTCACCTTGCCCCGTGACCCCCGCACCAAACCGCGCCCCGAGCCCGCCAGGCGGCCCGAGCCCGCGCCGTCGGACCGGCCGCTCGCGGTGCTCCTCGTGGACGACGAGGACGGCCTCCGCCACGCAGTGACGGGGTTCCTCACGCGGCGCGGGGTGACGGTGCGCGCCGTGTCCAACGGCGCCTCCGCGCTCGCCGCCCTGCGCGACGGGACCTTCGACGTCATCATCTCCGATCTGCGGATGCCGGGAATGAGCGGCGCCGAGCTGCTCCAGCGCCTGCGCGAGCGGCACCCGGACCTGCTCCCGCGGGTCATCCTGTCCACCGGCGACACCTTTTCCCCGGATACCGCCGAGCTCCTCCGAACCTCCGGCGTACCCACACTGGTGAAGCCCTTCGACTTCGACACCCTGGAGCGAGTGGTTCGGGACGTGGCGGCCGGACGGATATCCGGTGGGAGCGTCGCGATGTAGGGTTCCGCGACGATTGCATAAAAAGTTGACAGTTGCGACGTTCCTAGGCAAGCCAGTGGATGTTGTAACGTAATACAATACAATCGTTTATAAACTTACGACGAAGGCACGGGACTTGACCTCTGGTAGGGGCAGACCAACCACCCAGAGGCCGATTGATGTTGCGCCCTTCGTTCCGTTACGCCGTCGCTACCGTGCTCGCCGTCGCGTTCGTCGCGCCGGCGGAGGCACAGCAGACTTGTCCCACTTGCTCCCAGTCCGTCACCTTCACCGTCCAGGTGCCCACGGTCATGCGCCTGGTGCTCGACGCACCGCCCACGGTCGTCGCCAGCGCCACCGAAGACGGATATGACCGCGGCTACGAAATGACGGCCGGCCCCACCGCCACGGTGAAGTCGAACGTCCCCTGGCGGCTCGATATCAGCACCACCCAGCAGAGCTGGACCGGCTCCGGCGCCGCGGCGCGCACCGACAAGCCCGCGTCGGACCTGCTCTGGAGCGCGTCCCCCGATGGCCAGTACAGCGCGCTCGGCACCACGCCGAAAGTCGCGGCGACGGGCCGCCCGGGACGCACCCGCGTCCCGCTGGCCTACCGCACCAAGTTTTCGTACGAGAAGGATCCGCCGGGAACCTATGAGATCGTGGTCAGGCTCACCCTGGCGGCGAGCTGACCGGCGGCGCTACGGAGTGGTGAGGGTGTAGACCACGACCAGGCTGTAGTTCCCTGGCGTGTCCAGCGTCCAGTTGTACAGCACGCGATAGAAGAGGTTCACCGTTGATCCGGCCGTGCCGGTGCCCGCCGTGACCGCGGCCGCGCTGGCGGAAAGGCCCGCGTACCCGCTCCCCGAAACCTTCGACCATTGCAGATCGCTCGCCGGCTTGCTGGCGCGCGCCCCGGCGCCGGTCGCGGTCCAGGTCGCGGCCGCGGCGTTGATCGAGAGATTCCACGCCGCGTTGGTCTGCACCGTGACCACCGGGCCGCTCGCGTCCTCGTGCCCGCTGTCGAAGTTGGTTTCCGTGGGCGCGGCCAGCGTCTGGGAGATCGTGGACAGGGTGAGCTTCAGCACTTTCACGATCGTGATCGAGGTGCTGGTGGCGACCGTACAGGAGCCGGTGGGGATCGGCGCCGCGGGGGAGCAGGTCTGGGCCCGGAGCGAGCCCGGCGCGGCGCCGAGGAGCGCCGCGGCGGTGAGCAGCGCGACGCGCCTCATTGCAGCACCGCGCGGAAGGTTCCGCTCGCCCCCGGTCCGCCCGACGTGACGTCGAGCCACGTGCCGGAGAGGGTGTCCGCCTTCTTCGTCGCCATGTGGTGGCGCGTCGTTCCCGGCGCGCCCACGAAGGCATCGAAGCTCACCGACACCGAGTCCGCCACGTTGCCGGTGACGGGACCGCTCAGATTCATGGTCCCGCCGCCCGACTGGTAGTCCGTCAGATTGACGGAGCCCGTCAGCGAGTGCCCGCTCTGGCTCGAGACGGTGAAGGTCCCGGCAATGGAGTCGGGCGGGCTGGTCTGCTGTCCCGTGTAGTCCCAGGTGCCGATCAGCGAGACCGGCGGGGGCCCCGAGTCGGTCGGCGAAGAACACGCTCCGGCGATGGCGAGGGCCACCGCCGCGAAACCGCGCCGGTTCAAGCGCCGCCCGGCTGGTGCGCGGCATGGTCCGCGCCGCGCGCCGGCGCCGCACCGCTCGCGCCCCGCTGGCCGCGGCCCGGGTTGTTGGGATCGAAGAGGCGCACCGGACGCGGATACACCGGCACCACGATACGGGACACCGGATGCCCCGGCGCGACTACGAAGGGCGGGGGCACCTCACGCGGCCGCAGAGGCTCGCTCAAGCCGGTGAGATCGAGCTCGAGGGTATACTGGCCCGGCGGCAGGGCGTGGAACACCGCGAGCCCGGTGCTGTCGGCCCGCGCGCTCCAGTAGCTCCCCGACTGGTCCCGCACCCGGATCACCGAACCCGTCAGGTCTACCTGCGGCACCCGCCCTTCGGGACCGGCCGTCGGCACTACGCTCACCTCCACGTCCGCGGTGGGGGTGACGGCGATCTCGAAGCGGTTTCCGTTCCCGGTCTCCGCCATCGGATTCACGACCAGCCCGAACGGCAGCGACGCCTCATCGACCTGGGGCAGCGCGCCGGAAGGCTGGGCGAACCGGAACTCGCCGTCCCGGTCCGTCACGACCATCTCGCCGGCGCGACGCACCACGACCCCCGCGATGCCCGGCTCCCCGCGATCCCGCTGGCCGTTGGCGTTGAGGTCCACGTATACCACGCCGTGCCCGGTCGTCGCGCCGAGGCTCACCGGCACCGACAGGCGGTGCTCCACCTTCATCGCTCCGACCCAGGGCACGGCGCCGCCGCCGCTGGTCACGAAGCCGTTGTGCTCGACGTCCACGGCCAGCGCGAGACCCAGCGGCAGGTCGGTCAGGAGACCCGCGCGGAGGGTCGTCACCGGAGTCCGAAGGCCGAACCACATCGTCCGGTCCACGGCGAGCGAGAGCAGCGGGCTGTGCGCGCTGGAGAGCACCGCCACCCGCTCCGCGCGGGCGCCCACCACCAGCTGGCTGGACAGGAAACCGACCCCGGCGCCGGTGTGGTCGTACTGCGCGGTGAGTTCGATCGTCGCCCGCTCCAGTGACGCGCCCGCGCGTCCGGAGATCGTCTGCTGACTGGCCGTGGCGTTGCTCGACGCGCCGGAGGGCGCGCTCACGTCCTGCCGCAGCACGCCCACGCCCGCCCCGGCACCCACGTACAGCACGCCGATGGTCTGGGTGACCGACGCACGGGCCCGCGCCTGCGAGGATCCGAAGGTCCCCGCCGCCGACACCGCATCGGTCGACGTGTAGCTCGCGTCGCCGGTCAACGTGGTCGCCGGGGTCACCGTGAACTGCGGCGTGAACGAGCCGCCCCACCCGCTGAGCCGGGAGAACACGGGGTTCGCATCCCGCGTGGTCCAGAGACCGCCCGAGAGCCAGAGGCGGTCGTTCACTTGATGCGACGCCGTCCCGGTCAGGTCGGTCTTGGCGCGCGCGAACGCGGCGGTCCCGCCCGGCACGTTCTGGAAGCGCAGGTCGGCGTAGTCGGTACGGGTCCGGCGCTCGACCTCCGCGGAGACCCCGACGCCACTGCCACCGTTGAAGCTCCGGTACGCCACTTCCCCCGACGCGGTGGAGCCCCAGGGACCAGGCCCCTTGCCCGAGAGGCCGACCGCCGTGAGCTGCCGTCCGGCGCCGCTGTTGTCCTCGAGGTCGGTCGCCGTGAGACCCACCCAACCCGTCGAGACCTTCGCGCCCACCTGGGCGCCGAGAAGATGGCCACCGCTCGTGTACTTGGGTTGGGCCGCGAGCGCGGAGGCGTCGAACCGCGAACCGCGCCAGGTGAATTGCCCGCCCACGCCCCAGAGATCGGTGCCGGTCGCCGGCGTGAACGAGCGCCCGGTCGTCCCGACCGTCGCCTGCCAGCTCAGCCCGGTGACCGTGAGGTACGGCGACCCGACGAAGTAGCCGACCCGCCCCAGCGCCGCGACGTCGCTCCCCGACCGGGTCGCCACCGCGAGCCGTCCCGAGACGAAGGTGTTCGGCGCCACGCTCCCCGACAGGGCCAGTCCCACCGCCGAGCTCCCGGCGCCGGTGTCGCTGAACGCCGTCGCGACGCCCGCCGTCAGCTGCGGACCCTCCGCGCCGGTCTGTGCGGTGGGGTCGATGACCTCCACGTCGGTGGCGCCGCGCGCCCGCTCCGTGCCGCCCGGTCCGTAGGCGATGAGGCGTACGCTGGCGGGCCCCGTGCCCCAGCTTCGCGGGATGTACAGGGTGGCCACGCCCTCGGTGGTGCCGCCCGCCGCCACCGCGACCGGTGCGGTGACCGAGGGGCCGCGCCACCCGGCCGGGGCGACCACGGCGAGCATCAAGGTGTCGGGCCCGTTGCCGCTGTTGGTGAGGAGATAGTGGAGACGCACCTCATCCCCCCGCCGCGCCCCGACCATATGCTGGCGGAACGCCACCTGCGCCTCGTAGAGCTGCTCCACCACCAGCTCGACCGGCACCGTGACGGCCGTCTGGCCGGCGACGAACTCGATCTGGGCGATCGTCCGCCGTCCGGCGAGCGCGTGCGCCGGCACGCTCACGGTAAATACCAGGTTCCGGGGGGTGCCGCGGGCCGGCGGGAGCACGCCGCGCAGCTGCCCCAGGATCGTGGCGGTGCCGGTAGGATGGATCTCGTAACGGATCGCGCTGTCCGCAGGAAGGCTCGCGGGAACCTCGACCGAAACGATCTGGAAGTCCCGCGGGGCCGCGCGGACCCGCAGCGGCTCCTCGATCAGGACCGTGAGCGGACCGGCCAAGCGCACGGCCGGCGCGCCGGCGATGGTTTCGGGACCCGAGAACGCGGCGTCCGTGGGGATGGTGAGCGCCGCCAGCATCGGAGGGAAGAGCGTGGCGCTGCCCGCCCGCACCGCCGCGCCCGTCCGCGGCGCCGGGGCGTGACGTGCCCGCCGCGCCGTGACCGCCGCGTGCCGGACCCGGAAGTGGCCTCCGATGGCGTGCATCGCGACCGCGTTGGCGCCCGCGAAGAGGCTCACGCTCGCGACGATCACCGCGGTGATGGACGGCGTAAACGGACGCGGGCCGCTCACGGCGTGGTCACGGTCAGGGTGAAGGTGATGCCGACGCCGTAGGTGGCCGGCGCATCACTGGCCCAATGCAACAGCATCCGGAAGGACACCGTCTCCGTCCACGGATCGTTGAGACTGTTCTTCTTCATCGGCCGGGACTCGATCAGCGCATCCGTCGTGCTGATCGAGTTCCACACGCCGGGGTTGTTGGCGCTGCTCCACTGCAGGTCGCCGATCGCCTTGCCGCCACCCAGGGTCGCGGCGTTGGCGTGAATCGCCACGTTCGCGGTGTGCTGCACGTTGGCGCCGCCGCCGGTCTGATTCACCGTGAAGGTCACGGTGTTGGTGGCGGCGATCGATCCCGTCGCGAAGTCCGTTCCGCTCGGCGTGGCGAAGGCTACCGGCCCGCCGGCGAGCGCGACTGTCACCTGCGCACTGACGCGCGCGCCGCCCAAGAGGGCGGCGACGAGACCGATCAGCACTCCCCGCCGAACGATGGTCACGTCAGGGACTGTCCAGTTGAACCTGGCCACCCGCGACTTCGGCGCCGCCGTAGTCGATCAGCGCCAGCGCGACGTAGTGGCCGGGAGGGAGCGCCGGAATGCGGACCCGCAGGGTGCGGCTGTCGCCCGGAAGCACCCCGAACTCCACGATGTCCACCGTGGCGGCGACCGAGTTGTCGATCCGTCGGATCTCGATCTTGCCGGTGGGCCAGAGGGGCGCGCCGCCAGAGTTCTGGAAGCTCACCACAAAATCCCGGCCGGTGGTGTCCGCGAGCGAGTCCGGGCGATGGCGCGCGATGGTGAAGTCCAGCACGTCGCC
>Ga0209178_1000152_pt1 | contig 17639 bp, 11 predicted proteins | sample GAAS200_FD_187521 | JGI IMG/M metagenome (GOLD analysis project Ga0209178, IMG submission 187521) | Agricultural soil microbial communities from Georgia to study Nitrogen management - GA AS200 (SPAdes) (version 2) | ecosystem: Environmental > Terrestrial > Soil > Agricultural land | place: USA... | reverse complement strand
CCCGCTCGGGTTTCGTGCGCACTGACTCTCCCTTTTGTTGCGGAAGCGATGTATAGTCCTGCCACTATGCCTACATCCAAGCGTTTCTCGATCCTTCCAGGATTTCTCGCGATTCTGTTTGCCTTAGGCACGCTATTTTTCACGGGCAGCGGATCTGCCAAAGAGTCCCGCCACGGACGTCTATTTTTTCTGACTATTGGTGGACGCGGGACCGGCGGCGGCCGCGTGTCTTCTGTCAATGACGACGGAACCGATCTGAAGGTGCTAGTCAGCGGTCAAACCGCAGGCCCTGATGGCATCGCCGTGGACACCGCAACAAGGAAAATCTACTGGACTAACATGGGCAGGCCCAGCGCAAATGACGGCACGATCGAAAGCTCTGACCTCGACGGCGATAACGTCACCACGGTAGTGCCCAGTGGCGGCGCGTGGACGCCCAAGCAGCTCAAGCTTGATGCAAAACATGGCAAATTGTATTGGTCAGATCGCGAAGGAATGCGCATCATGCGCGCAAATCTGGACGGATCCGATATCGAAACGTTAGTAGAAACTGCGCAGGGGGATGCCGCTCGTAAAGACGCCAGGAACTGGTGCGTAGGCATCGCGCTCGACGTGGAAGGCGGGAAAGTCTATTGGACGCAAAAAGGAAGCGGCGGCAATGGCCGGATTTTCCGCGCGAATCTCGATATTCCGAAGGGCGAGGATGCCGCGCATCGTACTGATATTGAAACACTTTTCGATCAGCTGCCGGAGCCGATCGATATGGATCTGGATCTCGCGAACCGCATGATGTACTGGTCCGACCGGGGCGATCCGCCTCGTGGCAACAACATCAGCCGCGCGCCGATGGATCCGAAAAAAGGAGAGCAGCAGATTCTTGTCGGCGGACTAAAAGAAGGAATCGGAATGGCGCTCGATCTGAGGGATAAACGCATGTTCTACACCGACTTAGGTGGCAACGTGTACGGCGCTAACATGGATGGCACTGACGCAAAAGTGTTGCTCTCCGGCCAAGGAGCGCTTACCGGAATCACGTGGGTCGATCTAGGAAACTAGCATTTCGGACCGCACGGGCCCAATAAAATCGGTTCGACATCAATGACAATTTGGCACCCTAAACAGCGCTTAAAATGGCTTAAAGTGCCAGAAAATGCCAAAAATGGCGCATTTGGCGCCTTAAAATCGCGCTAGTTTCAAGTCAGGCCTGCGGAACGAGTCGGCGCATAGATAAACCGCGCCGACGCTCCATGCGGCACCGTACGGAGAAGGCAAGTTCCAATCTCGAACCTCCACCGGTGTCAGTAAATGTCGTATTGCTCCCAATGAAGGGAGGGGTCGGCCTGGATGATGACGCTCTTTTTCGTCCAGCGCTCAAGCTCTTCGATCAGCGCCGACTCGCGTGTCTTCAACGCTTTGGAAATTTCGGGATTGACGCGGAGAGTGATGCTTGCGGCATCCATTTCCGGCGCCATTTTCTTCGCCTCGGCCTGAATTTCGTAGCAGAGCGTCGGAACCGATTTCACCATGCCGGAACCGGCGCAGTAAGGGCAAGGCTGACAGAGCGTGCGTTCGAGAGCCTGCTTGGTGCGCTTGCGCGTGATGGCAACAAGGCCAAATTCATTGAAGCGCAAAACCTTCGATGGGGCCCGATCCGCTCTGAGCGCATCTTCGAGTGCAGCCATCACCTTTTCGCGATTGCGGCGCTCTTCCATGTCGATAAAGTCAATCACGATGATGCCGCCCAAATCGCGCAGCCGCATCTGACGGACAATTTCCTTCACAGCTTCAAGATTGGTGCGAACAATCGTGTCTTCCAGGCGGTTGGAGCCTTTGCCGACGAATTTGCCGGTGTTTACGTCAATCGCGACAAGCGCTTCCGTGTGGTTGATGACGATGTAGCCGCCCGATTTGAGCCACACTTTCGGACGCAGGCCCTTGTCGATTTCCTGCTGGATACCGAATTCCTCGAAAATCGGCGTTTCTTTGGTATAGAGCTTCACGCGACTTACGAGTGCGGGCTGGAAACGCCCCATGAACTCGACAACTTTGGTGTAATCCTCCTCTGAATCAACCCAAACGGCACCGAAGTCGGAGTTGACGAAATCGCGCAGAATGCGTTCCACAAGATTCAGGTCGCGATGGAGTAGCGAAGGTGCTTTGCGCTGTTCCGAACGCGACTTGATTTCGGCCCAGGTGCGCGTGAGAAATTCCACGTCTGCGCGGACGTCTTCGGGTGGAGCGCTGGACGCGGCAGTGCGAACGATAAATCCCCCACCAGCGGAGCCTTTCGCATCGTTTACGAGATGGCGCAGACGCGAACGCTCCTCCGCCGAAGCAATCTTGCGTGAAACGCCCGTGTGGTGCAGCGTAGGCATATAGACCAAGTAGCGCCCCGGCAGCGCCACGTGACTGGTGATGCGGGCACCCTTTTTGCCGAGTGGCTCTTTGGCGATCTGGACGATGATTTCCTGGCCCTGCTTCAGCAGCTCCGAAATCAGTTGCGGTCTTCTCGGCTGCTGACCGTGCCTTCCCGGGGCGTGGCCGTGGCGAGGACGGCGTCCCCGATCCTGCCGGCGTCCGCCGCGATCGCGGCCGCCACGACGATTTGGGTGCTGCATGCGCGCGCGAAAATCTCCACGAACCGTGGCCTTCCAAGGCTGCTGATCCGATTGAGATGAGCCTTCGGACGCACCCTCTGCCGCAATAGGCTCAGTATCTTCGATCGTTGGGTCAGCTGTGTCGTACGCGAGAAGCGACTCGCGTACCTCGGCTTCCGCGTCCATCTCGGCTGGCTCGGTCTCTTCGCCGTTGGCCGCCTCGGCGTGACTTTCGGCGTGTTCCTGTGCCTCGTCAGCTAAAGCGTCTTCGTGAGCCTCTTCTAGTGCAGCCTCCGCGAAAGTATCGATTTCATCTTCTTCTTCGGCGAGATCCTCTCCGTGCGCGACTTGCATTTCAGCAACGTTCTGGGCATGCGCGGCAGCTTCCTCGGCGGTCAGATGGGCGACCACGTCGTCATGGCTATGCAGATCGTCGTCAGTTTCGATGGAATGATCCGATTCCGGCAACATCTCGTGAGAATCGTCTTCTTCGCCGGCAGCTTCTTCAGCCTCATGAATCGCAGATTCCATTTCGTCCCTGTGCTCCTCAATCGCAGAAGCTTCGGGCGATGTAAACGCTGCGACTGCGTCCGAAAGAGAAGCGTCAGGGCGGCGCCATTTTGACAAGGACTCGCCGGGAAGCGGCTCGACGCCTGCAAAGGATGGGCGACTCGCGAACGAAGCCGATTCCTTTTCGATGTGTTCGGGTGGATGCGGCTCCTCATGAGGGAACGCGGCTGCTCCGGCGTGCGGCGTTTCCACATCGTGCCGTACGGCATCGAGAACGTCAGAGCCGGCGCTTGCCGAAATCGGCTCGCCCTCCGCGGACGTAGCGGTGGGTTCCAGCGCCGGACGCTCGCGATATTTCGCCAGGGACTCTCCGGGCAGAATTATGGGTGTGTAGCCCTCGGGCATCGGCTCTGATGGGCGATCTTCGTGGGCGCCGGGCGATGCATATTTCGAAGGCGGAAGATCCCGTCCGCCGTGATGATGATGGCGGTCACCGCGATCGTTGCGATCACCTCCGCGACCGCGGCGTCCGAAGCGCCCACCGCGTCCGCGCCCGCGGCCGAAGCGGCCTGAATCGCGGCCGCCGAAACCGCCGCGTCCACGATCATCAAACCGTGGCCGTCCGTGGCCGAACGATGGAGGAGTTGTGCGCGTCTCGCCGGGGGCGGCAGGAGACAAGCTTTCACCGGGCAGCGGCTCGATGTGACCCGTTTCTTGTGGCGGGGGGGCGGTAGCGGAGACTTCCGCCTCCGAAACCGGCTCAACATCCGCAGGCTCCATCACAGGAGCGGCGGCAGGCTGGCCCTCCGCAAAGGCGCGGCCACCCTGATCCTCAATTTTCTGAATTTTTTCTTCGGCTGTAGAAACAACCGTATCGAGGTCTTCGACTTCCTCCATGAAATCGCTGACATAGAGGAAGGCATCACTATCGAGGCCAATTTCGACGAAAGCCGATTGCATGCCGGGAAGCACGCGTGTGACACGGCCCTTGTAGATGCTGCCGACTAGCGCAAATTCGCGTTCGCGCTCGACGTAATACTCACAAAGCTGTCCTTCTTCGAGAATGGCAACCCGCGTTTCGTGCGGGTTCACCGAGATAACCATTTCCTTTGACATTAGAACTCCTATTGATGCCCGGGAGCGCGACGGCGCACACCTCTGCGCTCATCCGAAGGGCGCGAGCGAAAAAAGCAGCATCTCGCTGCCGCGACGGACCGCAGGGAAAGGTCCCAAATTGTTGCGGGATGTTTTCCTTCTTCTTCCGATGCATCAAAAACTCAAATCTGAATTCCCGCAACCGCAAAAAGCGTGCGCGGGGCACTAAGAAACCAGCGGGATCAGTTGACGAAACGCCGCATGCGGACATTCATCACCAATCCCAACGACAAAAACACGAAGGCGGTTGCCGACCCGCCATAACTCATCAGCGGCAGCGGAATGCCGGTGACCGGCATATACCCTATCACCATTGCAGAGTTGACCAAAACATGGAATCCCAAAATAGCGGTCACTCCCATAACCACAAACATTCCGGCTTTGTCTTTCGCTTTCTGCGCATTATCCACAAGGCGCAGAATCAGACCGAGATATAACAGCAAAACGACGCAAACGCCAATGAAACCTTGCTCCTCGGCGAGCGCCGCAAGAATAAAATCCGAATACCGGATGGGCACGAAGCCCAACTGGTTCTGACTTCCCTTCCCAAATCCCTTACCCCAGAAGCCGCCTGAGCCTACCGCAATTTCCGACTGCAAAATCTGATAGCCCGCGCCGCGCTGATCCTGTTCAGGGTGCAGGAAGGTCTCGATGCGCTGCTCCTGGTACCCGTTCAGAATACGGGTTCTCATACTCCAGGCTATAGGAACCATGATTGCGACTGCCAGCACGCCGATCGCGAGGTGCTTCCACTCGATCCCGGTAAGGAACGCACCCACAAGCGCAACGGGTACCAAAACCATTGCGGTTCCCAGGTCCGGTTGCTTCAGGATCAAATATACGGGGACCAAAGTCAGGAGGGCAAGCTTGCCAAGATCCTGCAATGTGAGCCGGTCCGTGTGAACTTCACTGAAGTACCGGGCCAACACTATGATTATAATCAACTTCATTATTTCTGACACCTGTAAATCGAAGCCGCCAAAGAGCGGGATCCAGCGCTTCGCGCCCAGCTTCGAGAGCCCGATCACGAGAACGACCAGAAGGCTCACAATTCCAAAGACATAGAGGACAGGGGCTTGATCCAGCAGCGTATGGTAATCGATGCGGGAAACGATGAACATGCCGACTACACCGATTCCGATCCACATCAACTGCTTGTACTGCATGCCGGCCATGCCGCTGGCGTGGGTTGACGAATAAATCTCCAACACACCGATGGTGCTGATGGCGGCAACTATGGCGAGAAGGGTCCAGTCGAAGTCATGAATGCGTGGGCGCTCTTTCACGGATGCTGCGCTCCATTTCGCACAGAGGCAACAAGGGACCGGGATGGCGTAATCACGGTGGCCGAAGGCGGCACTCGAGGCGCTCCGGCTGTCTGTGGGGATGACGGGGGCATCTGGAAATGGCCCTCTTTCTTATCGTAGTAGGCCTTTACAACGTCGCGGACAATCGGGGCGACGGAGCTGCCCCATCCGGCACCCTGAACGAGGGCAGCCACGACGATGTCAGGATTGCGGCGTGGCGCGATGCCCACAAACCATCCATTTTCTTTGATATGGTGACCTAGCTTGTTTTGGAGTTCGAAGCTCTCCGTTTGGGCCGTTCCGGTCTTTCCGGAGAAGTCGATATTTTGCAGCTTCACTGTGCCGGATGTGGTGCCATCAGGCTCGTTGACCACTCCCCACATGCCGTCCGTAACCTGGGTAACAGTGTCGTCCGAGAGTGGAAAGGACACGTATTTCAAACCAGTGGCGCCCTTTAGAAGATGCGGAGGGATGAGCGTGCCGCCATTCGCCACGGCCGCGATCATGCGTGCTAGCTGGACTGGCGTGGCGGTTACGGCGCCTTGGCCAATCGAGACAGAGATCGTAGAGCCGGGGTACCACTTGTGGTGATTTACGCGCTCAGACCATGCCTCGGAAGGGATCAGTCCGGTTTCTTCGCCGGGCAGGTCGATCCCCGTGCGCTGGCCCAGACCCAGCCCTGAGGCGTAATAGGCAATGCGGTCGATTCCGAGGAGCTTGCCGACGTTATAGAAGTAAACGTCGCAAGAAGCCACAATTCCTTTGTGCAGATCGACTTCGCCGTGCGCGTGATCGCAATGGAATACCCGGCCGTAGAAGGTAGCCTGCCCGGGGCAATAGACGGTGTAATTCGCGGGAATGGCTTTTGACTCGAGCATCGCCGTCGCCATCACAATCTTGAAAACCGAACCGGGAGCGAGCTGCGCCTGGATGGCGCGGTTCAAAAGCGGCGTCTCGGGGTCTGAGTTAAGCTGCGCCCATTCTTTGGGCGAAATGCGGACGGCAAAATCGTTAGGGTCGAAGGTTGGGCGGCTGACCATGGCGAGAACTTCGCCCGTGTGCGCGTCCATGGCGACCAAGGCACCCTCTTTGTTGGCGAAATCCGCGTCAGCGACGGCTTGGAGGTCTTCGTCGATCGTTAGCTGGATGGGTTTGCCAGGGATGGCCTCGACGTCGTCTAACGTGCGCATCACTTTGCCGACGCTATTGACCACCATGCGGCGCATACCGTCCGTGCCTTCGATCTGCTGATCGTATTCCTTCTCCAAGCCGGCTTTGCCGACGATATCGCCGGGGCGGAAGCGGTCCGGGTACTTGTCAATGTCGTCCTGGGAGACTTCTCCGACGTAACCGATTGTATTTGCGAGCATTTCGCCGTGCGGATAGCGGCGGCGCTGCACCATCATCAGGTCGAGCATGGGGAGGTCAGCCCGGTGCGATTCGACGAAGGCGATGTCTGCTTCGGTGGCGGCGGGCTTGATAATAATGGGCTCGAATTTCGGCTCGCCGCGGGCTTGCTGGAGCTGACTATCGAGGTCTTCCTTGGTAATTCCAAGTCCCTCTTCGATCAGGCCGAAACTCTTTGCATCCTGTTTCAGATTATCGCGAAGGAGAAGGATGCTGAAGGAGGGATAGCTATCGACAAGTACGCGGCCCTCGCGGTCGAGCATTGCTCCGCGCGGAGCGATGATCGGGATCGACCGGATCTGGTTCTTTTCAGCGAGGTCAGCGAAATGGTCAGATTGCACCACTTCCAATTTCCAGAATCCGACAAGGAGAAGGATTACGAAAAATACCGATACATAGGAAACCAGCGCCAAACGACCCTGGGGAATTTTTTGATCACTAACAGTCCACGGTGCCACCGAAACTCCAGCGCGATGGGCCGCAGGGCTGGCGGCGGACGCGCGATGCGATTCTCAAGTAAAAACAGTAGATGAAGATTCAAACTAACACTTGGGAAGCGCGTCCGCAAGGTGCGTGTCCTTAATGCTAACTGGCTGATTGGGCAGGTGAAATGAAGACTTCTTCAGTCTGAAGCTGGGTTTTCGGCCAGCCGCCAGGGCGAACGTTCATTCCATTGGCGCATAGCAGCGGTAGCCCAGGCGGTTGTCTTGTCCGTGTGGCATGACGTGCACGGATTCGGCATCTTGTACTGGTCCGTCATCGCAGGCGTGATGAAACGGAAAGTGTGTGCGTGAACCATCGTGTTAGCGGGCCCTTCCGTTTCGATCGCCGGCATGTGGCAGGCGACGCATTGGCTTCCGGTGCTGCCGGCTTTGTGATGCGTGTGCTCCTCAATCGTGGCTGTGCGCGGACCATTCGGTGACGACGGCCCGTGGCAATCAAGGCAAAGTTGATCGGGCGGTTTTCGCAATTGCGCGTAGGTTCCTGTGCCGTGCACATCATGGCAATCGAAGCAGGTGACTCCGCGGCGATACATGACGCTTTGCACGAAATCGTTGCCCTGCATGCGATTTTTGTGCGCGGTGCCGTCCGGATAATAGAAGAAGTTCGCGGGCTGGCCGAGTGTGTGGTCTTCGAGCTTCCAATAGTTTGCAAGCTTCAGCCCCACGTTATATCCCACGGGCCAATCGTAATATTTGCCTTCGATGGGATTTGATAACGGCTGACCTTGCGAATGGCATTGAATGCAGGTATCGCTGGCCGCCACGTAGTCCATGTGAGCGGGATTGATGATGTTGGCGCGCGTGGGATGTGCGACATGCTCGCTGCCGGGGCCATGGCAGCGTTCGCAGCCAACGTTCCACTCAGCGACCTGCTTTGTGTGAATGTCATAGCCGACGGAATGGCAGCCGTCACAAAGCGGGCCTGTGGGGCGGTGGAAGTTGTCACCGGGATAAAAAGGAGCCCACCAATCGCCTCCTGTGGGCGGCACCTGATATTTGCTCCATTTTTTGTTTACGATTTCCCATTGCACAGGAAGCGGGAAATAGTCATCGCCGACTTTTGTGAAGTAACGCTGCTTCCAAATGCTTCCGTAGACGAACGCCACTTGATCTTTGGAAAACTTGTAGACGTTGTTTGTCGCGAGATCGGGAATGATCGCGTCCGGATGTTGATGAGGATCGCGGACGATATTGGCCATGGGCGTCTTTTGCCAGTGATCGTAAATCTCGGCATGGCATTTTTGGCATGCCTGTGAGCCCACGTAATGCGCTGCGGTGGCCGTTTGCGCTTGTTGGCTTTGCTCTGGCTGCGAGAGCGGACGAAGGCTTCTTATGTATAGAACGATTTTCCAGATGTCGGCATTTTGCACCTGATGAACATTGCCCCAGGCCGGCATGCCAGTGAGTTCGACACCGTTTTGGATAATGTAATGAATTTCGCCGTCAGTGAGATCTTGCGTTTTTTCGGCGCGAAGATCGGGCACGCGAGGATAAAGCGATTGGCCGACGGGCGTGAGGCCGCTGGCGTCGTGACCGTGGCAGTTCTCGCAATGAGCTGAAAAAAGGTCGCGGCCATCCTGCAAATTCTGCGGCGTGGGCTGCAAAGGGTTTTTATCTCCACGCGCAGAACCGGGAATGGAAAAATCGCGGACCGTGCGGGCGAGCGATGTTTCCAGATGCGATGGTTCATTTGTGGCGCGAAAGCCTCTATGAACCCACAGCGCCGCCGCGAGTACCAAGACGACCACAACGGCGAAAACGCCCAGAGCAAATGCCTTCAGGCCTTGCATTCGCACACCCCCAACATCCCGGCAAGTATGTTGGCGATATTACATGAAAAGCGGATGAAAGGTGCAGGCTGTTCGAACAGCAGGTTAGCCTTGTGACAGAGCCGCGGGAGCAACCGTCGGCGCCGGGCTGGCGAGATTCTGGCCGCAAAAGGAGCAGAATTTATCCGTGTCGAGTACTTCGCGTCTGCACTGAGGGCAAGAAGGATGCAGATTCCATTTGCAATTTGGGCAGTAGTTGAAACGCGCGCCGACCTTGGTTCCACACTGCGGGCAATCGAACGGCAACGGTTCGCGCATCACGAAGTAGACGATGAATCCGAGCGCGAGATATGCGGGCATTAGTGCAATTACGAGAAACGTCCAGGCGCCAGGACTCATGCCGCGGCGCTCCGCGTCGCGATAGACGTAGCCGATCAAGAAGACAACGATCGAGATAGGAATTGCGACGGCCGTTACAATGCCCGCGAGCGCAAACGGGAGCAAGTGCTGGTGCTGCGCGACGTCGCGTGGGCCTAATAATGCGCCGTGCGTCACAGCGTTTGCTATCAGTACGGTCGCAAGCGCGATTGCGTACAGCACGATCATAGTTCCTTTCAGCCAGCTCGGGACTACTTTGAATTCTTTCCAGAGGTGAAATCTTTCGCGTTTGCGCCGGAAACGGATCAGGCGCATGCGTTCGCTCCACGACGTTCCTATGCTCTTTGGGAAATCGCTCATGACTTCTCTCGCCTCATATATGGTTAATTTGACCAATCCCTTTGACGCCTATATCTGGCATTTTCCGCGAGTACGATAGCGCCAGCCACGAGCGCCGGGAGAGCCCACCACAGGCCGAAACCGATCTCCGGGACCAAATGCGGTAGCGCCAGACTTTGTCCGAACCATTGCAAACCGCTCCAAACATAGGGCGCCGACACGGCGCCAAACAACCACGATGCAGCGCATGCAATCCACAGAAAGCCACGCTGAATTCGGTTTTCCTGGCGCTCTTGCATGCGGAGATGAACACGAAATTGGGCCCTTTGCGCCAGCCCGGCGGGAGTGGGGATTACGGCACTGTTTAGAGCGCGCAAAGCACGGCCGGTTAGCGCCGCCGAGGCGCCGCAACGTTGGCATTCGCGCAGGTGCTGCTCGAGCCAGCGGCGGTCGGCATCCGCTACGCCTTCGACAAAATCCTGCGCGATCAGACGTTCGGCACGGGAGTGAATCGCTTCGTCATTCATGTTGCCGCTCCATCAGCAGAGAACGCAGATTTTCCAGTCCGCGATAAAGCCTGCTCTTAACCGTTGCCAGCGGGACCCCAAGCACAGCGGCGATATCCGAAAGCGGCATGTCTTCTTGAAAACGAAGCAGAAGTACTTCACGGTGAATCGCCGGGACGCGATCAAGAGACGCCTGTACGGCGATGCTTTCTTCGTGGCTAAGGACCAGGTAAAGCGGCGACGGCGTTTCGGTATCGGTTAGCTCCGGTAGCGCGTTCAATTGAGGCTCCACAAGCGAGTCGAGACTTTGCGCTTTTTTCTGCCGCTGCCAGTCGATCACGAGATGGCGTGCGATCGAGAAAAGCCAAGCGTCAAAGCGGGATCGGCCATCGTATTGATGGCCTCGTTCTAGAACCCGAATCCAGGTTTCCTGGAAGAAGTCCTCGGCCCGTTCGCGGTTCGCAGTGAGATAAACCAAATAGCGAAACAATCTGTGCTGGTATTGGTCGATGAGCCGATCAATCAGCTCGGGATCGCGCCGCTGCAATCCTGCCGCTACAGATCGCAGGTCGTCATCTATCGCCATTTTTGAGAAGTAGAGCGTCGAGCCGCATATGGCAGCCATCGGCATGCTCGATAGTGAATTGGGCATCAGAAGATTGAAATGAGTGTCCATCTAAAGAGGGATACGTGCAAGGTCCTCAAAAAGACTCATCGATGGGAAAAGCTCGCCTCAGGAGGACTTGCGAAGGCGGTCCAAAGCGGCGAAAAGAAATACCGCTACGGCGGCACTGATGAGCGAGTCAACGAGAAGGTGAAGGCTGAAATAGGGCGCCGACTGGTTGAGGAGGGCACGTTCCGTGAAGGCGAGGATGCACTGGTGGAAATGAAAAAAGGCGAACGTCAAGACGAAGCGTGCAACAGGATGATCCGTATCGATGTGCGCGCCTATTGTTGACGCCAGATATCCGACGAGCGTCTTGGCAATACCGTAGAGACCGATCGGATTGTCGTGGCTGAGGCCATCCTGAAAAATGCCGATTGCCGCGCCGAGGAGCAGTCCCGTTACCGGGTTGCGGCGGCTCACACCGAAATAGATCACAATGAGCAGCGGAAGATCGACGACGTCTGCCCATCGGCCGTACTTATGCAGAAACGCCTGAAGAATCAGCGCAACAAAACTAACCAGCACAACCGAGCCGCTGTAAAACTTGTGGACTTCGATGTTCTGCTCGGACTGCAAGCCGGTGTTTAGCATGGAAGCCATGAATTATCTCGCAGGACCACCCGGCTGATCGGGCTTTACAACGGGCGTCGCTTGCGTCCCAACGGGATGCTCAGTCTTTACGCCGGCGCTCGATTGCGGAGCGGCGGGATTCTCTGTCTTTGCAGGATTCGCGCGCCCGGGAATCACGTCCCCTGTAGTAGTGGACTTAATTTGGGCAGCAGCGGGTGCTGGAGGCGGGGGCGGCACTGGTGAAACCGTATAGGGCGTGCCCGGCTTACCCGGTGCCAGTTCTTCCTGCGTGAGGAGCACGATCACGTCTTCGAGACGGTCCAGACGCGCGGCCGGGCGAACGACGATTTTCTGAAAGGGATTGCCGTCTTTCGCCGAAGCGACGACGCCCACGAGCAGGCCCTTCGGAAAAATCTTGTCTTCGCCGGAGGTAACGATTGTCTGGCCGACGGCAACCTTCTCATCGTTCACAACGTAATCCATAACGGGCTGCGGATCGCCCGTTCCCTTGATTACGCCGTGCGTGCGGGTATCGGCGAACATCGCTCCCACGCCCATGTTCTTGTCCGTCATGAGCATGACCTGCGAAGTGCCGTGGAACACCTCGACAACTTTTCCAACAACGCCATCCGGCGTAATGACGGCCATGTTGCGCTTCACCCGATCCTGTTCACCGCGATTGATTACCAGCGTCTCGGAGGCGGGATCGGCGCTCGCCTCAATGACCTGTGCGGCGAGCATCTGCGCTTCGGAATGAACTTCGCGGAAATTCAGCAACACTTCGAGACGGTGAGCCTCGTTGGCCTGCGTTTCGAGCTCCCGATTTTGGAGTTCCAACTGAGCCACTTCGGCGCGCAACTGATCGTTTTCGGTACGCGCATTGCGCAAGCCAATATAGCCCGACCACAGACCGCCCAGACGGGAGAAAAACCACGTCCCGCCTTGGGCAGCCGGAGTGGACGCCTCCACACTCCAATAGCGAATCAGCCGCACATCATGCGAGCGTCGGATCTGATAGGCGAGCAGCAACACCTGCGCGAGCACGACTGCCGCGAGAAGAGCCAAAGGGCGGTGACGAGATAGTGCGCCGATCATTCTTCGGGCCTAAACATTAGCTAAACAACCTGCAAAACCTTCGTTGCGACGTCAGCTCTTATACCGCGCAAATCTACAGCGCGGGGAGCCGAAAAGCGCCCGACTCAAATGCGAGTCGGCCGCTACAGAAAACGACGCCAAAACGCCCACCAAGAAGCGCCCGCAAAATGCGACGAGCACCCTTCGCGTGCTCAGGGCAGGACGGTGGCCGCTACAAAACCGTCAGGGCGCATGAATGACGACCTTGACGTTTGGCAGCGAGACGCGCTTCAAGTGCCGCGCTGGAAGACCGTGGCGCTACGTTTAAACCTAACCCGAACTTCGGCGCTTACTCAGATGCCTTCTAATCGATGGAAACGAGCCGCAGCAGCCGGAAATCACTGAGCATTTTCCCCGTGCCCAGCACGACCGAGGCGAGCGGATCGTCTGCAATCGAAACGGGCAGACCGGTCTCTTCGCGAATGCGCTTATCGAGATTCTTGATGAGCGCGCCGCCGCCGGTAAGCACGATGCCGCGATCGCTGATATCGGCAGAAAGCTCGGGCGGCGTACGTTCCAATGCCACGCGAATCGCATTCAGGATCGTAGCGATACACTCCGAAAGCGCCTCGCGGATTTCGCTGTCGTCAATCGTGATCGTGCGCGGCACGCCTTCGATGAGGTTACGGCCCTTCACTTCCAATGTGAGGGGCTTTTCCAACGGATACGCCGAACCGATTTCCATTTTGATCTGCTCGGCCGTGCGTTCGCCGACGAGCAAGTTGTACTTGCGCTTCAGGTAGTGCATCACGGCTTCGTCCATTTCATTGCCGGCCACGCGCACTGACCGCGAATAAACGATACCGCTCATCGAAATCACGGCAATATCGGTGGTGCCGCCGCCGATGTCCACGACCATGTTGCCGGAGGGCTCCTCGATCGGCAGGCCGGCGCCGATGGCAGCCGCCATCGCTTGTTCGACGAGATAAACTTCGCTCGCGCGCGCACGATACGCCGAATCCTGCACGGCGCGCTTTTCCACCGGCGTGATTTCGCTGGGGACGCCTATCACAATGCGCGGGTGAACCAGAACGCGGCGATTGTGGGCCTTCTGGATGAAATAGGTCAGCATCTTTTCGGTGACTTTGAAGTCCGCGATCACGCCGTCTTTCATTGGCTTGATCGCCACCACGTTTCCGGGTGTGCGGCCAAGCATGTCCTTGGCTTCGCGTCCGACCGCGACGACTTCTCCGCTATTCTTGTTGATTGCGACGATGGAAGGTTCGTTGACAACGATACCTTTGCTGCGCGCAAAAACCAGAGTATTGGCCGTACCAAGATCTATGGCGAGGTCGGAGGAAAGCAGACTGAAAACCGACCGCATATTATAGCCGTTTTTATTTACCAAGCGCTTCTCCCTCAGATTTCCCGCGAGCGCCGCTGCGGCAGCGCTGTGCATGGCCGGCCAGGCACCGGTTACGGGATTACAATGTCCACGCGTTTTATCGTCGTATCGCCGCGGCGATTTTGCCCGGTGATGACGATGGTATGACTCCCGGAGGTCATCGGCTGGGTGAAATAGCGGAAATGGCCACTGGAATCAATATCTGCGACTTGCTCACCGTTGATGATAAGGATAGCACCAGGCTCGGTTCTGCCCATCACTTCCACGCTGTTTCCCTCGAGCTGAGTGCCATCGATCGTAAGCAGCATATCCTGATTCTTGCCTTGCACGGCAAGCGTGAATTTAAAGACGTCGCTCGGGTCGCTGATTTCGTTCTTATCGTCAATCGCGCGCACGCGCCAGAAGTAATTGCCGGGAGCGAGACCGGTTACATCGATGGCATTGTCGGTTGTTTTGAGATCTTTCACCACGTGATTGAATATGCCTGTGGTGCTTGCCTGAAACTCGTATTGTCTTGCAGTCGCCACCGGCTTCCACGAGAAGTGGACCGGATCGATCTTGGGATCGCTGACGAATTTCGGCGCCAAATTAAGAGGCTCGACGAGTTGCGGCGCTGCGAGCACCTGCGTCTTCGTAATATCAGGTTGCCCGGTCACGAACGAAGCACGCTCATTCTGGCCAATCTCGGTGTGCGTTGCGCCACGATCGAGTTCCGCGCTACCTTGCGTAACCGTGATCTGCTGCTGCTGCGTGGCCGGATCGCTGCTGACGGCAGCATGCGAATTGGAATGCAAGTCGGCAACCGCATTTTCAAAGGAGACTTCGGCCTTAGAACCGGATGTTAATCCGCCGGTATTCAGGTCCACCTGTCCGGAGGTGATGTGCACAGCCACTTGCGTGGATTCCTGCCCGACGTCGTTTTCTTCCACAGTTACGAGCGAATCGCCTTTGACGGTGTATTCCGTGCCGTCGGCAAAAGAGATGCGCGCGACGCCTTCAGGCCCGGTCTGAACCAGATCACCCTTATCCAGCGTCACCTGGTAGTCGGCGTTCACCCACTGCACAGAATCGGCCTTTTTCACCTGCACTTTGCCGTCGAGATTGACGAAGCGCGCCTGACGCGCGGCGGGAGAAGCGACGGGACTCTCCGGCTCCGCGAAAGTTTGATTTAGCTTTTGCAGAACAACACTGGAAGCGGACGGAAAGACGAGATAAATGCACGCGAGAATGATCGCCGTGATGAGGACGCCGTAGAGCAAGACGGTCCGATACTTGACCGTGTGCCAGTACACTTCGACGCGCGAGATTTTCTGCTTCTCAGTCACAACGATCGCCTATTCCGGGAAAAATCCTGCCAATTTTGGAATCTAGCATATGGGTATGAGGCTTTCAACACGACGAAGGCGCAGTTGCTAAACCGCTAACATCTGATGCGCAGCAAAACAGGTTGCGGAACAATCGAGCCCGTGGGTCCTTTCCAGCGAGGCACCGATAGCGGCAACAGGATCTGCTTAACTTCCCGCCCTCGCTGTAGTGAGTGCCGGGGCGGCTGGCTTCGCCCCTGGCCACTCCGTCATTCAGCTCGCAAGGCCTGAATAGGATCGACCACGGAGGCGCGTCGCGAAGGGATATAGCTGGCAAGCGCGGCAACCGATACGAGCGCAACGCACACTAGCGTATACGTGATTGGATCCGTCGCACTCACGCCGAAAAGCACAGACGCCATCAGCCGGGTCGCCGCGGCTGCGGCAGCCAAGCCCACGATCACACCGGTTACTGTGAGTAGCAGACCTTCGCGGATGAACATTCCGGTAACGTTCTCGCGTTGGGCGCCGAGCGCAATGCGGATGCCGATTTCGCGGGTGCGCTGCGAGACGCTGTAGGCGACGACGCCGTACAATCCGATCATGCCGAGAAGCAGGGCCATTCCACCTGCGATCACGATCATCGTCAATGTGAATGATGTGCTGGCCATGGACTTTGTGTAGAGATCGCCGAGTGTCTGCACGTTTCTGAGGGGCAGATTGCCATCCACAGACCAAACTGCTTGCTGTACATCCTTCATTAAGCTCTGCGATCCGGCGCGCGGCGTCCGCATCGCATACGTCATGCCGCGCGTCACTTGGACGTCTTCGGTTTCGAAGTTGTTCATGATCAGCGGCCAATAGACTGTAGCCGGAGCCTTCTTAGACATGCCATCCCAATAAACGTCACCCACGACTCCCACGATTTCGCGCCAGGCATCTTTCGTGCTGACTCTAATCTGCTTCCCCAGCGCATTTCTCGGATCGCCCCAGTATTCCTTGGCAAAGTTTTCCGAAATGATCGCCTCGGGAAGCCGTTGATATGTTTCCGGCCATGTGAAATCGCGACCTGCAATCAGTCGCATTCCGAGAGTCGAAAAATATCCGGGCGAGACGAACTTGAAGCGGCGCAAAGGCGGAACCTGACCGGCGGTGTCATGATCTTGCGCGAAAACAGGATCCATCCAGCCTTGGTCGTCCATCGGGATGGAGTTGGCCATTGCGACGGAGTTAAGGCCGGGAATCGCGGCGATCTTGTCCTGGATCGCCTTCTGCATGTGGATGAGAGCGTCAGGATCTTTTACCTCTGTACTTGGGAATGACACTTTGAATGTTTGCAACTCGTTGGGCGACGAGAAACCCGGGTCGATGCTCATCAACGCGCGAAACGTGCGAATCATCAGGCCCGCACAAATGAGCAGCACTGACGCCAAACCGACCTGGACCACAACAAGGGTATTTCTGGCGCGATGCCGTTGGCGGCTTTCGCTTAAGCTGCGCCCGCCTTCGCGAAGGCCTGTGCCCAAGCGGCTGCCTGCATACTTGAGAACGGGGACGGAGCCGAAGAGAAGACTCGCGATGAGGGAAATTGCTAGCGTGAAAAGCAAGACAGGAACGTCGATTCCGATCTCCTGAATGCGCGGAATCCCGGTCGGCGCGAGCGCCACCAGCACGCGCAACGCACCGTATGCCAGGCCTAATCCAAGCACGCTGCCGGTTAAACCGATCAGCACACTCTCAAAGAGCAAGTCCGCTGCAAGGCGCCCGCGGCTCGCGCCAAGCGCAGAGCGAATCGCAAGCTCCTGTTGGCGCCCTTCCGCGCGAACGAGAAGCAAATTTGCGACGTTTGCACAGGCGATCAGCAGCACAAGGACGATACTGCCCATCAGAATCCAGAGAATCTTGCCGGAATCGCCGACGACATCCTGCTTCAGCGGGCGGACGTTGGCGCCAATCTTCGCTTTCAAAAAGAGGTCCACGCTGAACCCAGGTGGAGGCGGAAAGCTTCGCAAAAAGACCGGAATCATCCGCGTGACGTCCGCGTTTGCCATTGCAATCGTTGCGCCCGGTTTCAGGCGCGCGAGGCCTTCATAGCTGAAATTTCCTAGCCTGGCTTTCGTGCGGTCGAAATGAAAAGGAAGCAGCAAC
>Ga0209178_1000151_pt1 | contig 17643 bp, 12 predicted proteins | sample GAAS200_FD_187521 | JGI IMG/M metagenome (GOLD analysis project Ga0209178, IMG submission 187521) | Agricultural soil microbial communities from Georgia to study Nitrogen management - GA AS200 (SPAdes) (version 2) | ecosystem: Environmental > Terrestrial > Soil > Agricultural land | place: USA... | reverse complement strand
TCTGACTCTGAAAATTCCTGCGCATCCGCGCAAGACCCACAGGCCATTCTCATCGATTCCGTACGTAGACCCCTGAACGCAGCGGGATCCAGCTGTGGTCGTTACTACCTCCGCTTGCCTGATGCCTCGCGATCCTGCGCAATAGGATTTCCCGCGCCCTTGTGGACAAGTCACCTGCCGCCAACCCTCGCCCCTGCCTGGAGGCCCTGGCCGTCCACGGCCTGACCACTCGTCATGGCCGGACCCGAATACTGCAATCGACGAAATGCGATCGTTCCAATGTTTGCCCGGATATTCGGCCAGAGGAAAATTCTTAAGGTTCACGATGCTCCGCTGCGTGATAGCGCTCATGCCGCGAAAATCGATATCGTTGAAAACGCGAACGGAAATGTCGCCGAAAATGCGAATGGAAGAAATCCGGTCGTTGAAACCGGGCGGCAGGGAACTGTAGCGCTGGCCCTCAGACATGCAGAAGTAAACATTTCTGAAGTCCGCGTCCTTATAGAAGCACGCGCCGCGGCCCGGGCGACGGCCTCTTCCCCATTGCGGCGGAGGGGCATCTCTCCAATAACCGTTTTCCTGCGGCTGCGCACTGGTTTTCTGCCACGAACTGCACGGCGAGACTACTAAAAGTGCCGCTGCGACCACTAAAGCCTTTGTTAACGATCGGAACATAGCAGCTCCCTTAAGTTCGATTTGTTCGCTGGGCTTTAGGAACCGGAATCAGCTTTGGCGCATAAGGGGCTTGCGCCGCCGTTCAAGCGTTGGGGACGCGACGAAGCACTGGAATTCGTGCTTCGCGGAGGACGTGTTCGACGACTGTCTCGCGCAGCCGCGAGGCGTCGTAGTCGAAATGAAGCAAATTCGTCTTTTCATCGAACCGGAATTTCTGCAGGCCATAGGTATTGGCGAAATTTCCCAGGGCGCGAAACTGCTCAGGCCGGAGCTTGTCTTGCAGTTCGTAGGTAACGGTCATGAATGTCATGCGCGAAATTATAGCAGACGCAGAGCTGCCTCACAGGGCCAGTGCGCGTTGCGCCACTGCCTGTCATCTCAAAATAATTGCCGGTACGTGTCTTCAATCGAGCGGCCAGATGCTTCCGGGTCGCGCCGGAAGCTGGCGTCGCAATTTCTTAAATTTCCGGTAACGACTTTCCACTTGAAAACGTTTCATTAGGGAGTAAGATGACGCCCGCGCTGGCATTTTCAGGTGGCCGAGTCGGCGTTATCGGGGATCTGAACCGAAATACCCGGGGGGAATGCGAATGCGAAAAGTCGTTTTAGCATTGGCTTTAATTCTTTGCACATGTCTTACGTGCGCGGCGACAGACTGGCTAACCGAAGGCGGCGATTCCAGCCGCACCGGCTGGATCAAAGGCGAAACAACACTCAGCACTTCAAACGTGAAGAATTTGAAACTTCTATGGAAAACGCATCTCGATAGTACGCCTCGCCAGCTACACAACATTTTCAATCCAGTCGTGGTCTCCGGCGTCAAGACGGACAACGGCACAAAGCAGATCGCAGTCGTCGCGGGTGTGTCCGACGATCTTTACGGCATCGACGTCTCCGAGGGCGAGCAGATCTGGCACGTTCATTTTGATAGCACGTACACGCCAGCGCCTGATGGTCGCGGCGGCAGCGCGCTATGCCCGGGCGGTCAGACGGACGAGCCCGTCATTGCCCCGACGGATACCCCCGGCAAATTCACGGTCTACACCGTCTCCTGGGATGGCCGCCTGCGCCAGATCAATGTCGCCGACGGTAAGGACGTCGCGCCCCCGCAAAAATTTATGCCGCCCAATGCCAAACCGCAGGCGCTGAATCTCGTAGACGGCACGATCTACACGAGCAACACGCAAGGTTGCGGTGGTAACCAGAACGGTTTCTATGCATTCAATCTCGCCACTAACAAATCATCCGTCTTCCTGCCTGCGGGCGGCGGTCTTTGGGGACGCCGCGGCGTCACAGTGGCTCCCGACGGAACCGCATACATGGGTACAGGCGACGGAAACTTTTATCCTGAGCAAAAGCAATTGGGCAACGCGATTGTCGCGGTGAAGCCCGACGCTAACCACGAATTGCAGCTCGCCGGATACTATGGTCCGCCGGACGCAAACTGGATGCACGGCCGCGATCTCGACATTAACGTGAGCCCCATTGCTTTCGATTACAAAGGCAAGCATTTCCTTGTCGGGTCGAGCAAACAGTGTCGTGTCTGGCTGCTCGATCGTGATCACCTTGGCGGCGCCGATCACCAGACGGCGCTCTACCGCTCGCCGCTCCTGTGTAACGATGATCAGACCTGGGATTCCCAAGGCGTCTGGGGCGCAATGGCTGCTTGGCAGGATCAGCAGGGCAACCAATGGGTTTTGGTTCCATTCTGGGGCCCGGTCAGCCGCGATTTTCACGCGCCGATTGAATACGGCCGGCCGGTCGATGGCGGTGTCGCGGCTTATAAGGTTGAGGAGAAAGACGGCCAATGGCAGCTCGCGCCCGCTTGGCTTTCAGTGAACATGCTGAAGGCTGACGATGCTGTTGTGGCTAATGGAGTCGTTTTCGCTTACGGCAGTGGCGAAGATACGCACCAGCGCGATCTCGATCGTTCATATAACGACAAGAGCCCGGTAATTCCGGCGGGACAGTCATCCGAGCGAGCCAAAGGCTCCAGTCACATAACGCTCTACGCTCTCGATGGACAAACGGGGAAAGTGCTTTGGTCCAGCGGCGATCAGATCACGTCGTTCAGTCACTGGGTCGGCATCACCGTTGCGAACGGCCGCATTTACGTCCCAACTTTCAGCGGCGATGTCTATTGCTTTGGACTGTGAGGCAGCCATGAACAAGAGAACGTCTAAGGAGGCCAAAATGACGCTTATATCGAAAATTAAAACACCTTTGGCTGTCGGATTTGCCGTCGCGATGATTGGAGCCGGCGTGGGATATTCGCAATTCATCCGCGGCGGCGGCACGGCATACAACGCCACCGGCGTGGACGCTCAGCGCACCTCTTGGGTTCGCGAAGACCGTTTCATATCGAAGGAGGCATTCGAGAAGGGCGGCTTCAAGCTCCAGTGGAAAATAAAGGTCAATAACCAGCCTCGTGAACTCACGTCAGTGATAGGCGGGACCACTTCCGGCGGCGGCCTCACCAAACCGTTGAACGTAATCAACAGCGCGAACAACACTCTCACTACCGTGGACAACGACACGGGGATCGCTGGCTGGACACGCCATTTTGACGTCACCGTTCCGGCTGCGAGCACGATGGCGTGCCCCGGGGGAATGACTGCCAACAGCAGCCGTCCCGTGAATCTCGAAGCTGCTCCGCCCCCAGCTGCGCGCGGAGGAGCTTTTGCCGCAGCAGGACGTGGCGGTGGTGGGTATGAAAGCTACATTGGACAGCCAGGTGAGGGTTTGCCAGAGGATCTTGTGGTCCGCTCGCGTGGCGGTTTCCGCGGTCCGGCCCGCGGTCCAGTTGCACCTCCCACGTACAAAGTTCCATTCGGTGGCGGCCGCTTCGGTTCCGGTGGTGGCTTCTACGTCCTGACCAGCGACGGCGTCCTTCACACAGTCGCCGATGGTTCCGGCGTCGAACTGCAAGCCCCCGTCAAGTTCCTCGGGCCTAACGCGAACGCCTCGGATCTGACGGACATCCCGGAAGACAACGACAAATGGCACTCGTACGTTGTGTATGCGGCCACATCAAACAACTGCGGTGGCGTCAAGAATGGCGTATGGGCGATCAACCTTGCGGATGATGCCAAGCCAATCACCCATTTCGAAACTGGCGCAAGCCCAGTGGGCGATCCGGCGTTTTCGTCCGATGGCACGGTGTTTGTAGCCGTGGGCAGCGGCGCGGCAGGATCAGCTTATTCCAACGCAATCGTGGCGCTCACGCCGAAGACGCTAACGATCAAAGATTGGTTCACCGATCCTAAAGCGGACTTCAGTTCGGGCCCCACAATCATCAAGCACGGTGACAAGGAGTTGGTTGCCGCAGCAACTAGGGACGGCCGCGTTTACTTGCTTGACGCTGCCGCGTTGGGTGGCAGCGACCATAAGACGCCGCTGTTCGTCTCGCCGGCGCTTTCCACGGCAAAGACGAGCTACGCTCCGCAAGCTCTCGCAGCCTGGCAGGACACCGATCATGCTGATTGGATTGCCGTTCCCTTCGCGGGCATCGGTCCGTCCGGAGTCTCCGGCAACGGCAAGATAACCAACGGCGGGCTCGTTGCGCTAAGGGTTACGGATGACGGCGGTAAGGTGGCGCTTACACCGGCGTGGGTATCGCAGGACATGATCTCGCCGCTTCCACCCGTGGTCGTTAATGGCGTTGTTTTTGCCGCGTCCAGCGGAGAATACTATCCGGCTAGCGGCAAGACTATGTCAGCTGCGGATCGTGCCAAGCAGTCCGTCCCTGCAATCATGTACGCGCTGGATGCGTCGAACGGCAAGCAGCTATGGTCCAGCGGCGCTGCGATCACGTCCTTCGCAGACTCTGGAATTTGGACCAGCTTAGGCCAAGCCTACATCGCGACGTATGATGGAACGGTGTACGCGTTTGGCTTCCCGATGGAGCGGTACGTCACTACCTCGGGGCAGTAGGGCTAACGTAAACCACTGATTCAAAAGGGGCAGATTCTCGGGTCTGCCCCTTTTCTTTTGTTCCGCGCTGCCGCAGTCCTCTTGCGTTTTGCGAACGCCCTCCGGGAATCTCAGTTGACGCTCTGCCGCCGCATTTCCATAATCGCTTGAGAGGACAGGATTTCCCTTTGACCCCACAGCGAAGTTCGCTCGAGCGTGCGCTCGAAGAGGCTGTTTCCCGGGCGTTGCGCGATAATCTCGCGCCATTGCAGCGGACGGCGGATGAGCTCCATCAAGCGTATGCGGATCTGGTGGCGTCGTGTGCCTCGACAAAACCAAGCAACGCGCTTCCCGCGATGCTCAGGGCCCAAACGGCAGCTGCGGCGCTCGCCGCAGGACTCTCGGTACTCTCGAATTTTGTTGCAGTTGCGCTGAACCCTCGGGACGGCGATAGTGCATCCAGCGGCGCAGGTGCGGCCGTCGTCGAAGCTCCTTCGGAAGTTTCGAATCCGGTCGGCCAGCCGACATCTGAGGCTGAACTTGAGGTTTACGAGCCTGAAGAACAGCCAATTTCGGTCGGAATGGCACCGTTAATTCAAGAAAAAGAGCCAGAAATGGCTCAAATGGCGCCGCAAAAAGCCCCTAAAATCGATCACGAGTTCGAAGTCGCTTCCACACCCGGGCCTCAGCCGGTCCCTGAACCGATTGCTCCTGAGGACCATATCGTAGAGGGATTCGTCGAGCCACCCGCCAAGGAGATCCCGGTCTTTGATATTGCGGCTCTGCCGCCTGAGTTACAGGACCTTCATCGCCGGGCCAACCGGGTAGCCAAAGTGGCCATGCAAGACATCAAACTATTGCGGCCCAAAGATGTCGAATCCGGCCGTCAGAACAAGGATATTTGCGGCCGTCTTCGTGTGGACCTGGACAAAGCCCGCAAGGAATACGATCGGCGCTTTCGCGCGATTTCCGATCATCCGGTCGACTACTTTCACCATTGGATGCTCGAAATCCTCGCCGGAGGCGACCGCGCCGCGCTCGGAGAATACCCCTACCCATCGGCCCTCCTCCGGCACTAGCTCGTCCCCAGCCCATCTCCTTTTTTCTTTGCTTCCCACTGTAAAAAGTTTTGCTTGCGCCCATTTACGCAAGCGGTACGATTTGAGCGTGCGGTGCTCCGGAAGAAATCTTTGTTCTACTTTCATTTTTCTGTTGGTGTGTTCGCCGGTGGCAATGGCGCGGACGCACAAACCGGAGACTGCGGCAAAGCGCGCCCACTCTGCAAAATCCGTCCCAAAAGCGACGCGTTCGCACAGTAGTGCTGCCACGAAGCAACTCGAATTGCTTGCTCGCGCGCTGAAAGGGAAGTCGCCGCAGTTCGCCTACTCACGCCTAAGCGCAATCGCAGATGCGAAATCTTCGCGTGTCGATGGCACTCGCGCCGCGCTGGCCCTGGGTTATTTTGATTATTCGCGCCAACATTACGCGGACGCTGCAAAATGGTTTGATCGCGCCAAGGGCGATCCGCTTCTCGGCGATTACGCGCTTTATTGGCGGGGGCAGAATGACTTCGCGCAGCAGCACAGTGCGCAGGCGCTCGCCGAGATGCAGGAGTTCCGTAAGACTTATCCCGATTCCGTAGTGACCGAGCAGGCATTGCAGATTCTCGCCGAGGCAGCCATGGCTGCAAACCAACCTGCAGCTGCCATTGAGGCGCTTGACGATTACGCGCTCACGCCGGAGCGGCCCGCACTTCTTCTCTTTAGAGGTGAAGCGCATGAAGCGGCAAAGCAACCTGCGCAGGCCGCTGCGGACTATCTCTCCATTTACACTCACTATCCGTTGAGCAACCAGGGTAAAGAAGCCTGGAACAAGCTCGATTTTCTGCTTGGCAGCCTTGGCGACCAGATTCCCGCTATCCCGATCGAAACGCGCCTTGCGCACGCCGAATCGGTCTTTAGGGACCGCCAATGGAGCGAAGCACGCACGCAGTACTCGGAAATTCTGCCGCAGCTTACCGGGGCGAATCGCGAACGCGCCCAGGTCCGCATCATGGAATGCGGAGTTGCGCTAGGCGCGGGCGTCACAGAAATCTCCGCCATGCAGATCAACGATCCCGACGTCGATGCAGAGCGCGATTATACGGTCGCTGATTACTACCGCGCGCAGCAGCAAGACGCACAAATGAAGCAGGCTGTCGAAGCCGCTGTTTCGCGCGCACCCTCAAGCACCTGGGCGGATGACGCGCTGTTCCTCGCAGGGAACTATTACTGGGTGAATCTGGACCGCGATCAGGCGTCGAGCTTCTATTGGCGCGATGAGCAGCAATTTCCGACCTCTTCGCATGCCGCGCCCGCGCAATGGCGCGTTGCATGGACCGCCGTGCTGAAGCGCGATCCCAGAGCGACAGATTTGCTTACCGAACATTTGCGCCGTTTCCCCGGTTCCGTCTTTACTCCGGATGCGCTTTATTGGCTTGGGCGTCTCGCCGAAGAAGACAATAAGAAGGATCTTGCCCGTTCTTACTACGCCAAACTGGACGAGCGCTATCCCGGCAACTTTTTCGATGTCGCGGCGGCGGAGCGACGCGCCCATCTTGGCCCTGGTCCAAAGGCTGTCATAGACGTTCTGTCGACGATTCCCGCAATTCCTCCAGCTGCTGCGGTCAGCGACACAATTCCACCTGCCGCCGCTCACTGGCAAGCGCGGGCCGACGCTTTGCGCGCCATCGGTTTCGATTCTTCTGCTGACCTGGAGTTGCGTGCAGCCTACGCGGCGACCGGCGAACCGAAGTTGCTCATCGAAGCCGCGCAAGCCGATGTGGCTGCGAAGAAATTCGGCGCGGCAATCGTGACGCTTCGGACGGTTTATCCTCAACTTGAATACCGCGCGTATGACACCGTCCCTCGTGCTGTGTGGGAAGCGGCCTATCCGCTGGCGGACAAATCTTCGATCCTGCGCTGGTCCGCACACAACAAATTGGACCCGATGCTCATTGCCGGTTTATCGCGTCAGGAGTCCGCGTTTAATCCCGATGCGGTTTCCGACGCGGACGCTTACGGACTGATGCAACTGCTGCCGGAAACCGGTCGTAAATGGGCCAGGCAACAGCATGTCCGCTATTCACTATCTCGCTTGCTGGATGCCGATTACAACGTTCGCCTCGGGACGGCGTATTTCGCTTGGCTCAAGCAGCAATTTGGCAGCGTGGAAGCGGCTCTGGCCGGCTATAACGCCGGCGAGGATCGCATCACCGAATGGACGACGACGCCGTATCGGGACATCCCCGAATTTGTTGATTCCATCCCCTTTACGGAAACGCGCGAATACGTCGAAATCATCACCCGCAACGCCGGCATCTATCACCGCCTCTACTCAACACCCGCCGAGACAAAAATCGCCGGCAAAGCCGTGCGCGCTAAAGCCTCGGTAACCAAAGCGGACAAGCCTGCACCGAAAAGTGCATCTAAGACGAACCCCTACCGAAAAGCAGGCGACGCCACCGTTTTGACAATCCAGTAGCAGAACGAATCCGCGCTTGCAGTGCATGCATGATCCGATTGCGGCCGCGACGGAAGATCTTCATGCGGCACATTGGTGCGTTTTGGTGTAAAATGTTGTTATCGTGAAGAGAGAGGAAGTTGTTCGTAAAAGTGTTTCGCTTCCGCCGCGCATCGCGAATCGTGTGCGCGCGTTGGCCCGGAAGGGCAGGACTAGTTCCAATCGAGTGCTCGTCGACTTGATCGAAGCCGGCTTAGAATCCAAAGAGGCAGAGAAGAAGCACTTCTTTGAACTTACAGAACAGCTGACAGAATGCGATGATCCGCAAGAAAAGCAGAAGTTGAAAGAAGAACTTGCTCGTTTAACCTTCGGTGTTTAATGCCGAAGATCCAATGGGCAGACCTCCCTCCTGCACTGCGTCAACACCTTTTCGACCGTGTTGCAGAACGCAAAATCGCAAAGGAAGATCTGTACAAGCAGAAGCTCTGGAGGGAATCGGAACCAGATGCTCCGGATGGCCTTTGGTTCAAAGACTTCGGCTCATTCAAAATTTGTGGCGAAGGGAAATTCCCCAAGACGTTCCTCTTGAAAGGACAGCCCGCGAGAGGCAAAGGAATATAGCTTTCGTGGCTTAAGCAGCGCGCTTCGTTCGTCGTACGGACGCTCGTCTCTTTGAGTGGGCGCGGACGGGCACGGGCCGGACTTCGAACCGCACGCCCTCGATCCGCTGCAAATACGAGATAATTTCAAACAGATTGTTGGCGGTAGGATTGCCGTTTGGTCCAAACATCTGGTGCAGGGTCTTTACATGAATCTTCGTTCCCGCAGCGAGCTTCGGAAATGTGATTGTCGCATTGATGTAATCTCGTAGAATTTCCCGGGCGACAGCCACCTCTCCGCCGAGCAAAACCTCCAGAGCCTCGCTGAGCATGCCGCGCCGGAAAACGGGATCGCGCTTGATTTCTTCTCGAATCCCTTCTCGATAGTCCGCTGTCAAAGGCTTTTTCATAGCTCGTCCTCCCTTGGAACGCTGTACCGTCGATTTTTATAGTCCTGCCATCGACCCAGCGCCGTCTCAATATCCACGTCCTGCCGCCGTTTCGTTCCGCCGCCGAGAAGGATGACGAACATTTCGCCTTGCTTTGCCAAATAGACTCGATAGCCGGGACCAAAATTGATCTTGTACTCGAAAACTCCGTCTCGTAGAAATTTCAAATTTGAGACATTGCCCTCGGCAATGCGCAAGATACTCGTGTTCACTTTCAGCCGGACGGCTGCATCGAGGCTGCGAAACCATTCGCGGAATGGAAGTCGGCCACGGCTATCCACATACTCCCGAACCTCAATCATCGACAAATAGTAACATATATTTTACCATGCGTGCGGTGCATTTCGCCTCTCCCAATGCATATTTGCTCAGTGCGCTATAATAAGAGTTTCGCCTCACTGCAAAGAGCAATGTGAGTCAGCGTTATCTCCCGAATGCCTAATTTCAAGCTAGCCAGCGACTACGAACCTCGCGGCGATCAGCCCGAAGCGATCGCCCATCTCAGTCGGGGTGTGCAAGACGGCGAAAAGCATCAGACGCTGCTCGGCGTCACCGGTTCGGGCAAGACGTTCACGATGGCCAAAGTGATCGAAGCCGCGAACCGCCCTGCCATCGTTCTGGCACACAACAAAACTCTCGCAGCGCAACTCTTTCATGAATTCAAATCGTTCTTCCCGAATAACGCGGTCGAATATTTCGTCAGCTACTACGATTATTACCAGCCCGAAGCCTACGTTCCTGCGAGCGACACTTACATCGAAAAAGAGTCCACGATTAACGACGAGCTCGACAAGCTCCGCATGAGCGCCACGCGCTCGCTGTTTGAACGCCGCGACGTGGTGATCGTCGCCTCAGTCTCGTGCATTTACGGCATCGGCTCGCCGGAAGCCTATTACGGCATGGTGATGAGTCTCGATAAAAGCCAGTCGATTCCGCGCGAGGCCATGCTGCGCAAGCTAGTCGAAATTCAATACGACCGTGCGGAGGATTTACGTCGCGGCACGTTTCGCGTGCGTGGCGATACAGTTGAAATTTATCCGCCATATGACGATTTCGCTGTTCGCGTGGAAATGTGGGGCAGCCAGATCGAGGCGATTCGGAAGATCGATCCGCTGACGGGCGCGATCCTCAACCAGAACGACGAAATCTCGCGCCTGATGATCTACCCGAAATCGCATTACGTGCTGCCGGCCGCGCAGCGCGAACGCGCCATTCAGGGCATCTACGAAGAGCTCGAATGGTGGAAAGCGGAACTCGAGCGACAGGGAAAAATCGTCGAAGCGCAACGCGTGGTACAGCGCACGCATTTCGATATCGAAATGATGCGCACCATCGGTTATTGCCACGGCATTGAAAACTATTCGCGCCACATGTCCGGCCGCTTGCCGGGCGAAGCGCCGCCCACGCTGCTCGACTACGTCCCTGAGGACTACCTGCTTTTCATCGACGAATCGCATCAGACGGTTCCGCAGCTTCGCGCGATGTATCACGGCGATCGGTCGCGGAAACAAGTGCTTGTCGATTACGGCTTCCGGATGCCTTCCGCACTGGACAATCGCCCGCTCACATTCGAGGAATTCGAGCATCGCACCGGGCAAGTCATTTACGTTTCGGCCACTCCCGGTCCATACGAACTGACGAAATCCGGCGGCGTGATTGTCGAACAGGTTATCCGGCCAACAGGATTGGTCGACCCTGAAGTCGAAGTTCGTCCCGTCAAAGGTCAGGTGGATGATTTACTCGAGCAAATTCGCATTCGCGCGGGCCGCAACGAACGTGTGCTTGTCACCACGCTCACCAAGCGCATGTCCGAGGACCTGGCGGAATATCTCGCTGAGGCAGGCGTGCGTTGCCGCTATTTGCACTCGGAGATTGAGACGCTCGAGCGCATCCGCATTCTGCGCGATTTGCGTCGCGGTGAATTCGACGCCCTGATCGGCATCAACCTTCTCCGCGAAGGCCTTGACTTGCCCGAAGTCTCGCTTGTCGCCGTTCTCGACGCCGATAAGGAAGGCTTCCTGCGCAGCACCACATCGCTCATCCAGACGATCGGCCGTTGTGCGCGCCACATCGAAGGCCGCGCCATTCTCTACGCAGACCACATGACCGACTCAATGCGCCAGGCCATGGGCGAGACGAGCCGCCGCCGCGCCAAACAGGAAGCCTACAACCGCGAAAACAACATTACGCCTCAATCGATCATCAAGTCCGTCGACATGCAGCTCGCAAAAATCGTCGAAGCCGATTACATCCCGGTGCTCGGCGACGATACAATCGGCCAAATCAGCAGCGAAGAAGATCTACAAATGGCCGTTGCGCAACTCGAAGAGCAGATGCGCGCTGCCGCGAAGGGCTTCGAATTCGAACGCGCCGCCGCTCTCCGCGACCGCATCCGCGGCCTGAAACAACACGATCTCTTCGCCATCGAAACAACCAAAGTCTCCTCGACGCCCGAAAAATCCGAATCGTCCGAGGCCGCAAAGCCTCCGGCGCCACCGCCGGCTGCGCCTGCTCAGCGCTCAAAAGCGTCATCTGGACGAAACCGCTGATGCCGCGATCACGTCTGAAAGTTTGACAGCGGAGGGCAGCCGCACTAATTTACTGCCCACTCAGGATCGGGCCGGGGCGCCTGGGCAGCATCACAAATTAAAAATTGAGAGGGATGGGGATGAATCGTACACGAAATTCATCGGGGCTCGCGTCTGCCTGGATGGCCGGTTTGCTGTCCGGACTGGGAATTTGCGCGCTCGTTCTCGCCGGCACTTTTGCATTTCACTCTTCGGCTTTGGCAGATAACGCAAAGCCTCAAGCCGGTCCGCCACCGGCAGAAACGGGCGGTCCCGGCGGAGGCCAGCGAGGCCGCGGTCGCCCGCAGGCGCCTCCAAAGCCGTTTCCGCTTACGCTCACGCTCACGGACGGCACAACCGCCTCTTACCGCGTCCGCGAACAACTTGCCGGCATCAGTTTCCCAAGCGACGCCGTCGGCCAATCCACCGCGGTTACGGGCACGGTCATATTCAACAAGGACGGTTCCATCGACTCGAACCAATCCAAGCTGACGTTTGACCTGCGCACGCTGAAAAGCGATCAGTCGATGCGCGACGGGTTCATCCAGCGCCGCACACTGGAGACCGATCAGTATCCAAACGCCGAATTCGTTCCGAAGTCGATCACCGGTATGCCCAACCCGCTCGACGGCCAGATCGGCTTCCAGTTAACCGGCGACATGACCGTTCACGGGAAAACAGCGCCGATCACCTGGCAGGGAATCGCCACGGTCGACAACAACACCGGCATCGTCGCAGGCCGCGCCAATACGGATTTCAAATTCGAGACGTTCGGCCTCCAGCCTCCGCAGATCGCCCGCGTCATGAGCGTCAACGACAATATCAACCTCGAAGTCGAATTCCGCTTCAAGACGAATTAGCCGCTTTCTATGTAAGCCCGGCCGTTCGCAATGAGCGGCCGGGTTCGCGTAGCACAGCCCACTCGTGGCTGGGTTTGAAAGCAGGTCAGCTCTGCGAAGAAAAACTAAGTGTGTTCCAACTGCGCTTTCAACACATCAATCTGAAGGTCTTTCACGCTGAGGATTCTGCGAAGGCGAGAATTTTCTTGTTCCAACTCCCGAAGGCGCCGGACACCTTTCGCGTCCAGCCCTTCGTACTGCATCTTCCAATTGTAAAACGTGGCTTCGCTGATGCCCGCACGAATGCAGATTTCGCGAACGGGTACACCGATTGCCGCCTCATCGAGTAGCTTCACCACGTCTTTCGGCTTGAAACGACTCTTCCGCATAGTCCTGTCCTCTGAAAGCAGCAGCACAAGAGAGCACAAGAGAATAGATCGGCGAACGAGGTAAAGGACAGCGGGATGCGCCGCGAAGCGCACCCCGCCCTTCCCAAGTTAATTTAGAACTTCAGCTTCAAAGCCAGCACGACGATGCGCGCCGGGTTGGTGGCAGTGACTTGTCCGAAGGTCGATGACGTCTTTCCGGTACTCAGCGACGTGAATTCCGTATGGTTGAACGTGTTGTACGTTTCCAGACGAAACTCCAACGAATGGGCTTCATTCTTGTCAAAGCGGAAATTCTTAAGCAATGACATGTCCCAGTTGTTGAGTCCAGGCCCGTAATACTCGACCCTTCCGCCGTTGCCGAAACCGCAGGTCGAATACACGCCCGTGCACCCGGCGCTGCCCCCTGTAGGATCGGCGAAGGCTAACGGGTTCAGGTATTGAGGCGCGGCACCTGCATTGGCGTGCCGCGTGATTACAGATTGACCCGCTACGAGATTCGTCCGAGTGGGAGCGGAATTTGAACCGGAAAGACCGCCCGAGTTAGAGACACCGATTGCTCCTGGCACACCCGAAATGAACGTCGCTACGCCCGAGAAACCCCATCCGTTCGCGATCTGCTTCATTACAGCATTCTCGAAATGGGAGTTCGGGAGATTGTACGTCCAGTTGATTTTAACGCTGTGGTGACGGTCGTTTCCGTTCGGGCCGTAGTACGCTCTCCGCGGAATTCCGAGATAGTCCGCCGGCAAACCAGCGTAATCGAGTGATCGCGACCATGTCCACGCCCCGCCCAAAGTCAAGCTGCGGCCGAAGCGCTTTATGACGGTCGTTTGCAAGGAGTTGTAGTTGCCGTCCAAATCATAGGTGCTGTAGTTGATGTTTCCGTATCCAGGATTCGGTCTAAGCAAGTTTGCATTCGCCGTTTTGCCCGAGCTGATGTTTGCCGCCACGAAGTTTGTTCCGTACGGCAGGATGTTATAGTCCGGGTTCCGGAACGCATGTCGGAGTTGGTTGCCAACATACGAGACATCCAGCAGGATTCCATGAGTCATGTCATGTTGGACGCCAAAGTTGTATTGATATGTTACCGGCAGCGAGTTGCTCGTGACGGTTCCGTTGACGTTCGCCGGACCGACCAATCCGCTCGCATTTGCCAATCCACCACCCGGGTTGAATGACGTCGGGAGGATGGTGTTGTTGAACACGGTCGGCGTATTGATGAGCGGCGGACCTTCTAGGTAAACGAAGATCTGGCCGTCGGTGGGTCCATTGCGATCATAGAAGATACCGAAGCCGCCGCGGACTGCCGTCTTGCCGTTGCCAAACACATCGTAGGCAAAGCCGACACGCGGACCGACACCTACGGGCGGCCTGTTGATGACAGAGCCGTTCGTAAACTTAACCATGCCCTGATATGGACTGCCCGGCTTTGTGGGATCGAACAACCCGATGGCGCCGGACGCGACTATTGTTCCATTGCTCTCGCACCCGAGTTTTGTGTTAGCGGCGCAGGGCTGGATCAGACCTGGTTGAGCGGCCGGGTTATACGCTGAGCCGGTGCCGCCGTTCGTTGAGGCGTTAACACCAATCGTCGAGGCGGAACTGGGAATGAACGTCGCGACGGTCTGCTTGTCAACAGTGTCAGGGAAGATCAATTGGAATCGGACGCCATAGTCAACAGTCAACCGGCGAGTGACCTTCCAGGTGTCCTGGCCGAACCATTCGATTTGGTGGTAGCGGCCATGACCGACAGGACGGAAGTCCGATTCAGTGTAGTTGTTGAAAATGCCGAGATACGCGTTTGAAAAGGAATCGCCCGTATCGAGCGGATTCAAGTAAGTCCCTCCGCTGAGTGCACTGACTCGAAAATCCAGATTGCCGTGGAATTCCGAAGCACGCTGCGTATTGCGCGACGTCTTTTCGAAGTAAATACCGAACTTCATGGCGTGGTTCCCGTGAATCCACGAAATGTTGTCTGTAATGTTGTAGGTCGTGTCCGTCCCGAAGAAGGGGAACCGGCGCGAACCGTCGAGAGCGAAATTTGGCGAGTTATTGAGGTCGAACCCAAGGGGTTTTCCGCCGCCTGTTCCCCCAAACGAGATAGTCGGGATCAGGTCGAACGGATTTACGCCTGGCTTCTGCGCTGTTCCCGGGCCGCTAGCAGGGAAGAGCACCGGCAAAACCGTCGGCCCCAGGCCACTGGGGCCCCGCTGATTCTTGGCAAGAACGCTCGGAGCCACGTCCACTGTCTGGAGGGCTCGGTTTGTTCCTGCTGTGAACTCATTCACCAGGTTCGGACGAAGTGTGGAAACCAACGTCGAGACCGCACCCGAGCTGTGAATCGTATAAAGGTTGATCAACTGCGGCCAGTTGCTTGAGCCGCCGAGGAAACCGAAATTGTACTGCTCAAAGTTCTTGATTAGGCGAACGTACCAAAGTTCATTGGGCGCGAGGTTGTAGTCGACCCTGAGAATGTCATTATCCCAAGGGTGCGGAGTCGTGACTTGGCCGTTGTAGTTGAAGCTATTGGCGGTACCCGTGCACGCTGCCAGTGATGCGATGGAGGAATTGGCCGCTTTAATAGCGGCCGGTAGAGCGGCATCTGTATCGTCGGGACGGAGACATGTCGGGTTGGGCAACATTTTGAGGATTGTGTCGCCCGCCGGATTCACCAGCGAAGGATCCAACGTACAGGACCAGAGAGTGCTGTATTTCGTGCATGAACTGGCACCCGGAAGATTCAGCAGTGGGCTCGGCAAGCCATAGAACATGCCTGCGCGCTCTGCCGGGGTCGGAGTGGTCATTGTGCTGGGGCCGCTCGCGCTTCCGATCGTGACCTCGTTGCGGCGGATGTAGTCTGCAGAGAAGAAGAAGAACAATTTGTCGCGATTCTTGTTGAATGACAGGCCCGGAATCAGCACCGGCCCACCGAACGTGCCGCCGAAGTTGTTGTATTTATATGGGGCAGGATGCGCCTTCTGATACGCCGTGCCTTGAAGCTTGTTGAAGTAGGTGTTCGCATTGAAGAAATTGTTCCGCAGGAACTCGTAGGCGCTGCCGTGGAACTGGGCAGTGCCGTTTTTAATGACCACATTGACAGTACCACCGGCGCGGGAGCCATATTCCGCGTTTACGTTTCCAGTCTGCACGCGAACTTCCTGAATCGCGTCAACGCTGGGCGAGATATAACCCGTCGCTGAGCCCTGGCCCGTATCCATGCTCGTGATGCCATCGAGCTGCATCACGACTTGGCCATTTCCACCGTTAAACGTCACAGCACCCGATCCCCATCCTGGAGCATCCGTGCCAGTGCTGTTGGCGCCGCCTGAAGTCACGGTTACGCCCGGAAGTAGGCGGAGGTAATCGAGGTAGTTGCGGCCGCGATCAGGCACATTCTGGTACTGAGTGTCCGTCAGCAGGCCGGCGTGCTCGGAGCTATCCGTTTGCACGTGTGCCTCGTTCGCCGTGACCGTCACTTCTGTGCTCACGTTACCGACGCTCAACTGAATCTCGTGCAACGCCACTTTTTCGCTGGCGCCCACCACGATGTTCGTCTGCGAATACGGCTGAAATCCTTGCGCCGCGATAGCTACGTTGTAGGTTCCCGGCACCAACTCGGGGAACGTGAAGACGCCTGAAGTGTCGGTTACGACCGAGCGCTGTTGCCCAGTCAGCGCGTAAGTCAAAGTGATTTTCGCCCCACTAATCACCGCGCCGCTTGGATCGGTAACCGTTCCTGAAATCTGTCCGGTCACAGTCTGCGCGGCGAGGTTCGCGGAAAAGACTCCCGCGCAAAGAACGATTGCCGCCACTAGCCAAGCCAGGCGGAACGTTCCTGCCTTTCTCAACCCCACCCCTTGCTTTTTTTGCATTGTTCGCTCCTTAAGGACTTCTTCGCTGCCGTTGCCAATTGCGTTGCACGCGCACCCACGCTAGCGCACGCCCAGAAAAACATCATTGCGCCAGAGCAGGATGCCGGATCCGAATCGAAGTCCGATGCGGTTACACGGTCACATATAGGTTTTTTGTGTGAACAACTCCATGAGAGTCTCCACCCCAACGCCTGTCGAGCTACATCGCACTCGAATCCACGAATTCAAAGTGCAGACTCACTAGGCTATGAGGCGGACGCTACATGCGAAAAACAGGCCTGTCAAGGGGAATTTAACTCGGTTCTCTATTGAACTTCTATGGCTGGATTTACTGATGATTTCTCATACTGGAATTTGGAATTTTCGATGAATTTTGGAATCGAACTCGTAGCGGCGGTCTTCAGGCCGCGACTCGTGCGCCGCATTCTTCTTGCCTACTCTTCCTCGTCTTCGTGCTCCATCTCGGAAATGAACCTTACTACGTCTCCCTCGCGTAATTTCCGGCAGAGTTCGCTCAAGGTCTCCTGTTGCCGCCCGTCCAGCGCCCGCATGTACGCCTTCACCACTTTTCCGTGCCGCGGTAAAAATCGCGCCACGAAATCCGTTCCGATCTCGGTTAACCGCAACATCGCAACCGGCCTCATCCCAGGCTTGTCCTCCACGTCTTCGGTATCGAGCTCGGCCTTCTCCGGCTTCACGAGTTCGGAGGCCACCAATTCATCTTCAATGAGCCGCTTCACGATCACGTCAAGGTTCTGCCGGCTCCACTGGCATGCCCTGGCAATCTCCGTCGACCGAGTCGGCCCCTGCCGATTAAGCAGTTCTAGTACTCGGAATCCC
>Ga0209178_1000150_pt1 | contig 17740 bp, 20 predicted proteins | sample GAAS200_FD_187521 | JGI IMG/M metagenome (GOLD analysis project Ga0209178, IMG submission 187521) | Agricultural soil microbial communities from Georgia to study Nitrogen management - GA AS200 (SPAdes) (version 2) | ecosystem: Environmental > Terrestrial > Soil > Agricultural land | place: USA... | reverse complement strand
ATCACCGAGCCGACTTCTTCGACGGCTACCGTCTGCTCGTAATTTTCGATCTGCTGCCGCAGTATGCTCGTGATTTCGTCTGCCTTGATATTCGCCATGCCTTGCTCCTAAGATTCCTGCGTTCTGTGCTCCGTGCCCTGCAGCTAATTCCGTTCAAGCTGCTCACGCAGCCGGTTTAGCTTCTCTCGCACCGAGCCGTCGTAAACCGTCGACCCCACACGCACGACCGCGCCGCCCAGAAGCGACCCATCCTCGCCAAAACGGGCTTCGATCTTCTTGCCCGTCCGCCGCTCGAGAGCTGCCGTCAACTCGCGCCGTTCGGCGTCGCTCAAAGCGCGCGCGGAGATTACTTCCGCCTGTGCGATTCCCATTCGCGCATTCAATTCTTCGCCCAGTGCTCGGTCGATCTCGCGGAGCAATTCGGTGCGTCCATGCATCACAATGAGGTGAATAAAATTTGCTACGTTTGGATCGAGCTGCATGCGCGAGGCGAGCGTCTTGATCACGTTCTGCTTCACTTCGATATCGACGGCCGGACTTTCAAGAAAATTCCTAAGATCAGCGGCGGAATAAAATGCGGCTACGAAGCTCTCAAAATCCCCTCTGACGCGCTGTGCGTTGCCCTTTTCGAGTGCCACGTCGGCCATGGCCGCTGCGTAACGCCGTGCGACTGCCTCGCTCAATTCCGGCTCCCCTCGAGTGATTCCACAAACGCGCGAAATACTGCCGCTTCCGTGCCGGCCGTCATCTGATCGCGCAACAGAACTTCAGCCTGCTCCACAGCCACACGACCTGCAAAAGCCTTCAATTCCAGGCGTGCAGCATGTTCGGCGGCGGCAATTTCCGCCTGACCTGCGCGTTCAATATTCTGGGCGTCTGCCTTCGCCAACGCCCGGATGCGCTGTGCTTCGTTTTCGTTGGCGCGCTGCGCGTCGGCACGCAATTGCGCAACCTCTGCATCGAGGTGGGACATCTTTTCCTGCACCATGCGGCGCTGATTTTCAGCGGCTTCGCGCGCGTGTTTACCCTCAGCGATGCGCTGCGAAATCTGTTCCGCGTTGCGCCGGAAATACGGACCAGCCTTCGCGAAGCCCCAGGCGATTAATCCGAAAACAATCGCGAAATTGATCCAGCGGAAAACCCAACCGGTCGTTGTGGTCGTCGCGTCGCCGCTCTCCTGAGCCATCGCGGGTGCCGCCGCCAAAGCGATCAACATGGTCGTCGAGCACAGGTTTCGAAAAAGCGGCTTCATTGCATGACTCCCGCACCGCGCACAGGCCCTTCTAATACGGTCCGCGCAATCGCAGCCGCCAACTCAGGCGCTTGTCGTTCAATTTCTGCGCGGGCGGTAGCCGTTTCAGCCGCTATCTTCCTTTTTGCGGCGACCACTTCATCCTGAACACGACTCCGCATCGCCTGCAACAGCCGCGTCCGTTCATCCAACACGGTCTGACGCGCCACTTCCTGCTCCGCAAAAATCTTCGCACGCGCCTTTTTCAGAGCATCGTTGTAGGCATCGAGCTCATTCTTCGCCTCCGCTTCAACCGCAGCCGCCTCGGCACGGGCACCCTCGATGCGGGCGGTCCGCTCCGTCATCGCTTTTCGAATCGGCGTGAAGAATGCCCACTTCAAGAAAGCGTAAAAAAGGAGAACGACGATCACTGTGGGCACAGATTGGAGAAACAGTTCGCCGAGCTGGTGCAGAATTTGCATCTTCGGAGGAACTTAAGTTAGCCGATACTCCCGTTGTTGTTTCGAATCGGTGCGAAGCCCACGCACCCAGACACACAAATGAGGCATTCAAAGAACGTCAATTATCGCAGACGGCCTGCAACGCGTCAACGCCGTCGGCAAACGTAAGGCGATAAGAAGCAACGATAAGAATTTTATATCGCGGCGGGAACACTCGGCCTGAAAACCTTCCTGTAGGCAAACAACACCCACAAGATCGCGATGCCGAATACGATCCCGAAGAGAAGGCTTATCCGCATAATTGCCATCGGGAATGCAAAATCCATCGGCATTGCGGGCATTCCCCGAGAGGACTCGTACTGCATAACCGCTTCGAACATGCGATCGGACACTCCGGGGATAAAAACGAGGCAGGCCATGTTTACAAGGCCCAGAACCTGATATGCAATCGCAACGCCCCAACCCCAAGGACGTAGTCGAATCAATCCGATACCCGCTACGAGACTGAGCACGGCAAAGACCGCCAGGCACACTCCTGCTGCCCTGCCCTGTAGCGCAACACCGAAAAAGAACATCGGGCTATGCAGAAGATAAATAAATGGGAAGATGCAGCTTCCAAGAAGGAAAAGGATCGCGACGAAGACAATAAGAACAGGCCTATGCGGCGTTGCGTCCGTGCGCGCTTGTATGATCGCTGGCATACTCCTCGTTACGAAATCGGGACTTGGAAGGGCTGCTCTCTTGAACTGTTCCTTAACATTTCGCCGGTTGAAGAAGTAAAGCCAAAAGCCGCCAAGCGCGGCAAAAGAACCGTAGAACAATCCGACTCCCACACGCATAAACAGGATGAAATTCGGCGGCGTGCCTGGTGGTTGCGGAATAGGCAAAAACGCAAAAATTAACAGTGGAACTAGCGAGAAGAAGAGCATCAATGCGCTGAACACGATTATCGAGATTCGCGCCCATTCGCGCAAATTCAATAGGCCGACACCGGATGCGATTCCCCACCCGGAAAAACCAACGCCGAACAGAACTTCAAAGATCAATACCGCGTGCATGATCGGCAGATTGACGTTCGGCTGGCGCGGAAGGGCGAGCACTAAGGCGCCCACCCCCAGGAACAGCAGCGTAAATGCACAGCCTATGAATACGAGAACTGCAGAAAGGGTCACCCCGATCGAACGCTGCATCGTGCGCCTCCTTCGACCGACCGCGACTACACATCAGAATGCGCCAACCGTCCTAGTTGCTCCTCCGGAGACTGCCGCCTCGCCGTGCTGACGACAGCTAGTCTTTCGGCTTAGACATGAGGCGCAGCGAGAGCGCGACGGAGATTTCGCGCGCGCGGTTGACGTTTACGTCAGTCGGAAACACCGCCGCATCTATTCCCAGCCGCGGCAGGAGCATGAAACCAAGACCTCCCGTGGGATTCCAACGGCCCAGCGTATAACGTGCACCGCCTCGCGCTGTCAACATGAGGAATCGGTATTCCGAACCGGCGTGAAAGCTGTTGTCTTGGAATCCGTAGGTGTAGTCTGCAAGCACCGACCAATGATTGCCGTGATAGCCAAGATTTCCCGCGTAACGGACAGGCAGCGTCTGCCTGATATCGGCACCGGGCGTTTTTGATGTGTCCTGAAAGCCACCATTGCCATCTGTCACATTGGAGATGGCATATTGCCGAACGGTCACATCGCTCCAGTTAATGCGATTGCCGATCCCGTTGACACCTACGCCGACATCCCACGGCCCACGGACGATGCCTACGCCCAAATCGGCGGTGAAGCCATGCCCTGACGTCGCACTTATGTAGGAAGCGGCGACGGGTGTGCCTGTAGGCGTCGTTGTGATCAGGCCGCTTGAGTCGGTTTGAAGCTGGGTGGCCAAGTCGAGAACGTCGTAGTGAATTCCGTAAAGATAGCTGAAGTTTGCCGCAACGTAGACCCCATCGCGACCCACACCCATGCTTGGGAACGCGAACTTACTGCGATATCCGCCGGTGATCGCCACTGCTCCCTGCTGCGCGAACGCGTTCGTGACGTGAAATACGGCATTCGCCGGGACCGTCACAGGAACCGGGCTGCTCAGGATATCGACCAAGCTCTGATCGATATCGATTTGGTCGCGATCGGAGAGATAGGGACCGGCACCGACATAGATTCCCTGGAAACCACCATCATCCGTTTTGAGAAACCTGAACGTGTGGCCCCAGTTCGGCGCCACCAATCCTTCGGCAAGCAAGTGCGACGGCGGCGAAAAGCCTCGGTACGTGTTCAGATCGCGGCTGAGGGTAGCGTTGTCGATGTCCCTTACGATGTCCTCAACGCCAGGATCTTGGCTTCTATCAAACGTGATGTGAAACGGGTTGCCGATGTAGTCGATGGCGCGAATGGCGTCGAAATTAGGTTTATTCACGTCAAAAGTGTCCAGATGCGATAGCACCTGAACTAATCCGAGCGGAATAACAAAGGCTTTGTAATGGGAATCGTCGGGTGCGGCCGCGATTTCCGTGAACGCGAGATTGCCGCTGCCCGCGATCGTGTTGCCGCCCATTCCGATACGCCGGGCGTCCCAGCTGTAATTCTGAGCGACAACAGCCGAGGGCAGGAACACGAGGGCGGTCATAAAAAGGGCGCGAACTCGCGCCAACCATGCCCTTCCGGCAAACTGATAGGACGAACGCAACCTTTGGCATTCCATGTTGATCATCACCAACCTCCCCCAACAGGATCGGCTATGGACGTAAGATGACGCGGCATATCGCTGCCCATCACGCAGAGCAGTACATAGGCTTGTGGCAAAGCCGAAGAACCCCGTAAAGAAATGCTAATAGGTGCGATTCACCAGCCGCAAACGTTTTGGCCGGCGTTATGTCGAGTCAGTTATATGCGTTCCGTTCCGGCCGGCGATGCGATTCGGCCGAAAAAAAAGCGCCCCGTTTCCGGGGCGCCTTTTGCCTTGGTCCTGCCGTCTGGCAGGTAACTCGCTCAACGTTGGAAGGGTAGCGAGTCTCTTGTTTTAGTTGCCTGAGGAATTGGTAGAAGTCGAAGCCTGCGCGGGCGCCGTCTTCGGAGAGCTCAGGTAACCCACGATCTTGTTCTTGCCGACCTGGTTCACGACGAACTCAAGAGGGGCACGCGCACCGCTCGCGAAGAAATAGAGCGGCTCGTTGGCCGAGAGGTTCTTCTTTTCGTGGCGCTGGTCGTCGACGAAGATCGTGACGTTATACTGGCTCTTTTTCGTATTGGTCCCGCGGAGTTCAACCATCACGTTGCCGACCTTCTCGCGAGTGTTCTTCTTGTCGATCGTGAACTCGTAATAGTCGCGTTCGCCGAGGCGACGGAGTTCCTCGACCTCGTCATGATTGCGGGCGATGAGCGTACCGAACTCGCCGTGCATCATGTTCATGCTGTTCTTCGTCGTCTCAAGATCGGTCTTGACACCAGTCACATCGGTGCCAATTTTGTTCATGTCGTCGATGCTGGCTTTGGTGGCGACCTGACCATTAATGTCGCTCAGATTGCTCTGTAGAGACTGGATCTGCTTCGCGTCATCAGCCTTGATCTTGTTGGCTTGGGCGCGAGCGCGAGTCAGCTCTGTCTGAGTGAGCTTCATCTTATCAGTCACAACGCTCAACTCACCTTCTAGCTGCGCGTTGGTATCCTCCGCCTTGGTGAGGCGCTGCGCGAGGAGGTCTTCGTTCTGCTTATCCGTCTGGGTCTGGGTGTTCAATGCCTGTTCAACCGTCTTCGCATGGCTCGACGCCGACCAACCAATGGCCAGTCCGGTGATTGAAATAACCGCCAATGCCACAACGGCCAGCCCTATCCATCGGGGCGCTGAGTTGTCCGTCACAATCACATCTCTTTCGTCGCTCATCTGCTCTATTCCTCCGTGGGAACCCCTTGCTGGAGAGCAGTAATGCAAGACCCGCGCCAAATGCCTGATATAACGGGCTAGGTCATGTAAGTGGCAGATTGGATGTGACTTAGGGAAAGCTTTGAGTGGCAGAAGGTCGATCCACCCACAATCAAATATTGAAATTCTTACACGGTATGTACTGTTTCCTACGCGGTGCACTCAATGATGTCTAGTACCAGACACATAGACGATGCCAACCCCAAGTAGGGGTCACTAGAAGTACCCTCACGCATAGCTTCAAGGAGGACGAAGCGCTCGGCCCCGTTCTTAAAAAACATGCACTATTTGCCGATCATGAACACGGTAAACGAATCCGGGATCATCGGAGCGCGTCCACCACGAAATCCTCCACGGCCACGTTCTCCCGCAGGTGGAGGTGTTGCGGGCTGAGGTGGCGGCGCCGGCGCGGGACCGAATTCGGCAGTCATCGTAAACAAATGGTTCGTCTTTGTGTCGAGCGCGATTGTCTTTGCAACAGGCATGGTTTGCAACGTCTGCTCGACCGAGAAGCTGGTGGGGCTATTTTCCCTAATAAACGTCATAGTACCGCCGCGTTCGGCACTGATTGCTTCCATCGTATTTGGATTGAAGACAGCCGTATCCACACCCATTCCCGTTGGGAGCGTCGTGATAATCTTGCCGTTTTCCGCGCTCAGGATAATTACGTTCGACGACGGCTGGCGATAATAGGCAAAAAGAATATGGTTTTTCGCATCCAGGGCGAGGCCGCTGCCCCCGGTTCCCTCCGAACTGACGTCATAGTGCGCCGTGACTTTCATGTTCTTCGCATCCACCACAGCGACGTTTGCTTTGTCGGAAATATTCACATAGACGGTGCCCTTACCGTCGCTCTCTCCTTGCTCCGGCGCGCCGCCGAGGTCAATCGTGCCCACGACCGTGCCATCCTTGCCGTCAATGACCGTCGCATAGGGCGGTTGATGGCTGAAGATCCATACGCGCTCGTTATACGGGTCGTACATAATGCCATCCGGCCGCCCCTCTACGTCGATCGTTTTGATCACCTTAAGAGTTTGCGAATCCCACATTGTTACGGGCTTCGTAGTGGAAAATCCATGATGCGATTTCGGATCGACAGTAGCGCCACCCGCAGCAATAGTCGGGATCGAACCAGCCGAATCGAGCGTATCCAGATTGAAAACCATGAGTCCCGCTGGTCCATTGCGCGGAACATACAAACGTCTGCCTGCTGCATCCGCGAAGATGTAGTCGAATCCACCTTCTCCGCCGGCCTTCACCTTTTTCAATATTTTGTAAGAGCCGCTCGATGACTCCTGCTTCGCTCGCGCTAAGCCTACTGACGTGAGAATAATCGCTAAGGCCGCAAAAACCACTAATAATCGCTTCATGCAAACCTCCTATTCGAAGCCGTGAGCCACGGCTTGTGGCAAAGCCGCATCCGCATATTTAAGATAGACGGAGAAAACCTCGCCGGGAGTTATAGCATCCCAAACCTGAAGCCAACCTGAATACCCATGCTCGTTCTTTATTTCCGAATCGCCTCTTGCTAGCATGGGAATTCATCGAAGAAGTCGAATCGAAACTTCGACCGAGTTGTTCGGTTTTCCGATGTGCCCTGCCGCACCCCAGCCACGGCACCAGAGCATTCGCTGCGTAAGGAGTTCACCCATGTCCCAACAGAGCGACCAAAAGCGGTCGTCTCAGCAAAAAGCAACAAAGACGATGCCCGGCATCGTCGAGAAGATCATCACTCCAATCATTCCGAATGAGCCTGAAAAGGCACAAATCGCTGTCGAGGGAGCGGACCATCTTTATCGCGAGATCCGCGTGGACAATCGACTCAAGGACGAAGATGGCAAAGAGGTGGCTCTAAAGCCCGGCGCCGAGGTCGACGTGAAAATCGAAGCGGATCCCGATGCGACAAAGGTCGTGAATGGATCTTCTCCGAAGTCCGCACAAAGGTCGTACAACGGACACTAGACCTCCATTTCCTTATTTTCATACGAATGCCGGAAAGTTTACGTGTTCCGGCCGGAATCCCATTCCGACCGCCCTCGCCGGGAATCGCCTGAGGTACGGGATGGCGCGAATCAGCCTTAAAGGCCAAGGCAGCTTGAGCGGACCTGCATCTATAAGAACGCGCCTGATCACGTTATTCTGTATGGCGACCTGCAACGATTGGGTTGCGCGCGTAGGAAACGTCCTCCGCCTTTCGACAGCCTGCAAGTCCTCTTCGGTCACCGCGCCGCGCAGGAGCTTCGGGCCTAATATATTCGCCGTAGCAACGGCATCCTGAATAGCGAGATTTATCCCGACTCCGCCGATCGGCGACATGGCATGTGCCGCGTCGCCGATGCACAAAAGCCCCGGTCGCGACCACGAAACCAATCGATCGACGGAAACTGTGAGCACGCGCACTTGTTCCCAGTCTTGCAGTTCTCCCACGCGATCTCGCAGGAATGGTTCGAGCGTTGCGACTTCCTCGCGGAATGCAGGAAGCCCACGCCTTTTCACGGCGTCTGCTGTACCCTTCGGGATAACGAATGCACATTGCCAGTAATCTTCGCGATCAAGCATTACCATCATCTTGCCCTGTTCGACGTGGCCGAACGTCTGGCCAGGATCGTCCTCGCGACGGCTCAGGCGCATCCACATCACGTCCATCGGCGCGCCGAGATCAACCACTTCGAGCCCCGCACTCTGTCGAACAGTGGAATGGCGGCCATCCGCACCGACCGTGAGGTCAGCTCGGATCTCCAGAAGTCCGTCAGCTGTGCTTGCGCGTACACCAGCGATGCGTCCGGCGTCGTCTATAAGTCCGGTGGCTTTCGCCTGCGTCCTCAACTGAAAACCCTGATTTTTCCGAGCCTGCTCAGCAATGAAATTCAGGAAGTCCCATTGGGGCATCAGTGCGATGAATTTGCAATGCGTCGGCAGATGCGTGAAGTCGGCGATGGTTACAGTCTCGCGCCCGATCTGGCCTGACAGTTGAGTCACTTTCTGGTGCGGGCGCTTCAGGAACTCATCGAGGATTCCAAGCTCGTACATCAATTCGAGCGTGGAGGGATGTATCGTATCGCCGCGGAAATCGCGCAGAAAATCTTTATGCTTCTCGAGCACCACCACATCGATGCCGCCCCGCGCCAGCAGAAACCCGAGCATCATTCCCGCCGGTCCACCGCCGGCGATGCAACAACGGGTTTGAATCGTTTCCGTCATTTCTCGGGATGTTACTCGCAGTGATTTACGAATTCAGGTACTCGAATGCACCATCGCGTCTGAGCGGCTCTTTGCCACGCGCTCGCAGAATTCCACGATACGCGCTTCGGACCAGAACCGTTCTTCGCGCCATGAGGAAATGAATGCGCAATGGCCGCCGTAACGCGTTGAGACAAGCTCGAGGTAAGGACTCGCGGATTGGACGGCATTCGCTATAGAAATGAAAGGCACGAACGGATCGTCTTCTGCGGCCAGTATCAGCGTGGGCCGTGCGATTTTCGCGAGAAACTGACCGGCGCTGGCGCGCGCGTAATAATCGCTTGCGTCACGAAAGCCGCTATGCGGCGCCGTGAGCACATCATCGTATTCACGCACAGTACGAATCTTATGCAGTCCATCCAGCTTGTATGTCCCGGGAAACAGCAGCGCTTTTTTCCGGATGCGTGCCTTCAATCGCCGTACGAAATGCCGCTGATATATAAAGTTCCGTCGCTCCGCCAACGCGTCGGCGCATGCCGCCAAATTGAGAGCCGGCGCGACGGCGATAAAACCGATGATTTCGGACGGAGTTGCCTTTCCAAATTCACCGGCCATTTTTAGAACGAGGTTTCCTCCCATGGAAAATCCGGCTGCGAAAAGGTTCGTAAGCCGATCCTTCTGAATCAATTCGATCAGCGCCGCGCGAATGTCGCAACTTAACCCGGAGTGATAGAGCGTGTGTGTCAAATCATCGCCGCCGCCACAGTTGCGCTGGTTCAACCGAATCACGTTGAATCCGGCGAGCCATGCCTTCTCCGCCGTGCCCATTACGTATCCGGAGTCGCTCGATCCCTCTAGTCCGTGCAGAAGGACGAGCGTGGGATGAGCCTGTCGATTCTGTCTCCAGTGACAAGTGGCGCGAACGCGGGTTCCTGGTTCCGTTTCAAAGAGGCGCGGCTCTCCGGCAGGCAGCGATGGAAATCGACGCCGCCACAGATGAGCGGCAATCGTCATCAGGTGTGAATTGCGAAGCGCCCAATGCGGTACGAATTCTTTCACGGCCGCTCCATCTTAAAAGCTACCCTCTAGCTACGCAAATTTACGCGGTCCCAGCCGTCTAGTCTGCATAACCTACCGCACCAGCTTCTATAGGGGCCTGATTAGCGTAGGACTTCAAAGAGATTGCTGTAATCGTCAGTCCATAGGCGATCTCTTGAAGGGGGGGGAATAATCAGGCCTTTGGCTTCGATTTCGCGGCGTCCCTCGAATCCCTCGGGACTTCCCACGAGCACCCATATCGAAGCGAAAATTCCCTTCGGCGGATCGTTCGAGTTGTGAACGACTACGGCCTCTTTGCGAAGGCTTGCCGCTGCCGAGGCGACGACCGGTTCCAAGTCCAGATAGCTATTCGAGATGTGAACGGCGAGGACGCCATCCGGCTTAAGCTGCTGAAAATAAAGCTGAAAAGCTTCGCGCGTAAGCAGGTGCACGGGAATCGAATCGCCGCTGAACGCATCGACCACGAGAACGTCGTACGCTTGGGGCTGCTGGCGCTCCAGCGAGAGGCGCGCATCTCCTTGGACGATGTTGATCGTCGCTGGCGAGTCCTTTAGGAACGTGAACTCCTGCTGTGCGATCTGGATCACCAGCGGATTGATCTCGTAATAGGTGAAGCTGTCGCCCGGGCGGCCATAGACGGCGGTCGTCCCGGCACCTAGGCCAATGATTCCGACGCGAATAGGTCCTGCCTTTTCAGCGGCTTGCAGAGCAACACCGATACCGGAATCGTGGCTGTAATATGTGGTGGCCCAGCGGCGGCGATCCGGCGCAAGAAATTGCGCGCCATGATTGATCGTGCCATTGACAAGCGAACGGTACGCAGGCTTTTCGCCGACTTGTGATATCGAATTGCCGCGAATGATCGCTACGTTTGGAGCGGAGCCGTCCATTACGCGTAGGACGCCGTAGAAATTGCGTACCGTTAATTGCGCGGAAATCGCGTAGTTTCTGGCATTTACGGTCAGGCTGACGGCAATTGCAATCGCCAGAGCTGCGAGCGCAAAACCGCCGGGACGCAGCTTCGCGACGGAAAATTGGCTCTCCGGTTCGATCGCGTAAACGATCACAACCAGAATCGCGCACATGCCGATTGCTACGTGTAACTCATAGAAAGCGGAGAAGACGTGCGGCGCGATTACGGCCACAAAAATTGCACCGAGCGCGCCTCCCGCCGCAACCATCAGGTAAAAAGACGTGAGGTGTTGCGGATCTGGCTTAAGGCGCGCAAGCTCACCATGGCAAAACATGCACGCCACGAACAAACCCGCACAAAATAAAGGAATTGCGATCTTTACTGGCATTTGGAGAAATGACGGAGAGAGCGCGTACGTCATGCCGCCGAGCACTACTGCGAGCAAGCGAAGGAAAACACTACGCGGATAGAACGAGTGCGACGCGAAACACAAGATAAACGTAAGCAAATAAAGGCTTAACGGAATGATCCACAGGAGCGGCACTGCCGCGATGTTTTGCGTTATGTGATTTGTGATCGCAAGCAGCAAGGCCGATCCGCACGCCGCAAGCGAAACCCAAAGGAGCTGCAATGGCCAGCTTGGGCGTGGAGTAACGTTAGCATTTTCAATAGCTTCCGTTGGGCCGCGACGGGAGAATGCTATTGCGATACAGGGGATTACAAACACGGCGTAGATCATTGACCATGCGATAGCTTGATGATGGGTGGTGAGCCACGGTTCGACGGCGACGGGATAGCTGAGGAGGGCGAGCATCGAACCGATGTTTGAAAGCGAATAGAAACGATACGGAGCGGCCTTGTGTTGTGTCGCGTACCAGCTTTGAAACAAAGGACTTGTGGCAGAGAGCAGAAAGTATGGGAGCCCGATGGTGGCGGTTAGGAGCAGGAGAATGTGGAATGTTGGGCTTTGTGTCGGGGTGGGCTGCCACGAGGATTTTGGATAAACAGGTAAAAACAAAACACTCACGATCAGCAACGCGGCGTGAATCCGAGATTGCATGGAAGTTGCGAATTTCGACGTGAGCCAGTGCGCATAGGCGTAGCCCAGAAGCAGTACTAACTGAAAGAAAAGAAGGCAGATGATCCAGACGGCTGCGGCGCCTCCAAACCACGGAAGAATGCGTTTGGCGATCAGCGGCTCGATTTCAAAGAGCAGAAATGCGCCGACGAAGATCGTGACGCCATAAGAAATTTTGGAATTCATTTTGCCGAATTGATTTTTCCGCGCCGCGATCTTACATGTAAAGACTCAAGTTTTGGAGGGCGAATTTGTGCCAATTTTGGCGCATTTGGCGCCGTAAAATTGGCTTAAATGGCCTTAAGGGGACAAAAATGGCGCGTTTGGCGCACGCTTTTCAGCGAAGTTTCTGTTTCATCCGCAGAGGCTGATCTCAAGACCCTATCAATCACGAAAATGGCCATCGATGATCGATAGCGGGCGTGGCTATCTATCACGGGTCCACATGAATGGCCCTTCGGGAACAATTCCCATTCCGGGAAATGGGTGGCCTCAGTCAGGCTGATGCGAACGCGGCACGAGGAGTGAGTGGAGGGCAACGGCCTGGTTGCGGAGTTCGTCATGGGCAGAGTAGAGGAGCGTTACTGTGCCGTGCTGCTTTTCAATTTCTTTGAGTTGCTTGACGAGTACGGAGTTCTTCCGCAGCTCTGCGCGGTAGCGTTTTTGAAATTCGGGCCAGCGCTTGGGATCGTGACCGAACCATTTTCGAAGCTCGTTTGTGGGCGCGATATCTTTCAGCCAGAGGTCGAGACGAGCCTTATCTTTTGAGAGGGCGCGCGGCCAGAGGCGGTCTACGAGAACACGGTATCCGTCGGCAGATTCGGGCGCTGCGTAAATGCGCTTGAGTTTGAACATGCTTTGCGAATTTTACGACGGATGCGGAACTCTTTCGAATTGAGATCCCGGGAAAACGTTCGATTAATTCCTGAAAAAGCCCAATGCGAATACTACTCGGGATCGCGTAGGGCAATCACGTTAGCTGTGTAGCGGTATCTAAACCTGTTTATACCGCGCTGCTTTGTGCATCGCCCACATAATCCAATAGCGACGCGAATGTATATCCCGCGCAGCACAACCTTCTAACGTCTGACGCTTGCCAATGACAGGACCACCTTGCATCGTCGTTAATTACAAGCATGCATTGGCGGCGCGTAAAAACACGGCGCGAGGGCTCGATGGTTTCGATCGGCTCAAACCCAGCGAGTCTGACAGCTCTAGTAATTTCGTCCGGTATCACGTGTGCCATAGTGTGCATGATGCCACAAATTTTTGATCGGGAGTCCGCACACGTGCTCGGTATTGCAAGCACCGCATTCCGCTTATTTTCAGATTGGCCGACCTCAGGAGTCTTTAGCACGATCGGCCGGGGATCAAATGTCGCGAAGGAAATCAGATTGGTGCGTTTTGGTTCTGGGCCGAAAACCGGTTTCCGCACATAAAGCATCCGACCAAGCCATCGAACGAGCCGAAACACCCAGACGGTAACAAGCACCACAATAGCCAGCACGTCGAAAGAAACGACGATAGCGATTGCGTTCCAGAGAAGCCAATGCTGTGAGCCGCCCATTGCATTGGGCTTACGGTGCCGTGCCGCGAAGGGCAATCCAGTAGGTTCTGTATCTACGTGCCCGCGTGGTGCAAACGGTGCAACGGATGCTCAGACCCCCGCTCGACCGTTTCCGGCTGCAGTAGCTTATCCATCTCGTTTAACACGAGATGCATTTCTTCCAAGATTACAGCCCGCTGCTGGAAATTCTTCGTGCGATCAAATTCGCTCTTCAGCGAGGCGAATTGATGGTTGAGTTCCTTAAAAGAATGCATTGTGGACGGCTCGGACTCACTGCCTGGTTTCTACTCATCACATGTTGCGCGAGCACGGGCCGGTATGCGGGCGGTGCGGGGGGGCGGCTTTTGAAAGCGGCCCTGCCCGCTATTCTTGTTCTAAGGCTATCTCAATAGATTACGATGCAAAGCAGGTCAGCCCTCTAGATCGAGGGGACAAATTCCGTAACTGTCCGGCGGGAGTGCTGACAACGCGTACTAGGCCGGTATTTGTCCGGGTAGCCGACTAATCAGGACTTGAGGTTATAGGCAGAACCTGAGAAACACGTGAGCGGCGACGGCTCACTAGCGCCACTCACGTGTTTTGGCCAAATGCGGAGCACTATCTTTGGTCAACGTGAGCTTGGATATTTCCGGTGCTAACCGTCATCACGGGAAAGGCCAAGACCACATTGCTGGGATTGGCTGTCTCAAAAACCATAAAGCCAGCCTGGTCGTTCGTCCCGGGCTCGCCGTTGTCTATGAGTGTGAATTGAACGGTGAAGCCATCGGTGCCGTCGAAGCGGCCAGTGCCTGAGGCGACGATCATATTGACCGGAGCCTTCGGTGGCGCGGGCTGGCCGTTGAGCGTACAAACGGCTGATAGGAAATTCTCCATGTGAAACTGGTGAGTGCCAGATCCGTCAGACCAATTAATCTCTAGGTTGTTCGAGGGTGTAGTCAGGTCGCAATCGACTTCGAAGCCCTTGGTGAGCGTTACGCCATCCACGATCACCTGCTTTCCGCCACCGGTGAACCGTCCCGTCCCGGAAGCACAATTGGAAGGGACATTGACGGTCACCGAACTCACTGGCGTATCGCTCGCCAGGAAGCCATCGTCCCAGTTCGCAACGGCCACCCCCGACACTATAACCTTATTCGTATCGGATGGCGCTTGCTGCTGCCCAGAGAACTGGTCTGGCGGAACGGTGGCAGCGCTGAAGGGCTGAGAGTCGACCTTGACGCCGTTAAAAAGTATATCGATCTCAGCATTGGAGCCCCCAGAGCCACCCGGGTTCCACGATGTCGCTGTGTAGCTGATGACCGCTGCATTGTTCGCGCAACTCGCGTTCGCTGTGACTGTCAAATCGTGCGCCGACGCCGAGCTTGCGAAAGACACCTGGAGACAAAGAGCAACAAATGCGACGAAAAGGAGCGATACTGTCCGTCTCATGAGCAAGTTTCCTTTCGTCCGGTCCGGACGGACCGAACTATAGTTTTTTTTGATTTTCAATGAGTTACGCCAAGTGTGGACCAGTGTGCGTCGAGCCGCGACACACTAGACTGGAGAGGGAAACAGGATGTTGGGTCTGCGATCTGGTTTTGCGTTGAGGTTTGGGCCATCTTGAGGGCGCAGTCCATCAAATTGACTAGGCCCGCTGCAATTCCAAGACCGTTGAACTCACCATTCAAAATGCTGGAGATTGTGCCGGGCAGCGTGTTCAGACATGCAAATGTTTGCACATCTTCTGAAACGCCGCGGTTAATCCGAAAGCCGCTCAGGATGCAGGCAATTCGACTATGGCGTGGAAATCGACACGATCAATTTTCGAAACCTACGGTGTTTGCGGTATAGCCGCCGGGATTGTCGAACGTATCCGCCTAGCAGTCAGACGTGTTTGCAGCCGAGCCCGGTGGGGTCCTGATGCGTCCGGTTTGACATGACAGCACGTCAGCACCTCAGGGCATTCTTCCGGTGCTCTACAAATTCAACGCCGCAGTGTTCTCGTTTCTGTTTGCTCGTTCCGAATCATTCCTATGCATAGTCCCTCAAAGAGCGTGCTTGTTGTCGATGACAATGCAACTGTTCGACAGGCCCTCCGCCGCTTTTTCGAAACGCGTACTAGCATGAAAGTTTGGGAGGCACGCAATGGCTCAGAAGCGATTGAGCAAACCAAAGCGCAAAAGCCAGACTTCGTAATAATGGACTTGGTGATGCCCAACATGAATGGTGTCGAAGCAGCGTCCGTCATCAGGTCACTCTCAGAGAAGGTGCATATCATAGTATTCACGCTGCATTCCGATGTGATAGGAAAAGGCTAAGGCGATCGGCGTCGATGTGGTTGTTCCAAAGTCCGAAGGTGCTGTTGGTTTAATCAAAGCACTTGGACCGATTTTGCAAGGAGAGTTTGCCCTGCTGACAACCAAGCGTGGCACCAAGGCAACGAAATTTCTAGAGGGCGCGTATGTCCGATCTACCGCGTAAGGCGAATTTGGTTGTCCAGAATGCCACGAATACCTTCGATCCTGTCCTTACCGAACTCCAAATAGACGCGCCTCTCGGTACGTCATTCACCCAACCCAGAAGCTCCTGATTTGAGGCCGTTACCACAGCGTGACAAAGCCGATTTGCAAAGCGACGAACAGTGTCGGCCAGGCGGCATAAGGTTTTCACCCGACTTGCGAAGTCCAATATTTTATGGCTGAATGCGGCATTCTCAATGGCCGCCCAGACTCCGTCCGTGCTGATTGTCGATGACAGTTTTGCCGTTCGTCTGGCACTTCGCGCATTCATCGAGCGGACGATGGGGATGCGCGTCTGCGCGACGGCGAATAGCGGCGTGGATGCGATTCAGAAGGCAGAGCAGAGCAAGCCCGACATCGTGCTGTTGGACTTGTCAATGCCTGGGATGAACGGGCTGGATGCAGCTGCGGCGATCCGAAGGGTGGCCCCGCAGGCGCGGGTTGTAGTTTTCACGCTGTTCTCTGACACGCTCGGCGAACTTTTGGCCAAGATGTCGGGCGTGGACCTGGTGCTCTCAAAAACCGATGGCACAGCCGGACTGCTGCATGCTCTCGGCCCCCTTCTGCAAAATTCACCACAATCGGCGAAATCGCCGGCTGGTGCATCAACGCTCAGGGTCGGCTAACCGTAAGGTCCTCACCTGCTTGCGGTGGCAGAGACGAAAAGGGATTGTTTTGAATAAGTCGATCGAGGCTGTTCTTATTGTTGATGACAACCCCGGTGTACGCAGCGCGTTGCGTGCATTTCTAGAGCGGCGTGGCTATCGCATATCAGGAGAGGCCGTCGATGGCGTGGATGCGATTCACAAAGCGGAAGAACAAAAGCCTGACGTAATTCTGATGGACTTGGCCATGCCAAATTTGAGCGGTGCGGGCGCAGCGGCAGTGATACGGAAGACTGTGCCGGACACGCGAATCGTCATTTTCACCTTGTATTCGGACACCGTGGGTAGGCATCTCGCAAACGCGCTGGGCGTTGATCTCGTTATCGACAAGATGGAAGGTGCGGCGGGTCTAACCGAAGCCATCGACCGCATTCTCGCGAACAAATTGCCGGGGGATCCGCCTGCCAGCCGAAATATGCGCTTGAAACCAGCTTGAAGGTGTATGACCGCTACTATGTCGCCGTGTTTCCCTGCCTTGCTAAATACTCGGACATCAAAAATAGCAGCAAAGATTTAAGGTCCTTGCCCGAGTGATCCGACTGTTTCCCGCCGCAAAACGAGGTGTAGCAATTCCATTTTCCGTCCTTGCGGACCATCAAAGTGGTGTCACCGCGTGTGAACGCCGTACGAACGGGACTGTTGAGAGCCACAGGCGTAAACCCGGCCTGTCCCGTAATTGTTTTGAGATCGCCCCATGTCATTACAGACACTCTACCGCGCGAAGTTCCTTTCGACGGTAATTGAACTTACTGCTTCCTGGAAGAAGCAAGGAGCACAGATAGCCCGTTTTGTATCCCGGTTCGCAAACGGAGGCGGTTGGAAGTTTTCAGGGCCGCGACCGTCGAGCTGCCGTGCCGCGGAGGGCAATCCGGTGGGTTGTGTACCTTACGCGACCGGCGTTTCACAACTGCGCGACGTCGGGCCAAGAGTATCGCTTCGGGCGTGCTGCAATGCCAAGACAGGCTTGGCTCCTGTGCTGTCTGTCACTGTATGCTCCGCGCCATGAAGGTTCCAATCGCGAGACTCGTGCTTTTGCGAACTTCAGCGCCACGGAGTTCATGCAGTAGCGAAGACCTGTCGGTTTGGGACCATCATTAAAGACATGCCCCAAGTGCGCGTCACAAAGCCGGCAGGAAATTGCGGTTCGAATCATTCCGAAACCGGCATCCG
>Ga0209178_1000144_pt1 | contig 17917 bp, 11 predicted proteins | sample GAAS200_FD_187521 | JGI IMG/M metagenome (GOLD analysis project Ga0209178, IMG submission 187521) | Agricultural soil microbial communities from Georgia to study Nitrogen management - GA AS200 (SPAdes) (version 2) | ecosystem: Environmental > Terrestrial > Soil > Agricultural land | place: USA... | reverse complement strand
CCACCCGCGGCGAGCTGGTTCCCCGCGGCGTCCTTCGCGAAGAGCGTCCCCACGCTGTGCGCACCGACCGCCACCGACGTCTGAGTGATCGTGACCACCGAGCTCGCGAACGAGACCGCGCCCGGCACGACCTGAATGGTCGGGGCCGTGGACGTCAGACTCTGGCCGCCGACGGTGGCGCTGACGGTGGTGGGCGTACCGGCCAGAATTCCGGTGAACACGGCGCCGTACTTCCCGCCCCCGAGATTGACCGGGCCGGAGAGGTTGCCGGTGCTCGTTCCCCCCGACTTGCTGAACACCACGGTCTGCGGGCCGGTGACCGCGTTCCCGTTCTGGTCTTTGGCCGTGAGGATGACCGAGTCCTGGAGACCGGAGCTGTCGACCGCGGCGGCCGCCAACAGGACCGATTGCGCCAGGCTCACCGCTCCGGGGACGACCCGCAGGAGCGGCAGGGGCGACGTCACGCCGACGCCCCCGATCGTGGCATGGACCGTGTCCGACGTCCCGACCAGCGTCCCCGTGAAGGTGGCCGTGTACGTCCCATCCGCGTGATCGGTGACGGCGGAGAGCGAGCCGGTGCTCGTGCCTCCCGACACCGTGAAGGTCACGACCGACCCACCCGACGTGAGCGCGTTTCCGTACTGATCGCGCCCGCGCAGCGTGATGGTGCCCGCGGTGCCCGACAGCACACTGTCCGAGACGAGCGTGATGAGCGATCTGGCGGTGGAGATCGCTCCGGCCAGTCCGCTCGCCGTAAAGACTCGGTTGAGGGTGCCGAGGGTGGCCACGAGCGAATCGACGTGCGCGAGGGTGTCGAGCGTCCAGCTCCCCACCGTCGCTACCCCGCTCGCATTGGTCGTGTCGGTGGCTCCGGTGATACGCCCCGCCCCGGCGACGACGGAGAAGGTGACCACCGCGCCGGGCACGACGTTGTTGAACGTGTCCTTCGCCACCACCGACGGCGCGATGGGCAGGAGCGCGCCGGCCGCCACCGATTGGCCCGCTCCCGCGTTGGCGAGGAGCTGCGTGGGCAGGCCCGGTTTCACCGTCCCGGCGAACGTGACCGCGGTCAGCCCCGCGGACGCGGCCTGGACACTCACCGGTCCCGCGACGGTCCCGAGCGTGGCGGTGACGGAGGCGATCCCGAGCGTGTCCGTGATCGCCTGCGGTGCGCTCAGCGATCCGCCGCCCGTGAGGATCGAGAATTGGACCGGAATCCCCTTCACGCCAAGGCCGTCCGCCGCGGTGACCTTGACCTGCAGCGGGCCGGGCAGCGCCGCGCCCACCGTGCCGGTCTGGCCATTCCCCCCCTGGACCGTGAGGAGCGTAGGCGTCGGGATGAAGGTCACCGGCGTCGAGTCCGTGGCTCCGGAGTACGTTCGGACGACGACATACACTTTCTTGCGGGTGGCCGGGGCGTGAAGGATCCCGAAGGCGTTGACGCGCGCGGCCAGCGTGTCGCTGGTCCGCCACGCCGTGTAGAAATTCGTGACCGGAATGCCGGCAGAGTCCGCCGTCACGCGGAAGCGGAGACTGTCGGAGAAATGCAGGACCGAGTCGACCGGGCTCAAGTGCAGGGCCGTCACTCCGGCTCCCGGCCCGGTGAAGAACATGGGAATGGAGATCGGCGTCGCGGAGGACGACGACCCCACCGACACGACGGCGGTCTGGGTGCCGGTGAAGAGCGGAACCCCGCCCGCGGACAGCACCAGCGAGACCTTCAGGCTTTCGGAGGGCTGACTCAGGATCAGCGAGATGTTGAGATGCAGCTGCGACGAGTCGGGATTGAAGAAGGCGGTGGTGTCCCGCAGCGTATCGGCCGTACCGTGGACCACGACCAGACGCAGTGAGTCGATGGTGAGTCCGAACCCGGCGAGGTCGATGTGCTGGGCGATGTAGGGACGCACGGCGAAGGCCGCCCGGCCGCCACCCCGCGGTGCGACCGGGTTATCCCGGCAGGTGACTCCCCAGAGGGCGATCGAAAAAACCGCCATCCATCGGATGGCGGTGAGGGGTCGGCGGGGGAGCTGGGGTAGCCGAGGCCTCATCGGGGGTGGCCAAATGTGACCCCCGGAGCCTCCCCCTGCTAGGATGTGCGACCCCCATCGACGTGATGGGGGTCACACTGAGAGCCTTAGAAGGTCTTGTCCTTGATGACGAGCCGGAGATGGAGCGCCGTCAGCTGCAGTCGTCCGTCGAGGGTCCCCGCCCCGGTATTCTGAAGCTGGAGGGAGATACCGACATAGACCTTCTTCTGGGTGAAGAGGCTGTCCTGAGCGCTGGTGAACGTCCCATTCAGCGGGATGCTCACCGTATCGACGCCCGGGCCGACGTTCGCCGTGGGGGTCGAGAGGATGGGCGTCGTGGAATACACGGTGTTCGAATCGGATCCGAAGTAGAGCTTGAAGCTAATCTGCCCCGTGCCGGTCTTGTTCTGCGCCGCCGCCGCGCCCGTCAGCTGGACCGTATCCACCACGGACGACCCGAGACCCGGCAGGAGCGTCACCGACAGGGGTGGATTGCTCACGGTGCCGCCCACGGCCGTGGGAACCGTGTAGTGGAGCGTGTCACCGCCGGAGCCGGCGATGAAGCTGTACACGTCGACGTTGAAGATCGCATGCCCTTCACCGCAGGCGGCAGCCAGAACCGCCGCGGCGAGGACCGAAAAACTCAGTCGCGTCGTGCGCATGGTTCCTCCGCCTAGTAGATGGAAATGGAAGTCGCCATCGTGACTCCCCGTTGATCCGACAAGGGCGTGCTGTGCGTGGCGAACCCCACGTCGAGCGACAGGAACAGGAAGCGCACGCCTCCCCCCCACCCGAATTGCACCCGCTTCTGCTGATCCCGTGAGACCCCGCCCCGGAGCGCCAGCGGTCCGAAGTGCTGCTCGACGCCCATGTGCACCTCGGTACCCCGCGCGCCATGCAGGATCTCACCACCCACCATCGTGCCGCCACCCAGATCGAGCGCGGCGTTGGCCAGGTACGTGACCGGCAGCTTGGTGGTGCTCGAGACGTGATTCTGCAGATTCCGTGAGATCGTGGTGTTGGTCGTCGTGTCGAAGTACAGCGTATCGATCCGGGTGTCGGGCCACGTGATCTTCGCGCCGACGTCGTTGATCCCGAACCCGGCTTCCAGCGGTCCGTTCACCCACACCATGCCGAAGTCGGCTCCGACGCCCGTGCCCATCTTGTGACCGAACTTGGAGTACTGCGTCGTCATGTTGATCGCGGGCGTCACGGGATTGTTCCCGCCGAAGAGCGTATCCCCGGTGATGAACCCGCCGTCCGACGAGGCCTGCCCGTATATCAGACCGAAGTAGTAGTGCCCCGTCACACCGACGAACACGCCGTCCTGGTCCTTCCCGCTGATCCGGCCCGCCCACCCGAGCGACGGAGCGAATCCGGCGGCCGCGAGCGCGTTGCCGGTAGCGTCGTAGAGCGTGTTGGTCTGCGCCGGCTGCCCGTCGTGCAGGAATCCGATCAGCCGCGGGCCAAGCTGGAAGTCCACTTCATCCTGGAGCCACAGCATGGCGCTGGCGCGGAACCCCTTGATGCCGAATCCGAGGTCGATGGGCCGGCTGGACCCCCCGAAGCCGAACGGATCGGCCGGCACGGAGCCCTTCGCCTTGCCGAGGTCGACCGAGAACGAGTCCTTGCCGATCCCGAACGCGATGTCGTTGGTCGGCGCGGGGATCTTCTTCACCTCGAGAAAGACCGGGAGGTTGAGGAGGTAGTTCGCCGCCTGCAGCGGATTGAAGTACGGGCTGTCGGGATGCAGCACCGTGCTGTCCTTCAGCACCTGGATGATTCCGAGTGGAATGGGGATCGTGAGCTTGGCCTGCCAGGGATCGGACCGCTCCGGCACGGCGCGATACGCGGCGTTGTACCGGGTCAGCGCCCCGCCGCGGTGCAGGTCGAGGCCGGCCAACCCGACCTTGCGCGCGTCGAGCGAAAGAAGCTGCGCGGACGCAACGCTGGGGAGCGCGGCAAACGAAACCACGATGAAGGCTCGGACCAGCGTGGGGCGCACGGAGCACCTCTGGCTTTGGGGGCGTTGCTCTACAAGGTGGGAAATGATGCCGGTTTTTGCTACAGGCGGGAGTGAGGCCGGTCACCCCCCCTGCCCCGGGAAGGTCACCGTCACGGTCGTTCCGGTCCCGGGACGGCTCTCGATCCCGATGGACGCTCCCCAGCCTTCCACCAGCCGCCTGGCGATAGCCAGTCCCAAGCCGGAACCCGAGGAAGTGGTCGAAAACGTGGGCTCGAACACCCGGGGCAGCACATCCTCAGGGATTCCCCTGCCGTCGTCCCGCACGCGCAGCCGCCGGCCCCCTTCCTCTATCAGCACCTGAATCCGCGCGGCGCCGGCGTCGCGCGCGTTCTCGAGCACGTTCAAGAGGACCTCGCGGACCTCGTCCCGGCGCGCCTGCACCGCCGTCCCGTCGACGGGTCCTTCCACGGTCACGGCGCCCGCATGCTCGCCGAGCTGATAGAGCGACACGACGTCCCGGGCCACCGACGCCAGGTGCACCGACTCGAGCGGCACCACCTCGGCGCCGGGGGCGCCGAACCGCGCGAACCCGCGGGCGATGGCGTCGAGCCGGTCTATTTCCGAGAGGATCCGCTGGGCCGTGTCCCCCAGGGCCCGGTCGAAATGCTCCGGCTCGCTCTGCCACACCCGGAGGAGATGCTGGATGCCGAGCCGGACGGGCGTGAGCGGGTTTTTGATCTCGTGCGCCACCTGCCGCGCCATCTGCCCCCAGGCCAGCACCCGCGCCGCGCGACCCAGGGCCGTCGTGTCGTCCAGGGCGATGACGCATCCATCGGGCGCGGGTCCGAGGAGCGCGATCTGCACCCGGATCCGCCGCCCGCGGACCTCGACCTCGCGCTCGGCAATGCGGTCTTCACTGGACGCGATCAAGGCAGCCACGTCGTCCCACACCGTGCCCCATTCCGCGCCGGTGACGGCCGGCAGCTCGTTGCCGGGCGATACCGGTACGCCGAGGAGCTCCACGGCGCGGGGGTTCAGGAGCGTGACCCGGAGCCCCGCGTCCACCGCGATCACGCCGGTGGCGACGGTGGCGAGCACCTGGGCGGTGCGACCGCGTGCCTCCTCGAGGGCGTCCTGGGATCGTCGCACGTCCACGACCATGCGCTCGAACGCGGACATCACCGGGGCGAACTCGACCGGAGGCGCCTCGGGAAACGCTGGGGGGGTCGCGCCCTTCCCGACCGCGACCGCCGCTTCCCGCAGGACCGCGACGGGGCGTTCGAGCCGCCGCGCGGCGACGCCCGCCAGCCCGGCGGCCGCGGCTAACCCCACGATGGTGGCGAGTGAGAGGTCGAGCGCCAGCTCACGCTCCTCCATGCGCACCCGCGCATCATCGAGCAGCTGCGGAGCGGCGAGCACCACCTGCCCGTTGATGCCGCCATTCACTACCACGCGGTAGCCGACCCGCACGGTCCGGCCGGCCGCCTGCACCGTCGTGGCCGCTTCGATTTCGTCCCGCAGCGCCACCCGCCGGAATACGCCGGGCACGAGCAGCGGATCGACCACCCCGAGGTCCGCGAGCACCGGCTCGCTCGTGCCCACCAGCGTCCCGCCGCGGTAGGCCCAGAGTCCGGCGTCGAGCCGGGTCCCCAGATCGTGTATGGCGTCTCGCGCTCCCGGTCGATCGAACGGCACCTGCTCGGCGGAGCGCGTCGCGTCACGGAGGGTCTGCGTGATCAGGAGGTCCCCCGCAAACGCAGTGCTCTGCGTCAGGTCGGCGAAGCTCCACGCCCCGAAGGCCAGCACCGGCGTCACGAAAAACAGGACCAGCACGGCGGCGAGACGCAGGCGATAGCTCCGGCGGAGCTGAGTCAGGACCGAGGGGCCTTCCCGCGGCGGACGGGGGACGAACCAGCCTCCGGCGCTCATCAGCGCCACCAGAAATGCGAGGTCCACCAGGACCGCGAGCGAACCGCGTACCAGGAGTCCGCCGGCCCCGCCGAGTACCACAAGCGCGTGGACATGCCGGACGCCGTCCGCGAAGTCGAACCGCCGCTCGCCCCGCACCGACCACCCGTCGCGCGTCCACGTAAACCGTTCCGTCGCTCCTGAGGTCGGGCTCGGCGCGGAGATCGTGAGCGCATACGGCGCCGTGACGTGTCCCTCGCCCCGGAGGAATCGCGTGACGCGGTCGGACTCGATCAGCAGGCTCTTCGGTCCCACGCCGACCGTGACCCACTCCCCCGAGAGCAGGGGCGCGACGAGCACCTCGTGGACGCCGGGAATGCGCGGGAGCTGCTCGACCCGCGGCAGCGTCGGCGCCCCCGGCCGGCGCACCAGCGCCGCCAGCAGCGGGTCGGACAGGTCGAGGGCGGCGAGCCTGAGCTCCGTCTCCAGCTGGCCATCGGGGGACCAGAGAGCCAGCACCGCCGGGTACCCCTGGGTGGCCAGACTCGAGGTGTGCCAGAGCGCGTAGAGGGCGCCCGCGGATTGCGGGGGATGGATGGTGTCGGTGACGGTCGCGAGCGAGTCGAGAGCCCGCGCAATGACCGGATCCTCGACGGCCCCCAAGCCGCTGACGTCGCGCTGGGCCAGGGAGAGGCGGCCCTCGACGGATGCGCCCCAGGTCACGAGCGCGGCCGCGGTTCCCGCCACCGTGGCGACGGCGAAGAGCGTGGCCCGGCGGCGCGCGGGGACGATCGCCCCGGCCAGCGCGGGGAGCCACAGGAATGTGTACCACTCCGGCCAGGCGTTGTACGGCTGCCAGAGCCAGAGGCCCGCCACCGCCGCCAGGATGGCCCACCCGCACGCGGCGGCGAGGGTCCAGGGCACGCGGCGTGGCTCCCCCGGTCCGCGCACCAGCGCCGCCGCGAGCAGGACCAGGGCCATGGCCACCGCCGAGAGCGCCACTTCCCAGGACAACCAGAGCAGGAGGCTGACGCCGGAGGCCGGTGGCCTGATGCCGCGGCCGAAGTAACGGACGAGGTACGGAGCGGCGAGGACCAGAAAGCCGGCGGGCACGAGCGTGTACCAGCGCCGGGGCAGCCCCCGGCGCCAGAGCGCCGCGGCGGCCACCATGACGGCCGCACTCACGACCCCCAGCGCGACCGCCGAGGCGCTGACGAAACCGAGGAGCGGTTGGGCGAGCGTCGGGGGAGAGGCGCCCGATTCGATCAGCGCGGGCACCAGGGGGAACCGCGAGAGGGTTCCCGCCGCGACGGCCAGCGCGGTCCACCGCCACGGGCCCGCCGGTGCGGCGATAATAAGGAAGAGCACCAGGAAGAGGAGTCCCACCGCCGCGCCCCGCTGCCCCTGCCGTTCCAGGATCTGCAGGGCATCGGCCTGGACGGGCGGGAGGGGCTTCACGCTGAAGAGCGTGTCCCCCAGGTCGCAGCTCCTCGCGCAGAAATCGAAGACGTCGGGGTCGTGCGGCGCCGTGCGGGGTGCGTAGAACTTGAGATCGACGCCGTAGGTGTTCGCGAAGCGTCTGGCCACCGCCCCTTCGCCGTCCGGAACGGCCGGGCCCGCGTCGAGCAGCACCGTGCCGACGGCCACGGCTCCCGCAGCCGTCTGGCGCCGGGCCTCCAGCGTCACGTAGAATGGGGAAATGCGCGCGCGCAATTCCGCCGTGTCGGGCACCGGGAGGACGCGGTGCCGGCCGGCCCACGCGATGGGAGTGCCGTCGGCCGCCACCAGCGCGACGCCGCGCTCGACGCCGGCCGTTCCGCGCGTGACCGCGGACGCCAGGTGGTCGAACGCCTCGTCCCGCGGCAGGGCGGCCGCTTCGGCGGCGCGCCGGGCGAGATCGCGGGCATCGCTCACCGCGGCGCCCAGCTCCTGGCTCAGCTGCCGGGATGCGCGATCGAGCCGCTCCTCCCGCGCGGCACTCCAGCAGCAGGTCAGTGTGGCCGTTCCCGTGACGGTCCGAAGCAGCGCGGCCGCGACGAGCAGCGTGGCGCCGGCAAGCCCGGAATCGACCCAGCGCCGGGCCGGGGAGTGCAACGTCCAGATCAACAGGAGGCCGGCGACGGCCACGGTCCCATACGCCCACCAGCCCCCGCCCCCCCGCAGCCATTCGGCGCCGCCGATGGCGACCAGCATCCCGGCGATCACCTGGTGACGGGCGGGCAGCCGCTCTCCCTCAAGACCCTCCCGCCCGATCACGTGCGGGACATCCTGGCACGCGATCCGCGCCTGCTCGTGCCGGTCGGGACCTGCGAGCAGCACGGGCCGCACCTGCCGTTCGGGACGGACAGCATCATCGTGGAGCGTCTCGCCGACGATCTCTCAGCCATGTTCGGCATCCTGCGCGCTCCGGCGGTGGAGTACGGCGTCAACGCCGTCACGAAGAAACCCATCCCGGGCAACGCGGGGGTCCGCCGGAAGACACTCCACCGGCTGATGAATGATCTCTTGACGGCGTGGGAAGAGGGAGGCGTCGAGACGTTCGTCATCCTGACCGCGCACGGGCACGACCCGCACCAGGAGGCGCTGTCGACCCTGCGGACCCGCGAGGCCCGGGTGTTTGCGGTGGACGTGTTCTCGCTCGACTTCACGGATCTCCTCGACGACCCCGAAGGGCCGGTCCATGGCGGTGAGCTCGACACTTCCCTGCTCCTGCACCTGGCGCCGGACCGGGTGCGGATGGAGCTGGCCCAGGATTTCTCACTGGCGCCCCGGGCCCTCGCAAGGTACCAGCGCGGGAGCGCTTCGATCCCGGTCACGGGCCCGGGGTCCGTCGGCCGTCCCACCCTGGCGACGGCGGAAAAGGGGGCCCGGGTGTATAAGATGATTCTGGACCGCATCGGCACGCGAGTTCTGGGGGCCTATACGCCGTGATCTCACTCCTGCTGGTCCTCGCCCTGCCTCAGGCAGCCGACTCCGGGGTCCTGGTGATCCGCCAGGACTCGACCCTCGTGGCGCGCGAATCGTTCCACGTCAGCCCCGACCCGACCACCGGCGGCTGGATCCTCGACGCGAATGTCCGCTACGATCGCGGCCGCCCCGTCGTCCAGCTGGTCCCCATCGTGCAGATCGGCCGCGACACCTCGGCCGTGAAGGTCCAGTTCGACGCGGGCGACCCGGGCGCCCCCCTCCGCATCCTGGGCCAGGTGGGCCGGCACCGCTTCACCCTCCGGTACCTCGCCCGCAACCAGGAGCGGGCCCGAGAGCTGCCGGATCCGGGCCGGGCCGTCATCGTGGACGATTCCGTGTTCTCGCTCTTCACGCCGGTGGCCTGGCTGGTCCGGGGCGGCGAGGGCAGGGTGGCCGCCATCTTCCCGCGCCCCGGGATCGCCGAGACGTGGACGGTCAGGGATCAGGGCCTGGTGTCCGGCCTCCGGCTGGTCGCGGTCGAGAGCCAACGTCTTGGCACCATCAGGGTTTGGACGGATTCCGCCGGGCGCCTCACCAGGGTCGAGATCCCCCGCCTCCATCTGTCCGCAGAACGACAAATCGGACGGTAGGCCATGCCCAAGTGGGGTCGACTCGCTAGGTTGTACGGGACGCCACATCGGCTGGAGCGCCAGCTTTGCTGGACGAAACCCCCTGCCAGACCGGCGCGTAGGACTCGATGACTCAACGACCTGGATTCAAGGACCCCCCCATGCGTAAGACCTTGTTCGCCGTCGGGCTCCTCGTCTGCCCGGCGCTCGCTGGCGCCCAATCGGTACCCGCATCGCTGTCCTTGGCGGACGCGATCGCCATCGCGCGCGATAACAACCCGGCGTACCGTCAGACCCTCGCCACCCGCTCCGCCTCGCTCTGGAACGCGCGGAGCGCGTGGGCCAATCTCTTCATTCCCCAGGCGACGGCGTCCGGATCGATCGGATACTCCGGGGCCGGTTCCCAGAACTTCCTGGCGACCAGCTTCTCTCAGCCCGTGTCAACCGCGAGCTCGAACTACAACGTCAGCCTGAGCTGGCAGTTGAACGGTACGACGCTTTCGGCTCCGGGCCAGGCGCACGCGAACGCCGACGCGGTGGACGCCGATATCGTCGGCGCGCGGGCGTCCTTGATCAACAGCGTCACGGCGCAGTACCTCACGGCGCTGCAGTCGCGCGACAACGCCACGGTGACGGCGAAGCAGCTCGAGTTTACGGATGAGTCCCTGAAGCTGGCCCAGGCGAAGTACGCCGTCGGCTCTGGAACGCTGCTCGACGTCCGGCAGGCCCAGGTGAACCGCGGGCAGGCCGAGGTCGCCCTGCTCACCGCGCAAACCGACGTGCAGGTCCAGAAGCTGAAGTTGTTCGAGCTGATGGGCGTCAACGCCCCGGCGGACATCAAGACGGTCGCGCTGTCGGACACGTTCCCGGTGGCGGAGCCGCACTGGCAGCTGGACGAACTCCTGGCGACGGCTCAGGCGGAGAATCCGCAGCTGCAGGCCCTCGAGTCGCGCGCGAGCGCGTCGAAGTGGGCGGTGCGCGCCGCGGCGGCGTCGTACGGGCCCTCCGTGAGCCTCTCGGCCGGGTGGTCGGGATTCACGCAGCGGTTCAACAACCTGGATCCGATCATTTTGAGCAACCAGGTGCAGGTGGCGGCGGCGCACAGCGCCTGCGCGACCAACGATTCGATTCGCGCCGGCGCGGGGTTGACCCCTTTCAACAACTGCGACCAGCGATACACCTGGGGCACCGCCGACACCAGGGCGCTCACGGATGAGAATTCCCGGTATCCGTTCCATTTCACGCAGCAGCCGTTCCAGGCCTCGATCCGCGTGAGCATCCCGCTCTGGAGCAATTTCCAGCAGCCGATCGCGGTGTCGCAGGCCAAGTCGAACCAGGAGCAGGCCGATCAAGCGGCCCGGGCGCAGTCGCTCGCGCTCCGCACGCTGGTGCAGAACGGATTCCTGACGCTCCAGACGGCCTATCAGACCATCGCGATCCAGGACACCAACCGGACCGCGGCGCAGGAGGGACTGAAGCTCGCCACCGACCGGTACCGGGTGGGCTCGGGCACGTTCCTCGACGTGGTGAACGCGCAGGTGGCGGATACCAAGGCGGAGAGCGATTACGTCACCGCGGTCTACAACTATCACAAGGCCCGCGCCGCGCTCGAAGCGGCGGTCGGCAAGCCGCTGAACTAACTCAAGGAACGGAATCGACATGTCGAAACGTGGCAAGATTTTTCTGGGTGCCGGCGGGGGCATCCTGCTCCTGGGGCTCATCGTCCTCTCGGCCAGTGCCAAGCGCGACAAGGGCGTCGACGTCCGCCTCGATACGGTAGGGCGGAAAGACCTGGTCGCGGCGGTGACGGCGAGCGGCAAGATCCAGCCCAAGAAAAAAGTCGACATCTCGGCCGACATCACGGGACGCATCACCGAGATCGCCGTGAAGGAAGGCGACTGGGTGACCAAGGGGCAGTTCCTGCTCCAGATCGACCCGACGGTGTACGAGGCCGCCGTCCAGCAGGCCCAGGCGGGGCTGGCCTCCTCGGAGGCGATCGCCGTGCAGGCGGGGGCCAACCGCGACCAGTCCCAGCGCGCGCTGCAGCGGACCAAGGAGCTCCACACGTCGAACCCCAACCTGGTCTCGACCGAGCAGATGGAGCAGGCCCAGACCGCCTTCGATGTGGCGGATGCGAACTACAACTCCGCCAAGCACCAGGTGGACCAGAGCCGCGCCCAGGTGCAGCAGACGCAGGACAACCTGCGTAAGACTCGATTGGTGGCACCGATGACCGGACGAGTCACCCGCCTCGCGGTGGAGACGGGCGAAGTCGCGGTCCCCTCGAGCTTCTCAAAGGACGTCGGCCTCCTGATGACCGTGTCGGATCTGTCGGTGATTCAGACGCTGGTTCAGGTGGACGAGACCGACGTGGTGCGCCTGCATCTCGGGGATTCGGTCGAGGTCTCGATCGATGCGTTCCCCGACTCGACGTTCGCGGGTCGCGTGACCAAGATTTCGGACAGCTCGGTGCTGCCGGCCGGGTCGTCCAGTGTACCGACCGGCCAGAACACCACGGCGGTGGACTACGACGTGGAGGTCACCCTGACCAAGCCCCCCGCCAACGTGCGGCCCGATCTCTCGGCGACGGCGCGGATCATCACCGACACGCGGAAGCAGGCGCTGTCGATCCCGATCATCGCGCTCACCCAGCGGGACAACAAGCCCGTGGTGACCGAGGGGCACAAGCCGGATACGGCGAGCACCAAGAAGAACGCGCAGACCGAAGGCGTGTTCGTCGTGACGAACGGGAAGGCGACCTTCCGCCCGGTCAAGGTGGGGATCGCCGGCGATCAATATTTCGAAGTGCTGGACGGATTGAAGGGTGGCGAAACCATCGTCGCGGGGCCCTACCAGGCCATCCGCGACCTCAAGGACGGGGCCGCCGTGCGGGGGATGAAGACGCCGGGCGACTCCGCAGCGCGGAGGGCTTCGTGACGCACCAGGAGTTCGTCACCGGCGATACGCCGCTCCCGGACATCGTCATTCTCACGCACAAGCTGGCGCGCGAGTACATCATGGGTACGGAAACCGTACGGGCGCTGCGGGGGGTCAGTCTCCAGATCCGCCGCAACGAATACGTCGCGGTGATGGGACCGTCGGGGTCGGGCAAGTCGACCTTCATGAACCTGATCGGCTGTCTCGACACGCCGAGTGCCGGGGAGTACTGGCTGAACGGCCAGAAGGTCTCGGATCTGGGAGACGACGATCTGGCGCGGATCCGGAACAAGGAAATCGGGTTCGTCTTCCAGACCTTCAACCTCCTGCCCCGCGCCGACGCGCTGCACAACGTCGAGCTGCCGCTGGTCTATGCCGGGATGCGGGCGGCGGACCGAAAGAAGCGGGCGACCGATGCACTGGCGCGTGTGGGGCTGGCGGACCGCATGCACCACCGGCCCAACGAGCTGTCGGGCGGCCAGCGCCAGCGCGTCGCGATCGCGCGCGCGTTGGTCAACAATCCCAGCATCCTCCTCGCGGACGAGCCCACGGGCAACCTGGACTCGGTCACCTCGAGCGAGATCATGGACGTCTTCCGGGGGCTCCACCAGCAGGGCCAGACCGTGGTGATGGTCACGCACGAGCCCGACATTGCGGCGAACGCGGACCGCGTAGTCACGCTCCGGGACGGCCTCATCCATACGGATCAGAAGCAGGCGGCCTAGTGCCCTTCTACGAAGCGATCCGCCTCGCCCTCCAGACCATCCGGGCGCAGAAGCTCAAGAGCTTCTTCTCGGTAATCGGGGTGTTCATCGGCGTCACGTTCCTGATCGCCGCGGTCTCGATCGTGAACGGCATGAACCGGTACATGACCGACAAGTTCGCGGCCACGATCGTGGGCGTGAACACGTTCCAGCTGCGGCACCGTCCCAACGTCGGATTCAACGTCCCGGACTCGGTGTGGCGGTCGTGGCGCCGGCGCCCGCGCATCACCTTCGCCGACGCCGACGCCGTCACGAAGGGCATCACGGTGCCCGGCGTGCTGACGTCCTGGTTCTCGGAAGATCAGGGCACCGTCGAGTACGGCGGCAAGATCGCCAAGGGCATCGACCTCCAGGGCGCCGGTGCGGACTACTTCACGATCAAGAATCTGAACATCGCCGAGGGCCGCCCCTTCAGCCCGCAGGAAGCGAAGGCGGGCATTCCGGTGGCCGTCATCGGGTTCGACGTGGCGGACAAGCTGCTCGCCGGGCAGGACCCGATCGGCAAGACGATCAAGATCCAGGGACTGCCCTACACCGTGATCGGTGTCATCGAACGCCAGGGCACGATGCTCGGGATGTCCCTCGACAAGTTCGTCGTGGCGCCCGCGACGTCGCCGATTCAGCGGGACGTCAACCCGCCGCACGTCGTGGACGCGCTGATGGTGAAGGCGGGGACCATCCCCGACATGAACCTCGCGATGGACCAGGTCGAAGGCATCATGCGGGCCCGGCGCCACCTGCGCCCGAATCAGGACGACAACTTCGCCCTGGAAACGTCCGCCGCGGTGCTCGACTGGTGGAGCGGGATCAGCCGCCTGATGTTCTACTTCGGCCCCGGCATCGTGATGATCTCCCTGGTTGTGGGCGGCATCGTCATCATGAACATCATGCTCATGGCGGTGGCCGAGCGGACGCGCGAAATCGGCGTGCGTAAATCCCTCGGCGCCAAGCGGAAGGACATCATGCGGCAGTTCCTGGCCGAAGCCATCACGCTGTCCACGGTGGGCGCCGCGGCCGGCATCGCGTTCGGCATCGTCCTGTCCCTCCTGATTCAGGCGTTCACGCCCCTCGCCGCCCAGGTGGCCCCCTGGTCGGTCGCGGTGGGCGTACTGCTCGGCTCGGTGGTGGGCGTGGTGTTCGGTACGCTGCCCGCCTCCCGTGCCTCGAAGCTCGACCCCATTACAGCCCTGCGTCAGGAGTAGTCCATGACTCCGCTGCTCGAAGGCGTCGGCATCGCACTCGAATCGATCAAGACCTCGAAGGCGCGCGCCGCGCTGACCATCCTGGGGGTGGCCATCGGCGTAATGGTCGTCATGGTGATCGGCGCCATCATCTCCGGATTCAACAAGGGCGTCTCGGATTCCCTGGCCCGCATGGGCCCGACCACGTTCTGGGTCGGGCGGTTCTGGCAGGCGGGTATTCAGGTATCCGACGGCTCGGACGAAATGAGCCCGTGGCGGCGCAACCCCCCGCTCGCGGTGGAAGACGCCAAGGCGATCGAGCGGATTCCGTCCGTCGCCTTCGTGTCCGTGGACGAGGGCTCCAACTCCGACGTCAGCTACGGGAACAAGCGGCAAACGAGCGTCCGCATCGACGGCCGGAGCGCGGCCTGGCCGAATGTCTCCGGGGGAGACGTGAGCCCGGGGCGTTCGTTCACCGATCTCGAAGACCAGTCGAGTGCGATGGTCGCGGTGATCAACACCAAGCTCTCCGAGCTTTTGTTCGACCGGCAGGATCCCATCGGCCAGCGCGTGCACATCCAGGGCGTTCCGTACACGGTCATCGGCGTCTTCAATCCGCCGCCCCAGCTGTTCGGCGGCGAGCCGGCTCCGGAAGCCGTCATTCCCCACGAGGCCTTCGCGAAGTACGTCCAGCACTGGAAGGGATGGATGGACTTCCTGGTCGGGCCGAAGCCGGGCGTCACGACCGCCGCGGCGATGGAAGACGTGACCGAGGCCTTGCGCATCAAGCGGGGACTCCGGCCCGGGACCGACAACAATTTCGCGGTGGTGTCGCAGGACAAGTTCCTCGACAGCCTGAACGGCATCACCTTCGCATTCCGGCTCGTGATGTTCGCGTTGTCGTCGGTCGGCCTGATGGTCGGCGGCGTCGGCGTGGTGGCGATCATGATGATCTCGGTCACCGAGCGGACACGGGAGATCGGCGTCCGTAAGGCGCTGGGCGCGACGCGGCGTGAGATCCTCTGGCAGTTCCTGGTCGAAGCGTCGACCCTCACGCTGGTCGGGGGCGCCGTCGGGATGATCCTCGGCGGCCTCGGCGCCGGCATCCTGAAGCTGGCCACGCCCATTCCGGCCTACGTGCCGCTGGCGTCCGTGATCATCGCCCTCCTGGCGGCCGCGTTGACGGGCGTCGTGTTCGGCATCGTTCCGGCCAGCAAGGCCTCCAAGCTCGATCCGGTCGAAGCGTTGCGGTACGAATAGGGGAAGCGGGAAGAGGGAGGCGGGAGGAGTGACTCTTCCCACTTCCCTCTTCCCCTCTCCCAGCACAGGCTCAGTAGCTTTCCCGCACCACCATGCACTTCCTCGAGGCGATCGCCCAGGCTCTCGATGCCGCCTGGAGCCACAAGCTCCGCTCGTTCTTCACGCTGGTCGGCATCATCGTCTCGGTCGCCTTCCTCATCGCCGTCGTCGCCATCATCCAGGGCATGAACGCGTACGTGAAAGACCGCATCGGCGGCGCCATCGTGGGCGTGAACGCCTTTCAGGTGCGGCGGACCCCCCTCGCCTCCGGGCTGATCGACGACGAAGAATGGAAAGCGATCCAGCGGCGCCCCATCATCGCGCCCGAAGACGTGCCCCTCGTGGAGCGGGCCATTCCCGATGCCTTCGCGGTGGGACTCCAGTCGGGGTGGCCGACGCCCCTGGCCGACGTCGTGTGGGGAGACAAGACGGTCGGGGACGCGCAGGTCTTCGGGGTGAACGCGTCCTACCAAGTGGTGCAGGATTACACGTTCGCCTCGGGTGACGCGCTCACCGACGTGGACGACCGCGAGCGCCGGCCCGTGATCGAGCTGGGCTGGGACATCGCCGACAAGCTCTTCGGAGACCCGAACTACGCCGTCGGCAGGAAGATCCGGATCCGGGGGCGGCAGTTCACGGTGAAGGGCGTCGTGGCCAAGAAGGGGACGGTACTGGGGATCTCGCAGGACGGCTTCGTGATGATGCCCTATTCCACGTTCGAAGCCCTCTATGGACGCCGGAAGACCACGGTGATCTCGGTGAAGATGTCGGACGCCTCCCAGGTCCAGCCCGCCATGCAGCGGGCGGAAGAGGCGATGCGGATCGCCCACCGCCTCAGGCCCTCGCAGGTCGATGATTTCTCGGTTTCGACGGCCGACGCGTTCGTCTCCTTCTGGGAGAACCTCACCCGCGTGCTCTTTACCGTGGTGCCGGTGGTCGTGGCGATCGGCATCGTGGTGGGCGGGATCGTCATCATGAACATCATGCTGATGAGCGTGAACGAGCGGACCCGCGAGATCGGCATCCGGAAATCGATGGGGGCCACCCGTCGCGACATCCGGAACCAGTTCCTGGCCGAGTCCGTCACGCTCGCCCTCCTCGGCGGCGTGGCCGGGCTCGTGGCCGGGGGCGGACTGGCGTTCCTGGTCCAGCTCGCCACCCCCCTGCCCGCCCGCATCACGCTCTGGTCGGTCTTCCTGGCGCTGGGCCTCGGTGCGGGCGTGGGGGTGGTGTTCGGGGTGTACCCGGCCACCCGCGCCGCACGGCTCGATCCCATCACCGCCCTCCGCGCCGAATGAGACTCCATTCAGTCTCGGAAGGCTGGCAGATCGCCGTCGACCAGCTCCGTACCAACAAGCTGCGGTCGGGGCTCACCATCCTCGGGGTCGTCATCGGCGTCGCCACGGTTATGGGGATGGCGTCGATCGTCCAAGGTATCCGCGACCAGATCATCAACACCATCGAAGTCGCGGGCCCGACCACGTTCTACGTGATGCGGTTCTTCTCCCAGACGCCCCTGAATCCGGACCAGCTCCCCAAAGAAGTCCGGATCCGCCCGGTACTGAAGCCCGCCGAGGCGAAGCTCATCGCGGGCCTCACGGAGATCCAGTACTCCGGGATGTGGGTTCAGCTGTTCGAGAAGATGGAGTTTCAGGGTGAGCACACGCAGCTGATGACCGAGTTCGGCGCCGACAGCCACTACATGGAGATCCAGGGGGGCGAGCTGCTCGCGGGGCGGTTCTTCACCCCCTCCGAGGAAGCCAGCGGTGCGGCGGTCGTGGTGCTCGAGCGCGCGCCGGCCGACAAGCTCTTCGGGCGCCTCGATCCGATCGGCCGGTTCGTCCGGATCGGAGGGAATTCCCTGGAAGTCATCGGCCTGTACCAGAATCCCGCCAACATCTTCCAGCCCCCGTCACAGGAGATCGGGGCCATCATGCCCTTTCAGACGGCGCGGCGCTTTTTCCGGTACGACGAAACCAATGCCCTCTGGATCGTGGTGAAGCCGGTCGAACATGCCACCGTGAGTCAGGCGGAAGATGCCGTGACCGTCGCGCTCCGGCGCTCGCGGGGCCTGCCCCCGGGACAGCCCAACACGTTCGACATGATCACGCAGGATCAGATCCTCGACATCTTCAACGGGCTGACCAGCACGTTTTTCGGTATCATGGTGGCGCTGTCCGGCGTGGCATTGATGGTGGGGGGGATCGGCGTGATGGCCATCATGATGGTCTCGGTGACCGACCGCACCCGCGAGATCGGCGTCCGCAAGGCCCTCGGGGCCACGCGGGTCGAGATTCTG
>Ga0209178_1000143_pt1 | contig 18017 bp, 14 predicted proteins | sample GAAS200_FD_187521 | JGI IMG/M metagenome (GOLD analysis project Ga0209178, IMG submission 187521) | Agricultural soil microbial communities from Georgia to study Nitrogen management - GA AS200 (SPAdes) (version 2) | ecosystem: Environmental > Terrestrial > Soil > Agricultural land | place: USA... | reverse complement strand
GCTTCGAAGCGCGCGGCCCAATCGAACGGCTCCACCGGACGCCGACCCCACGCGTAGGTATGCAGGTTGTGCACGATGTTGCCGCTGCCGAGCAGCAGGATGCCCTCGTCCCGCAGCGGCGCAAGCCGCTGCCCCAGGTCGTGGTGAAAAGCGGGCGCCTGCGTCTCGTCGATGCTGAGCTGCACCACCGGCACGTCGGCGGCGGGAAAGATGTGGCGCAAGACCGACCACGTGCCGTGGTCCAGTCCCCATGAAAGGTCGGCGCGCACCGGCAAGGGCGCAAGCAGTTCCTGCAGCCGGCGGACGAGCCCAGGATCGCCCGGCGCGGGATATTGCACCTCGAACAACTCGCGCGGAAAGCCGCCGAAATCATGGATCGTCCGAGGCTGCGCCGTGGCGGTGGCGGCAGTTCCCGGAAGGTACCAGTGCGCGGACACCGCGAGCACCGCGTCGGGCTTCGGCAGGCGGCGCCCCCAGGCGGCCCACGCGCGCGACCACTCCGAATCCTGCACGGCATTCATGGGATTTCCGTGTCCAGCGAATAGCACTGGCATGCGTTCGGTCATGGGGCAAGCTCCTGTGTGCGCAACGCCTTCCGGGACTGGTCGCGGCGCTGCGGGTCATGCGACGACAAGTGTTAAACGGACAACGTCACTCTTGCCCTCCCGGTGCGCGGGCCGAGGGAAGATGCCAGCCATGGCGAATCGCCATGTAACGCAACGCGAAACACGCCAATCCGCCGACCAGCGTGGTGGCCACGGCGTTGACGTTCAACACGTGGCCACCGACCACGATCGCCGCGCCCACCAGCGCCGCCAATGCATAGAGATCGGAACGCAGCACGGCCGGGATCTGCATCACCAACACATCGCGCAGCATGCCGCCGCCGATGCCGGTCAGCATGCCGAGCAGCGCGGCCATCACCGGGTTCAATCCGTGCACCAGCGCCTTTTCCGCACCCGCCACCGCGAAAAACGCGAGGCCGATCGCGTCGAACCACAGCACCGTATTGTTGTGGCGCGTCACCAGCGGGTCCCAGAAGAACACGATCAATCCGGCGAGTATCGACACGCCGACATAATTCAAACTGGAAATGGCGGCGGGCGGGACCGCGCCGATCAGCAGGTCACGCGTAATGCCGCCGACGTTGCCGGCCGCGAATGCCAGCACCATCACGCCGAAGATGTCCAGGCGATATTTCACCGCGGCCACCGCGCCACTGATCGCGAACACGAACGTGCCGCCGAGATCCAGCACCGTCACCAGGATGAGGGTCATGCTTCCGCGTCCCGTACAGACAAGGTGGGACTATACGCCCACGCAGCGAGGCGCCGGGTGGTCGATCGTGTCAAGCCGCCAGCCACGCCTGCGAAGCCACCACCAGTGCCTCGACGCCGGTTGCCAGCGTCGGATGGATCACGGGCAGGAAACGCGGGTTGTGGTTGGTCGGGAGCTCGTTGATGCGGTTGGCGACCTTGGCCTTCGCGTAAACGTCCGGATCGGTACCGCCCACGAACCAGAACACCGAAGGCACGCCCCATTCTGCGCCGAATGATCCGAAGTCTTCGCTCGCCGATGCCGGCCCGGTTTCGTGCACGCGTTCCGGCGAGAAATGCTGACGAAAGGCGTCCGCGACACGCTTGCTCGCGGCGGCGTCGTTGACGGCCCGCGGGTAACGATCGAGCGGCGTGATCTCCGGCGCCTTGGGCGCACCCGACGCCGCGGCCTCGGCATTGACGATGCGCTCGATCGCGGCGAGCACGCGTTTGCGAACGCCCTCGTCGAAGGTACGCACGTTGAGCTTGATGATCGCCTCGTCCGGAATCACGTTTTCCTTGGTGCCGGCCTGCAGCGCCCCCACGGTGACCACCGCGGATTCGGCGGCCGCGACCTCGCGCGACACGATCGTCTGCAGCCGCAGCACCACCGCCGCGGCCATCACCACCGGATCGATGCTCGCCTGCGGCATCGAACCGTGCGCACCGCGCCCGAACAGCCGGATCTGCAGGCTGTCCGCGGCCGAGGTGATGGCCCCGGTGCGCCCACCCAGCACGCCGGCCGGCCCGACCATCACGTGCTGGCCCAGCACCACGTCCGGTTTCGGAAAACGCCTGAACAGGCCGTCGTCGATCATCGCCTGCGCGCCCGCCGCGGTTTCCTCGGCCGGCTGGAACACCGCCATCAACGTGCCGTGCCAGGCATCGCGCGCCTGCGCCATCAGCGCGGTGGCGCCAGCCAGCCAGGTGACGTGCATGTCGTGCCCGCAGGCGTGCATCACCGGCACCGTCTTGCCTTCCGGATCGGTGGCCTGCAGCTTGCTCGCATACGGCACGCCGGTCGCTTCCTCGACGGGAAGTGCATCCATGTCGGCACGCAGCATCACGGTGGGACCATTGCCGTTGCGGAACAGTCCGACAACGCCGGTGTTGCCGACGCCCGTGGTTACTTCAAAGTCGGCAGCACGCAATCGATCCGCGGCCAGGCCCGCGGTGCGCGTTTCCTGCATCGACAATTCGGGATGCGCATGCACGTCCTTGTAGAACGTTTCAAGATCCGGCAGCAGCGTATCGAGATGCTGCAGGATCGACGTCGACGCAATCGCTGGCGCTGTATTCATCGCTGCTTCCTCCGCAGGGTGGAGAAAACCCGAAGGCGACCCGACCGCCCGTCAGTGTCCCGCGCCCGGACCGCGCGACCTGGCGATGAACGGCGGCTTGGCCAGCCATACCACGGCAATCAGGATCATAAACCCGAAGCCGAGTCCATCCATGATCTGGTTGAACGAAATCTGGGTCGCCTGCTGGGTGATCACGCGGTTGATACCCGCCGCGTAATACTGCAGTTGCCCGCCCATCGCTTCGATGTGGTCGCGCACTTCCGGGCTGAAGGGATTGATGTGTTCGACGAGATTCGCGTGGCTGGCCACGCCGCCGCGCGTCCACAGGTAGGTGACGATCGACACCGCGAAACTCGCGCCCACCGTGCGCAGGAAGGTTGCGGAACCCGAGCCTTCCGCCACTTCCGGCCCTTCGAGGTCCGACAGCAGGATCGTCAGGACTGGCATGAAAAAAAACGCGACGCCCGCGCCCATGATCAACTCGGTGATCGCCACCGCCGCGAAACTGACATCGGTGGTGAAAGTCCCGAACCGGAAACACACGAAACCCATCACCGCGAACGCGAATGCCGCCAGCCACCTCAGGTCGACCAAGTGCGCGTACTTGCCGACCCAGAAGGTCGCCAGCACCGGGATCACCCCGATCGGCGCCGCCGCCAATCCCGACCACAGCGCCGTGTAGCCCAGCGTGTTCTGCAGCCACAAAGGCAACATCAGCGCGATCGAAAAGAACAGCGCGAAGCCGAGGACGAGCGCCAGGGTGCCGGCGGCGAAATTGCGATGCCGGAACAGGCGCAGGTCGACCAGCGGCTCGTCGTCGGTCAATTCCCAGATCACCCAGATCGTCAGCGAAATGGCCGCGACGATTGCCAGCGTCACGATGACCCCCGAATGGAACCAGTCGAGTTCGTTGCCCTTGTCCAGCAAAATCTGCAATGCACCGACGCCCAGGATCAAGGTCGCCACGCCGACCCAGTCGATCCGGACCTTGCGCAACTGTTCGACGCGCCCGGCCATCTGCGCCGCAACCACGCCGGCGGCGAATAGCCCGAGCGGCACGTTGATGAAAAAGATCCAGCGCCACGAATACGAATCGGTGATCCAGCCGCCTGCCACCGGTCCGACGATCGGCGCGACCACCGTGATCATCGCGATGATCGCCAGCGCCATCCCGCGTTTCTCGCGCGGGTAGATCGATACCATCAGGCTTTGCGTGATCGGATACATCGGTCCGCACACCGCGCCCTGCAGCGCGCGAAACAACACCAGCATCGACAGGCTTGTCGCGAAGCCGCAGGCCAGCGAAAACAGCGAGAACAGCAGCACCGCCCACACGAACACCTTCACCTCGCCAAAGCGGCGCGAGAGAAAGCCCGTCATCGGCAGCGTGATTGCCTGGCACACCGTGAACGAAGTGATCACCCAGGTCGACTGGTCCTGGCTCGCGCCGAGGTTGCCCGCGATGGTGGGCAACGACACGTTAGCGATCGTCATGTCCAGCACCTGCATGAAGGTGCCGAGCGACAAGCCGATGGTCGCAAGCGCAAGGCTGGACGGACGAAATTCGCCTACCTTGGCTGCTGCTGCGCTCGCGCTTGAAACCATGGGTATTGTTCGCATAACGGTCGAAGCGGCTTTTGGCGGGAAGTCAGGCCATGGATGGCCGCTCTCGAATTCGAAAACTGGAGTCGTAGATGTTGCGATGAATTGAACGAAGCAGCGATCACGGAAGATCGCATGAAAAAAAGTCAGTCCATGGACGGACGTTCTGACTTCCGCCGAGTGGGAATCATGAAAATCGCGGTGGCGTCCAGCGAAGCGGCGTTCACGGATGAACCTACAATCAATGTCCTCCGGTTGGCGCCGGACCCGCCTTCTTGATGAACGGCGGTTTGGCCAACCAGACCACTGCCACCAGTCCCAGGAAAATGAAGCCCAGCGCGTCGAACAACTGGTTGAAGGAAATCTGCATCGCCTGCTGGCTGATCACGCCATTCACCTGTGCAGCGTACGCCTGCAGATGTCCACCCGCGGCGCCGATGCTCTGTCGCACTTGCGCGTCGTAGGCATTGATGTGTTCGGTCAGGTTGGCGTGGTTGAGCACACCGCCGCGCGTCCAGGCGTAGGTGGTGATCGACGCCGCGAAACTGCCGCCCACCGCGCGCAGGAACGTCGCCACGCCCGAACCTTCGGCGATTTCCGACCCTTCCAGGTCCGACAGCAGGATCGTGAGGATCGGCATGAAGAACAGCGCGACGCCGAGCCCCTGCAGCAACTGCGCGAGCGCGACGTGATAGAAATCGACTTCGGTCGTGAAGCGCCCGCGCATGAAGCAGGTGATGCCCATCACGATGAACGCGAACGCGGCCAGCCAGCGCAGGTCGAACTTGTGCGCGTATTTGCCGACCCAGAAGGTCATCAGCACCGGGATGATGCCGATCGGCGCCGTCGCAAGACCTGCCCAGATGGACGTGTAATCCAGCGTGTTCTGCAACCACAACGGCACCAGCAGGCCGATCGAAAAGAATGCGGCGTAGGCCAGTACCAGCGCCAGCGTGCCGGCCGCGAAATTGCGGTGCCGAAACAGGCGCAAGTCGACGATCGGTTCCTCGTCGGTCAATTCCCAGATCAGGAAGACCGCCAGCGAAATCGCCGAGACGATCGCCAGCACGATGATGGTGGTCGAATGGAACCAGTCGAGCTCGTTGCCCTTGTCCAGCAGCACCTGCAGTGAACCCACGCCGAGGATCAGCGTCGCCAGACCGACCCAGTCGATGCGCGCCTGGCGCAGTTGTTCGACGCGCTTGCCAAGTTGCCCCGCCACCACCGCGCTCGCGAAGAATCCGATCGGCACATTGATGAAGAAAATCCATTCCCAGGAATAGGTTTCGGTGATCCAGCCGCCCAGCACCGGACCCGCGATCGGCGCGACCACCGTCACCATCGCCAGGATCGCCAGTGCCATTCCGCGTTTCTCGCGCGGGTAGATCGACACCATCAGGCTTTGCGTGAGCGGATACATCGGCCCCGCGACCGCGCCCTGCAAGGCGCGGAACAGCACCAGTTCACCCATACTGGTCGCGAAGCCGCAGGCCAGCGAACAGATCGAGAACAGCGCGGTCGCCCACACGAACAGCTTCACTTCGCCGAAGCGCCGCGAAAGAAATCCCGTCAGCGGCAGCGCGATCGCGTTGGACACCGCGAACGAGGTGATCACCCATGTCGACTGAGTGAGGCTGGCGCCAAGATTGCCGGCGATAGTCGGCAACGACACGTTGGCGATGGTGATGTCCAGCACCTGCATGAACGTCGCCAGCGACAATCCGATCGTCGCCAGCGGCAAGCTGGCGGGACGGAATTCGCCGAAACTGCCGGCTGCCGCCGTAGCTGCATTGGATGCCATGAAAAAGCCTTGGTGAAAAAATCAGGCCATGGAAGGCCGTTCTGGAGTTCGGTTGGCAGCCATCGTGAAGCTGGCGAAAGACTTGAACGACGCAGCGATCAGGGACGATCGCAAGAAATTCGCGCAGCGCTAATGGACGAGCGTCAATGCCTCGCTATCGCGGCGCCCTTCGCCTGGGCGCTGTCGGCGATCGGACCGCTGTTGGCGTGGATGATCTTGGCGATCAGCGCGTTCGCCTCGGCGCGATCCTGCGCATACACGTCGGTACTGAACACCGGATGCTGCGGCGCGTTCTTCGCCAGCATGGGACCGGACTGGTTGTGCAGGTTGACATCCACATTCATCGACAAGCCGATCCGCAAGGGGTACTTGTCCAGGTCCTTGGGATCGAGCTCGATGCGCACCGGCAGGCGCTGCACAATCTTGATCCAGTTGCCCGAGGCGTTCTGCGCCGGCAGCAACGAGAACGCGCTGCCCGTGCCGATGCCGAGTCCGGCCACGCGACCGTGATAGGTCACGCCGCCGCCGTAGACGTCGGACGTCAGCGCCACCGGCTGGCCGATGCGCATGTCCTGCAACTGGGTTTCCTTGAAGTTTGCGTCCACCCACACCTGATGCAGCGGCACCACCGCCATCAGCGGCGTGCCGGGTTGTACGCGCTGCCCGACCTGCACGGTGCGCTTGGCGACGTAACCGGAAACCGGTGCGACAAGCGTGGTGCGCTGGTCGTTCAACCAGGCCGCGCGCACCGCGGCGGCTGCCGCCTTCACGTCAGGGTGCGTGGCGATTTCGGTATCGGATACCAGCGCGTTGGTGGTCGCAAGTTGCGCCTGCGCGGCGGCGAGCGCGCTCTGCGCGGTGGTCAGCGCGTCGCGTGCGTGCGCCAGTTCCTCGGCGGAAATCGCACCCGAGTCCGCCAGTCCCTTGCGGCGCTTGTAGTCGGCCTGCGCCTGCTGGACCGCCGATTCGCGCGCGGCGACATCGGCCTTCGACGTGTGCACGGTGCTGTAGAGGCCGCGCACCTTGCGCACCGCCTGCGCCAGCGCCGCCTCGGCCTGCGCCAGCGCAACGTCGGCGTCGGACGGATCGAGCTTCACCAGCGTCTGGCCCTGGCGCACGTAATCGTTGTCGTCGGCGCCGATGCTGATCACGGTACCCGGCACCTGCGGGGTGATCTGCACCACGTTGCCATCGACATACGCATCGTCGGTGCCTTCGTACCAGCGGCCGACCAGGAAGTGGTACAGCGCCCAGCCGATGCCGACGACGACCACCAGCGCGACCAAGCCGCGCAGAAGCAAGCGCCGCTTGCGCAAGCGCTGCGCCTTCAGTTGTGCCGCGGCGTCGTCTTCGGTGACGGGGTTGGGATTGATGGGAGAAGTCATCGATGTGCCTTGGTTTCGGATTCTGGTTGGGGTGCGGTGGCCAGTGACGGTGCGTCGGCAGCCGGTTTGAAACCACCGCCAAGCGCCTCGTTGAGCGTGGCCCATGCGCCGACGCGGCGGGTCTGCAGGCTGGCCAGTTGCTGTTCGGCGGCGATCAGCTCCTGCCGCACGCTCAATGCTTCGAGATAGTTGCCGACGCCAGCGCGGTAGCGCTTCATCGCCAGGGTGTAGGCGTCTTCGGCGCTGGCGCGCGCGTCCTCCGCATCCTGCACCTGCGCCGACAGCGATTGCAGATCATCGACCTGGCCCGCCACCTGGTTGATCGCGTGCACCAGCGTCTGGTTGTACTGCGCGACCGCGACGTCGCGCGCGGCGTCCTTGCCGGCGAGGTTGGCGCGCAACGCGCCGCCCTCGAAGATCGGCAAGCTCAGCGCCGGCGAAATCGTGTAGAAGCGGTTCTGCAGCGAGAACAGGTTCATCGACGAGGGTGCGAGCAATCCAGCCAGCGAACTGATGCCGATGTTCGGCAGGAACTTGGTCTTCGCGGCCTTGATGTCGTGGCCTGCTGCCTCGACGCGCCAGCGTGCAGCCACCACGTCCGGACGGCGACCGAGAAGGTCGGCCGGCAAGTCGCTGGGCAGCGAAAGCGCGGGAATCGCCGGCAACGCGGGACGCTCGATCGACAACGCACGATCCGGACCCGCGCCCAGCAATGCCGCCAGCACGAGACCCGCCGAACGCACGGCGTTGTCGGCGGCTTCGAGGTGCGCGCGGTCGCTCGCGCTTTCGGCCTGGATTCGGGCCAGCGAGAACTTGCTGTCGATGCCGCTGGCGACACGCTTGTGGGTGAGCTTCAGGAAATCGTTGGCGCGTTGCAGCTCTTCATTCGCGAGATCGCGCTGCGCGTAGGCGCCCGCCAGTTGAAAGTACGCCTGCACCACGTCGGCGGAAAGTTTCAGGCGCGCGGCTTGCGCGTCCACTTCCGCGGCGCGCGCGTTGCCGATGGCCGCCTGCCACGCGGCGCGCTTGCCGCCCCACAGGTCGAGGTCCCACTTGAAGCTCAAATAGCCGTAGCGGATCACCCCGAAATGGCCCGACGCCAGCGGCGGCAAGATCGGCGGGACACGCGCGCCGGCGGCGCTCGCGCCACCGTTCAGCGTCGGCTTGCGCGCGGCGTCGGCGGCACCCGCCGCGGCCAGCGCGGCGCGGACACGCGCATCCACCAGCGCCATGTCCGGGTTGTCGGCCAAGGCCTCGTCGACCAGCTTGTCGAGCTGCGCGTCGTCCAGCGCCTTCCACCACCCTTGCTGCGGCCACGTGGCGGTGTCCACTTTCACGCCCGAGAAAGAGCGCTGCGCAGCGAGCGAAGCGGGATTCGTGGCCGTCGCGGTCGGGTGCAACCCGCCGGTGCTGGCACAGCCGGCCAACAACACGGTGGCGAAGGCCGCGGCGGCAAAATTGCCGCGACGTGCTGGAATGTTCAAGGGCATTGCTCGTGGTTGGGGACAGGGGCGAGGGATTCAAGCGTCGCGCGCGGGCGGACTAGGAATCGCCTGAATGAATGAGACTGAATACTCCTGGATCGGTACAGCTTCGCCACACAATGGCGCTCCAAAAAGATGACGTTCGAACTGCACGGATTTTTACGTGACCCGGCCGGATGCACTCATTCGCGCCGTGCGCGTATCCCGTCCAGCACCCGGCTCAGCACATCGTGCAACTGCTCGCGCTCGCGGGCCGTGGTGCCCTCGAAAGTGCGACTGGCGACGGCGTCGCAGTAGCCGATCACGCGTTTGCGCAGGGCCTTGCCCTGCGTCGTCAATTCGAGCCGCAGCGCACGGCGATCGTCCGGATCCGGCACCCGCTTCAGGTAGCCGCGCTGCTCCAGCTTGTCCAGCAACCGGGTGAGCGCGCCGGGGTTGTAATGCAGCGCACGCGCCAGCTCGACCGGCGTCATCGGCTCCTCGTGCCCGAGCAGCTTGAGTGCGACGAACTGCGTAAAGTTGAGTTCGACGCCCTGCCGCCCCATCTCCTGCTCGACCGCGTAGACAAACTCCGCGCGCAGCCGGCCGATCAGCCGGCACAACTGGAAGGAACGGTCGGAGGAAGTTTCAGCGCGATTCATGCCGAGGATGATACTGTTCCGGCTTTAATTGTCAAGGCAATCATTTCTGCGGCAATCATACATCGTGCTGGTGCACCCCCCGTTTCCGCACAAAAACAGACCACAAAGGAGCACGACATGAAAGGCATTCGTTGCGGACTGTGCGCTCTCGCCTGCCTGATTGCCTGCGCGCCGACCTGGGCCGCCAGCTTCGACCTGACCGCGGGGCCCAGCATCACCTCGTCCGAGCGCACCACCGGCGCGATCTTCGCGAGCGTGTTCGGTGAAGGCCCCGATGGCGGCCACGCCCACTTTGAGCCGATCGGCACGCTCGGCTGGGTCGATGCTCGCAGCACCCGCACCGACGATTTGAACCATCAGGTGTTCCTGGCAGGCGGCGGCGTGCGCCTCGTGACGGCCAACCGCCATTGGTTCATCAGCGAGCAACTCGCCGCGACCAGCACGCGCACCGACGCGCTTTCCAGCCGCTTCGAATTCATGACCAGCGCCGGATGGCAGGACGGCCACTTCATCGTAATGCTGCGGCACGTTTCCAACGCGCACCTTTTTGGCGGCAAGAATCTCGGCGAGACGATGTTGCTCGCGGGGATCACGTTCTAGCGAACCGCGATGGTAGGGCGGGAGAAGCGCAGCGCATCCCGCCAATTTCCACCCTGCACCGGCGGGATACGCCGCTGCGCGGCTGCTCCCGCCCTACAAAACTTAGTTGCGTGTCGCGACGGGGCGCGATGGATCAGCGACCCATCCGCTCCACGACGGCGCGAACAGGCGCGAGCCGCGCAGGCCGGCGGCTTCCATCGCCAGCAGGTTGTGGCAGGCGGTGACGCCCGAGCCGCACATGTGCACCACATCGTTCGGGCGATGACCGGCGATCGTCCGTTCGAATTCCTCGCGCAACGCCTGCGGCGGCTTGAAATGTCCCGCTGCGTCGAGATTTTCCGAAAACGGCCGGTTGTGCGCGCCGGGCACGTGGCCCGCGGCGCGGTCGATCGGTTCCGACTCGCCGCGGAAACGCGGTGCCGCGCGTGCATCCAGCATCAACGTCGACGGTCGTTCGCGCAGCGCCTGCAGTTCCTCGTAGTACACCACGCGCGCGGGATCGAAATGCAGTTCGACGGACGTCACCCGGCGCGGCGCGGCCGGGCCGTGTTCCACCGGCAAACCGGCCGCCGTCCATGCTTTCCAGCCGCCATCCAGCACGCTGGCGGCGATACCCACGTTGTCCAGCATCCACCACAGCCGCGCTGCGGCGAGTGCGCCGCCGGCATCGTCGTACGCGACCACGCGTTGCGGCTTGCGCCAGCCCCAGCGCGACAACGTTCGCGCGAACGCTTCGACGTCGGGCAGTGGATGCCGACCCAGGCCCTGCTTCGACAGATCGGAGAGATCGCGATCGAGGCTCGCATACACCGCGCCCGGAATATGCGCTTCGAGAAAATCCCGTTCGCCCTTGCCGGGATCGGCCAGGCCGAACCGACAATCCGCGATCAGCACGTCGTGCGGCGGCAGCGCCGCCAGCGCCGTGACGTCGATCAACACTTCGCGTTCGTTCATTTGATGATCTCCATGCGCCGCATCAGGTTCACCAGCATCGACGCCGTCGCGCCCCAGATGCGCGGCTCGACCCCGACATATTCATACACCAGCCGCGCTTCGCCGCGCGCATGGAACGCGAACTCGTGCAGGTTGGCGGGGTCCAGCAGGAACGCGAGCGGCACTTCGAATATCTTCGCGACTTCCTCCGGCTGCGGCGTCAACACGGCGTCGCCCGCCATCCGCGCCACCACCGGCGTCACGCAAAATCCGCTGATCGTTTCAAGGCAGTCGAGAAAACCGAGCGGTTCGGCGGCGACCGAATCCAGCCCCACCTCTTCGCGGCTTTCGCGCAACGCCGTCGCGATCGCGCCCGAGTCGCCGTGATCGGTGCGACCGCCGGGAAAACTGACCTGCCCCGCATGGCGCACCAGGTCATCGCGGCGCAACGTGAACACCACCCGTGGCTCCGGCACGTCGCGTATTGCCATCAGCACTGCGGCATCCGCGCGCGGGCCTTCGCCGATCAATTCGAGCAGGTGATCGTGATTCCACGCCGGCGGCGCGGGCGGCGATTCCAGCGGATGCAAGGCATGCGTGACGGCCTCGAACCAGTCCGTCATGGCCGCGTCGGCGGCCGCAACGGCTGCACCTCGCGCATCCAGCGTTGCCGATCATCCGGAGTCATCGTGCCCCAAGCCGCGATTTCTCCCAGCGTTCGCCGGCAGCCGATGCACAGACCGTCCGCATCCATCCGGCAGATGCCCACACAAGGGGTCGCCGGTGTCGTCGCTTCGCGGACAGGAAATTGATTCGGCATCCGACAAGCGTAGCGCAGACCCGATGATCCGGTGCAGTGGCTGACCTCGCCATGCGACGCGATTCGTGCGTGCGGCCTCCACCTCGCTTGGCGCCACGCGCCCGGCCTTCGGCCTCTTCTCCAAGTGAAGACGCCATTTGATGAGAGGGTTCAACGGCAACGCCGCAGCGCCCCGGGCATTTTTATGGCGTGGCGCCCAAAAGATGGATGTCGAACACCAGGGCTTCGTTCGGACCGATGCGCGGCGGCGAGCCGCGGATGCCGTAGGCCTGATCCGGGGGAATGAACACCTGCCAATGATCGCCGACGTGCATGCGGGTGATGATTTCGCGCCAGCCGGGGATCATCTGGTTCACCGGAAATACCACCGGCTTGCCGCGATCCTCGGTGTTGTCGAACACCGTGCCGTCCAGGAACTCGCCGCGGTACTGCAGCGTGACTTCGCTGTCGAGCGACGGGCTCTTGTCGCCCTTGCCACCGTCGAGCACCTTGTACTGCACGCCGGATGGCAACGTGACCACGCCCTGCTTCTTGCCATTGTCGGCGAAGAATGCACGTGCTTTTTTCAGGTTCGCGGTCGCGAGTTTTTCGTACGCGGCACGCGCCTCGGCCACCATCTTGCGCTGCATGGTCAGGATGACCTGCTGCATCACCTGCGGCGAGTACTGGGGCTGCTTGCGCGAAAAGCCGTCCTGCACGCCCCGCAACACGGTGGTGATATCCACGTCGAGACCGCGCCGGCCGAGATCGAGCCCCGCCTCGTAGCCGAGCGCATAGGAAAGTTCCGCGCGATTCGCCACGGGCGCGGCCGACGATTTCGGCGATTGCGCGTGCGCGCGGCCCAGCGGCCACAACGCGCCTGCAACCAGCACCATCACGATGACGACCCTGTTCATGCCGATACCAGATCCGCTGTCCGTTGCGCGCAGCCGTGGCCCGCACTGTCTCTACGACGCCTGCTCTCGATGACCGGAGCTTTGAGTCGCACCACCCTGAAAGGTTCCCGAATACTAAGGCTTTTTGGCGTATTTGAGTTCGCCCGCGGTCACCCGCATGTCCAGCCGGTTTTCCGGCGGCGCCAGCGGGCATGTCGCATAAGGCGTGAATGCGCACGGCGGATTGTAGGCCTTGTTGAAATCCAGCACGATCCTGCCGTCGCGCGGCATGTCGGCGTACAGGAAGCGTGCCGCACCGTAGGTTTCCTTACCCGAGGTCGCATCGGCAAAGATCAGGAACAGTTGCGTGTCGCCGGGCGCTTCCAGCACCGGATACAACTCGAACCGCCGTCCGTCGCGCTCGAATACCGCCTTGCCCGGCGCTGGATAATTCTCGATGGTGCCGATCACGGTGCCGGTGGCGAGCTGGAACGGCGGATCCAGCGGCACCCAGTCCGCAACGATGCGCCAATCGCGGTCGACCGGGAAACGCTCGATGCCTTGAAAATGCGTTCGCGTCACGGCCTCGCCGTCGCGCACCCGCAGCCCCTTGCGGCCGCCGCGATCCACTGCGATGAAATTCACCGTGCCGAGCGCGACGAGGGTCGGGTGGGCATGACTGTCATCCTTCAAGACAGCGTGCGTTTCACGGATACCATCGATGGTCACCCCATCGGCCGCGTCCAGCGCGAGCGACAACGCACCGTCATCGGTCCAGGTTATCGTGCCCAGATGCGGTGGCACCTTGGCAAGCACGATGTCGTTGTCGCTTGCGCTGCCGATCCGGTTCGCGCCCGGCTTCAGCCATTCGAGGCCGACCAGGCTCAACCAGCCATCCGGTGCGGTCAGCCGCGCGATGCGTTGCGCGTGCCAGCGTTCGATTTCCTGCTGATAAGCGTTGTCGATACCCATCATTGCGGCTCAGACGGCACTTTGATTTTGCTCGTCATCCCGGCGAAAGCCGGGATCCGGCGACTTTGAACGTCAATGCAATACAACAAAGACACTGGATTACTCGCCGCATCCTGCGGCTCGCCCTTCGGGCCATCGCTGCACCCATGTTCACCAGAGCATCCTGCGTTCCCAGTCCCGCTTTGGCGGGAATGACGCCAGCCCAAGCCATCGGCCTACCGCCCGCGCAAAAACAACTTGTCCAATTCCGCGATCGAGAGTTGCGTCCAGGTCGGCCGCCCGTGATTGCATTGCCCGGACCGCTCCGTGGCTTCCATCTCGCGCAGCAGCGCGTTCATTTCGGGAATCGTCAGGCGCCGATGCGCGCGCACCGAACCATGGCAGGCCATCGTCGACAGCAATTCGTTCTGCAATTCTTCCAGCCGGCGCGAGCTGCCATGTTCGGCCAGTTCGCCCAGCACGTCGCGCGCGAGTTGCGCCACGTCGGCGCCGTCCAGCAGCGCGGGAATCCGGCGCGCGGTGACCTGGCGCGGACCGCTGCGATCGAGTTCGAGCCCGCACTCGACCAGCGTCGCCGCGTGTTCTTCCGCGGCCGCCGCTTCGCGCTCGCTGACCGCGATGGCCTCCGGCACCAGCAGTTGCTGCGCACGCACCTGGTGCGCATCGCGCGACGCCTTCAGCTTTTCGTACGTGACCCGCTCGTGCGCGGCGTGCATGTCCACCAGCACCAGCCCCTGCGCGTTCTCGGCGAGGATGTAGATGCCCGCAAGCTGGGCCAAGGCGAAGCCGAGCGGTGGCGCTTCGCCCGCCTCGGTTTCCGGCAACGGCGCGTATGCAATCGGCCCAGTTTCGCGCTGGCCGAGCAACACGGCGTAGGGATCAGCATGCGCTTCACGCACGCCAAGACCAAATTGCTGCGGCGGCAAGGCATACGCGAGCGACGCACCGCCGCTTCGCGCTGGCACAAACGCATGGGCTTGCACGGGCGCCGCCACGGCAACCTGTTCGCCCGCGCGCGTTTCCGCGACCGCGTCATGCAACGCATGGAACAGGAAATCGTGCACCAGGCGCGCATCGCGGAAGCGCACCTCGCGTTTGGCCGGATGCACGTTCACGTCCACCGCGGCGGGGTCGAGTTCCAGGAACAACACGAACGCCGGGTGCCGACCGTGGTACAGCACGTCCTCGTAGGCCTGCCGCACCGCGTGCGCGACGCTGCGATCGCGCACCAAGCGCCCGTTGACGTGGAAGTACTGCTGATCGGCCTGCGCGCGCGATGCCGTCGGCAAGCCGATCCATCCCGCCAACCGCAAACCCGCGGCTGCGTGTTCGATGCGCAAACAATGCTGCGCAAACGTGTCGCCCAGCAACTCGCCCGCGCGCTGCAGTCGCGTCGATTCGTCCGCTGCCGGCTTCAGCATCCGTACCGGCTTGCCGTTGTGGATCAACCGGAATTCCACCTCGGGCCGCGCCAAGGCGAGCGAGCGCACCAGCTCGTCGATATGCCCGAACTCGGTGCGTTCGGCACGCAGGAACTTGCGGCGCGCCGGCACCGCATGAAACAGGTCGCGCACCTCGATGGTGGTGCCGACCGGATGCGCGGCGGGTTGCGGCGCGGCGCCGCCGAATGCATCGACGCGCGTGCCGTGGCCATCGTTCGGGCGGCGCGAGGTCACGCTCATCCGCGACACCGACGCGATCGACGCCAGCGCCTCGCCGCGAAAACCCATGCTGGCAACGCGCGTCAAGTCATCAAATGTGGCGATCTTGCTGGTCGCGTGCGGCGCCAGCGCCAGCGGCAATTCGTCCGGTGCGATGCCGACGCCGTCGTCGCGCACCCGGATCAGCCGCATGCCACCCTGCTCGATTTCGATGTCGATGCGGTGCGCGCCCGCATCGAGGCTGTTCTCGGCCAATTCCTTCACCACCGAGGCGGGCCGTTCGATGACCTCGCCCGCGGCGATCTGGTTGACGAGTTCGGGGGAAAGCGGGCGGATCGACGGCATCGGCGGAGTATGACGGACCAGGGCGGGTGCTGCATCCGATCGGGGCGGTGTCGTGCAGGTTGGGTGAGCGCTTCACGAACGCCAATGTTCACATCGTGTTGGGCTTCACCGGGCGAGGCCCGGTTCAACCCAGCCTACAAAACCGGGCGTTCTATATAGGTTGGGCTGAGCGTTTTCTGCGAACCCAACGTTCCCGCGTCGATGTTGGGCTTCGCCCGGGCAAAGCCCGGGCTCAACCCAACCTACGGGTGCTTACGCAGCGGCCCGATCCAATGCCTTGCGGTCCCAATGTGCGAGGTCAGCGGCGCGCGCGTAGGTGCTGTCGATGAAGGCATGGATCATCGCGTCCGGAGACTCGGCCTGCCGTACCGCTTCGTACGGCAGGATGAACTCGTTGAGTTCCCGGTGGTAGTACGCGGCATCCGGTTGCACGCGGGCGTCCTTCAGCCCTTCCGGTTGCGGCACGGCATACGCGTAAAACGCCGGTTCCAATACCGGTCCGCTGCCAGGCCAGAAACCGTGGCTGATCACCTCGTGGGAATACGCATCGCGTTCGAACGCCGCCCCCTCGCGTGGCGGTGCGCGTCGCCCGGAAAACCGCGTCACCGCCAGGTCGAAACTGCCCCAGAAGAAGTTCACCGGGCTGCACTTGCCGACGAATGCGCATTGCGAATCGGTGAACACGCGATCCAGTTGCACCAGGATGCGGCATAGGCGGTTCGCGTACTCGGGATCGTAGCTGTGGTGTTGCGTATCTCGATCCAGCCGGATCGGTTCGGGCAGTTCCGTCGAAGTCGGACGGATCTTCACCGGCAAACCCATGTCGTCCAGCGCACCCAACAAGGCGTGATAGAAATCTGCGACGCTGCACGGCTGCAACGCCAGCATGCGCGTCACGCCGTCCGACGTGCGGATCAGCAACTGGTGATCGACGAGGTCGAACTGGATCGCGAAGGTGCGCGTGCCGTGCGGCAGCGGCCTCGTGGTCAGGCCGCGCGGCGTGACCCGCAGCGCAACGGCCCAGCAATGATTGAGCGGAGCGGCAAGCGCCAACGCAATCTTGCCCACCACCTGCGACCACAGGTGCAGCGTGGCGTAGGTGTCCTTCCATGCGTCATACGGCAACGCGGGCCAGCAACTGTCTGCATCCGTTCTCATGTGGGCGGCCCTCGCTCCGTGGGACCCAACCATCATAGTCGCACTAGCCGGGTTCTACCGCGCAGGTGGGCTGAGCGATCCATGTAGATTGGGCTGAGCGTTTTCTGCGAAGCCCAACGTTCCCGCATCGAGGTTGGGCTTCGCCCGGATGAAGCCAGGCTCAGCCCAACCTACGAAACTGCCGCTCCTCACTCCGCGATTCCCGCGTTTCGCACCAACGACCGGCACCCTTGTCGCATGCCGCTTTCGCTGCCGTAGCAGGCGGCTATGCTTCGGCCCGACGCTTCGGGAGCAACCTGCCATGTTCAAAGGCATCTTCTTCGTCTTGCGCATCGCCATCGCCTGGGCGCTGCTGTTCATCGCGCTATTGATCATTCTGCTGAACACGATCGATGCTACCGACGATTCCGGACCGTTTGTGCTGGCGGCGTTCATCCTCGGCGCGCTGGTGATCGCCGGTGCGGTGTCGCACGTGCGCCGGGTGCGCCTGATCGCAGGCCGGGTCGACGAGGGCACCCTGCGCAGCCGCCAGCGGCGGCAGATCGAGATTCCGTTCGAGGCCGGCGAAGCCTTCGACATGCTCGACGCAGCCGTCCGCGAGCTGCCGCGCAGCCAGGAAATCGAAAGCGCGCGCGACAGCCTGCAACTGCGCGCCAAGGTCGGGCGGCCGCACGTATACGGACACAGCCGCCTCGCGCGCCTGAATCCGGCCAACTGGTTCGGCAACTTGCGCAACCAGGTGACCGCCACCATCACGCCCGGCGACGGCACCGGCAGCGTCACCCTGATCTGCGAGCCGGAAGTCGGCGCGTGGGCCGATTGGTTCCGGGTCGACGACGGCACCAACTTCGAGAATGCCGAGGCGATCACCCGCGCGATCGCGCGAAGGATCGCCGAGCGTCGCCGCAACGAACAACGCGCCGCCGAACAGACCGCGACGGAAAAGGAACTCTCGGTCGCGCGCCTCAACCTGCTGCACGCGCAGATCGAGCCGCACTTCCTGTACAACACCCTGGCCAATGCGCAGGTGCTGACGCGCAGCGAACCGCAGCAGGCCGACCGCATGCTCGGGCATCTGATCCAGTACCTGCGGCATTCGCTGCCCAGCACGGACGGCGCAATG
>Ga0209178_1000142_pt1 | contig 18091 bp, 10 predicted proteins | sample GAAS200_FD_187521 | JGI IMG/M metagenome (GOLD analysis project Ga0209178, IMG submission 187521) | Agricultural soil microbial communities from Georgia to study Nitrogen management - GA AS200 (SPAdes) (version 2) | ecosystem: Environmental > Terrestrial > Soil > Agricultural land | place: USA... | reverse complement strand
GGCTCGCCGCACTGCTCGTTACACTGCCCGCACCGTTGCTGACTGCCACGGTGAAGCTTGCGCCGTTATCGGCACTCGTGGTGGCCGCCGTTGTGTAGCTTGCGGATGTGGCGCCGCTGATTGCCGTCCCGCTCTTTTTCCATTGATAAGTGAGTGGGCCAGTGCCGGACGCCGTCACCGAAAATGTGGCCGTTTGCCCGGCAACAACCGTCTGATTTGTTGGTTGTGAACTGATCGTCGGCGCCGTCGCTGGCGTAACGCCAGTAGCGCTCACCGCGACGGAAGTCGGCGCGTTGCTTGCATCGCTTGCCAGCGTGATTGTGCCGTTCGCATTCCCCGCTGCGGTCGGCGCAAACGCAACTTTCACGGAAACACTCTGCCCGGCGGCCAAGCTCATCGGCAACGTGGGACCACTTGCAGTAAACGTAGCCGCCGACGAGCTGATCGACGAGATCTTTACGGTCGTACCGCCCGTGTTTGTCACGGAGAAGCTTTGCGAACCGGTGCTCCCCACATTGACGTTCCCAATGCTCACGCTAGCCGGATTTGCCGACAGCGCTCCAGCGGTCGCAGCGGCAGTGCCGGTCCCGCTCACGGCGACCGTCGTCGGCGCGTTGCTCGCGTTGCTGCCGACCGTAATCACTCCACTCGCATCGCCTGCGGCTGTCGGTGTAAACGTAACCGTAAAAGGCACCGTCTGGCCCGGATTGATGTTCATTGGAAACGTCGGTCCGCTTGCGCTGAAAGAGGCCGACGACGAACTAACCGAAGACAATACGGCCGTCATTCCGCCCGTGTTGGTCACGGAAAAGCTTTGAGTCCCCGCACTTCCTACCACGACGCTGCCCAGACTTAGATTTGCCGTGCTCGCGGCAACCACTCCGGGTTGCTGATTCTGCGTGCCGCTCCCGCTCACTCCGATCAATGTCGCACTGCTGTTGGCATTATTCGCCACTGCGATCGTTCCGCTAAAATCTCCGGCTGTCCTAGGCTGAAAAGCCACGTGGAATGCGGTACTCTGCCCAGGCGCCAGATTTAGAGGGAACGTAAGCCCGGACGGCACAAAGGCAGCGCTAGACGACGTCAAATTCGAGATGACTACTGCGGCCCGGCTCGGATTCGTCAGCGAAACGGATTGTGATGAGGTGCTCCCAATCGCTACGCTTCCGAAATTCACGCTACCCGGAGTTGCCGCCACCGTGCCAGGGGTGCTCTTGTTTGCACCCCCTCCTGAAGGACCAACCGACCCCGCATAACCGACACAGCCACCCATCCCAATTGCAATCAAGATATAAAGACAAGAAATATAAAAGAGGCCGATCTTCTTATTCATTCGCGCTCCTGACGCTAAACGGGTTTTGTGACCAGGTGCAGGGTGGGGCGGCGTCGCTTCAGTGGTTTTCAGGAATTTCCGGTCTGGAGAAGAGTGCGCCTTGCGGGCTCCGCAGAACTACTGGTTCCGGGATCAGTTTTGGTTCAGCTTCGCGGGCCTACACGGTCGTAAGCCGATTCCTACGAAATACCTGTACCGTCGCTTACAAGCGGAAAATTGCTCGCTAAATGGCTGTCATCGGCTTTCGGGGGAAATTTAGAATGACGCTCGACCTGGCACGGCACACTAACACCCACAAACTCCCCCCCAACAGGGGCGCTCTCAAGGATTCACCTGTTATTCGTTTAGGGATTTCCGGCGCCTGTTTTCGCGGGCCTGCCGGATTGTTCCGCATTTCCGGCACATTTAAGCTTTCGAACGGCAAAGTTTACTTAACACCGCGATAACGAAAGCTGGCCGTCACATTCGGAGGGAAGGATTAAATGCGCTACTTGGTTACGGGCGGGGCTGGATTTATCGGCTCCAATACAGTCGATGAATTGATAAGGCGGGGCAATCAGGTAATCGTGCTCGATGATCTGTCCACGGGCAATGAAGACAATCTGCTGAGTGCTGCAAACAAAATCGAATTTGTTCTTGGGACAATCGCCGATTTGAGCTTGATGCGGAACGTCTGTCGCGGCGTCGACTATGTTATCCACTTGGCCGCCCGCACCTCCGTCCCGAAATCCGTTCGAGATCCTCTCGAAACAAATCGTATCAATGTCGATGGCACCCTCAACGTGCTCGTCGCCGCGCGTGACGCGCGCGTTAAGCGCGTCGTGTTTGCCTGTTCATCTTCAATCTATGGCGAAACGCCGACTCTGCCGAAGTGCGAAACGATGGCGCCTGCACCGATCTCTCCTTACGGTGTCTCCAAGCTTGCCGGCGAGCGTTACGGCTTCGCGTTCAACAAAGTCTATGGCCTGGAGTTTGTCTCGCTGCGTTACTTCAATGTCTTCGGCCCTCGCCAAAATCCGAATTCGCCATATTCAGGCGTACTGTCTCTCTTTAACGCCGCGGTCCAAAAAGGTGTTCCGGCTACGATTTTTGGCGACGGTGAGCAGTCGCGAGACTTTACCTATGTAAGTAATGTTGTCGAAGCGAATCTTCTCGCGTGCGAGGCCGACACAGCCGCCGGAATGGCCTTTAATCTCGGAACGTCGAATCGCTATACACTCAACTACACCTTGCAGATCCTTGAAAACATCTCTGGCAGGGCTGTCGAACGAAAATACGATTCTCCTCGCAATGGCGATATTCGCCATTCGCAGGCCGATATTAGTCTGGCGCAAAGAGTTCTCGGCTATAAACCCCGGATCGGTTTTGAGGAAGGGCTAAAACGCACGTGGGAGTGGCACTGCATGGAGCATGCCACCTCGCTGCACCAGAGCGCTGCCTGATGCATTGATACAGATTCTCCATACGCTGGTCATTGCGCTAGGTCCTTTCGAGTGTTTGCACTCGCTTCATCAACGCTTGCGCATCAAAAGGCGCCCGTACCTTCGCATCATTGTCGAAGTAAACGAACACATCCCGCGCCTTCCTCTTCGGTCCCGCCTTCTGAATTATCCTCGTTGCATCCGTTGGCTCATTGCCGTGCGCCCATGCCACAACGCGCTCGGCCCATTTGTCCAGCTCTGCATCGTCGTATCCGCTCGCGTACAGCACTTCCGATCCGTGCAGTCGGCAATATACGAAATCGGATGTCACATCCATCGGACGCGGCCACTCCACCGCATCTGAGCAGACTAGTCCAACATCATTTGCTCGCAGTAGTTCGATGAATTCCGGCACAAGGAATGTCTTATTTCGAATCTCCAGGCAATGGCGCAGGCGTCGGACGCCATCCGTCTTCATCCACGACCTGCCGCTCAGTCTTTTATCGTGCTTGCGCGCCAACGCGGCAGCGGCCTCCGTATCCCGTGGCAGCAATTTAAAAAACCGCTCTAGTTTTTGCGGATCAAACCTGAAGTGCGGCGGCAGTTGCCACAAAATAGGACCCAGCTTCGCGCCCAGTCGCAGCACGCCTGACGCAAAGAAGTTTGCCAGCGGCACTCTCACATTGCTGAGCCGCAGCATGTGCGTGATGAATCGCGATCCCTTAACTGCAAAGACAAAGTCTTCCGGCGTCGCATCTCGCCATTTTGCAAAGCTCTCCGGCCGCTGCAAAGAATAGAACGTGCCATTAACTTCAATCGTGGGGAAAATGTTCGCGACATACGCAAGCTCGCGATGATGCGCCAGTTTTGCAGGATAGAATTGTCCTTGCCATCCCGCATAGTTCCAGCCGGAAATGCCGATGCGCACCGTCCCTGACGCGGCCAATCCTTGTCTCCTGGAGAATCCTGATCTGAACGGCGGGCCTGCAAAGCCTTTATGAAATTACTTTCGCTACTTTTCTTAAATCCGCCACGAATCGCTTCATTTCTTCGTGCCGTGTGGCGTCATCGGGGGCTCGCAATATAGAGGATGGATGCACAGTAGCCGTCACGTACGGCGCGAGCGGCGAATCGATGAATTCTCCCCGATGCTGTGTCACGCGGAATTCTTTGCCCAGCAATGCCTGCGCCGCGGTCGCGCCCAGGCAAACGATCACCCGTGGCTTCAGTCGATCAATCTCCGCGTCCAGCCACGGACGGCACGCCACAATTTCGACGGCATTCGGTTTTTTGTGGATCCGCCGCTTGCCTCGCGGTTCCCAATTGAAGTGCTTCACCGCATTCGTCACATATATCTTGCTTCGATCGATCCCCGCCTCGTCCAACGCTTTGTTCAATAGATTTCCCGCCGGTCCCACAAACGGTTTTCCCGCCAGATCCTCCTGATCGCCTGGCACTTCTCCCACAAACATCGCTTTGGCGCTCGGTTCGCCTTCGCCGAACACCGTCTGCGTGCCGCGCTTCCACAAATCGCATGCCTTGCAGCTTTTTGATATTTTCGCGAGTCCTTGCAATGTGGGAGTGGAAGGGATTTTTTTCTGCGCCGGATCGTCAGGATTGCCAGTGGTGCGCTTCGGCATGCCTCGATCATGCCAAATGCCGCTCCTCAAAATCGATAGAGGTAAATCTCCGGGGTTTTCAGGTTTTTATGTGGCGGCGGTCTTCGCGATTTCTAGCTACCGATCCGCATTTAGTGCGCCCTTTTCTTGCGTTCCACAGCCCTTTGTTTTGCTCTAACTTGACAACCAAAATGCCATCATCCAGAATTCCGACGAATAAAAAGCAAATATAAGAGCCGCTCATCTCCGTTGGAGCGGTCGAAATCCGCCCGCTCCAAATCACGAAAGCCGAAAACGATTCCCATGACTTCCACTAACCCTTGTCGCTTCTGGCGTCCAGAACCCTCCGAAGCGCATCAATATATATAATGACCGCAACGCAATGACCCTCGCCCCTCCCCAAGCCATCGCACCTGACCTTGCCTGGATGCACTCGCTCGTCCGCGATTGGTTTATCGGCCGCTTTGGCACGCCTACCGAGCCGCAATCGGAAGGCTGGCCGCACATCCTTGCTGGCAAGACCACGCTGATCTCTGCCCCGACAGGCTCCGGCAAAACTCTGGCCGCTTTCCTCGCTTGTATTGACCGCCTCGTCCGCAGCGCCGTCACAGGCCAGCTTGTCGACCGCACGGAAGTCATCTACGTGTCCCCGTTAAAAGCCCTCAGCAACGACATTCAGAAAAATCTTGAGCTCCCTCTCAGCGAAATCCAGCAGCTCGCTGGCGAACGCGGCATCCTCATGCCGGAAATCCGTGTCGCGGTTCGCACCGGCGATACGCCGATGTGGGAACGCCATGCGATGTTGAAGCAACCGCCTCACATCCTGGTCACGACTCCTGAATCGCTTTACATTTTGCTTACCGCCCAAAAGAGTCGCGAAATCTTAAAAACGGTTGAAACGGTTATCGTCGACGAAATCCATGCCGTCGCTGACGACAAACGCGGCGCACACCTTGCGCTTTCTCTCGAACGCCTCCAACATCTCGCAAACACGCCCCCCGTTCGCATCGGTCTCTCCGCCACACAAAAGCCGCTTGAGCTCGTTGCCCAATTTCTTACAGGAAGCGGTCGCACTAAGCCCGAGGTAGTTCAAATCGGCCAACGACGGACGCTTGATCTCGCCATCGAAGTTCCGGCCAGCGAGCTCGCTCCTGTCGCCTCCAACGAAATGTGGAGCGAAATCTACGACCGCATCGCGGATTTGGCCCGCCGGCATCGTTCCACACTGATTTTCGTCAACACGCGCCGCCTTGCCGAACGCGTCGCACACCATCTCGGCGAACGCATCGGCAAAGAGGCGGTTGCCGCGCACCATGGAAGTCTTTCGCGCAAACTGCGTCTCGCTGCCGAAAAAAAGCTAAAGGCCGGCGAAATCCGCGCCCTCGTCGCCACAGCCTCTCTCGAATTGGGCATCGATATCGGCTCAGTCGACCTCGTCTGCCTGATCAGCTCGCCGCGCGCGATCTCCGTCGCTTTGCAGCGCATCGGTCGAGCGGGTCACTGGCGCGGCGCCATTCCCAAAGGCCGCATCTTCGTTACCACGCGCGACGAGCTCCTCGAATGCGCCGCGCTGATCCGCGCCATTCGCCAAGGCGACCTCGATGTTCTCTCGATCCCCGAATCTCCGCTCGACATCCTCGCCCAGCAAATCGTCGCCAGTTGCGCCGCCGAGGATTGGAACGAAGAAGATCTCTTCCGCCTCGTCCGTCGCGCGTATCCTTATCGCAGTCTCGCCCGTGCGGATTTCGACGCCATCGTGGAAATGCTTTCCGAAGGAATCGCCGCCCGTCGCGGCCGTTTTGGTGCCTATCTTCATCGTGATCGTGTCAATGGAATCTTGCGCGCCCGTCGTGGCGCTCGGCTCGCCGCGATCACCAGTGGTGGCGCAATTCCCGAAAATTCGCTCTACAGCGTCGTCGCTCAACCCGAAGGCGCCGTCGTCGGCACAGTCGATGAAGACTTCGCAGTCGAAAGTCTCGCCGGTGACATCATGCTCCTCGGCAACACATCCTGGCGCATCCGCCGCGTAGAATCAGGTCGCGTCCTCGTCGAAGACGCCCAAGGCGCGCCGCCCAACGTGCCTTTCTGGCGCGGCGAAGCTCCTGGTCGCACCGCCGAGCTTTCCCAACACGTCTCCGCCCTCCGCGAAAAACTCAACGCGCTTCTCCCCACCGCAAAGCCGGCGGGCGTACAACGGCGTGAGCCAAATACAGAGGATAATGCTGCTCCTCAGATAGCCTTCAGCCAAGACGGCACTATCAGCCCTGCTGATGATCCAAGCGCCGTACGGGCGACACAAGCCGCCTCAACCAATTCTGTTTCGAATCCCGCAATCGCCGCCGCAATCGCCTGGCTGAAAGACGAATGCGGCGTTGACCAATCCGCCGCCGAACAACTCATCGAATACATCCTCGCCGGCCGCGCGGTTCTCGGCGCGGTGCCTACGGAAAAGACAATCATTGCCGAGCGCTTTTTTGACGAAAGCGGCGGCATGCAGCTCGTCATTCACGCACCGTTCGGCGCGCGCATTAACAAAGCCTGGGGCCTTGCCCTCCGCAAACGCTTCTGTCGCTCATTCAATTTCGAGCTGCAAGCTGCCGCCACTGACAATGGCCTCAACATTTCGCTCGCCGAACAGCACAGCTTCCCGCTGGCTGACGTGTTTAATTTCCTTAACGTCGCCTCAGTTCAACACGTGCTCGAGCAAGCCTCGCTTGCCTCGCCGCTGTTCACCGCTCGCTGGCGCTGGGACGCCGGTCGTTCTCTTGCTCTTCTCCGCTTCCGCGGCGGCAAACGTGTGGCTCCGAACATTCAGCGTATGCTCGGTGACGATCTGCTCGCCGCAATTTTTCCCGAATCGCTCGCTTGCCCCGAAAATCTCGAAGGCGAAATCGAGATTCCCAATCACCCGCTCATTCGCGAAGTCATGAAAGACGTTCTCACCGAGGCGATGGACATCGATGGCCTGCGCGAAATCCTCGGCAAAATCGCCACGGGCGAAATCAAATGCCTCGCGGTTGATACGCCGATCCCGTCGCAGTTCTCTCACGAAATTCTCAACGCGAATCCCTACGCCTATCTCGACAATGCCCCACTCGAAGAGCGCCGCGCCCGCGCTGTAGAGATGCGCCGCATGTTGCCCGAAGCGGTTCTCTCCGAGGTCGGCCGCCTCGATCCCGCTGCCATCGCAGAAGTCCGCGCCGATGCCTGGCCGGACGTTCGCGACGCCGAAGAATTGCACGACGCCTTGCTGACTCTCGTCATCTTTCCAGCATCAGAACCGGCGCCAGACAACCAGAGTGCGCAGTCGAGCGCAGGGCGTCTCCGTGCCGCGCTGAGCGAATCATCCCGCAATTGGTCCGCGTTTTTCGAAGAACTCGCCGCGAACCGCCGCGCCACTCGAGCCGTAGCAAACGGTGCAACCTACTGGATTGTCGCCGAGCGCGCCCAAAGCTTCACTCAGCTTTTCCCGGACGCAAGCTTTGAAAACTGCCTGCCGCAAATCGAATCGGCGTCACCCTCGAGCGAAGACGCACTGCTCTCGGCAATCACCGGCTGGATGTTTCACGCGGGCCCTGTCACCGCGCGCGAACTCTCTGAAACTCTGCATTTGCCGCATTCCGCAATCGATCGCATGCTTCTTCGCCTCGAAGCAGGTGGCACAATTCTTCGCGGCCAGTTCACCGGCGCGAGCGGCGAAATCGAATGGTGCGAACGCCGTCTTCTCTCGCGCATTCATCGCCTCACGATTGGCGGCCTGCGCAAGCAGATCGAGCCCGTCACGCCCGCGCAATTCATGCGCTGGCTTTTGCGTTGGCAACACGTCGCGCCCGCTTCGCAACTCATCGGCGAACGCGGCACGCTCGAAGTCTTGCAACAACTCCAGGGCTTCGAAGCTCCCGCAAATTCCTGGGAACGCCAGATTCTCGCGCGCCGCATTTCCGGCTACGATCCGAAAATTCTCGATCAACTCTGTCTCACGGGCGCGGTGGGATGGGGCCGGCTTTCTCCGCATCCAGCCACTCTCGAAGCAGTCACGTCCGAAGGCCGGCGCGTCATTCCCACCAGCGTCGCGCCCATCACCTTTTTTGTCCGCGAAGATTCCGATTGGATGCTCCCGCGCCGCAATCCCGAGAACCAGTCGCAAGGTCTCAGCCGTACCGCGCAAGACGTGCTCTCATTCCTCCGCCAGCGTGGTGCCTCATTCTTCGCGGACATCGTACGCGGCAGCGGCAAGCTGAAATCCGAAGTGGAAATGGCCCTTTGGGAATTGGTCGCTGCCGGAATGATCACCGCCGACGGCTTCGATAATCTCCGTTCGCTCATCGATCCCAAACGTCGCTCCGGTCATGGCTCCGGCAAGACGGCGCGTCCGCGCCACAGCGCCGGTCGTTGGTCGCTTCTGCACGCCGGTGAACCTGCCGAGCATGCGAACGCGATCGAATCTACTTGCTGGATGCTCCTGCGTCGCTATGGTGTCGTCTTTCGCGAAGTACTCACGCGCGAAAGCATCCTGCCGCGCTGGCGCGAACTCCTCGTCACCTTCCGTCGCTTGGAAGATCGCGGGGAAATTCGCGGCGGCCGTTTCGTCAGCGGCCTTCTTGGCGAACAATTTGCGCTGCCGGTTTCTCTCGAATCCCTTCGCGCATTTCGTAACGTCCAGCCCGAAGGCGAAACGATTGTTCTTTCCGCCGCCGATCCGCTAAATTTCGCCGGCGTTCTCGTTCCCGGCGAGCGCGTCGCAGCAAATTCCGCTAAACTCGTCGCCTTCCACGACGGAGCCGCCGTTGCCGCCCCCGAACGCCCCTCAGTCATCCCCATCGCCGCCTCGCGTTAACTATCGGCTGCTGTCGAGGATTTAAATATAGAGCCGCGGCCTTCAGCGCGGCATCTTTGCCTCCCCAACTTCCGTTACTTCCTCAACTTCCCACTTGCCCGTGCGCAAAAAATTATCTTGCGCCAATGCATCCATATGTAGTAGAAAAACACACAGACGTAGTAGGAGGTCGCCGTTGGCGAAGACCAGACTGACGCCGCTGGAGTTTCAGATCATGACCACGCTATGGGAGCGCGGCAAAGCCTCCATCCGTGAAATCCAGGAGGCTTTCCCGGAGGATGATCGCCCCGCCTACACCACCGTGCAGACCACGATCTATCGCATGGAAGACAAAAACATCGTCCGTCGTGTGCGCAAGGTTGGTAATTTTCACATCTTCGAGCCCGCTGTTTCGCGCAACGACGCGCAAGGCCGCCTCATCGACGATCTCCTCGCGCTTTTCGGCGGACGCACCCAACCCGTCATGGCTCACCTTGTGGAGTCGGGCAAGCTGACGCTCGATGACGTCAAAGAAGCCGAAAAGGCCCTCCGCAAGCTCTCCAAAAAGGAGGCAAAATGCTGACCGCTTTCCTGCACATCGCGCCTGCGCTGGAAAATCATCTCTGGCAATCCACTGCCTTCGCTGCCGTCGCATGGTTAATAGCTATCGCGCTTCGAAAAAATCAGGCGCGCACTCGTTACTGGATTTGGTTTGCCGCCTCCATAAAATTTCTGCTGCCCTTTTCGCTCTTGTTTGCAATCGGCAGCTATCTACGCCCGGTGCACCTCGTCGTGGTCGCGCCGGCACCCGTTTCCGTGGCAGTGCGGCAAATGGCCCAGCCGTTTTCGAATTATGCGCCCGTGAGCGTCTTTGCGGCTCCGGTTGACGCGCACGACAGCAATATACCGCTCGCACTCACGCTGATTTGGGCGCTCGGCTTTCTTGTCGTCTCCGCTTCATGGTTGCGCAGATGGCTCCGCGTGCGGAAAACGTGTGCCACAGGGACTCCCGTCTCCCACGCGAATGCATGGAACGGTCGTGGTCGCACAGGCACTCTTGCCTGTGTGCCTTTAAATGTTTGCATAAAATTGTCGGACACTCTTATCGAACCCGGCGTCTTCGGCATCTTCCGGCCCGTATTGATGCTCCCCGCGGGAATCGCCGATCGCCTCACATTTGCGCAAATGAACGCAATCCTCGCGCACGAAATGTCCCACATTCGTCGCCGCGATAATCTCACCGCCGCGCTTCACATGGTTGTCGCAGCCGTCTTCTGGTTCCATCCAATCGTCTGGTGGATCGGCGCGCGTCTCGTCGAAGAGCGTGAAAACGCCTGCGACGAAGAAGTAATGCGACTCGGCGGCGAACCCGAAACCTACGCCGAAGGCATCCTCGAAGTCTGCAAGTTCTACACGGAATCTCCCGTGGTTTGCGTCTCCGGTGTCAGCGGCGCCGACTTGAAAAAGCGCATAGTGCGCATCATGAGTCTGCGCTTCGCCCAAAAGCTCACTGTCGGCGCAAAACTCCTGCTCGCTTCGGTAGCGATTGCAGCGATTGCTGTGCCGCTGGCATACGGCGCGATCGCCGCGCCACGCAACGCCATTTTTAAACGCGTTAGCGTGCTTTATTTGCGTCAAGGAGGACCGGCGTACGGCGGCGACTCGCTGCACACCCCTGCGCCGGATGACGATGGCACGCCTTTGCCGTCGTTCGAAGTTGCATCGATCAAGCCAGGTGATCCATCGGAGAGAGGTCGCGGCTTTGGAAGTCCAGACCCGAGCCAATTTCGAGTCATCAACATGACGGCGAGGGGAATGATCGAATTCGTCTACGGCCTTAAGGACTTTCAGTTGATAGGTGGCCCCGATTGGAGCAAGTCGAAGATCTACACGATTAATGCCAAAGTGGAAGATTCGATAGCAAAAAGCATGCAAGGCGCGTCCCGCCAGGAACGGCAGCGGCAACAGCGGATGATGTTGCACTCGCTGCTCAACGATCGTTTTAAGCTTAGCGTGAGCCACGTGACAAGAGACGAGCCTGAATACGCCCTAGTGGTCGCAAAGGGTGGGCCGAAGTTGACGCCGACCACATGGGTGGCGCCCGCGCCCGGTGCGCCCGGTATGCAAGCGGCACCCGGCAAAGGGCCGCATCTTTTGCTCAACAATGGCAGCATTAGCGCAATCAATCAGCCCGTCAGTGGTTTAGCTGACCTGCTGGCCTTCATGCCTGAGATCGAAGGTCACTTGGTCGTCGACCACACGGGAATTACGGGAAATTACGACTACACCGTGAAATTCTCTTCCGAGGCGCTGGATCGGAAGTTTGCGCAGGAAGCTGGCGCGCCGCCACCGGCGAATACTGATGACTCGGGACCGTCAATTTTCACTGCACTCGAAGAGCAACTCGGTTTGAAGCTCGAAATGACCAAAGGCCCGGTCGACATCTATACCATCGAGCACATTGAGGAGCCCTCCGAGAACTAGCGGTCTATGGAAGAAGAGAATGTCTGAATTCTCAGCTTAGCGTGGCGGCATGCAGCCGGACACTGAAATGAATCGAAACCAAAAGCGCGCATCATTCGCCCCCTTCAGAACAGCGTTATTATTCTCGGCGCTTCTTGGTGCTGCGTCCGCGCTGCCGCTTAAGGCAGCCCAATCTGCGAATGCCCCGCCTCCTTCCTTTGAAGTTGCATCAATCAAAAAACACCCGCCAGATAGTGGATTAACCAAGCGCGGTGTGGGCATTCCGGATAGCCCGGACGTCGGCCAATTCCGCGCGCCGGCCGTGACGGCGAAAGCATTGATCGCTGCCGCGTACGATGTAAAAGAATTTCAAATCTCGGGTGGCCCTAGCTGGATCGATTCAGAGCTTTGGGATATCGATGCGAAGGTGGAGGACTCGCTTGCTGGACAGTTGGAAAAGCTTCCACGCCGGCAGCAAGAAGCTCAAAGGGCGCTGATGCTGCGTTCGCTGCTTGCCGATCGATTCAAGCTGCAAGTTGCGCGCTCTTCAAAACAAGCGAGTGTTTTAGCTCTCGTGCTTGCGAAGGGCGGCCCAAAACTCAGGGAAGTTCCTGCGTTCGATCCAAAGGCCCCTCGCCCATCCACGCCATACCTTGCCCAAACTCCGCGAGGAACGGCTCGTGAGGTGCCACCCGGTGCGGCCCTGATGATGATGAACCTCGGTCGCGCGACCATGACTGCCAACGCACAGCCGATTGGTGCGCTCGTCGACATGCTTTCCACACACCTCGGTAAGCCGGTTATCGATCAGACGGGCCTCGAGGGCACGTACCAATTCACGTTGCAATTCGCGCCACAAGGCGGCGCCGGCCCTGATGGCATGCCGCTTCCACCCGGTCCTCCGCCGGACCCGAGCGTGCCATCGCTTTTCACCGCGCTGCAAGAGCAACTCGGCCTGAAACTCGAATCAATGAAAGGCCCAATCGAGATAATCGCAATCGACCACATCGAGGAGCCGTCCCAAAACTGACCCTTTAGGAGTGAATTGTGGAAACAAAGCGCGCCATCTCGGTGTCACATTTTTGAACTGCGGTCGTCGACGATAGTAAAGGACACACGCATCTGCGAGCAGGAGGTCGCCATGAAACAACATGCTGAAGCCAATCGACGCGGAACGCGCCGGTCGTTCGTTAAAATCAGAACGGTTCTCCTATTCTCCGCCGCCTTTTGCATCGCCGCGGCTGTACCGATTCTTAATGTCCACTCAAGTCCGGCGCAGGTCGCATCCGCGACCGCGCAATCCGCTTCCCAAACATCCGAGCCGGCGGCAACGCAAACATCGGATGCCCCGCCGCCATCCTTCGAGGTCGCCTCAATCAAAAAGCACCCGCCCGAAGGTGGCCGCGGCATGCGTGTGAGCATGGGCGGACCGGACGTCAGCCGATTTCGTGCTTCCAACGTGACGGCGAAAATGCTGATCGCCACAGCCTACAGCGTGAGGGAATTCCAAATTTCAGGCGGTCCTGACTGGGTGAATTCAGAACGCTGGGATATCGATGCGAAGGTCGATGACGCACTCGCGCATGAACTGCAAAAGCTCCCGCGCCAGCAGCAGGAAGCGCAGCAAGCTCTCATGCTCCGCCCGCTTCTTGCTGACCGATTCAAGCTGCAAATCACGCGCTCGACGAAAGAAGGAAACGTCCTCGCACTCGTCGTAGCCAAAGGTGGTCCGAAGCTCAAGGAAGTTCCGCCGCCTGACCCACATGCCGCTGCGGTGCCTCCTCCTTCTGCTCCACCGGAGCGCGGTGGTCCACCTCCGATGCCTCCGCCGGGTGGAACCATGATGATGATGAACGGCAATGCGGGCGTTGCAACTCTAAGCTCCAACGCCATCCCGATCTCAAATCTCGTCAACATGCTATCGATGCAGGTTGGCCAGCAGGTCGTCGACCAGACGGGCCTGAAGGGCACTTACCAATTCACGCTGCAATTCGCTCCGCAAATGGGTTTAGGAGGTATGCCGCCTCCGCCTGGAGCGGAAGCCTCCTCCAATTCCGACGAGCCTTCCATTTTCACAGCGCTTCAGGAACAGCTCGGTCTGAAACTCGAATCGACAAAGGGCCCAATAGACACAATCACAATCGACCATATCGAGGAGCCATCGGAGAATTGATAGCCGCAACTGTGCTAAAAGCAACCCGGCATAACGGCACGGCAACCAAAGTATCGTCGGGAGGTAACTCTTGTAATAATTAGAGCTTCGTAGACGTAATAGGAAGGCACGCCGTCACATCGAATCGCAAGAACAACAAGACCACGATACGCATCGGCTCGCGGACGGAATTAAAAGGAATATGAAACGAAAACCGGATCTTCGAAGAATTTGCCACGCAATGCTTTGCCTCTTTTCCCTTGCGCTCTGGATGTTTAATCCGGCGGCATTCGCCGCGCCCGCGTACCATGGTCAGGTCACATTCAACGGACTTCCGGTTCCTGGCGCAACAGTCACCGCCACGCAAGGCGACACAAAGGAAGTCTCGATCACCGACCAGCAGGGCGCATACGTATTTCCTGACATTACCGACGGTGCTTGGAAGTTTCACGTTGAAATGCAGGGGTTTGAGACGCTGACCCAGGATGTCACAGTCTCTACCGCCGCCGCAGGACCTACTCTGGAATTAAAGCTTCTGTCGCTCGCGGACATCACGCACGGCGCGCAGCCGATCCAGGCCGAAAATGAGCTTTCCGCACCGACAACAGCCGCAAATGCCAATTCCGCACCTCCGCCAATTACCGCTACCGTAGTCGCGCCCGAAGCTTCGGAATCGACATCCAACGCCAACGCGCCAAAGCCGCCCGCAAACGCAAAAAACAACGCCGCGAGCGCGAGTAATACACCGCCTCCAGCCGCTCCGCCCGAACAAGCCGGCGATTCAAATTCCGGCAACAGTCAGGCCTCTAGCGACCTCCAACAAAGCGCCGCCACCGGCTTGGTCGTCAACGGCAGCGTCAACAATGGCGCGGCATCGCCTTTCTCGCAGGCAGCCGCGTTCGGAAACAATCGTCGCGGCCCCGGCCTCTTCTACAATGGCAACGCCGGCGTGAATTTCGATACCTCCGCTTGGGACGCGCGCAATTTTTCTCCCGGCGGCCTCAGCGGACCAAAGCCGTCCTACAACCAGCTCTCTTTCCTCGCCAATGTTGGCGGACCGATTGGTATCCCGCGCCACTATTTCACAAACTCCAATTTCGTCCTGAACTATCAGCACGGCGCGAATGACTCGGCCTCAGCGGTTACGGGCCTCGTGCCCACGCTCCTCGAGCGCGCCGGCAATTTTTCGCAAAGCGTCAATTCTCTCGGCCAGCCCGTCGTCGTTTACAATCCGGCCACAAATCTCCCATACGCCGCCAATACTGTCCCGATCAGTGCCCAAGCACAGGCATTGCTCCAGCAATATCCGATGCCCAACGTCTCCAACGTTCCCGGCATCAATTACGAGGCTTCAGGTCTCACAAATCAGCATTTCGACGCATTGCAGAGTCGTCTTTCGAAATACAAGAATCGCAATCAGTTCTTTGGGAATTTCGATTACCAGCATCAGGCGAGTCAGAATGACGCCAACATCTTCGGCTATCGCAATGGATCGAACTCTCAAGGCATTGATGCTGCCGTAAGTTGGCAGCACGTTTATCGCCCAGGCGGGCTCGGGTATCTCACCACCAATTTCAAGTACGAATTCAATCGCTTGGCCAGCAGCCAAAATCCGTTCTTCGCGTTCCGCACCAACGTCTCAGGCGACGCCGGCATCCAGGGCAACGACCAGTCGCCGCAAAACTGGGGTCCGCCAGATCTGACTCTTACCTCGATTCACGGTCTTTCCTTGCCTGAATACGCGCACAATGCGAATAACACTCAGACGTTCACGTATTCGAGCCTCTGGTATCGCGGCAAGCACTCCTTGCAGTTCGGCGTGGACGTCGCCCGTCTCCAGTTCAATGCGAACACCCAACAAAACGGCCGCGGCATCTTTTCTTTCACCGGCGCAGCCACACAACAGCTAGATGCCAACGGCAATCCAGTCCCGGGCACCGGCTCCGATCTTGCAGACTTCCTCATCGGCGTCCCTGACGCTGCCGAAATCGCCTTCGGCAACGCCGACAAATATCTTCGCGGCTGGCGTTACGATGCCTATGTCACCGATGACTGGCGCATGAAAGCCGGATTTACCATCAATGCGGGCTTGCGTTGGGAGTTTGCCACGCCTCTCACCGAATTAGGCAATCGCCTCGCGAATCTTGACGTCGCCCCGAATTTCAGCGCGGCCGCTCCGGTTATCGGTACCAACGCCACTGGCCCCATCACCAACCAGAAATATCCCAATTCTCTTCTGCATTCCGATTTTCGCGGCGTCGAGCCTCGCGTAGCGATTGCTTGGCGTCCGCGTTCCAATTCGCCGCTCATCGTGCGCGCCGGATATGGAATTTACGACATCACCTCCGTTTACCAGGTCATCGCCATGCAAATGGCCCAGCAGCCTCCCTTTTCAAAGAGCTTCAATCTTGCGAATACCGCAGCCACTCCGCTCACCCTCGCCGACGCTTTCAACACGTCCTCCAGCGCCACGGGCTTGCCCACGTTCGGCGTCGATCCCAATTTCCGCATCGGCTACGCGCAAGTCTGGAACGCCTCCGTTCAACAGGACATTCCTGGTTCGATGGTCTTGACGGCCACTTATACCGGCACGCGCGGCTCGCATCTGATGCAGGAGTTCATGCCCAACGTGTACCCGGTCGGTTCTCCGCTCGCCTGCCCGTCGTGCCCAGCGGGCTTCGTCTATCTCACTTCGAATGCCTTTCTGAATCGCGAAGCTGCTCGAATCCAAGTCCGCCGCCGTCTGCGCAACGGCCTCACCGCCACTCTCGAATACACCTACGCAAAAGCCACAGACGATGCCAGCGCGTTCAGCGGCTCAGCGATTGCTTCCGGCGGTTCCAGCGTCTCCACCGTGCAGGGCAGCGGAGGCGGCGGCTCCACGTCCATCGCCCAGAATTGGCAGAATCTTCGCGCCGAGACAAGCCGCTCGGCTTTCGACCAGCGCCATTTGCTCACGTTCACAGGCCAATACACCACAGGCGAAGGTCTTCACGCAGGCGCCCTCATGAGCGGATGGAAAGGCACCGTCTTCAAGGACTGGACCTTCCTCACGTCGCTCACCTTTGGCAGTGGGCTTCCCCTCACCCCCATCTACCAAAGCAGCGCCACCGCCATCGGCGCGCCCTGGATCATTCGTCCGGACGTAACCGGCGCATCCATCATTGCCGCGCCAGCGGGCAAGAATCTCAATCCCGCCGCCTTCGCAGCGCCTGCCGCCGGGGATTTCGGTGACGCCCCTCGCTATTCGATCACCGGCCCGCGCCAGTTTTCTCTCGACGCCTCCATAAGCCGCACCTTCCGCATCAATACCCGCATGGACGCCACCTGGGAAACGCGTGCCACAAACGTCCTCAATACCGTCACGGATTCCACGTGGAACACTAACTGGAATAGCCCCGCCTTCGGTACCGTCGCCGGTTGGAACGGCATGCGCAAGCTTTCGACTACAATTCGGGTGAGGTTCTAATATGCGCCGCCTCCTATCAATCAGCCTTTTCGCCGTCAGCGCCTTTGTCGTCGCCGCGCAGCAGCCTCAAGCGCCGCCTCCGGACGCGCACCAATCCTCCTCCACTATCCGCGTCCAAACCGAAGTCGTCATCGAAGAGGTCACGGTAAAAGACAAAGCCGGCAACCCGATTCCCAATCTGAAAGCCAGCGATTTCGTCCTCACCGAAGACGGCGTTCCGCAAACAGTCAGTTTCGTCGAGTACCAGGAAATCGCGCCGCTCGCCAACGCGCCGCAAACGCCTCCCGTCGCCAACACTGCGGTTCCCACGGCGCCTCCGGTCACCTCATTCCAAATCGCACCCGAGGCTCCCGGCGACACCAAATACCACAATCATCGCCTCGTCGCCCTTTACTTTGACCGCTCGACAATGGGCCCTCCTGACCAACTCCGCGCCCTCGATGCCGCACTCGACTTCATCAACAAGCAAATGGATCCGTCCGTCATGATGGCAGTCATGACCTACGACGGCACCGCCGTCCGCGTCGTCCAAGATTTCACCGGCGACCGCGCGCAAGTCATCGCCGCCGTAAACAAACTCATCGCCGCCCTTAGCGAAGGCCTCGACGAATCTTCCAACGACGACAGCGCAGCCGACACCGGCTCCGCCTTCGGCCAGGACGACGCCGAATTCAATCTCTTCAATACGGACCGCCAGCTCGCCGCCCTCGAAACCGCCGTAAAAATGCTCGGTGCCATCAACGAACAAAAGGCCCTCGTCTACTTTGCCAGTGGCCTCCGCCTCAACGGCCTCGATAATCAGGCGCAACTCGTCGCCA
>Ga0209178_1000141_pt1 | contig 18216 bp, 18 predicted proteins | sample GAAS200_FD_187521 | JGI IMG/M metagenome (GOLD analysis project Ga0209178, IMG submission 187521) | Agricultural soil microbial communities from Georgia to study Nitrogen management - GA AS200 (SPAdes) (version 2) | ecosystem: Environmental > Terrestrial > Soil > Agricultural land | place: USA... | reverse complement strand
CAGGGTTCTCCGTACCTCACGCCCAAGCTCAACAAGAAAATGAAAGCCGGTTTGGCCAAGCGTCTCGCAGGCGAATTCAAGGACTATGGCCAACCCACCGCCTTCGTCTTCAAAGGCCGGCACACCGACGCGGGCAAGACGTTCGATGACTACGTGATCCGCTTCGGGCCGGGCAGCCTGCTCAAATTCGGCGTTGCGCTGGACAGGGCCGGCAAGATCGCCAGCATCTCGCTGGGATAGGGTGGACTTTTTGTCACGGCAGGATGACGACGGCCGATTGATGGCTGATTGCCGGATTCCACCGACACACGGAACGCGCGATCTCTTCCCAATGGTTTGGAAGGATCAATCGTACGTAATCAGCACGACCCGCGTGCTTGTCTTGCGAGCCGGCAGCACGACCACGGTTCGCAGTGGATCATGTTGGTTCGCGTCAGCGCTACCACGTCGAACCGCTCGACCGAGAGGGAGTGGGGCGACGCTGCGCACGTCGGCAGCGGTGTGAGCCCCTGCGGGCACCAAGACGGAGCCATCGAACCGGATTTCGCCCGGTGGGGCAGTAGCAGCGCCGTTCTTTTTCTGCGCAGCGCCGGAACCATCGAAAGCGATCAGGGCAAGAGCGGTCACCAGCGCGGCTGGCGCCAAACGGGTCATGACAGAAGCCAGCGAAGCACGGCTCGCAAGCGATTCGGCGATCCAAGCCAATACCGTGTTCCGCATTCGTCTCGAATGTAAACCTGCCGGCCGCTGATCAGCGGGTCCAGCATGAAGCCTGTCGGTGCGCCGCCGGTTCGGATGATGCGCCCGTGACCGTCTATGGTCAGACGATCCGATGCCAGGGTACGCCGTGCTTCGCTACGCCAATCCAGGGGTGGCGGAAGGCCTCGAGCGAGCTCCCATCGTGCATCATCCTGCTCCGGAGTGAATTCTCGCTGCCTCGCGGTGGCCGCTTTCATCATCTGATTCTCTCGTTCCAGTGCTTCATGGAGCAGCAAAAAATGAGCGCACAACCCCATGCGTCCTGCGTCGGTGCGGGGCCAGGGTTTGCGCGCGCGTGCGAAACGCGCGGGACAGGCAACGCAGTCCATGTCATCCAAAGACGCCATGACCTGCGATTCAGTCGCGCATCATGACGACGTGATTCGCGGCCGACTTTGTGACCAATCACGAAGTAACTTTTCTTTACGATTGGACGCCGTGCACCGGCTGCACGCGAGGTCCGCTTGTGCTGGCTGGGAAGCGACCTGCGGAAGTCCGGTTCGGCCTCGATGCGTTGAAGGGCGGGACTGGTGCCGAAGTTCTGCATCCGCGCACAGAACGCCGTTTGCAGTCGTGCTATTTATTTGGTGCTTGGGGTGCGACTCGTAGCGAGCCTCGGTGAAACTGGCCTGTGTTCCGGTCTCAGTGGGGAGTGGGCTGGCGAATCCGGTGCGCGGGGGATGCTGTGAGTTGGGCGAATCCAGAAGGGCTGGTGCTGCGCAGTTTCGAAGTCAGCGTCCACCCCAACATGATCGTGGCGTTGACGAGCCCGGAGTACCCGATTGCGCGGGTGAATGCCGCGCTCGAAACCTTGCTTTGCCTGGATCGCGACGAACTGATCGGGCGTTCCGGCCGTGACCTCTTGAGTCAGGCAGATGGTGCCGCTGACATTGATTTGCATACGCCTGCAGACGTCGTGCTGACCTGCAGCACGGGCCGACGCGAGCCATTCTTGTGCCGGCTGGTGGTGCGCCCGGTGCCCGATGCGAGTGGAGGCGGTGCCACGCATGCCCTATGCACCCTGCGCGACATTTCCGGGCAGGTGTCCCTGCAGGGTACCTCTGGCCATTTGGCTTCCCACGACTCACTTTCGGGGCTGATCCTCAGCCACGTCCTGGAAGAGAATCTGGCGGCCGAGCTTGTGCGCGCCGTGCATGAGTGCTCGCGCGTCATCGTCTGCTATCTCCGCATCGATCGTTTCGACATGATCGATGAGGTTTGCGACTTCAGCGTCGCGGCGGATCTGACGCGCATGATCGCCGAGCGATTGACCCAGTGTGTAGGCGATCCCTGCCGGGTTTCCCGGACGGCGAGCGGTGGGTTCGTGGCGGTGTTCGTGGCTCAGGATGCCTCCGTCGATCAACTGGACGTGGGGCAAGGCATTGCCGCAGCGCTGGAATCACCGTTCGTGCTGGGCTCGATCACGCGACGCGTGACCGCCAGCGTGGGAGTGTCGTGCTTTCCGGATACCGCATCCGGTGTGCACGAGTTGTTGCAGCAAGCAGCCGCCGCGGCCTATGTGGTGAAGCGCACCGGGGGTGACGACGTCCACGCATATACCGCGGCCCTTGATGGGGACTTGGGCAGGCAACTCAAACTTGCCGACGAACTCGATGGCGCCGTGCGGCGTGGCGAGATGGAATTGGTCTACCAGCCGGTGCTCAGCACCGCCAAGCGCGAAGTCGTCGGGATGGAGGCATTGGTGCGCTGGCGTAGCCCGAAGCTCGGTTTCCTCATGCCAGATCAATTCATCCCTTTTGCCGAAAGTCTCGGGATGATCGATGAGATCGGGCGCTGGGTGCTGCAGGAGGCATGCGCCCAGGCGCGCCGCTGGCTGGACCTCGGAGTTGGCGACTTCACGTTGTCCGTCAACGTGTCGCGCGCGCAAATGCGCGGGCGACAGCTGCTGGAGGACGTACGTCGAGCGCTCGACGCATCTCGTCTGCAGGCGAGCTTCCTGGATTTGGAGCTCACGGAAACCGCCATCATGGCGAACGTCGAAGAAGCCACTTGGACCATGCGCGAATTGCGCAAAATGGGAGTCAAGCTTTCCATGGACGACTTCGGGATCGGCCAGTCCTCCCTCGGCCATCTTCAGCGGCTACCGGTGAATCGCATGAAGATCGATCGTTCGTTCGTCGCTGCGGTGCCGGACGACGTAAATGCCGCACGCATCTGCCGCGCGATCATCGGGTTGGCGCACGAGTTCGGATTCTCGGTGGTCGGGGAAGGGGTGGAAAAAGCGGTGCAACTGGCCTTTCTCGAACGCAACGGCTGCGAGTTCGTCCAAGGCTATCTTTTGAGTACCCCGGTATCGGCTGACGCCATGCTGGCGATGCTGCGCGAGCCCGGGCTATATCCCCGCGAGACGAGTGGCAAGAGCCAGAATGGTGCCATTCTGCTCGTGGATGACGAGCAGAATGTCCTGCGCGCCCTGGCGCGTCTATTGCGCCGCGATGGCTATCGAATCTTTACCGCCTCCACTTTCCACGAGGCATTCGAGATTCTGGGCACCGAGAACGTGCACGTGGTGATGTCCGACCATCGCATGCCGGAGGGCAAAGGGACCGAATTCTTGAGCCGGGTCAAAGCCACGCATCCACACACGATCCGTCTGATTCTGAGCGGCTATGCGGACTTGGGTGCGGTGACCGAAGCCATCAACGGTGGAGCCGTCTATCGATTCCTCACCAAACCCTGGAACGACGATGACCTGCGCGAGACGCTCCGCGAGGCCATGCGGATGGCACAGGCTGCAGTGAGCGAGGCGTAAGCCTTGTCTTCCCGCTACAGGTCATGCTCCCCAAGCACGATTGCACCGGTGTCGTCGCGTTCGACGCGCGTGATGCCCGGACATTCCGACTCGAGTTCCCGCAGCCTTGCATCCTGCTCTGACAATTGGCCGCGCTGCACACGAACTTCATCCGCCAGGCGCTGATTTTCGCGTTGCATCGTTCGGGTTTGCAGCGCCGAGACCAGCGTGAGTTGCAGTTCGGCGTCATCCCAGGGTTTTGCCACGAATCGAAAGACGCCGATATCGTTGATTGCAGCCATGGCTGACGGAAGGTCGCCATAACCGCTGATCAATATGCGGACGGCATCGGGCTGAAGGTCCCTCGCCTGGCGCAAGAAATCCAGCCCGTCGACACCGGGCATGCGCAGGTCCGATATGACTGCGTCGTACGCGACGTCACGCAAGCTCTCCAACGCGTTCTTCGGGTTGTCAAAGCCATGCACGCGACAACGCGAGTCCAGCAAGTCGGAGGGAATCCGATCGATGGCACGCCGCATTGCGTTGATGATCGCGGATTGGTCATCCAGGATGAGGATGTTGTACATGGATGCGGCCTCAGTCAGTAGAAGCGATCGTGGCAAGCGGCTGCTTCACGGGAAGCGTGATCTGAAACAGCGAGCCCTTGCCCATCGCCGAGCGCACCGCGATGTCACCACCGTGCTTCTTGACGATGCCGAAGGTGATGGACAGACCAAGGCCGGTGCCGCTGCCGACGCCCTTGGTCGTGAAGAAAGGCTCGAAAATGTGACTGAGAACGTGCTCGTCCATCCCGCAGCCGTTGTCGCTGATGTCAACCTGCACTCGATTCGCATCGAGCTTGCGGGTGGCGATTTCGATGCGTCCGTTTGCACCTACCGCCTGTGTCGCATTGACAAGAATGTTCATGAACACTTGGCTCAATTCGGTTGGGTTGCACTCCACCAGCGGCAACGCATCGAAATGCGTGACGAAACTGAGGTGTTTGCTGGACAAGCTTCGGACGAGGTCGAGCGCAGTGGTGAGGGCACGATGCACGTCGAACAATTGAAACGCTTCGGTTGCATCGCTGCGCGAAAAGTCGCGCAGGTTCTGCACGATCTTGCGGATTCGGTCCACGCCCTCGCGGGATTCTTCCAGCAGGGCCGGTAGGTCCTCGACGATCATGGCGAAATCGACCGCGTGCTTGCGCGTCTCCATGGCGCTCGTGCGTTCCTCGGCACTCATGCGCGTGTCGCGCAGCAAGTCGTCGCTCAACTCCAATAACCCGAACAGCTTGTTGATGTAGTCGCGAAACGTGCCCATGTTGGATTGCACGTAGCAGATCGGATTGTTGATCTCGTGCGCCATGCCTGCTGCGAGCTGTCCGACCGTCGCCAGTTTGTCGGCTTGGAGCATCCTGTGCTGCTCAGAGGACAAGGCGTCCGCGGCTTTGGCCGCAGCGGGATGGAGATCGAACCGGTCGGGATTACTGGTGCGCGCCGGGCGAATGGTCACGCTGAGCAGGCTCGTGGTGCCGCAAGTGCGCCACTGACGCACCACACACAGGGGCAGCCCGTCCATGCCATCGCAATTCAGGCAGTCTTCGCAACCTTCACTTGGTGGTTCCGGGTTCGAACTCAGCCATGGCGGATTCGCGATCAGCTTGGCGAGGCCGAGGTCCAAGTCGTCATGTATCACGGTAGCCAGTCCGCGGGCCGGCGCATTGGCGTAATACAGCGATCCGTCGTCACGCAACAGCGCTACCGACAGGGGTAACGTTTCCAGGACCGCGATCGTCTCCGGCACGACGTCATTGATGACCATTGCGTCCATCGCGCGGTGAAATTGAAGGTTGAACGTGTACGGGCTGGCAGCGTACGCGCTCAAAAGCGAGCTGGCGCGCCCGCTTTGCGATTTGTTGCAATTCACGCGGCAACGCGTGAAAGCCATCACACCAAAGTGCTTCGGGATCGACAACTGAGCAGCCCCGGGCTCGATTCAGGAAGTACGAGCGGAAGGTCTGGGACGAGCTCTGAGTCTCGTGGTGGGCCGGTCGAATTTTCGACCGAGGTTGAACTGCAGCAGTAGCGATTCATATACCAGAGCACATGGAAGCGGGCGGCGCATACGTTTGCAGTTGAAATGCTGCGGGTATCGCTTCCTTGGTCGCTCGGCGATGGGCACAACGCGATCCAAACGGGTGCTCCTGAAGTTCGCGGCGACAACCAGGAAGCGGGCATGGCGATGCGAGGTCCACTCGATTCAGGTTAGCCTGTGCTCATGCGTCGCCTGGTTTCCTCACCCTCTGTTGCCGCCGCGTTGGGCGCTGCATTGCTGTTTGGCGCCAGCACGCCCTTGGCCAAGGCGCTGCTGCGCGACGTGTCGCCCGTTTTGCTTGCGGGATTGCTGTATCTCGGCAGTGGTATCGGCCTCGGCTTGATTCGGATCACACGAGATCATGGCTGGCACGTCCCGCCCATGGCCAGAAGGGAATGGTTCTGGCTACTGCTGGCGATCGGGTTCGGCGGCGTGCTCGGCCCGTTGGCGTTGATGCTGGGCTTGACCCGGACGCCGGCGGCCACGGCTTCGTTGCTGCTGAACCTGGAAGCCGTGCTGACCGCGGTTCTGGCGTGGGTCGTGTTTCGCGAAAACACCGACCGCCGGATCGTGCTTGGCATGCTGCTGATCGTCGCCGGTGCCGTGCTGCTGGCGTTGCCCGGACCGTCGCAACACCTGGGCCTGGGCTGGAGTGCATTGCTGATCGCGGGCGCCTGCTTGTGCTGGGCGCTGGACAACAACTTCACGCGCAAGGTGTCGGCGTCCGACGCGCTGTTCATTGCAGGATTGAAAGGATTGGCCGCCGGCGTCGTCAATGTCCTGATCGCGCTGGCGCTCGGCGCGCGGCTGCCAGCGGTTCCATTCGCGGGCATGGCGATGGTGGTCGGCTTGCTCGGTTACGGCATCAGCCTGGTGCTGTTCGTGCTCGCCTTGCGGGGTTTGGGTTCGGCGCGCACGGGTGCGTATTTCTCCACCGCGCCGTTCATCGGTGCGGCGATGGCGATCCTGGCGTTCGGTGAACACGCCTCATGGATGTTCTGGTTGGCCGCTCTGCTGATGGGTGCGGGCGTGTGGCTGCACCTGACCGAACGTCATGACCATCTGCACACCCATGAGCCAATCACCCACACGCATCGCCACGTGCATGACGAGCACCACCAGCACGCGCACGATTTCGAGTGGGACGGCCGCGAACCGCACACTCACGAGCACACCCACGTGCCGCTCACCCACAGTCATCCGCATTATCCGGATATCCATCACCAGCACCGGCACGAGTGAATCGCGACGCGGCAATTGAATCGTGACGCGGCAATTCCCGGGCCGCGCGCAACGCCAAGCTGGCCGCAGCGGCAACCGTGCTCCCCGGCAAGGTCCAGCCCATTCCGATCCTGAAGCGCAACATTGCCAGCGGCGCCGCGACCGAGCCAGACGCGAGGTCGCTTCGCGCAGGCACCGTGTCAATCCGTTGCGAGGGCGGAATCGTTGTTCACCCACTCAGGTGCGGAACACCGGCATCATGACGAGTCTCCTTCCGTGTCGGAATACGCTGTATAGAGGCTGTCGAGCACGATCGACATGTCTGCCAGCAGCGCGTTGTCGTCCTCGCCGTGTCGGGTGCGCGCACCCGCCATGACGCTGGCGAAGCCGGCGGCATCGGCCACGGGTACACCGCCGATGTCGAGATAACCGATCAGGCGTCCCAACCGTGCCAGGCGCGGATCGCGATCGAGGCCGAAGCTCGCGGCCAGGACTTCGAAGGTCACGCGCGTACCGACATGGCTGAATTCAGCGCCATCGAAATCGAATCCCACTGCGCGCTTGGGGCAATCGGTGGGTTTCTTCAGCCAACGGAATTGCGCGCGCGGATCGATGAACCGGCGGATCAGCCAAGCCGAGGCGACGCGATCGATCCACAGATGCCGACGCGTGGCCCACACCCGGCCGCGGTAGTCCTGCAGGCGGCGATGCGGAATCGACGTTCTCTGTCCATGCGGTTCATCGGGCGCGAACCGCGCGTTGAAGGCGTGTTCGGCGTCGGCGAGCGCGGTCTCCACCTGTGCCCGTGCCGCGCCCGGAAAGAAGTCGATCGCGGCAATCGCCTCCAATGCGCGCCGGGCCGCAGCGAGCCGCTTGCGCGCCTCGGCTTCAGCGAGTTTCCGCAACCCGCGGCGCAACAGCGCCAGGTGTTCGAGCCCTTGGGCATAGGCCCCGGTCCGATCGAAGGCGCAGCGCAGTTCGGCCTCCTGCTTCGAATCGGTTGAAGTGAATGGCACCACGTGCGCGCTGCCGCCGGCCCGGTTCGCCTCGTCAACCTGGGCCTTGAAGAGCTTTCGCGCTTCTTCACTGTCCGGCAGCACGTACACACCATCGCGCAGCATCGCCGCGCCGGCACCCTTCAGCGCCCGCCACAGCCGCATGCGAGGCGTCTGGCTGCGCCCCGGCAGCGACACCACCAGCATCAACCAAGTGGAGATCTTTACGTTCATGTAGCGCATGCTACACCAATGTCATAAGTTGCCATGGATTCCATGGGTGCTTCGATGAACGAAGTAGCCGGGGTGCCCGGACGGGCACTCGATCCTCTGAACTGCCTGTTTGCCGCACGCGCACTGCGCGATTTCGGTGACAGCTTCGTCGCGATCCTGTTGCCGGCTTACCTGTTGGCATTGGGCTTCTCGCCGCTGGCGGTCGGTGTGCTCGCCACGGTTTCGCTGTCGGGTTCGGCTTGTCTCACGATCGGTGCGGGCTTGCTGGGGGCGCGTTACGGCTACCGTCATCTGCTGCTGATCGCGGCCGGGTTGATGGTCGCGTCCGGACTCGCGTTCGCCGCCTCCGAAAATTATGCGGTGCTGCTGGTGATCGCGTTCGCAGGCACGGTCAATCCCTCCGCCGGCAACGTCAGTGTGTTCGTGCCGCTGGAGCATGCTGCGTTGGCGCGCGAGGCGGGCGACCATGACCGCACCCGAATGTTTGCGCGCTATAGTTTGGCTGGAGCACTCGCGGCGGCGGTAGGCGCGTTGATCGCCGGTGCGCCCGAGCTGGTGGCGCCGCTCGGCCTCGACCGACTGAGCGCGATGCGCGGAATGTTCGTGCTTTATGCGCTGCTGGGGTTGGCCGGACACTGGCTTTATGCGCGTCTGCCGCAACGCCCGGTCCCGGCCAATGCCGCACCTTCGGCGGCGCTCGGACTTTCGCGTTCGATCGTGATCAGGTTGGCCGCGCTGTTCAGCCTGGATGCGTTCGCGGGCGGCTTCGTGGTGCAGTCGCTGCTGGCCCTGTGGCTGTTCCAGCGGTTTCATCTCTCGCTCGCCACTGCCGGCGTGTTCTTCTTCTGCGCAAGTTTGCTGGCGGCGGTGTCGTATCCAGTGGCGGCACGCCTGTCGCGATGCTTCGGGTTGGTCAACACGATGGTGTTCACGCATATCCCTTCCAGTGTCGCGCTGATCCTGGCTGCGCTGGCACCCACGCTCGGACTGGCGTTGGCGCTCCTGCTGGTTCGCGCCGCGCTCTCGCAGATGGACGTGCCGACCCGCTCGTCCTACGTGATGGCGGTGGTGACCGAGGCCGAGCGGCCTGCTGCCGCAAGCTTCACCTCCGTTCCGCGCAGTCTCGCTTCGGCCGCGAGCCCTGCGATGGCGGGCGCACTGTTCGCAGCTTCCGCATTCGCCTGGCCGCTGTTGATTTGCGGCACCTTGAAGATTGTCTACGATCTGCTGCTGCTGGCGCAGTTCCGCCAGCTCAAACCGCCGGAAGAACGAGGAGCCTGATCGCGGCGTATGATCCTTTTCGGCAACGAGCGCAGGTCATGAAAATCAGCGCAAGCCACTTCCGTCCATGCTGGGTGCCGGCCGTCATCCTGGCGCTCGCCGCATCCATGCCTGGGTGCAGCCAAGCCGGCAATCCGACCAGCCGATTGCCGCTGACCACGGTCGCGGACGTGCCGTTGTCCGGTCGTGCGACGCGCTGGGATTACGCCAGCCTCGATGCAAAGCGTCACCATCTTTTTCTCGCGCATCTCGGTGACGGCGCGGTGGTGGTGTTCGATACCGCGCAGCGGAAAGTGATCGCGACCATCCCCGATGTCAGCCACGTGCACGGCGTGCTCTATGTGCCGCAACTGGATCGCGTGTATGCGTCGGCGACCGGAACCAATGAAGTGGTCGCGATCGACGCCCGGACGTTCAAGGCGGTCGCGCGCATGTCCGGCGGCGATTACCCGGACGGCATGGCCTATGCGCCCGGGGTGCACAAGTTGTACGTCTCCGACGAGCACGGCGGCACCGATACGGTCATCGACGTGGTGAACAACAAGCGCATCGCCACCATCCCGCTTGGCGGGGAAGTGGGGAATACGCAATACGATCCGGTGTCGCAACACATTTTCGTCAATGCGCAAACCCGCGATCAACTGGTGGAGATCGACCCGGCCATCGACAAGGTTGTGGCGCGGATCGACCTGCCGGGCGCCAAAGGCAACCACGGCCTGTACATCGACGCCCCGGCGCGGCTCGCATTCGTCGCCTGCGAAGGCAACGACAAGCTACTGGTGCTCGACCTTGCAAGCCGGAAGACCATCGCGTCGTTCGATGTGGCCAAGGATCCGGACGTACTCGCGTTCGACAACCCATTCGGCTGGCTGTACGTCGCCGGTGAGTCCGGCCAGGTCTCGTTGTTCGAGGTGCACGGCCAAAAGGTCGGCGCACGCGGCACTGCGCGGCTGGGACCAGATGCGCACGTCGTGGCGGTGGACCCGGCCACGCACGAAGCGTTTTTTCCGCTGAAACCTGCGCGCGGGAGGCCGATGCTCCGGATTACCCGGCCGAACACTGAAAAGTGACCAGCGATTGCGGGTGGCCGCTTTGCGGGGCAGTCAAGTGCGGCTGCCGACCGGACTTTTGACCGATTGCCGCCCGCCATTGCTGTAGTGATCCGTGCACCGCCGCCGGATAGACAAAGTCAGCGCCGCCGCAGGCCCGCACGCCAGCACCAATGCCAAGGCTCGTACGCAATGCCGTGCCGATTGCCGCGTGGGTAGGAGAGGGCGAACCGGTAATTCGCGGCGTTTCGCTGCAGCCATGCGAACGCAGGCGAGTGCTCGAATTCTTCTTCGAGTGGCGTGAAGCCGGGCGCGGTGAAGTCCACGCAGCGGCCGGTGTGATGTTCGCTGTAGCCGGGCGCGGCGCTGACGCGCAGGATTTCATCGATGCTCAAGCCCCGCGCGAGCTTGCGTTCGACGATGCCGAGTTGGTATTCGATCGAGCGGAACGCGGAAACGATCTGCAGCGTCACGCGCTCTCGCGCGGCGGCTTCGCGCATGCGGGCGAGTGCGCGGGCCACGCGCGGTTGCAGCCATTGCACGCGATCGTGGATGTCGGGGCCGATCGACACGAGGTGCAACGGCTCGCGCTGGATCCGCAAGCCACGCGACCGGCCGTAATTTCGCGGCACGCCAAGCGCGTGCGCGTGTTCCATCAGCATGCTGCGCTCGGCGGCATCCCGGCAGCGGCGCGGTGGCTGCGCGGACGCGGCTTCAGCCACTGGATGCCGGCGTGGACGCGGGGCGCAGGAAGAACCCGGCCACTTTCCCGTCGGCGTCGCAGGCAACCTGCGCGCTGGCATCCCCCTTCTCGAAGTGCAGGGGCAGGGTGATGACGGCATGGCCTTCGTACATCATGTTCTGGGGAGTGCCGCGGCCCTGCAACGTACCTACGTGACTCGCGACCTGCTTCCAGAACTGGCCGAGCTTGTTTGCGTCGAGATTGGCTTTCATGTTGGCGTCGAAGTTCGACGTTGCCGCCATGAAATCGCCCTTCTCGAGATGATCGATCAGCGTATTGGTAGTGGCGGTGCAGGTTTCGATGCGGGCCGCGCCGGCTGCGCCGGCCATCGCGTTGGCGTGCGCACTGGCTGCCGGATGATCCTGTGCGGTATCGGCGGGATGCTGTTGTCCGGCCGCCAGGGACATGGCGGGCATGATGAACGCGGCCAGCGTGGCGAGGATCAGTTGGCGACGCATGGGCGACTCCTGTGGCGAGGGCGCGGCATCATGCCGGCCTTTTGAAATAGAACACCGGCGAGGGTACACCGTAGCCTTCGACCACGTGCACCAGTTCCCAGCCGTCGCGGCCCAGCTGGTTCAACTGGTCGGCGACTTCTTCCGGATCGGGATGCAGCTTGAAGAATTTCGAGGATTTGAAGCGGACGACCTTGTAAGTCCAGTGCGCGTCGGGATTCATGGCTTTTCTCGGCTCGGCGAAGGAGGGTGATGCGTGGCGCCGGTTTTCAGCCGGCCGGCCTTGCGCAGCGCATCGCGCAACACATATTCGATCTGTGCATTGAGCGAACGCAACTCGTCGTTGGACCAGCGCTGCATCGCGTCCAGCACCGCCGCGTTGATGCGCAGCGGATAAGCCTTCTTGTCCTTGTCAGTGCTCATTTGCATCGGGACGCGAGCTGTTGTGGAAAGTCGACCATGGATGGCCGGTTTTGATCCTCGTGATCAGGGATGATCACTGATACAAACTTCCCGTATTCAACACCGGCTGCGTGCCGCGCTCGCCGCACAGAACCACCAGCAGGTTGGACACCATTGCGGCTTTGCGCTCCTCGTCGAGCTGCACGATGTTGTGCTCGTTCAAATGCGCCAGCGCCATCTCGACCATGCTGACCGCGCCTTCGACGATTTTCGTGCGTGCGGCGATGATCGCGCCGGCCTGCTGGCGCTGCAGCATGGCTTGTGCGATTTCCTGCGCGTAAGCGAGATGGCTGATGCGTGCTTCAAGCACCTGGACGCCGGCGCGGCCGAGGCGTTCCTGGATCTGGTCGCGAAGATGCGCGGTGATTTCGTCGCCGTGGCTGCGCAAGCTCGGCTTGCCGTCGTCGTGCGCGTCGTAGGGATAGCTTTGCGCCATCTGACGCAGCGCCGATTCGCTCTGGATGTGCACGTAGTTTTCGTAATCGTCGACCTGGAACACGGCTTCGGCGGTGTCGACCACCTGCCACACGATCACCGCGGCGATCTCGATGGGATTGCCGTCGGCGTCGTTCACCTTGAGCTTGGACGATTCGAAGTTGCGCACGCGCAAGCTGACCGCGCGCTTGGATAGGAACGGATTGGTCCAGCGCAGTCCGGTTTCGCGCGTCGTGCCGGCATAGCGGCCGAACAGCAGCAGCACCACGCCCTGGTTCGGCTGGACCTGGAAGAAGCCCTTGCACAGGAATGCGAAGAACGCGAACAGGATCACCGAGCCCGCGGTGATGCCGATCGCCTGATGCAGCGCGCCGTGCGCGAAGCCCGCGACGCAGAAGAGCAGGGCGATCGTGAACAGCACCGCGAAGGGAATGCCGGACAACGAGAAAGCACGCGTTTCGTTCATGGGAATCTCCGCTTGGGTTGTAAAACGATATCATAATGATATCTACATAGACAAGTGGAAATGGTTCGGCCCAAGCGCGGCGTGCCGCACCGGATGAGGCGCGGCCGTGCCGCACCATGAAGGGCTGGTCCGGCTTGGCTAGAATCCGGGCGATCGCGGATAGGGAGACGTGGACATGAGTGCTGCAGGTACACCGGGCTGGTCGCTGATCGCGGTCGAGATCCTGGCTTCGATCGTGTTGCTGCTGATGCTGGTCGCGCTGGCGGTGGCGGCGGCGCTGTTCGTCTACGACCGCCTGCAGACCCGCAACGCCATCCTGCGCAACTATCCGGTGATCGGCCATTCGCGCAAACTGCTGCAGCACCTCGGGGTGTTTTTCCGGCGCTACTTTTCCGCGTTCGATCGCGAGGAACTGCCGTTCAACCGGGCGGAACGGGTGTGGGTGCATCGCGCTTCGGTCGACACCGACAACACCCGTGCGTTCGGCTCGACCCGTGACCTGCGCGTCGAGGGCGTGCCATTCTTCGTGAATGCGCCGTTTCCCGACCTCGGCGAACACGCGGTGGAACCCGCGCCGTTGCTGATCGGGCCGCATGCACGCAAGCCCTATTCGCACGCCGCGTTCTTCAATATCTCGGCGATGAGTTACGGCGCCTTGTCGGCGCCGGCGGTGCGCGCGTTGTCGCGCGGCGCGGCCAAGGCGGGCATCTGGCTGGATACCGGCGAGGGCGGGCTGGCGCCGTACCACCTCGAGGGCGGCTGCGACATCGTGTTCGAGATCGGCACCGCCAAGTACGGCGTGCGCACGCCGGACGGGCGGCTCGACGACGACAAGCTGCGCGCGATCTGCGCGCACGAACAGGTGAAGATGGTCAGCATCAAGTTGTCGCAGGGCGCGAAGCCAGCCTTGGGCGGCCTGTTGCCGGGTGCCAAGGTGACGCCTGAAATCGCAATGATCCGCGGCATTCCGGCGGGCGAGGATTCGGTCAGCCCCAACCGCCACCCGGACATCGGCAACGTCGAACAGTTGCTGGACTTCATCGCGCACGTGCGCGAGGTCAGTGGATTGCCGGTGGGTTTCAAGGCAGTGCTGGGCGGCATCGAATGGATTCGCGATTTGTGCATGGAGGTGCACCGGCGCGGTTTGTCCAGTGCGCCCGATTTCATCATCGTCGATGGCTCCGAGGGCGGCACCGGGGCTTCGCCGCAGACGCTGATGGAGGGCATGGGACTGCCGCTGCGCGAATCCCTGCCGCTGCTGGTCGACACGCTGATCGAGCAGGGTTTGCGGGAACGCATCAAGGTGATCTGCGCCGGCAAGTGCATCACGGCCTACGAGGTCGCCTGGGCGCTGGCGATGGGCGCGGACTTCGTGAACTCGGCGCGCGGTTTCATGTTTTCGCTGGGCTGCATCCAGGCCATGCGCTGCAATCGCAACACCTGCCCGACCGGCATCACCACCCATGATCCGCGCCTGCAGCGCGGGCTGGTGGTGACCGACAAGGCCGAGCGCGTGGCGAATTACGCCCGCAACGTGATGCACGAGGTCGGCATCATCGCGCACAGTTGCGGTGCGCCCGATCCGCGCAGCCTGCGCCGCGAACACTGCCGCGTGGTGGTGGACGACGGCTTGTCGCGATCGCTGGAAGACCTGCACCCGTATCCGCAATCGCAGGCCGGGTGACCGCGCCGATCAGGGCTGCCGTCGGGGCGAAGATGCCGCAGGCGGCTTGCGCAGCGTCTCCTGCGACGACACCGCAAGCCAGCGGCCGTCGATGCGTGCGAACACGTCGGTGAAAGGCACTTCGACGGTCCAGCCCTTGCTGCGTGAATGCACTTCGTTGATGCCGGTCGAAACGGCGGTGTCGCCCCATACCCGCACCTGCAGGTGCGTGATGCGCTGCGTGGCATCCGCGGAGGGGTGAAGCCCGGCCAGCAATGCGGCCTTGTCGCGCACGTCGCCCTTCCAATCGATGTCGCGATAGTCGTCAGCGAGAAGCGAGGCGAGGTCATCGCGGTCGCCACGGGTGATGTCGGCGATCCAGCGTTGTTCCAGTTTTCCGACCGCGCGTTGGTCAGCGCTTTGCGCGACCGGAGCGGTTTGCGATGGCGGGGCCGCGCTCGACAGCATTGGCAGCGCCACCAGCACGCCGAACAGGGCGCCGCGCCATTTCACGGCTTGATCCCGGAGGGCCGCGCGATCGATGCCCAGCCGTCCGGCCCGAGTACCTGCAGGCCGTGGAAACGCGCCTTGTAGCCCATCTTGGGGTGGTGCGCGATCCAGTAGCCGAGGTACAGGTGCGGCACGCCGCGCAGGCGTGACAGTTCGATCTGGCGCAAGATTGCGTAGGTGCCGAGGCCGCGCTTCGGCAGGTCGGGATCGAAGAAGGTGTACACCGCGGACAGTCCGGTTTCGCAGACGTCGGTGACCGCGACCGCGACCAGGCGTCCCTCGCACCGGAATTCGAGGAATACCGTCGGGCTCCAGGGCGCCGCGAGGAAATGCGAGAAGTCTTCGTCGCTGGCTTCGTCCATACCGCCGCCCGGGTGGCGCGCGTGCAGATAGCGCGCGTACAAATCCTGGCGCTCGGTGGTGAGGCCGGGCCGGCACTCGGTCAATTCGATGTCGCGATTCGCCGCGAGGCAGCGGCGCTGGCTGCGGTCGGGCATGAACGTCGCCACGTCGATCCGGCACGGTTCGCAGGCGTGGCAACGCTGGCAATGCGGGTGATAGACGTGGCCGCCGGCGCGGCGAAAACCGCGGGCCAGGGAAAGTGCGTAGAGCTTGGGCAAATTCGGCGCGGCGGGGTCCAGCACCAGGTTCTGCGCCGTGCGCCCCTCGAAATAGCCGCACGGATGCGGGAGGGTCTGGAACAGCCGGACGCGTTCGCTGCGCAGGGTCATTTCACCAGACCGAAATCAGCTTCGCTCCGTAGATGGCGAGGGCAATGCACACCGCGACCAGCACCGCGGTCCGCACGCGGGCGGCGACGTGCGCGGGGCTGCGCGCGCGGCCGCCGGTTTTCTGGAACCGGTACGCGGCCAGTTCTTCCGCATAGCGGGTGACGGGTTCGATGCCGATGTCGCGCATCAACTGGCGGGCGCGGGTGTGGTCGCTGGCGTGTTTCACCCACACCGACGGCCAGTTGTCGCTGCTGCCCGGGCGGGCGTAGGAAAACCGCCGGTAACTCTTGCTGTCGTACGCCCGCAAATTGGTCACCTTGGTGGCGATGCCATGTTCGGCCATCACCGCGACCAACCGCTCGACGTTTTCGATTCTGGGGGAGCTGTAAATCCTTCGCATGCCGAAAGTTTACGACAGTTTCCGCTACGCGGAATGACCAGTTGGCGGCGCCGAAATGTCGGGTTGAAGATGCGCTGGTTTTGCTCGTGCATTCAGCTTCGCCGTCGCAGCGAGTTTCTTGCGCGGGAGCGGTTTTGCCCAACGACATGCCCGCGATTGTTGGGCTTCTCCCGGCTTGCGCCGGGATCAGCCCAACCTACCAATCCACCCAGGTTAGGTTGGCGCTGAGCGCAGCAAAGCCCAACGGGGGAGCCGGCGGTTCAGCGGTCGCGAAGTTCCCGCAGCCGCAACAGCCCTTCCTGTGCGCTCGACGCCACCAGCTTGCCTGAAAGATCGAACATCTGGCCGCGCACCAATCCGCGCGCGCCTTGCGCGGTCGGGCTTTCGCATGAATACAGCAGCCAGTCGTCCACCCGGAACGGCCGGTGGAACCACAACGCGTGATCCAGGCTCGCCATCTGCAGATTGGGCGTCAGGTAGGAAACCCCGTGCGGCAACAGCGCGGTGCCGATCAGGTGGTAGTCCGAGGCATATGCCAGCAGCGCGCGGTGCAGCGCAGGCGCGGCATCGATCCGCTGGCTCAAGCGAAACCAGATGTGCTGGTACGCCGGGCGCTTGGGCGGGTGCAACTCGTCGCGTGGCCACACGAAGCGGTACTCGAACGGACCGTCGGTGGACAGCCAGCGCTGCAGCTTGGGCGGCAGCTTGGCGAGTTCGGCTTCGGGCAGTGAAGTGGGCGGATCCAGATCTTCGGGCTTGGGCACTTCCGGCATGCTGGTCTGGTGTTCGAAGCCGGGTTCGTCGATCTGGAACGACACCGCGCAATTCAGGATCGGCTGGCCGTGCTGGATCGCTTCCACGCGGCGCACCGAAAAACTGTGGCCGTCGCGGGCGCGATCGACGTGATAGACGATTGGTGCATCGACGTCGCCCGCGCGCAGGAAATACGCGTGCAACGAATGCGCGGCGCGTTGGGGATCGACCGTTTGCTGGGCGGCCGACAGCGCCTGTCCCAGTACCTGTCCGCCGAACACGTATTTGGTGCCGATGTCGCGGCTCTGGCCGCGGAACAGGTTGTCCTCCAGCCGTTCGAGTTGCAGCAGTTCGATCAGCTCGTTGACGTGCGGTTGGGTCATGGCATGGCGGCGGGCGCAAAAAAGACGCGGAATTATACCGGCCGCGCGGGCGCTGCCAGTCGCTGCAGGCCGCATGCGGCCATGACGCGTTGCCATGGAAACATCGGACCCGGATCGAGCTTGCGCCGCACTTGTTTCGCACCATCGTCGCTGGCGGTGATCGTGTCGGTATCGAGATCTTCGTGGCCGGCGATGTGTCGCAGGCTCGGCAATGCCGCGCGCAGGTGCGCAAGCAGGTCCAACAGCGCGTCGATTTGCGCATCGGGGTAGGGCTCGGCCATCGCCTGCCGGCGCGAATCGAACCAGTCCGGCCAGCGGCCGGTATTGACGAGTTCGATGCCAATGGAGTGCTCGTTTTGGCCGCGCACGTGGTGCGCCACGCGCTCGTCGGGCACGTGGCGCTCGATGCTGCCGTCGCGGTCGATGTAGTAGTGCCCGCTGTTGCCGGTGCCGCTCGCGTGCACGATGCGCTCGCCGTATTCGCGCGCGGTCGCAAGGCCGGGCAGCTCGGTGCAGTGGATCACCACCAGGTCGACGTCGGCCAGCGCGCGTGATTGCAGGCGTTCGACATACGGCAGCGGCCGGTCCCGGATCACGCGTGATTTCATGGCGCGAAGTGTTGCATGGAAACGCGAAGCGAAGGGCGTGCCTGTTACGCTTTCCCTCGCCCCGATTGCCACCCCTCATCCAAGCCATGCCCGGCCACGTCATCCTTTCCCACGGTTCCGACAGCGGCCCCGATGCCACCAAGGTCAGCGCGCTGGCGCGGGTGGCCGGGTCGCTGGGCTGGATCACGTTCAATCCCGATTACCGCGAGGAAGACGCGCT
>Ga0209178_1000136_pt1 | contig 18560 bp, 14 predicted proteins | sample GAAS200_FD_187521 | JGI IMG/M metagenome (GOLD analysis project Ga0209178, IMG submission 187521) | Agricultural soil microbial communities from Georgia to study Nitrogen management - GA AS200 (SPAdes) (version 2) | ecosystem: Environmental > Terrestrial > Soil > Agricultural land | place: USA... | reverse complement strand
ACCCTGCTCGACAACGCCTACGACGGGCACGAATCAGTGAGCAGTAAAGTTTCGTGCTCCGCCCCCCTGCAAAGCTTCACCTGCGGAGGGGAAGGCGGCAATTACGGGGATGTCATATCTCAAGTCAAAGCCGCCAACCTTTACTGGCTGACTCACTGACTTATCTGCGCGAGTTAAATAGGGACGGGCTATTCGATGTAGCCCAAATTCTGAAGGCGCTCAAGCACTTCGGGGCTGACTTCATTGCTCTCAGCCTTGTCGCCTCCAGACCAATAATCCTGGCGCAGTTTTTCCATCTGATACTCCCATGAGGCAAGGGCCTCTTCCATCATCGAGAGCAGTTGGGGCTGAGTCTTAGAGATGTCGGTATTTTCATTGGGATCGGAAACAAGGTCATAAAGCTCGATCCCACCTTCGCCTTTTTTCTGAATTAGCTTATATCTTCCGTCCTGAATGGCTACTTGGCCGCCGCGTCGTTCCGTTTCCGTCACCGCCACAAGATGGTCTTGCCGCTGACCTTTAATCCACGGAACAAGGGAAACTCCCTCGATATTGGGTGGTGACATCCTGCCGCACAGATCCAACAGTGTGGGCATGATATCTATACTTCTCGCCTGACTCGAGATGCGCGTACCTGCCGGGAGGTCCGGCCCGCAAAGTATTAACGGCACGCGCAGAACCTCGTTGTAGATGCATTCGGTGTGCTCCAGAATCCCGTGCTCTCCAAATGCTTCGCCGTGATCCCCTGTGACTGCCAGTATTGTCTTGTCGGCGACTCCCAGACGCTCCAGCTCATTCAGCAGGAAAGGAATCTGGTCATCCACTAAATTGATGCAGCCATCGTACATGCCTCGAAGGAATTCCATCTCTCGCGGCGATAGTTTGCGTTGTCCCTTGTTGATTTCGGATCGTGTTCGGGAATCCAGAACAATGCCGGCGCGTTTATCGATGAAGCGCCTGTTATACGGCGGGCGGTCAGTGTACGGAAAGTGGGCATCCCAGCAGTGAATGTACACAAAAAATGGTTTATCTCGGTGATGTAGAACCCACCGGAGCGCTCGGGAGAGGCAGGATTTCAGTCCGCCCGCAGCATTATCGTAATGCTCAAATCCTCGGCCAAAGCCGAAGAACGAGTGAGCATATCCGCCATCGGTAAAGCCTGCAGTGCCATAGCCTCCTTGCCGGAAGCACTCCGCCAAGGTACAGAATCGATCGCTCAGGATGTTTGCGGATTGCACGCCCACCCGGTCGCCAGCCTCGCCCGCAGAATCGGCCTTGTGCACGGAGGGGAAGAGACTTGTATGAATAGAGGCAAGCGCAGGCTTAGTCCAAGAGGCCTGAGTTATCACACGGTCGAAGAGAACACCGCGTTTAGAAACAAGATCAAGATTAGGAGACACCGATCGCGAGTAGCCGTAGCAGCCCAGGTGCTTAGCTCCTAAGGAATCTACACTTAGCAGGAAGACGTTCTTTGACGCCGACGAGGTGGTTCTCGGCGCACTTCTCAATTCAGCAAGATACTTTTTCTTTTCGCGCTCTTCCTGTAGAGCTTTAATCCACCAAAGGCGCCTTCGAAGCGCGTATTTGACTTTCGTTTTCAATGAACTCATCGTCATTCAATTCGAGAAACGATTTTAGGATCTAGGGACGGGCTTGCCCTGCATGTCCGGAGGGACCGTCATTCCGAAACGATCGAGAATTGTTGCCGAAACGTCAAAGATACGGAGGCCATCAAGTTGGCGGCCGTCCTTTCTCCCGGGGTCACGCAAAATGAATATGCCATACTCTGCATGGTTTGCGTCATCGGGCCCAGTGTCGTTCTCAAAAGTGTAAATCCCGCCCATGCCCATGCTGCCGACCGAACGCCATGTGAGATTCCCAAAATACACGATCAGGTCGGGGGGTATACCACGCACAGAGCGGTAGACCTCTTGTGGTTTGAATACGCGGGTGCCAAGAGGCTTACCTTCATGATCCTGCATGGCCTCGAGCTTGGCCTTAATTTCATCGCGCACCGATTCATAATTTGCAGGATCAATCACCCCCTGCGGCTCGCGGCCCTTCACATTCAGAAAAATTCGCGAGTAGTATCCGCCCTCACCCCATGCCTTTGTTTTCGACCAATCAATTTGCATTTTCGAGAGGGGGGTGGGCTTGTCCACGCTCTGGCGCAGACTCAGGTATCCTTCACTCTTCATCCACTCGTTTACACAGATCCCGCCCTCCATTTTTTTTGCGCCATGATCAGAAACCACGAAAACTGTCGTTTCATTTCCCAATAGTTGAAGGAGGCTCGAGATCTTTCCGTCGAGATGGCGATAATAGGCATGGATTGCGTCTTCAAACTGGTTGCCCGGGACATATTTGAAATGCTCAGAATCGAAGAATTTCCAGAAGGCATGATGAATTCGATCCGTACCCATCTCGACCATCATGAAAAAGTCCCAGTCACGGGAGCTCACTAGATGTTCCGCCATGGCGAAATGCTGATTGGTCATCTCGTAGATGTGATCAAGTATCGGGCGTTTGTCTTCGGAGCGGAAATTCTTGACGTCCATTTGGTAAGGGCCGAATTTTGATTCCAACTCGGGCTTTAATTCGGGTGGATAAGTATATGGGGCATCGGAATTAGGCGTAAGAAAACAGCCGATCATGCATCCGTTGACCCGGCTCGGCGGATAAGTGCCCGGAACACCCATCACAATGACCTTCTTGCCGGACCGACTCAAAATGTCCCACACCCTTTGTTCACGCACTGCAGACGAGTTTGCAATCGTCAAGCCATCGTAGCTGTAGTCCTTGCGATTTCTGAAGCCGTAGATGCCTAGTTCTCCTGGGTCCTTCCCGCTCATCATGCAGGACCACGCCGGAACAGTAATCGGAGGGGTCACGCTGTGAAGTTTTCCCCATAACCCGTCGGCGATAAGGGAGCGGAGGCACGGCAATCCATCCCGCCAGCGGTCGAACACCAATTCAGGCGGGGCACAATCCAATCCAATCACAGCAATTTTTTTTGCATCGGCCATTTTGTCAGTCGAGCTATGCTCCAGACACAGTGTACAATATTGCGCTCGGAAGCCCCATCATCTTCTCTTCTGGAGTCCGTTGTCTTGAAACGCTGTGACTTTGTAGCAAGGCCCGGCATCTCAAGTACCGAAATGGGTGCGGACGTCTGTGTCAACCCGAACGCGAAGGGGACCGATTCCCCGTTTTGGGCCCGTTGGGAAAATCCCGGCCTTACGCAGAAGATTTGGGGAGGTCTGAAAGGCTTAGCGGGATTAGACCGGGGGGGACGGAGTTTCCCTGTCTTCCCCGACGACCGATTCCTGGTTTCTTATCCGCGTTCAGGGAACACCTGGACGCGGTTTCTCGTGGCGAACTTGCTCTCTCCTGATGAGGAAGTCACCTTCGCGAACATTGATTTTAAAATTCCAGATCCGAGCGCCATCACCAGAAGAACGTTTGCTAAACTTCCCAGGCCTCGGCTGGTTAAGAGTCACGAGTATTTCGATCCCCGCTATGGGCGCGTGATTTATATTGTGCGCGACCCAAGAGATGTTGTCATTTCAAATTATTTTTTCCAGCTGAAAAAGGGCTTCATAAATGAAAATACGAGCATGGACGAATACGTCCAACTTTTCGTTGGGAGAGGTATCGATTCGTACGCAAGCTGGGGCGAAAACGTAACCGGTTGGCTTGCTATACGGGGGGGATCGAGTGATCTTCTACTGCTGCGTTACGAAGACATGCTTGAGCAAACAGCGTTTGAGCTGGGCAGGATAGCTGCTTTCTTGAAGGTTAAGGCTTCACCCTGCCAGATTGAACGCGCAATAGCATTGAGCTTGCCCGAGCGCATGCGGAAGCTCGAAAAGACTGAATCGAGTCTTTGGCAGGTTACGAAGAATACGCGGAAGGACATTCCGTTTGTTCGCTCGGCAAAATCAGGTTCTTGGCGCGAAATGCTTTCCAATAGCCAATTGGCGCAAATCGAACGTGCGTGGGGCCCTCTCATGCGGTGCTTGCAATACGAACTCGTCACCAGCGAGAATGCAAAATAACCGCGCATTCTGCCTTGCCCCGTCATCTTGCTTTCCCACCTGCCTTTACATTGAGAGAGCGTGTTAATTCCTATTGACAGAAGCGATAGGGCAAACCGATGCTTTTACATTCGGTTGCAAGAGCTACAGTGAAAGATGCACCTGTGCAGATCGAAAAGACCACGGAATGCGCGTCCTGACTGCAACGGAGAAAGAAGCGGGCTGCTGGGAGGAGTTTGTCGCGCGACATCGGGAGTGTGTCAATTATCACCGTTGGGGTTGGAAAGGTGTAATTGAAAGGGCGTTCCGCTGGAAGGCTCATTATTTGATAGCCGAGGAAGGTGGGGAAGTGCAAGGCATTCTGCCCCTCTGTGAAAACGAGAGCCGATTCTTCGGACACCTGCTTTGTTCAGTCCCATTCTTCAGCGAAGCAGGAATCGTCGCTCAGTCCCGGAGAGCTGCGAATGCACTGGCCGAGCAGGCTATTCAAATAGCGGAACGTACGGGCGCCGAATACATCGAGCTCAGACACGCACACGAAGCCTTGCCAGCTTGGGGCGCAATCACGAACAAGGTGACCCTTGTCTGTGATGTATTCGCCACCCCGGAAGAGAATATGCAGCATCTTTCAACCAAAATGCGCACAAATGTGCGGCGCTCGTTGCGCACGGGGATTGAAGCGGAGTTCGGCGGACGCGAGTTCCTCGGTGACTTTTACGAGATCTTTTGTCACAAAATGCGAGAGCTAGGGACGCCTCCGTACAGCAAACGATTTTTTGAGATTATTTTGGAGGCTTTTCCTAACGAATCTTTCGTCTGCCGCATAAAGCATTCCGGCGGAACGGTGGGAGCTGCTTTTCTCACGGGGTATGGTCATACCATCGAGGCAAACTGGAGCGCGTGCTTGCCTGATGCGATGTCGCTTCGTCCCAATATGTTCCTTTTTTGGGAGTTAGTATGCTTTGCCGGGCGTAAAGGCTATCGTGTATTTGATTTTGGCCGTTCTTCCATTGGATCGGGAACATACCATTTTAAGCAACAGTGGAATACGCGAGTCATACCGCTGTATTGGAACTACTGGCGCGCGTCCGGGGAGCAGGCGCTGGAATTGAATCCGAATAATCCGCGCTATCGCGCGGCAATTTGGACGTGGAAGCGGCTGCCGCTAGCGCTTACGAAGCTGCTCGGACCGGCAATCGCGCGTTGCTTGCCATGACGGGAGAGCGCTGTTTGAACCGAGTATCAGTAATTATTCCGACGAAGAACCGTAAAGAGGACCTGGAGAGAACAGTCGATACGTTATTAGGACAAACCGTCAAGCCTTTTGAACTGATCCTAGCAGATCAAAGCGCAACTCCCTCGTTTAATAAAGAAATTCCCATTCCAGTCCTGTACCTCCACAATCCTTCGATTTCAGGAGCATCGGAAGCTCGTAACGTGGCAATGGAACACGCACGTGGAGATGTCTGGCTATTTCTGGACGATGACGTTCTGCTTGAGCCGGATTTCATTGAAGCAATCTTAAAATGTTACGAACATGGCGTCGCCGGCGTTTCGGGAATCATCACAAATTACACAGTTCGCCCACTACGGCAAAGAGTCTGGGAAAAGGTCTTTCAGAAAGGCCCGTTTAAGGATGAACGACAACAGATTTACAGAAAATGTAAAGAATACAGAGAGATTACATCGATTCCTGTTCGTTTCTTCGGTGGCGGCTTAATGAGTTTCCGTGCTGCAGTCATTCGCGAGCATCGTTTCGATACTAATCTCACTGGGCCATCACCAGGAGAGGACGTCGACTTTTGCATGCGTTTGCCAAAGGGCAGCATTCTGCTAATTACGCCCCGTGCACGTCTGGTTCACAATCGCAGCCCCGAAAATAGAGACAATGCGCACTGGTTGAGCGTGCAAGCTCAAGTGTCCTCTTACCTGTGGAAGCGTCACTGGAGCAAAGGAATTTGGAATAATCTGTGCTTTCTGTGGCTAAACACAGGATATCTTGTGGTTGCGCTATACTCCTTGCTGAGAACGGGATCGAGTGAGGCTTGGTTCGCCTGGCGGCGTGGCGTCGTAATCGGCAAGAATTTGGCCGAATCAGGGACATAGGATCCCGACTACTGTGAGAATAGAAACCCGAAGGATGAATCAATGAAGAGGTTTCTCATTGCCTTAGCTGTTTTCACTTTTGCGAATGGGATAGCGCGAGGGCAAGATCTCGACGATTATGGCGGACTGAAATCCATTAAGTGCGATAACGCTACCGGCCATTTCATCGTAGAGAAGCTCGGGAGACAATGGTGGTTTTGCACGCCGCAAGGGCACGGCTTCTTCATGCAAGGTGTTTACGCCATCGAAGCTGCGCCGGATAAGACGCTTGGACCTGCGGCAAAATCCAAGTACGGAGATAATAACGGACCCGCCTGGACCGCAGCAACTTTGCGTCGTCTCAAGGATTGGGGTTTTAATACGCTCGGAATCTATGCGTCTGCTCATCTATTGCCCATCGACCATGAATCCTCTTTTCCAAAAGACGCGATGGGATTGCCTTCACAACCTGTTAAGCTCCCTTTTATCAGTGTCACTCGACCAGCCCTGTATTCCATGAGGAATCCTCCTCAGGGCGGTTCGACCTCCAAAGCGCCGTACCTTCAGGAGCCTGTAAAGAACCAGCTTTATGGCGCCAGCCGATACTATAGAGGATATAACCCTGCGAATGGAGTGGCTGATTATTTCGACCCAAAATTCCGTGAGTGGCTTCACAAAGATATGGAAATGTCGCCGCAGTTTAAAATTCTGAAATCCTCGCCGTACGGTTCTTACCTTATCGGGATTGGTGAGGATGATGGAGATGAATTGTTTGGGTTTGGGGCAGGCGATGCTTTCCCCAGCGCTCCACCGGGGCACAACAATCCGCATCTTTCATGGCTGGTCTCGACAATGTCACCAGTGCAAACGGCGAATGCTCGATACAGAGCCTTGTATGCAGATATGACGGTTTATACCAAAAAGGCTTGGCGGGACAGCCTCGCCGCAAAATACGGGACAATCGATCATTTGAATAAAGCGTGGCACTCCACATACACCACTTTCGATTCCACCGGCACTCCAATTAACCGTGAAGATATTGGAATGGGCGATGGCTCTAAGATGTCGTTTAACCACACCCTCGCGCATCCGGTAGCGAGCCCTTTTTCAGTTGCAATTTTTGTTGACGGATCACTAGTGGCCGGCGATATCGGCAACGGCAAGCTGTTTGGTCCGACTCTCGCCTTCGGTTCGATTGACTACTCGACCGGCAATCTCACCCTGCAATTTGCAGGCGGAATGGCGCCGAGTTCGGGAAAGAAAATAACCGTCAGCTACATTGAGAACGGCTGGGGTATAGGGTCCGGCTTGATGGATGAGGATGGGCGCCCTTCGCATCGCGCGTGGCTCGGCAGCGACTACGTTTTCCTCAAGGACACCAAGGCAGAGGTGCGCTCTGACTTCGATACTTTTCTCTACGCTGCGGCAAGCGAATACTTGCGGATCTGCCATGACGAAATAAAAATGGCTTTTCCCCACACACTCTTGCTCGGACCCGACAGCATTGGAACCTGGGGTACGCCCGCCCGAGCACCTGTACTACAGGCAGCAGGTCAATACACGGATGTGCTCTCAGGCCCCGGGGGCCTGGAGAACCGCCCGCCTACGGTCGAGTACGTAGGAAAGTATTTTGGAGACAAGCCGATAATTGAGGGGCAGTACCGGGCCGCGGACGCGGATTCCCCCTGGGCTCGTTACGCGAGTCCCGCGAACGGTATCGGCGAATTTTCTACGCAGCAAGCTCGCGGTCAAGCATATTATTCCGACCTCGCCTCTCTGCGCTCTATCGCCTACATGGACGGCTCTCATCCATTTGTCGGTGAGGCTTGGTGGCAATACTCAGATAATCGTGGCGAAAGAAAAAATTGGGGCTTAATTACGCTACTCGATAACGCTTATGACGGCCATGAAGACGTGAAGGCCATAGTTTCCTGCTCTCCTCCATTGGAGAAATATAAGTGCGGCGGGGAAGAGAATAACTACGGCGATGTTATCAGTTTCGTGCGCAGAGCGAATCTCCTCTGGCTAAATGAATCTCCTCCTAAATAAAGCCGCTGGTTGAATGCGGCTAGGATACCGGAAGAAAGCATTTCAGGAGCTTTCTGCATTCCGTGTAGTCATAACCCGCGGCGAGGAAAAAAACGGCCATTGCGGCCGCCCAGCCGAGCACTCCATATGCCAACCTGAACGGACCGAAGAAATACAGCATCACGGCGGAGATGAGACTTACCGCGCAAAACATCAGATAGTCCCTCAGAAACTTCAACTGAAACGGCACATTTCGCCACGCCACGATCATCATCGCAGGTCCTTGGAAAAACATAGAGAGACCATAAGCCCAAATGCCGCCAGCCAAGCCCCATTTAGGCCATAACACTGCGAAAAGAGCCACGTAAAGCATCACCTGCCCGAAACTCAGCCAAACTGCGCGCTGTTGTTCTCCAACGGCCGAGAGCAAGATACCGCCAATGCGGCACGGGCCCGATACCCCTAATAACATTGCCAGCACAATGACGAGATTCACTAACGGCAGATATTGTGCCCCGTAGACTCGTAAGAGGGATCGCGCCAGGAACATAAACGCAAAAGTGCCTGCGGCATTGACCAGAAGCAGAACACGCATATGCATCACAAAGACATCCGTTGCGCCACCATAATTTTTCTCCGCCAAGACATTCGTCAAAGAGGGGAGGAGCGTATCAATGATGTATCGGTTCACGGTACGGATTGAATCCGCGAGGGTAATGATCGCGACGTACTTGCCCAGCAGTCCCAAATCACCGAAGTTCAGGATCAGCAGCACATCGAGGCGTCGCGAGAAGAAGTTGAGGACGCTCAATTCCTGTAGTGAAAACGTATATTTCCAGAAACCCGTCGGAAGAAAGGCATGAAATGACTCCGAGTGATCCGGCCCTTTCAAATTTGCAAACAGGATGCGTGTTCCCATCGCCGAGACAAGGAAAAGCAAGGCAAAGTAGATGCCCCATACGACGATGGTGTAATGACCGGCAACATAGTGTCGTGCAAAGAGGAAGAACGGAAGATAAGCAAAAAAGTATCCCACTGATTGCAGACGCGAAAGCCCCTGCGCCGGAGCAATTTCGAGCAGGCCCTTCAACGCCGCTACCAAGAGAGAGAAAAGAATAGTAAGGGGTGCTAGATACAAGATTACGAGTTGCATCTCGGGGCTGGCGTCTTTGCCGAAGAGATAATGAAGTTTGTCAGGCCAAATCGTACCGACAATGACGTACGGAATCAAAGCAACGCACGTGATTATAAAATAAGTGGTCAAGAACGGGAGTCTCTTGCTTTTCTCGATCTCAGGCAGAAATTTCATGGCGACCGCATCGCCGCCTAAATAAAGAATGCATGAGACGAAGGCGACATAAGCACTGAGTAAACCGTACGTCCCTACAGCTTCCGGGCTGGTTCGCGCCAGCAGGATGGTTGTGCCATAGCTGAAAGGGACGGAGAGGCCTGCCAGCCAAACGGTGGAACGCATGCCGCGAATAATGCGTTCTCGTTGGGCCTCGGGTACCTGTGACAGCAGGGGGACAACTGAATTGGATTCCTCAGCCATGATCTTAAGATCTCGCTCGCCAGCGAAAGCCCCTTTTGGCAAGGGCCTTTCCGTCTAAATTCTTCCGAATCTCGCGTGAACAAAATCGGATTTGGGCTCTTCGTGGCGCCATCGCGAAGAGCCAACGTTCGTACTCTCCAGATCCTTTGACCTTTCGAGCTGCCGATACCTGGCGTGGAAAAGAGACGGAATGGCGGCCGATAGGAAAATAACAACCCAGAATGTCTTCTGATATTCTGCAGAAAGAAACATTGACGCCACACAAAATCCAATGAGGCCCGTCTGCATTCCGCTGGTTGCGGCGAAGAAAAATTCGTCACCTTTCTTACGCGCTTCCCTCCTTACTCGCTCCAGTGAAAAATACGTCGAAATCAAAATGCTCACAAAGAGCAAAATTCCCAAAATGCCCATTTCGGCAGCATATTCGACGTAAACGTCGTGGGCTATGTATCCGCCTCTCTTCTGGAAGAGCCCCATCTGATCCATTGTTTCCTTGAATCTTCCAAGGCCCACCCCAGTGATTGGATGTTCCGCAAACACCTTCACACCCGCGAGAAATAGAGCCTTATGTGCTTCGGTCGACGAGACATCTCCGTATTGTGGATGCAAAATGCGTTGTATCGGGGAGTTTGGAGAGACCACCAGAAGAGCGCCCATGATCAGGCCGGCGGCTATGAATTGGGCTTTCCTTTTCGACCTCATAAAAACAAATACCGCACAAAAGCAGATTCCGAGGAAGGCCCCGCGGGAAGCCGAAACCACCAGGGCCATCGCGGTCAGAATTGTGCAGATAAGGCAGAAGATCTTCTGCACCCGAGGTATCTTTGTGCGCAACAAGAAGTATCCAAGTGCCAGAGCCAGAATGGCATTCGCGCCAAAATAGTTTGCATCGCCGGAAACCCATCCAGCCCTGTACCCTGACTGGAATCCTGATTTTTGCCACTCCCGCAACAGGTAGAGCGAGGCGACTGCCAGCGCTCCAATAATCGCGAGAACGGAATATTGCAAACGGCGTAATGAATCTACCAAAGCCATAGTCACGAAGAACATGAATACGAAGGACAGATAGCTCATAAGCGGGCTTACGAAAACGTTCGTTTTATCGCTGAAAACCACATAGGAAATTAATGCCAGCACGACTAGCGCCGCGAAAAAGCGCGCTTGCCACGTGCCGAAAAGCCTGGGTATTCTCCCTCTTATTGCCACATAGCCTAACGAATAGAGGAACGCAAGCAAGCCAACGTACTTGAAAACGGTAAAACCATTCCCGCCCAGTTGGGCACCAAACCACGGTTGATTGGGTACGGCCGAGAACCAAATAATCAGGTAATAGAAAATCATCTGGCCGTCCTTTTCGTCATTTTCAAGCCTAAATGCATAACAATTCCTTTAACTCAGATCTGCGGCGCTTCGCGATGGCGCGAGAGGCGCACCAGCAAATTCGGACGCCACTTCTCGAGTTCGCGAAGATAATCGAGCGCTGCGCGATTTGCAGGCGTCCGGTCCGGCCGAATCTTCTTCAGGCCCGAAATCCCATCGCGAAAACCCTCCCAAAAAGGCTTAAAGGCTCCGCTGCGCAAAGCAAAGAGGCCCATCATCCCAATTTTTGGCACGAGGTAACGCATTCCCGCAAAGAAGGGGAAATCCTTGTAGGCGATCCAGAAATAATTGCGCGTGAAATATTTATATTGGCGGTCGGAAGTGCGTCCTGTTTCCGATGCGCGATGCCCGACGCGAACTTGCGGAGTGTGCAAAATGCGGAAACCGTGGTTGAACAGCTGAATAACCAGGTCGTCGCCCTCGGCTCCGTAGAATAAGGGTTCATAATAACCGCCGCAGGCGTCCAGAGCTTCGCGACGGAACGCACACGCTCCTTCGCCGAACCAGGTAGTCTCAAATTCAGATTCTGAGTGTTCTTTCCAGTAGCGCGGATGGCACCACTCCCTTAGCCGAAGTTTACCTGTGTCGGGATCGCAGACCTGCAAGGCCAGAACGTGAAACTCCGGACGCTGGGCGAACAGGTGCACAATTTTTGTGACCTCGAATGGCGAGAGAAACTTCACATCATCTTCGAGGAAGACCACGATGTCGCCGTGCGATGCGCGCAGGCCAGCGTTGCGGCCTCCGCAAGCGCCGCGATTTTCGTCCAGCTGGATAAAGTTTATTTTAGCGGAGCGCTGTTCGACTACAGCGCTGACGTCGTCGCGCGAATTGTTATCCACGACCACTAGTTCGAGGGCCGGATAATCCTGCGACAAAACCGAGTCGATGGACTCCTCAATCGTTTCGCGCCGCTTGTAATAGAGGATAACGACGCTGACGAGCTGGCCATCAGCGTTAGCGTGTGTTCCTGTGTCGTGAGTTTCTGTGCGGCTCATGCTATCCGCTCACAATTCCCACGCGCCGGAGAAACTTCACTGCCGATCGCACGGGGTAATACACCACGTCGTTTCCCAGAATGTACTTGGTGAACCAGCGATACTTGCTGAACTTGAACATCAGCGTGTTAAGGTGGTCCTTCGGCGGAGGCTCGAAATGCGTGGAGAACTTCTGCCAATCACCGTCGACTTCAATTGCCTGTTCTTCGATATTGCCGAGGCCTTGCGTGGCAGCAAAGACGACGTGCTTCGATAACACGAGATTCAAGCCAATCAGGCGCATGCAGGTCGCGTCCAGCGCGACGCCGTCCTGACTGCCCAAAATCGCGTCCAAAATCCGCGGTTTTCCGGCGACGGGGCCGCGCCCTTCCATACAAACGGTGGCGTCAACAATCGAAAACTGGGGATGAAAAATTCGGTGCAGAGAGGCCAGCATCTCGTGGATGGCGCCATGGTGCTGGATGCGGTCCAGAGCGAGCGGCACGCATCCCCACTGATTTTTCAGAACGCCCGTAAAGTAGGTCAGCGCGTGCGTCTTGAGTACCGGTATCGAAACGAAGGCGTCGCATTCGAGCATCATGCGAGGCAGCGGAATTTCTCCAATGGGTTCCACGCGGCAATTCACTAACGCCGTTTTGGACAGATTTACGAGCGCGACACCGTATTTTCTCGCGAGTTCCGTGTAGCCTGTGGCTTCGTAAACATACTCCGTGGTTTGCCGGATGTGATCCGCTTCAACCACGGAAATCCGATTGGTGCGTTCCAGCAGCACTTCGCAGACTGCGGCGGTTACTGCCAATTTTGTATTGGAGGATTCGATCTGCTCCGGAACGGCAGTGCAGAGGTTCGGCTTGAGAACGACGGTGCCGCCTTGCGGAACCCAGCGCCGCCATTCGCATAATTCCATGCATTCGCGAACGGCAGCAGCAATTCCTTTTTCTTTCGTTCCGCGAAGCACTACACGGCTTTTTTCAGTGCTGGTCATAGGTCCTATCGAATAATTTGTAAGGGTCTCTACCATTTTGTACCCGGCTAGGCAGTGGTACCTTCCAGAAATTGCGAATAGTTCCACAAGACATCATCGACCAATTTGCGCCAGAGCGCCTCGCCTTTGTATTGCGATTGTGGTGCGCGCTCAGGCAACAGGGCGCGAAGCTCGTCCCAGTTCACATCAAGCCGCGGCGGCTGGCCGCTATGCTTCACGAGGCAGGGAAGGCGAAAGGCAACCTCTGTGGCTGTTTGATAAACGAGGTAGCGAGGCGTCGCTCGAAAAGCCATTCTCACCCACCCAGGCCACTGCGCGACACTCTTCAGCCCGCCGCGCCGTTTGACCAGCGAAGCCCAGCCACGGAGGCGTTGCTTTGCAGTTTGCCGACGCGCCAGCGCGTGCGAAAGCTCGGCAACAGTAAGCACTCCAGTTTTTCCGGCGAGTTGCATCACCTGCCAGCGCCACAGGCGCCGCATGTAGCTGATGGCTTCCTTCCACAGTTCCACGCTGGACTCGCGATATTCGTCATCGCCGGTGAGCTTCCACACCGTGCAGTCAGACACACGCGCGGCAAACTTGGCCAATGGAAATGGCGCGCTAGTCACCGAATCGGCAGCCATACGCTGCAGCCGCTGCGCCCGAGTTTGATAGCTGGGCGCATATTGCCCCGTGAAGACCAGATATGAGGTCGCCATGTCGATGAACAATTTCACAGTTGCGTAATGCAAATCACGCGGCAGTTCCGCTGAATCGGCGGTCAGGCGATGGACGAAGGCGAGGTGCTCGATCATTCGGTTGCACAGCATGCGCCAAGCATCTTCGCGCGGGAGGTCTGCCGCCGAAAAATCGGGAATCAATTCGAGAATTCCCGGATCGCCCCAAACGACTCGCCCGCATTTCCGAAGCTCATAGGAAAAAATCGCGCGTGGAAGATTTCGAAAATATTGAGAAGAAACCGCGTGGGCGTGAATCTCACACTGCAGATCCTCTTTGAGCAGGAGCTCCTCAATCTTTTGGCTGAGCGCCCCTTCTCCGGCAACACTTGGCATCGGAGAGCCGGCACTGAAGACCACCAGGAAATCGGCATCGCCCAGGAGCTCCATGCCTGTTGAATGCGACAGGAACGTTGCTTCGTCGCGCGCGAGGCTGCCGGTAAGCACAATGGCCTGCAAAGCACTTCCGTAAGCCGCTTGCAAGACTTCGACCGCACGCGCAGAAATCAAGTTTCGCGCGTGGATCGCGCGATCCGATACGTTAGCTGTTTCCCCTGCCTGAGCAGCGGCTTTGGCCGATTCGCCAGTCAAAATTTGGGAACCTGTGGATTCCATGGAAAGTGCGTCCCGCTTTGCTATCTTCGCGCGCGCTTCATGACTGCCGCGCGGCCTCGACCTGCGGCCGCATCGGCTTGTGCAAATGCTCGGCCCAGGCATCGAGGTAAAACTGAGTCGTCTCGCGTATAAATTTACGCGCGCTAAACGCTTCTAAAACATGGCGACGGCCCGCTTCCGCAAGCGTCTGTCTTCGCTGCGGATCGCGCAGCAACGCGCAAATCGCTTCCGCCATAAGCTTCGAATCGCCCACGGGTACAGTCAGGCCCGTTTCGCCATTGAGAACCACGTCGGGAGTGCCGTCGACCGCGGTAGCCACGATCGTTTTGCCCGCGGCCAGCGATTCAATGGCGACCAGCGGCAGACCTTCATAGTAGGAAGGCAGAACCGTGATGTCGGCGAGCGCGAGCCAGTCGGGCGTGTTCGATTGATATCCGACAAACCGCAGCGAATCGTAAACGCCCAGCGTGCGCGCTTGCTTTTCGAGGCTGTCGCGGAGCGCGCCATCGCCAACGCAAACCAGGCGAGCGTTTGGAAATTCCCTCAGCACATCCGGCATGGCGTCGAGGAGCACGTGATGGCCCTTCTGCGGCTCGAGGCGAGCAAGCACCAACAGGATGGGATCGTTTTCGCCAAATCCAAGCGATCCTCGCAGCCCACTAGGCGCAGGTCTCTGTGGATCAAACTTCTGCAGATTGCAGCCATTGTGGATGACGCGAACCTTGGATGGGTCCACGCGCTTGTTACCGGTCAAATGCTGGGCGCATGCGGAGGAGACCGCGATGAAGCGGCTCACGCACGTGCCGGCTAGCCGGTCCACAATGTATTTGGACTTTAGCCAGCCTGACCTCCATGGCTCGCGGCTGTGCGAAGTTTCGATCACCACCGGCACTCCGCAAAGCCGGGCAATCGGAGAAGCAAACAGACTGGCGCGAAACATATGCGCATGCAGAATCTGTATTTTGTGGCGGCGAAGCGCCCGCGCCAGCGTGATGGCCCCGCCGATATCCGAAATGCCATCAATCATTACCGGCATGACTTGCACGTCTTTTGGAATATCCTCTCCGAATTTCTCTTGCAGTTCCTTGGGACAGGCCAAGTGAAGCTTGAAAAGATGACGGTCCAAGCCGCGCAAAAGTTCGAGGATGTGTTCCTCGACGCCAGCGCGAACCGTCGAATTCGAAAAAAACATCAGCGAAATGGGTTGCGTGCTCATACTCCGGCGCGCTGTGCAGCCTCCCACATCCAATCGTGCACATCCTGCACGGAGTTCATGGAATTCTCCGGCTTTCCGTTGCTCAGAAATACTCCGTCGGAGTAAGGATCATCGGGATGGTAACCGTGCATCCCCACGGGACGCCAGCTCGCTCCGTTAAAGTCGCTGCGGGAAAGCAACCATCCCGGATGCAGAAGGAAAATCAGCTCGCCGAATCGGCGGTCCGGAAAGAAAACGCCGAAACGCTTCAATTCAGCGTCGGAAAGAACTCTGCCGCAAGACACATTATTTAGGATCTCGCTTACCGTTTTGCGCGCGGAATCGTTGAAAAACCAGAATCGCGCCATCGTGGAATCGAAAACGGCGAGATAATCCTGCGGCATGCGAACGTGCAGTCCTTCAAAGTGCTTGAGCAAATCGTATTTTTGGCTAACGGGAGTCATCCCGTGATCGGAGGTAATCGCGAAACTCGCGCTGTCGCTCACCTCTTGCGCGGCAGCAAATACCTTTCGCAAATTCTCCTCGTACCAAAGAAGGCGCTCTTTGATTTTCTCCGGCTCGGTGCAGTGCATGTGGAGGAACATGTCCATTTCGCTCAGATACAGGAAATAAAAAGAGGCTGCACCGGCGCGAATGTCGTTCTCCGCCTGGCGGAAGATCTGAGCGTCGGTCGAATGATGGTAGGTGTAAACGCGAAAGGTAAACCCCTCGCGCTTGAGCTGGTCAAAAATGGAGGGCGCTCCGCTGATTCCTCCTAGGTCGTAGATATTGCGGCGTTCGACCCAGTTGAAATAAGGAATGAGCCGTGGCGAAACGCAGCAGTCAAAGAGCGGGCCTAAACCGAGCAGCCTTTTGCCCGTTTCTTTCAGCAGCTTTCGCGTGATTCTGTGGTCCAGTATCCCATTCGGCAGAAAAAGGAAGGACCGGAACCAGCGAAACGGCGAGCCCTGCGGATCATAGTAGAAAAGGTTCCAATGGCCGTTCTCCGCCGGAGGAACTCCCGTGAGCATCGCCGGAATCGCGCCGGAGCTAAATCCCAGCACTGTGCGCAAAGGCTGGCGATGGGGCAGCACGTCCGACAAGAAGTTGTTGTCTTCGACGTATTTCCAGCCAAGAGCGTCAATCAGCACGATGACGGACACCTGTTTCCGGTCACCCGACTTGCGATCAGTCAGCGCGGCTCGTAAAGTCCCGCTCATATTTCCGCCACTTGGCTCAGGAATTTCACGGCTTCGCGCGCCTGTTTCTCTGTCGTTCGCTCTGTGAGAGGCAAATTGATTACCTCGCTCGCAGCGCGCTCTCCCTCAGGGCACATACCGGTTTTGTATCCGAAAGCGTCGGCGTTTGCTTCGCGAGGATGCAAAGGATGGTTGAACCAATCGCCAATCTCGATGCGTTTTCTGCGCGCCTTCTCCATGATTTCCGCTTTGTTGCGCACGCGTACGGGATAACGCAACAGCACCGGATCCGCATGATGCGGAACGTAGAGAACCGGCAAACCGCAAGAGCGCAGCGCTTCGTCGTAAACGAGTTTCAAGTTGCGCCTTCGCACGAGCACTGCTGTACTCGCGAGCCGCTTTTTCAGGAGCCATTGCTGCAGGCCGGACATTTTCTTTGCGTACCGCTCGGGCATTTTTCCATCGAACTCGCCCGAGTCGTTGGTACCTACGAATACGCCACGTCCCGCGAGAGCGCGAAAGACATCCGCCGCTATCCAGTAGAGTCGCGGCGAAGAGAAAAGAGAACGCAGCACAACCTGGCCAGCCAGCAGGGAAAGTTCGCGGAATGAAGGGTCATTGCATTCTTCGTCGTGGAATCGCGCCAGTTTTTTCGCCAGGTTCTTGTTCGTGGTGGTAAGCCATCCGCCCAAGCCTGTCGAAACGGGCTTGGACCACTGTGAACTGAAGATCGCGACATCGCCGGCGCTGCCGGCTTCCTGCCAGATGCCGCGGTCATCGCAATAGCGCGTTCCGAGCGAATGCGCGCAATCTTCGATAACCGCCATGCCCTGCGCGCGCGCCCAGGCGGCAATTCGCGGCGAAGTTCCGGGAATTCCGTAGGTGTGCTGCAAGAGCAGCGCCTTGATGCGCTTTCCATGATTTACTTCAAATGCGTCAGAGTAGGTGCCCAAAGAGGGGCTGTAGGTCTCTGAATCAATGTCCGCGTAAATGCAATTGGCGCCGGCGAAGAGCGCCGCACCCGGCACCATCGCGCATGTGTAGCCGGGGACGATGACGTAGTCGCCCGGCCCGATGCCCAGCGCTTTGAATGCTCCATAAAGCGCCACGCGGCCTTTCCAAAAGGTGAACGTGAACTTCGAGGGCGCGCCGCTCAAAAGGGCGTTCTGTGCGCTGGCGGATTGCGATATTTGCACCATTCACATTTTCCCGGATGCTTCTGCTGTCACCTGCATCGGAGCTGTGACAGCTTTCTCCGCTGCCTGCAACGGAATCATTCTCTGCAGCGCCTGAATCAGTTCGGCTCGCGTCACTGCCTCGATTCTTTCGTCCTGCACCAACCCCTGGAAGCTGGTCATCGAGAATTCGGCCATCAGTCGTTCGATTTTCGGCATGGTGGAATCAAGATTCACATACGACTTGAAGCGCCGCTTCCAATTCATCGCCAGCCGTGGATGCTCAGGATCGATTTCGCGAGGATGAACGTAAAAAATAACGGGACGGCCCTCGTTCAGCACGCTGTGCGCCATTCTGCTAATTACGCTGTATGGAAAAAGGCGCAGGTAGCCGCCGCCGAAAAAGCACATGGGCTTGCCCATCACTTGAGCGACCGAAAGCGGGAATTCGAACAAGCGTCCAGATTTTCCTTCAATCCAGAAAGGCGCGCGCTGCCCGTCCGCCATGCCGCCGTGCCCGCGCGTCGCCGGGAAGATGGACGAGTCGTAGACGTATCCGGCTTCAATCAGTTTGTCGAAAAACCATTCCGTATCG
>Ga0209178_1000135_pt1 | contig 18658 bp, 13 predicted proteins | sample GAAS200_FD_187521 | JGI IMG/M metagenome (GOLD analysis project Ga0209178, IMG submission 187521) | Agricultural soil microbial communities from Georgia to study Nitrogen management - GA AS200 (SPAdes) (version 2) | ecosystem: Environmental > Terrestrial > Soil > Agricultural land | place: USA... | reverse complement strand
TCGAAACCGGGTCCGCTGCGGCCGTGGCTCGCAAGAGGGCGTGGCAGAGCGTGAACGTGATTCTGCTTGTCGTCGCGATCGTCGCGGCATTGACCGGCATCGTGCTCGCGGTGGTGTCGCTGCGCCGCCAGCAGCGCATCACGCGTGAACTGCAGGTCAGCCGCGAGCGCTACCGGCTGGTGGCCGAAGGCGCCAACGACGGCATCTGGGATTTCGATCTCGCCACGCGCCGGATCTATTTTTCGCCGCGCGTGCGCGAGATGCTCGGGTACGACGAGACCGAATTGTCGGGTCCTGGTGACATCCGTCGCATCGTGCTGCCCGAGGATTACGACACCGCACGCGCCGCGCTGTACGAGCATCTGGAGCAGGGCCGTCGCGACGAGTTGCGGCGCGTGATGCGCATGCGCACCCGCGACGGGCGGGTGCTGACGATCCTCGCGCGCAGCGTCGCCCAGTACGCCGCCGATGGCACGCCGGTGCGCGTGGCAGGTTCCTACACCGACATCACCGAGCAGATCGGCAACGAGCGCCAGTTGCAGATCGCGGCCAGCGTGTTCGAATCCGGCAGCGACGGCATCGTGATCAGCGACGCCCACGATCGCATCCTTTCGGTCAACCGCGCGTTCCTCGGCATGACCGGTTACACCCAGGAAGAATTGACCGGGCACCTGTTGCGCGACGTGCAGGTGGATTCCGACGCGGTCCGCGCGCGCGAGCAGGCGCTGCGCGACGGCGGCTCGTGGAGCGGCGAGGTGGCGTGGCGCCTGCACAACGGCGAAACCAAGACGCTGGAAACCTCCACCGAAGCGGTGCGTGATGCTTCGGGCGAAGTGATCTTCCGCATCCACGTCTGCATCGACACCGCCGAGCTGCGCTACGCGCAGGCGCGCATCCGCCACCTCGCGTATTTCGATTCACTGACCGGCCTGCCCAATCGCACGCACCTGCGCGGCCAGTTCGAGCAGGCGCTGGCGACCGCGCGCTACGCCGGCCAGCCGATCGCGGTGGTGTTCTTCGATCTCGACAACTTCAAGGAGATCAACGACACCGCCGGCCACAGCGTGGGCGACGACGTGATCTGCGCGGCGGCGCAACGGCTCGGCCAGCACATGCGCGAGGACGACATCCTGTGCCGGTTCGGCGGCGACGAATTCCTGCTGCTGATGCCGAACATCGACGCCGCCGCCGCCGAGGTGCTGACCGGCCAGTTGATGGAACAGCTGTGCAAGCCCGTGGAAGTCGAGGGCCGGCTGCTGGACATCGCGGCGAGCGCCGGCTTCAGCATGTTCCCCGACGATGCACAGGATGCGGAAAACCTGGTGCGCGAGGCGGATACCGCGCTGTTCCGCGCCAAGGAAGAAGGCGGCAACGCGGTGTTGCGCTTCCAGCCCTGGATGGGCGAGGCGGTGAGCTGGCGGCACGACATGCAGGCCGCCTTGCGGGTCGCGATCGTGCGCTCGCAGTTCACGCTGCGCTTCCAGCCGATCGTGGACGTGCGCACCCAGCGGCTGGCGGGCGTCGAGGCCTTGCTGTACTGGAACCGGCCGGGCATGGGCGTGGTAGGGCCGTCGACCTTCATCAGCCTTGCCGAGGAGTCGCGGCTCATCGAGCCGATCGGCGCATGGGTGGTCAACGAGGTGTGCCGGCAGGTGGCAACGTGGAAGCGCGAGAACCTGCCGCCGTTCTACGTGGCGATCAACGTGTCCGGCCTGCAGTTGCGGGTGGCCGGCAAGTTCCAGCAGCACCTGACCGGTGCGATGAAGAAGCACGGTGTTGTCAACGATGACCTGGTGCTGGAAATCACCGAACGCCACCTGGTGCCGGATGTGAAGGGGGGCCTGCCGGTGTTGGAAAGCCTGACCGCCAGCGGCATCCGGGTGTCGGTGGATGATTTCGGCACCGGCTACTCCAACCTCGAATCGCTGAAGAACCTGACGGTCCACCAGATCAAGATCGACCGCACGTTCGTCCGCAACCTGATGACCGAGGTCGGCGATCGCGCGATCGTGCGGTCCATCATCGCGCTGGGCCGCAGCCTGGGCCTGCAGGTGGTGGCGGAAGGCGTTGAAAGCCTGGAACAGCAGCAATTGCTGCGCGAATTCGGTTGCGACCTGCTGCAGGGATACCTGTACGCCCGCCCGCTGCCCGCCGCCGACGTGCGGCCGTTCGTCGAGGCGCTGGCCAGCCACGAAATTGACGTGCAGGCTGGCGGTTGAGGACGGGTTATGTTGAGATAGCGGGCTGCCGTGACGAGGTTTCGCGGCAAGCTCTGGTGTGCCGCAGGTGATGTCTTGAACGCGTTGCTGGATTTCTTGCGCTGGTGGATTCCCTGGGAACCTTCGGCGACCGTAGTCGTGGTGTTCGCCGCCGTGGTGTGGCTGTACTGGCGTGGCGCGCGCAACTCGCCCATCACCACACCGCGATGGCGGCAACTGCTGTTCTGGCTGGGCCTGCTGATTGTCTACAGCTGCCTGCACACCCATCTCGACTATTACGCCGAGCACCAGTTCTTCGTGAGTCGGCTGCAGCAGTTCGGGCTGCAGCACCTCGGTCCGTTCCTGATCGTGCTGGCCTATCCCGGCGCGACGCTGCGGCGAGGCTTGCCCTTGTCATGGCGCACGCGTTTCCTGAAACCGCTGCTGGGCACCGCGCCGGTCAGGTTGTTGTCGGGCATCCTGCTGAATCCGCTGGTCGCGTCGTTGCTGTTCGTGGGCCTGATGGCGTTCTGGCTGTGGCCGTCGGTCACCTTCTACACGATGCTGGATTGGCGCCTGTATCGCCTGATGAACTGGAGCATGGTCGTCAGCGGCGTCTTGTACTGGTGGCTGATCCTGGATACCCGCCCCAAGCCGCCCGCCCGGTTTGCGCCGGGCACGCGGGTGCTGGTGGAAATGGCCGTGATGGTGCCGCTCATCGTGATCGGCGCCTACATCACCTTCACCAAGACCGACCTGTACCCGATCTTCAGTCTGTGCGGCCGCGCGTTCGGAAACATCACCGCGCTTGCCGACCAGCATTTCGGCGGCCTGATCCAGTGGATTCCCACGTCTTTCATGAGCGCGGTCGGGGCGCTGATCGCATTCGCCCACTGGATATCGCTGGATGCGCGCGGCCGGCTGCCGCGCAACCGGCGCCAGCGCGAATTGATCCGCGCGCGCCAACAAGCCTCGACTCAGTCGCCGGGGCCCGATGCGTTCGCGGGCCGCACCGAAAAGTCCGTCTGAAGCTGGGCGCCGTCGGCGAACTCGAACGTCACTTTCACGTGGTCGCCCGGCTTGATGGCATGCGCCGGCTGCGACAGCATCAGGTGATAGCCGCCCGGCGCCAACTCCACGCTGCCGTGCGCCGGGATGTCCAGGTGATCCACCATTTCCATCGTGCTGTCGCCGTGCGCCAGCCGCGAGTGGTGCAGCATCACCATGCCGTAATCGGGGCTGCTGGCGCCGGTGAGGCGCAGGGTCCCTTCGCCCACGTTACGGATCACCGCGTAACCCGCGGCCGGCAGCTTGGCCGGCAACCAGCGGATCCACGCGTGTTCCACCTGCACGTCCGGTGATGCGGGTGCGGCTGCGAGCACCGTTGTGCTGAGCGCCAACATCGCTGCGCCGATCAGGGTACGGAATTTCATGATCGCTGTTCCACGAGTATGTTCAGGTCGTGCAGGATTTCGTCGTTGGACGAACCGGGCGTGGCCAGCAGTTGCGCGCGGCCCTCGCGATCGAAGACGTAGATCGCCGAGCTGTGGGTGACTTCATACCCGTCCGAGGATGATGCCTCGGCGGGCGCGGGCTTGTAGAACGTGCGATACCGCTTGGCCAACTGCGCGATCGCGCCTTGGGCACCCGTCAGTCCCACCACGCGCGGGTCGAATGCCGTGACGTACTGGTGCAGCACCGGCACCGTATCGCGGGTCGGGTCCACCGTCACGAACAGGATGCGCACGTCGTCGGCCGCCTTGCCCATCTTCTGCAGCACCGTGTGCAGGTGCACCAGCGTCAGAGGGCATACGTCGGGACAGTGGGTGTAGCCGAAATACAGCAGCACGACCTTGCCGCGATAGGTCGCCGCCGTCACCGGCTGGCCGAGATCGCTTGTCAGCTGGAACTTCAGATCGGGCAGGTGACCCTGCACATCGTCCAGCTGCCATTGTGGATGCGAAGCACAGGCGGCGAGTGCGAAGAGGGCGCCGGCGGCAAGGCCCAGGCGCAACCAACGATGACGGAGTGACATGATTCGTGCGAATGGATGACGACTGGTCATGATAGCGCGTCGGCTTGCCGGCTCGCGGCTGAATGCCGGGTGCGCGCCGACATTTGGCGGTGCTGCAGGGTTGACGCAAACAGCCTGCGAAACGACAATGCGTGCGTCGACGGGCGCGCCGCGCGCGTCGGCACTGTCCTCCATTTCACATGACCATGGACGTACACCCTAGTCGCACCGCCGGCACTCGCTTGCATCGAGTGGCGGCGGCCAAATTGGAACCGATCCGCGGCCACCGCGCCCGGACGGCTGGTATTCGCCTCGACTAGGCGCGTCCGGCCCGTCCCTTGAGCGGTGCTGCGGCACTGCTTGAAGAGGAGATGGGCCATGAACCTCCTTCGCAATTTCCTGCGTGCGCGCCTGGCCGCCCGCCATGCGCATTCCAACCGCCGCGACGGCCGCCGCCGCGAGTGGAACGTGACCGTGCCTGCGCCGCGCGGGGAGTCACGGGCCGCGTGATGCTCGCGATCCGCCAACGCGGCTTGCGGCCTCCGCCACGAACATGCATCTGCCGCGCGGCAGGTGATGTGCGGTGCGCTGTCGTGGAAACGCAGGCCGTGGGCGGCCGTTCTGGCCATTGCGGATTGCGGGCGTCCACGTATTCGGATCGCCATGCAAAGCGGCGATCGTGGACGGCCGCACAAGCATCCGCGCGAAAACGAATGCGCGTTTTCGCTTCGATGTAACCCCGCGGATCCATCGCTCGTTCCGCGGGTGCGTATTCCTCGCCATGGAAACGAGTGATGTCCGGATCGTCGTCCCAACTGAATGCCAATGCCGCGGCCGGCAAGGCCCGTGCGGCACATGCGCGGCCGACCGTCGCGGACAGCGCGTGGACCGATGAGGCCGCGCTGCTGGCCTCACTCGAAACCAGCCACGCCGGGCTCGACGAGGAACAGATCGAAGACCGGCTCGATCGTGACGGTGTCAATCAGGCCACCCACGAAAAGCCGCCGCACTGGGCACTGCAGTTCGCGCGCACGTTCTGGAACCCGTTCATCATCGTGCTGCTGGTGCTGGCTGCGGTGCAGTTGGTCACCTCGGACGACCTGACCGGCCCCATCATCATCGCGGTGATGGTCGGCATCAGCGTGGTGCTGAGTTTCACCCAGGAATTTCGTTCCTCGCGCGCCGCCGAAAAATTGAAGGCGATGGTGCGCAACACCGCGACGGTCACGCGTCGCGCTTCCGACGGCCACAGCGAGCGCATCGAAGTGCCGGTGATCGAACTGGTTGCCGGCGATGTCGTGCATCTTTCCGCCGGCGACATGGTGCCTGCCGACTTGCGCCTGCTGGCCGCGAAGGATCTGTTCATTTCGCAGGCGATCCTGACCGGCGAATCGCTGCCGGTGGAAAAGACCGCGCCCGAACATGCGGAGCAAGCCGGCGCGCACGTCGAGCCACTGGATTTGCCGACCGTGTGCTACATGGGCACCAACGTGGTCAGCGGCAGCGCGACCGCGGTGGTGGTCGCGACCGGGCCGCGCAGCTATCTCGGTTCGCTCGCCCACACGCTTGCCAGCCATCGCGCGGAAACCAGTTTCGATCGCGGCGTGAAAAGCGTGTCGTGGCTGCTGATCCGTTTCATGGCGGTGATGGTGCCGATCGTGTTCCTGATCCAGGGCTTCGGCAAGGGCGACTGGCTGGAAGCGTTCCTGTTCGCGATTTCGGTGGCGGTGGGCCTCACGCCGGAAATGCTGCCGCTGATCGTCACCGCCAATCTCGCCAAGGGCGCGCTGGCGATGAGCCGCCGCAAGGTCGTGGTGAAGCAGCTCAACGCGATCCAGAACTTCGGCGCGATGGACGTGCTGTGCACCGACAAGACCGGCACGCTGACGCTGGACAAGATCGTGCTGGAGCAACACCTCGACCTCGACGGCGAGGAATCCGACGACGCGCTGGAATACGGCTACCTCAACAGTCATTTCCAGACGGGTCTCAAGAACCTGATGGACAAGGCGGTACTGGCGCACCGCGACCTCGAGGATTCCATCGCGAAGTGGAAAGTGGTCGACGAGATCCCGTTCGATTTCCAGCGCCGGCGCATGTCGGTAGTGCTGACCGAAGGACAGGGCGAAGACCTGCTGGTGTGCAAGGGCGCGGTCGAGGAGATGCTGGCGATCTGCACGTTCGCGCGCGAGGGCAACAAGGACATTCCGCTCACCGATCATCGCCGCAACGGCATCCGGGCGATGACCCACGAATTGAACGAGGACGGCCTGCGCGTATTGATCGTCGCGGTGCGGCGCCAGCCCGCCATCAATCGCGCCTACGGAATCGCCGACGAGGCCGGCCTCACCGCCATTGGTTGCCTGGCTTTCCTCGACCCGCCCAAGGACACCGCGCATACCGCGATCGCGGCGCTCAATCACCACGGCGTCGCGGTAAAGGTGATCACCGGCGACAACGAAGCGGTGACGCGCAAGATCTGCCGCGAGGTCGGTCTCGACGTCGAGCATTCCGTGCTGGGCCGCGACATCGAGGAACTGGACGACGCGGCGCTGGACGACCTGGTCGCGTGCACCACGGTATTCGCGAAGATGTCGCCGCTGCAAAAATCGCGCGTGGTCGAATCGCTGCAGCGGCGCGGCCACACGGTGGGGTTTCTGGGCGACGGGATCAACGACGCCGCCGCGCTGCACCGCGCCGACGTCGGCATTTCGGTCGATACCGCGACCGACATCGCCAAGGAATCGGCCGACATCATCCTGCTGGAAAAAAACCTGATGGTGCTGGAGGAGGGCGTGCTGGAAGGCCGCGTCACCTTCGGCAACATCGTCAAGTACATCAAGATGACGGCCAGCTCCAACTTCGGCAACGTCTTCAGCATGCTGGTCGCCAGCATCTTCCTGCCGTTCCTGCCGATGCTGCCGCTGCAGATCCTGGTGCTGAACCTGCTCTACGACATCTCGCAGCTGTCGATTCCGTTCGACCGGATGGACGAGGAATACGTGCGCAAGCCGCGCAAGTGGGACGCGGGCGACTTGAAGCGCTTCATGTTCTGGGTCGGTCCGACGAGCTCGATCTTCGACATCACCACGTTCGCGCTGCTGTGGTACGGGTTCGGTGCGAACACGCCCGCACACCAGGCGTTCTTCCAGTCCGGCTGGTTCGTCGAAAGCCTGCTGACCCAGACGCTGATCGTGCACATGATCCGCACGCGGAGGATCCCGTTCGTGCAGAGCGCGGCGTCGGCGCCGGTGCTGGGACTCACCACCGCGATCATCGCGATCGGCATTGCGATTCCCTACACCGTGCTCGGCCGGCATCTCGGCATGGTCGAACTGCCGCTGGGATATTTCGGGTGGCTGGCCGCGACCGTGGTCGCGTACTGCGCGCTGACGCAGTTCGTGAAGACGCTCTATATGCGCAGGTTTGCGCGGTGGCTGTGATCTTCCGGTCGGCGCGCCTGCTCTGTGCGGTGGCCATGGACCCGAGCGATGGAAGGCAGGTGCCTTGGCCGCTGGATCAGGCGTGTCTCCATACGCCTCCCAAAACGTCGGCAAGATTTACAAAATCCCTCGTTGCCGCGGTCGGTTTCTGCATGTTTGTTCCGCCTCATCAACAGGTTAGCTGATTGGTACGCAAGTTGCTTATTGGAGTGTCGCAGGGGACCAACCACGCGACTCATCCGAGAGCGTCGTACGGTTCCGCCATTGGAGAAACCTACGATGAAGAGTCAGAAGAAGCAGCGGATGGGGCTCGTGGCCGCGGGCGCGCTTGCCCTCGGCATGTGCCTTGCGGCGACCAGCGCGAATGCCACCACCATCACCGCTTCGGTGGGCGGTGTTCCGACCGGTGCGGATTGCTATGAGAACTTCAACTCGCTCGCGCTCGGTGGTGCGGCTGGCACGACCACGGCATGCGGCATCAACGTGTCGTTCAGTCCGCAGGGCGGAGTCGTGCAGGGCAGCTCTTCGGGCCTGTATGCGGCGCCGGTCCTGTCGAACGGCAACGGCGCGTTGTTCGGTGACGCTGACGGTTTGGATCTGTCGAAGTACCTCACGGCCGGAGGCACGTCGGGTTCATATGCGCAATTGATCCTTCCCACCAGCGCGAGGTATCTGGGCTTGCTGTGGGGTTCGGTGGACTCCTACAACACCATCACGTTCTACCTGGGCGGCACGCTGGTCGATTCGTTCGGGGGCGGTGCCGTATCGGCCGTAGCCGGGTCCGGGAACTGCGTAAATGGCGACCAGACCACCGTAGGCACCTGCTATGTCAACATCAACTTGGCGACGGCATTCGATCGGGTCGTGATGACCAGTTCGAACTATGCGTTCGAGTTCGACAATGTGGCATTCGCCGCGAATCCTCTCGGCGTGCCGGAGCCGGGCGAAATCGGGCTGTTCCTGTTGGGCCTGGGGCTGATCGGCTCGGGCTACTGGTTCCGCAGGCGCCGGCTTGCCTGAAACGAGTCCCGGCCTGACAAAAAACGCCCCGAAATCCGGGGCGTTTTTCATTGGGGTGCCCGGTCGCGAGCGCTACACTGCCGGTTGTGTTCGCTCGGAGGTGATGCGATGACCACGACTTACGACTTCGAAGCGGATCTTCTGGACGGCACGCCGCAGAAGCTCGATGTGTATCGCGGCAAGGCTCTGTTGATCGTCAACGTGGCCTCGAAATGCGGATTCACGCCGCAATACGAAGGACTGGAAGCGCTGTATCGCGCGCACAAGGATCGCGGTTTCGAAGTACTGGGCTTTCCCTGCAACCAGTTCGGGCACCAGGAACCTGGCGACGCCAACGAAATCCGCAGCTTCTGTTCGACGAAATACGAGGTGACGTTCCCGTTGTTTGCCAAGATCGACGTAAATGGTGCGAATGCGCACCCGCTTTACCAATATCTCAAGCACGCCGCGCCGGGCGTGCTGGGCTCGGAAGCGATCAAGTGGAACTTCACCAAATTCCTGGTTGATCGCGAGGGCAACGTGGTGCGGCGTTACGCGTCGGCGGACAAGCCGGAGAAGATCGGCAAGGATCTCGCCGCGTTGTTGTAGGAGCGGGCCATCGGGAACCGTGTCGGTCGGGTGGCCGGTCGAAGTGACGGCCGATTTGGCATGTACCGTTTCCGCGATGCGCCGGTTTGCGCGCGACGATGCATTCAGAACCGATGGATGAAGCCCACCTGGAAACCGCCGGGCAACCAGCCGAGGATCAAGGGCGAATCGCGATGCGCGGCCCAGATGCCGACGGTCGTGCCGATGGCCCAGCCGGCCAACACGTCGCTTTGCCAGTGGCCGCGGGTCTTGACCCGGCCGATGGCGTCATACAGCGGCAAAAGCTCCAGCGCATACACGGCTGGATGATCGTGGCCGTAGGCCGCGACGAACGGCGTGACCGCGCCCGCGATTGCGGTGACTTCGCCGCTGGGAAAGCTCTCGTACTTGAAGCCCCGGAAGAACTCATCCGGATTGCTGGTTTGCGAGGGGCGCTCGCGCTGGAAGGTCCATTTCGCGCCCTGCGCGATCAACGACGACACGGCCATCGAATCCAACGACCGCCAGAACGTGTCGCCCAGCTTGTCCTGATCGCCGAGCGCGAGCGAGCCGCCCACCACGGTCAGGACGGTGGTGCCCATCAGGGCCTTCTGGTTGCTGCGCGCCCAGATGCCGCTGTTGTCGTAGGTGATGCGATGATCGATGCCGAACGGGCCGCTCGCGGCAACGGCTTTCCCCAGTGGCGTCACGGCGGCCATGCCGATGAGCAGCCATATCGCGAATCGTCGCAGCAAGGTGCCTGGTTGCATCCGGAATCACTGGTTTGCAATGCCGCCACTTTGGCGACGCATGCTTAGCGGCCGCTTCTTCGTGGCTTTCGGGAACCTTGCATTCAGTTTGCGTGTGCCTTGTGGTAGACGGTCGACCGTGGTGGTAGCTTTCGCGGCGTGCACCGGGAACGCCATTCATGAAGCTGTTGCTGGTCGAGGATTCCGAGCGGCTGCGGGCGACCCTCTCGCGCGGGTTGCATGCCGCGGGGTTCACGGTGGATGTCGCCGGCGATGGCATCGAAGCGACCGGGTATCTCGCGGCCTATGGCTACGACTTCGTGGTGCTGGACCTCGGGCTTCCGCGGCTGGATGGATTCGGCGTGCTGCGCGCGCTGCCCGTGGGTGGCGAACGTCCCCGCGTGCTGGTGCTGTCGGCGCGCGACCAGGTCGCAGATCGCGTGGATGCACTGAATGCCGGTGCCGATGATTACCTGGTCAAGCCGTTCGCGTTCGAAGAACTGGTCGCGCGCCTGCATGCACTGGCGCGGCGCCCCGCCGAAACGCAGGCCAACGTGCTGGAACATGCGGGGGTGCGGCTCGACCCGCAGGCGCGTCGCGTCAGCGCGAACGGCAGCGTGCTGCAACTCACGCCGCGCGAGTTCGCGCTGCTGGAACTGTTGCTGCGCCACCGTGGCCGGGTGTTCCCGCGCGCGGATATCCTGGAACGCATCGCCGGCAGCGAGAGCGAAGCCTCGGATCGAAGCATCGAGGTGGTCGTGTTCGGCCTGCGGCGCAAGCTTGCGGATGCCGGATGCGGTGGCTTGATCGAGAACCGCCGCGGCGCCGGATACCTGATCCCATGAAGGCGTTTCCATCCCTGGAGCCGGGTCCAGGCCATTCCCTGGCCGGGATGACGATGGAACGCGTGCTGCAATGAAAAAGAAATTTTCGTTGCGCGCGCGCCTGGCGCTGCTGCTCGCGCTTGCCGTGCTGGTGGTATTTGGCGCGGCGGCCAAGATCGTGGACTGGCGCGCCGACGCCGAGATGCAGCAGCGCTTCGACGCGTCGCTGCTGGCGCGTGCGCAATCGCTGGCGGCGTTGACGCAGATCGAGAATGGCCGCATCGCCGTGGATGCCGACAACGCCGCGGCCGCCGTGTTTCCCGGCAACCCGGAGTCGAGTTGGTACGATTTGCGCTGCGGTGGCACGGTGATTGCGCGCAGTGCGGAAGCTCCGCCAGCCGTTGTTGCGGACAGCGAACCGGCGTTCGCCGACGCGCGCTCGCGCGAGGGCCGTTCGCTGCGCGTCGTCGCGTTCCGCTTCACGCCCATGCACGCCGGCCATTCCGTTGTATCCCCCGCGCCGGCTTGCGCGCTCACGTATGCGCAGGACAGCGGCCCGCTGGATGACCTCCTGGACACGCTCGACATCATTCTTCTGGGTTGCCTGCTGGGCGCATGCGCGCTGGTGATGCTGTTGACACCGTGGCTGGTACGCCGCGGGCTGCGTCCGCTCTCCGTGCTGGATCGCGCGATGGCCGGAATCGGCCCGGATGCGCCGGGCGGCCGGTTGCCGGCGAGTGACACGACCGAACTGGCCCCGCTGGTCGCGCGCTTCAACGAAGTGCTGGCGCGGATGGACGAGGGCTTGGCCCGCGAACGCCAGTTCGCCTCGGGCCTCGCGCACGAATTCCGCACGCGGCTCGCCGAATTGCGCACGCTGGTGGATGTCGAACGCCGCTATCCGAGCGGGCGCGATGCGCATGGCCTGCTCGGCGAGATCGGCAGCATCGGCGCGGAGCTGGAGGCGACCGTCACCGCCCTGTTGCAACTGACGCGCATCCAGTCGGGGCTGGAGCAACCGCATCCCGAACACGTGCCGCTCGGGCCGCAGCTCGCGCGGGTGTGCGAGCGGCACCACGAGGCTGCGCGTGCGCGCGACGTGCGTATCGAAGCCCCGGAGCCGCACGATCCCGATCTGGCGATCGAAGCCGATCCGGCCCTGCTCGAAATCGTGCTCGACAACCTGGTCGGCAATGCGGTGGCGTACGTGCCGGCTGGTGGTACGGTGATCGTGCAAGCGTGGCAGGAGGGTATCGAGGTGCGCAACGCGGCACCCGTCTTGCGTCCCGATGATCTTGCCATGTTCGGCCAACGTTTCTGGCGCAAGGAAGCGCAGGGCGCGGGGCACGCGGGCCTTGGCCTCGCGCTCGCCGGCGCCGCGGCGCGCGCGCTGGGGATGGCACTGTCGTTCGAATTGAGCGAAGGCGTGCTGCGTGCGCGCGTGCGCTGGCGTGCGGGCGACTGATCGCGGCAGGCTATCCGGAGCGCCGCGGGCGCATTGCCAACGAGTACAGCACCGGCATCACCAGCAATACCAGGGGTACGGCTGCAAGCATGCCGAAAATGATCGCGATCGCGAGCGGCTGCTGCATCCGGGAGCCACGGCCGATCGCGAGCGCCAGCGGCGACAGGGTGAGGATCGCGGCGATGGCGGACATCAGGATGGCGCGGATGCGCCGCTTGCCCGCGTCGATCAACAGTTCGCGAAGCGAAGGGGTTTCGTCGCTCCGCGTATCGGTCCGAATGGCCGCAAGTTCGGAAAAATAGAAGATCGCGAGTTCGGTGACGATGCCGACGATCATCGTCATGCCCATCATGGCTGAAATGTTGAGTTCGATGCCGGTGGCCCAGAGCCCGATGAAGACGGCGCAGATGGCCAGGAGCGGCTGGACCATCACCACGATCGCGGCGCGGAAGCTCTCGTACAGGAACAGCAGCAGCGTGAACACCAGCGCGATGGCCGTCAGCAAAACGATGGTCAGGTCGTGGAAGGCGATCTGCTGTTGCAGGTACAGGCCGCCCAATTCGTAGTACATGCCGGGCGGCAATTCCCCGCGCACGTCAAGTACCTTTTTCACGTCCCGCATCGTGGAGCCGAGATCGCGCCCGCTGATGCGCGCGGTCACCGCGAGCATGCGTTTCAGGTTTTCGTGGCCGATCTCCGGCTGGCCGCGCTGCTGGTCCAGCGTTGCAACGCGCGATAGCGGGAACACGTGGCCGTGGCCATCGCTGATCGGAAGCGCCGCGAGCTGTTCGATCTCGGCACGGTCGTGGGGCGGCACCCAGACGCGCACGTCCACCATCTTCGGCCCTTGCGGGAATTCGGCGGCGACGGCGCCCGCGACCGCGGCCGAGACCTGGTCGGCCACACTTTTCGGATCGAGTCCCAACAGCGCGGCCTTGACCGGATCGACATGCACCTCCAGCGCGTCGCCCGCGGGATTGATGCCGTTCAGCACGCCGACCACGCCCGGGATTTTCGCCAGTTGCGCGGCGACCTTCTTCGCGGCCGCATCGAGTTGCGCGACGTCATCGGAGAACAGCTTCACCTCGATCGGTTGCGGCACTTCGGTGAGATCGCCGATCAGGTCTTCCGTCAATTGCGAAACGTCCACGTCGAGCCCCGGGACCTTGCGCTCGATCTGTTCGCGGATGTTTTCCATCACCACCGATGTGGATGGCCGCGACCCGCCCTTCAGGCGCACGAAGAAATCGCCTGTGTTGGCTTCGGTGAGGCCGCCGCCGAGTTGCAGCCCGGTGCGGCGCGACCAAGTATCGACGTACGGATCGGCGCGCAGGATCGCGCCGACCTGTTCGAGGAGGCGGTTGGTTTCGATCAGCGAGGTGCCCGGTTCGGCGATGTAGTCGAGGGTGAAGCCGCCCTCGTCCAGCTTCGGCATGAAGCCGGTGCCGACCGACCTGTATGCGAGTGCGCCAAGCAGCACCAACGGGACTAGCCCGATCAACAGCAGCGCCGGCCACTCCAGCACGCGCAACAGGAGGGTTTCATAACCGCTTGTCAAGCGCCGCCACCAACGCGTGGGCGGGCGTTCCGCGGCGTGGCGCTCGTCGATCAGGCGCTCCGCCAGCAGGGGCACCACGATGAAGGTGAGCAGGTAGGAAATCACCAGTGCGCTCGCCATCGTCAACGAGAGCGCCTTGAAGAACGCGCCGGTCACGCCGGTCAGGAACGCCAGCGGCAGGAAAATCACGATGGTGGCGAGCGACGAGCCGGTCTGCGGACGCGCGAATTCGCGCGCGGCCTGGGCGATGCGCTGGCCGACTTTGGCAGGCGTGCCGTCGCCGCTGGTGGCGCGCAAGCGACGCATGATGTGCTCCAGCATCACCACCACGTCGTCGATCAGCAAGCCCACGGCGGCCGCCATGCCGCCCAGCGTCATCATGTTGAAGCTCATGCCGAGCAGCTTCAGCAGCAGCACGGTGATCGCGAGCGTCGCCGGCACCACCAGCAACGCGATCAGGATCACGCGGGTGTTGCGCAGGAACACGAACAGCACCAGGCCGGCAAGCACGATGCCGACCAGGATCGCGTCGCGCACGCTGCCCGCGGCGCCCCTGACCAGTTGGGTCTGGTCGTACCACGTCGCGAGCTTGACGTCTTTCGGCATCTGCGGCGCGTACGCCGCGAGGCGCGCCTTCACCGCAGCGACCATCTGGATGCTGTTGGCGGCGGGCTGCTGGAATACCTGCAGCAGCACCGCCGGCTTGCCGTCCGCCATCACGCGGATCCATTGCGGCCTGGTGCCCTGCGTCACCGCAGCGACGTCGCCCACCCGCACCACGCCACCCGGTCCCGCGCGCACGACCACGTCACGCAATGCCTGCGCGCTGCCGGGCTGGTTGTTGGACAGCAGCAGGAACAGCTTGTAGTGATCGGACAAGCGTCCCAGTGCCGAGATGTCCGCGGCACTGGAGACCGCACGCACCACGTCGGCGACCGAAAGATCCTGTGCGCGCAGCTTGCGGAGGTCGACGTCGACATGGAGTTCACCGATTGCGCCGCCCTGCACGCCCACCTGTGACACACCCTGCACGCCGCTCAGCAGCGGGCGCAACTGGTATTGCGCCAAGTCGTACAACTGCGTAGGCGTCAGGATCGTGCTGCGCAGGCTGTAGGCGAGGACTGGAAAGGTGGTCGGGTCCATGCGCCGTGCGCTGATGCGGGTGTCCGCGGGCAAGTCGGGAAGCACCTGGCTCATCGCGGCGTTCACGTCCAGGAAGGCGCGGCCCATGTCCGCGCCCCAATCGAAGGTGACGTTGATTTCGGCGCTGCCGCGGCTGGTGGTGGATCGCACGTCGCGAACGCCGCGCACGTGCCGGATCGCTTCCTCGACGGGCGTCGTCACCGCGACGACCATCTGGGTGGCGGGTCGGTCGCCCGCGTCGATGTCCACGCGCACGCGCGGAAACGAAACGTCGGGAAACAATGCGACCGGCAGGTTGAACACCGAAGCCAGTCCGCCCGACGCGAGGACCAGGACCAAAAACAGCAGCGAACGACGATGCGCCTGGAACCACGTGGCGACGTTCATCGCGCGGCGGTTCCCTGCGACGCGCTGTGCGCCATCGACGCCGCGCGCACCGGATCGCCCTCGGAAATTTCGTAGCTGCCCAGCGTGATCACCGGCGCCCGCGCATCCAGCGCGCCTTCGACGCCGACCGGGCTGCCATCCGGCGCAAGCACTGTCACGTCGACGCGCTTGGCCTTGCCGTGTTCGATTTGATAAATGAAATCGCCTTGCTTGTCGTTTTGCAGGGCATTGCGCGGTACGGCCCAAGCCTTGAAGGGCTTGGCGACGATGCTTCCGGACAATGCGGTGCCCGCGGGAAACGACACCCGGGAATCGAGGGTTGCGATCACGTCGACCATGTGCGATTGCGGGTCCACCGCATCGCCCACCATCGCGACGGTGCCGTGCAGTGGCGGCGCATCATGGCCAGCGTATACCGGCGTGAGCGTGACCGGCATGCCGGCGCGGACGTCGGCGAGTGCACCCGGGTCGACCCCGAGCTGCGCCTCCATCGCCGAGGTTGGCGCGAGCTGCAGCAATGCGGCGCCCGCGGCCACGCGCTCGCCGCGCTGCACGGCCAGCGTGGTCACAATGCCATCGGCCGGCGCACGCAAGGTGCTGGTCGCTTGTGCGCCGCCGAGCTTTGCCTGCGCGTCCAGCCTGTCCTGCGCATCGGCCAATGCCTTGCGCGCGGCATCGAGCTGCGCGTTGGTGGCGAGGTTTTCCGAGCGCAGGTGCTTGGTGCGGGCGAGTTCGTCACGCGCGATCTTCAACGCGCTTTGCGCCTGAAGGTAGGCGCTGCGCGTGGCGGGATCGGTCTCGAGTTCCAGCAATGGGGCGCCGCGTTTGACGCGTTGCCCGGCGATGGTCTCGATCGCGGTGATCTGTCCGGCCTGCGGCAGGGTCAACGTCAGGGCGTTGCGTGTTCCGGCGGTGAGTTGGCCGAACGCAGCGATGTTCGCGTGGAAAACCTGCATCTTCGGCATTGCGGAGCGCACCTGGACCGCCGGTTGCGTTTCGGCCTCCGGCGCGCCGGCGGAGCAGGCCGTCAACAGCAAAGTCAGTCCGCCCATCAACGCGAATGAACGTGAATATCGAGCGGAAAGGATGACGAGCCTGCTTTTGTTTGCGTTCTTGGCGTTCATTCGCGGGCCACGGCTTTTGATCGTGTTGTTGTGGGCGAAGCGTCAGGCCACGCGCCCACCAGCGCGTCCAGCGCAATCGCGGTTTCGTGGGTGTCCTGGTCCAGCGCCAGCAAGGCCGTATCGGCTGCCAGCGAATTGGCGCGGAGGGCGAGGTACGTAGGCCAGTCCAGGCGTCCGGCCGCATAGTTGGCCTTGGCCGCGTTGCGTGCGCGCGCAAGTTGCACGGCGTGCGCGGCCAGCAACGCGCTTTGCGCGCGATCGGTTCGCAGGTCCGCCATCAGGCGTTGCACGTCGTTGCGATCGCTCAACAACCGCGCGGCATATTCATCATGCAGTTGCTGGCGCGTGGCACGCTCGATCGCGATGTTGCCGCGGTTGCCGTCGAACAGTGGCAGCGACAGCGAGATGGACAACCCATTGCTGGAGATGTTGCTGTTGTCGCGCGCCTTCACGAACCCGACGGTAATCGCCGGGAACTGCGCGAGGATCGCCGCGCGCAACTTTTCATGCTGTGCGCGATAGCCCGCCTGCAACGCCAGCAAGTCGGGACGTCGCCTGGGCATGTCGCCGAGTGCGCGCTCGACTTCCCCGGTGTCCGGATTGATCGAAAACGGCCTGCCGGTCAGGTGCAACGGCACCGATGCGTCGAACCCCAGCAGGCCGTGGAGGTCGTGTTCGGCCATGTCGAGCTGGCGCCGTGCATCGCCGAGTTGGTTGGCGACGTCGGATGCCGCATTCAAGCCGCTGCTGGCGGTGTCGTACGAGAGGTCGCCCGACTGCAGGGCGCGCTCGAGCGCGCCCCGCATCGGTGCCAGCGCGGACTGTTCCCGTTCCAGTCGCCCGACCAGCTTGCGTTGGTAGTACACGCGATCGAACAAGGTGCGCGCTTCGGCGATCGCCTGCCATTCGCTCCACAGCAAATCGAGATCCACCTGGCGTGCGCCGGCGCGCGCCGCACGGACGCGCGCCGAACGCGTGATCAGGTTGCCGAGGTCGAAGGTCAGCCCCGCCGTGTAGGCATCGGTCGTGTCCGGCGGATCATTGCCCGTCGGCCGGTCATGCTCGTAGCTCAACTGCGGGTCGGGCAGGAGGCCCGCCGCGTAGGCCTGCGCACGGGCGACACCCGCCGCATCGCGCTGGATTTTCAGGTCCGGGTCACGGGCGACCGCGAGCATCGCGACTTCGGTGACGTCGAGGCCGTTCGAGGGATCGAACGGATGCGCGCGCAGTGCCGGCGTCGGCATGATTTGCGCCGGGACGGTGATGTCCCCCGCCCGCTGTGGCCCACGGCCGCTCGCCAGCGGCAACGGATGAAATGTGGCGCAGCCGGCCAGTGCGGCGAACGCGATCGTCGGGAGCGCGCGCAGTGGACGCGCCGGAAAGTCGGGCATCGCGACACGCTGTCAGCGCACGCTTAGGGGGTGCTTAGGAAGCGATCGGCTTCGCCTTGCGGGACAGCAGTGCACGCAACTCGCCTTTCTCGGCCTCGTCGAGACCGCTCTCGGACTGTTTGCGGATCAACCGGTCGAGGCGCTGCTGGGTCGTCTGTTCGGCAAGCTTGTGCAAGGCATCCACGAACTCCGCCCGCAGCGCTTCGGGCTCGCCCGGGAATTCGGTGAGTGCGAGCTTCTGCAAGGCGCCGGATTCTTCGCGCCCGGCGAAGTGTTCCAGCAGCAGCGCGGTGTTGATGCCGGGGCGTTCCTGCAGGAAATCCAGCAATTCGGTCAGCAAGGGAATGCCGGGTTTGTCCAATTCCGCGAACGCATAGGGAAGGGTGACTTCCTGCGCGAGCCCGGGGTTGGCCAGCAGCATCGCGATGGCGCTGCGTACCAGCGTGCGGCGCGGCGCATTGTTGGCAGGCGCCGGCCGGCGCGAAGCAGACGTTGCGGCGTGCGCAGGCGCACCTTGCACGCCGGTGCGCTTCTCCAGTTCCGCGAACATCAGGTCGCGGAATGCGCCGTCCGGCAATTTTGCAAGCAACGGTTTCGCGTGTTCGGCCAATCGCGCGCGGCCATCCAGCGTCGCGACGTTCACGTCGTGCGATAGATAGGCGTAGAAATATTCCGATAGCGGCGTCGCGTTTTTCAGTCGTGCCTCGAAACCCGCCTGACCTTCCTTGCGCACCAGGGTGTCCGGATCTTCGCCTTCCGGCAAAAACAAAAAGAA
>Ga0209178_1000131_pt1 | contig 19202 bp, 15 predicted proteins | sample GAAS200_FD_187521 | JGI IMG/M metagenome (GOLD analysis project Ga0209178, IMG submission 187521) | Agricultural soil microbial communities from Georgia to study Nitrogen management - GA AS200 (SPAdes) (version 2) | ecosystem: Environmental > Terrestrial > Soil > Agricultural land | place: USA... | reverse complement strand
CGTTCTGGGGAGACTACCCCTTCCACGACAACAACCGCGACGGCCTGCAGCTCGCCCTCGCGCTCACCAAGACGATTTTCAAGATCTACTACGACTGGCACCCGGTGGTGATGCACGACCTGCACGAGTCGGTGCCGCTGCTCTACGTCTCCACCGGGACCGGCCCCTACAACGAGCACAACGATCCCATCGCGATCAGCGAGTGGCAGCTGCTCGCCAACAACGACATCACCGCGCTCGACGCGCAGGGCCTCCCCGGGGTGTGGACCTGGGCCTTCTTCGACGGCTGGTGGCCGGGGTACGCGATGTGGGTCGCCAACAATCACAACTCCATCGGCCGGTTCTACGAGACGATGGGGAACGCCGGCGCCAACACCTACGTGGACGATCTCTCCCAGGACAGCTATTCCGGCGATCCGGTGACCAGCCGCCAGTGGTACCGGCCTGACCCGCCCACGGCCAAGGTGCGCTGGTCGGCGCGGGACAACGTGAACTATCAGGAGGCGGGCGTGCTGGCGTCGCTCGCGTTCACCGCGCAGAACGGGCGGGAGCTGCTGCGGAACTTCTGGCAGAAAGGGATGAACAGCCTCACCCGCGGCCGCACCGAGAAGCCGTACGCCTACGTCATTCCCGGCTTCGCGCGCCAGCGCGACCCGGCGCGCGCCGCCTACCTCGTGAATCAGCTCCAGCGCCAGCACATCGAGGTGTCCCGCCGCTCGACCGGTGACTCGGCCGGGGACTTCGTGATCCGGCGCGACCAGCCCTATGGCGACCTGGTCGTCAACCTGCTGGGTGTCCAGCACTATCCCGCGACCGCCAAGTATCCCCCCTACGACGACATCGCGTGGACCCTGGGCTACCTGTACGGGGTCACCGTCAACGCGGTCAACGACACCGCGGTCTTCCACTGGACCGGTCTCGCGCCGGTGACCGACACCGTGACGGCCCCGGGGGCCGTGAACGGGAGCGGCGCGGTGTACCTCCTCGCCTACCGCGCGCAGGGCAACCTCGCCTCGGCGCTCTACGCGCTCGCCTCGCGCGAGCCCAAGGCCCGCGCCTTCGCGGCGGAGACCGCGTTCGTCTCCGGCAAGGACACCTTCCCCGCGGGCTCGGTCATGATCGAGGGCGCGACGGCCGGCGCGGTGCGCGATCTCGCGACCCGGTACGGGCTCACCTTCACCGCCACGGCGCAGGCGCCGGCCGCGCGGCGGCATCCCCTCGATCTCCCGCGGGTCGCCATCTACCACAGCTGGTACTCCACCCAGGACGCCGGCTGGGCGCGCTTCACCTTCGAGCAGTACGGCATCCCCTACGTCTCGGTGGACAAGGACGACCTGCGCCGCGGCCGCCTGCGCCAGCGCTTCGACGTGATCCTGGTGCCGAGCTTCTTCGGCTCGGCGTCGCAGATGCTCAACGGCATCGACCGCAAGTGGAGCCCGCTGCCGTACGAAAAAACCAAGGACACGCCGAATCTCGGCACGCCGCTCGCTTCTCCGGACATCACCGGCGGGCCGGGCTTCGAAGGGATGGCGGAGCTCGAGAAGTTCGTGCGGGAGGGCGGGGCCCTGGTGACCCTCGGTGCCGCGACCGCGCTCGCCGGGGAGACCGGGCTCGCGCCGGCGCTGTCGCCGCTGCGCACCGGCTCGCTCTTTCATCCGGGATCCATCGTCCGCGCCCGCGTGCGCCGGCGCGGGTCCCCGATCCTCTACGGCTATGACGACGTGACCGAAATCTTCCGCGGCAACGGGCCGCTCTATCAGGTCGCCGACCGGGATTCCGGCCTGGTGGTGTTGCAGTACGGCACCACCCGGAAGGTGGAGCACGAAGCGGGTCCGATGCTCGGCATTCCGGACACGACCCACCCCGCGCGCCCCGACACGGCGGCGAAGCACGCGAGCGCCGCCCCCGGGGCCGACTCGGGCTATGTGGTGTCGGGCCTGGTTCGCGGGGAAAACGAGATCGTGGGGCAGGGGGCGATCTTCGACCTGCCGCTCGGCGCCGGCCGCGTGGTGGCGTTCACCTTTGATCCCTTGCACCGGTTCCTGAATCACCACGAGTTTCCGCTGGTCTGGAACGCACTGCTCAACTGGAACGACCGCCCCTGACGGGCGCCCACACTCGGGAGGCCGCACCATGCAAGCGTTGTTGATCACCCTGCGACTGCTCCACATCGTGCTCGGCGTGTTCTGGGCCGGCAGCATGATCTTCGTGATGATCATGCTCGAGCCCGCGCTGCGGGACCTGGGTCCCGACGGCGGCCGGGTGATGCAGGCTCTCGTCAAGCGCGGATGGCTCGTGATCGTGCCGGTGTCCGCGATTCTCACCATCCTCGCCGGGCTGGGTCTGATGTGGGTGGTCTCCGGCGGGTTCAAGCCGGAGTGGTTCGCGACCCCGCCCGCCCGCGGATTCTCGATCGGCGCGCTGGCCGCGATGGCGGCCCTCGGGGTGGGGATGCGGGTGACCCGCCCCACGGCCGTGAAGCTCCAGGCGGCGGGCGCGGCGGCCGCGAGCGCGCCCCCGGCGGAGCGCGAAGCGCGCCAGGCCGAGGTCACGATGTTGCGGAACCGCCTCACCAGCAGCACCCGGTGGGTCGGGACCCTGCTCCTGATCGCCGTCGCGTTCATGGCGGTCTCGCGGTATCTCTAGAGGGTCCTGACCACGAGCCCGAGGAGAAACCCGTGTCGATCCGCACGCCGCTGCTCGCGCTCCTGCCCGCCGGGGTTCTGGCGGCGGGACTCGGGCTCTCGTCCACCCGCCTGGTGGACAATGGCCTCGCCCGCACGCCGCCGATGGGGTGGAACAGCTGGAATCACTTCGGCTGCGACGTGTCCGCCCAGCTCATCAAGGAGATCGCCGACTCGATGGCGTCCTCCGGGATGCGGGACGCCGGCTACCGCTACGTCATCATCGACGACTGCTGGCAGGTGGCGCGGGACGCGCGCGGAGTGCTGATCGCGGACACGCTGCGATTTCCGGGCGGCATCAAGCCCCTCGCCGATTACGTCCACTCCCGCGGCCTCAAGTTCGGCATCTACACCGACGCGGGGCACCAGACCTGCCAGGGGCGCCCCGGCACTTACGGCTACGAGCAGCTGGACGCGAAGACCTTCGCGGCCTGGGGCGTCGACTACGTGAAGGAAGACTGGTGTTACGCCGACTCGATGGACGCGCCGACCCAATACGCCAAGTTCCGCGACGCGCTCCGGCGGTCGGGGCGGCCCATCGTCTTCAGCATCTGCGAGTGGGGATCCGCCGCGCCCTGGACCTGGGGACCGCGCACCGGCAATCTTTGGCGCACCACCACCGACATCGAAGACACCTGGGGCAGCATGCTCGACAACCTCGACATCTCGGCCCAGCACCCGGAGGCGGCGCGGCCCGGGGCCTGGAACGATCCCGACATGCTGGAGGTGGGGAACGGCGGGATGACGGACGACGAGTATCGCGCCCATCTCTCGCTGTGGGCGATCCTCGCGGCGCCGCTCATCGCCGGCAACGACGTGCGCACCATGACCCCGGCCACCCGGGACATTCTCCTTAATAAGGAAGTGATCGCGGTGGATCAGGATTCGCTGGGCGTGCAGGGGACGCTGGTGTCGGAGCACCCGCCCGAGCATCAGGTCTGGATGAAGCCGCTGGCGGACGGCTCCCGCGCGGTGGCGCTTCTCAATCGCGGGACCGCGCCGGACTCGATCGCCGCCAGCTGGTGGCGGCTCCGGATCCGCGGACCCGCGGTGGTACGGGATCTCTGGGCCCATGCGGACCTGGGCACCTTCACCGGGCGCTTCGTCGCCGTCGTGCCGCCGCACGCCGCCCTGATGCTTCGTGTAACGCCGGCGAAGCCCTGAACGTCGCGTGGTCGCCGTGACGACCGCCGAGCCGGTGACCGGCGTCACTCCGGCGCGCTCGCGGCGGCGTGGGGTTGGTAGGATGGCTCGCACCCTGAAGCCGATCGCGGTCTGGCTGGGGCTGGTCGCGGTGTACTTCGTGGCCGGCAAGCTGGGCCTGCGCCTCGCGTTCGTGAACCCGAGCGCCACCGCGGTGTGGCCGCCCACGGCGATCGCGCTGGTCGCGTTCCTGCTGCTGGGGTACCGGGTCTGGCCGGCGATTTTCGCGGGGGCGTTCCTCGTGAACGCGCTCACCGCCGGCACCGCGCTCACCTCGCTCGGCATCGCCACCGGGAACACCCTCGAAGGTCTGGTGGGCGCGTGGCTGGTGAACCGGTTCGCCAACGGCTCCCGGGTCTTCGAGCACGCCCCCGACATCGCGAAGTTCACGCTCGCGGCGCTGGTCAGCACTTCGGTGAGCGCGAGCATCGGCGTCGCGACCTTGATGGCGGGCGGGCTCGCGGCGAAGGGGGTCGCGGGCACCGTCTGGATCACCTGGTGGCTCGGCGACGCGAGCGGCGACCTGGTGGTGGCGCCGCTCGCCCTCCTCTGGGCGAACAACCTTCGCCTCCGGTGGCGCCCCCGCGCGGCGATCGAGGCGGCCGCCCTCTTCGCCGCCACCATCGCGGTGGCGCGCCTGGTCTTCGGCCCGCTCGGGGCCGCGCCCGGCGATCACTACCCGCTCGAGTTTCTGTGCGTGCCGCTCTTCATCTGGGCCGCGTACCGGTTCGGCCCGCGCACCGCCGCCACCACCATCGCCATCGTGGCCGGGATCGCGATCTGGGAGACCCTGCTGGGGCGCGGACCCTTCGCGCGCTCCTCGCCGAACGAGTCCCTGCTCCTCCTCCAGACCTTCGTCGGCGTGGCGTCCATCATGAGCCTGGTGCTGGCCGCGGTGGTCGCCGACCGGCGGCGAGCCGAAGACGAGCTGCGGCGCCTGGCGGTGACCGACGGCCTCACCGGCCTGGGAAATTACCGGCATCTGATCCGGGTGCTGGAAGGAGAGGTCCGGCGGGCGGAGCGCACCGACCGCAGCTTCGCGGTGCTGTTCCTCGACGTGGACGGTCTGAAGAAGATCAACGATCGCCACGGACATCTGGTGGGGAGCCGCGCGCTCTGCCGGGTGGCCGAGGTGCTGCACGCGTCGTGCCGGGCGATGGACACGGCGGCGCGCTTCGGCGGGGACGAGTTCGCGCTGGTCCTGCCCGAGACCGCGGCCGACGAGGCCCACCGGGTGGGCGCGCGGGTGGCGGAGCGGATTCGCGAGGACCAGGAGGCCCCGCCCCTCTCGGTCAGCGTCGGGGTGGCGGTCTACCCCGAGGACGGGCGCACCGCGGAAGCCCTCCTGGGGTGCGCCGACCGCGAGCTCTACGACGCCAAGAAGCGTGGTGCCCGTCCCTTGACACATCAATAATACTTGATGTATTGTGAAGCGTGACTGCAGCCACGCTTCCCCCGCCGGCGCGCGCCGCGCGCTGGTTCCACGCCCTCTCCGACGAGACCCGGCTCCGCCTGGTGGAGCTGCTGTCCCACGGCGAGCGCTGCGTCTGCGAGCTCGCGGGCGTCACCGGCGCCGCGCAGCCGCGCCTGTCGTTTCACCTCAAGACCCTGAAGGACGCGGGGCTCGTGACCGACCGCCGCGACGGCCGCTGGGTCTACTACGCGCTCCGCCCCGACGTCCTGGACCGCATCGCCGCGTTCGCGCGGAGCGTCAAGCCCGGCAAGCACGCCGGCAGCTGCGCCGCCGCCTGCTGCGCAGATCCCGACCGAAAGGCCCGACATCATGAGTGACGTCAAGGAACTGGTTCGCGAGAAATACGCCGCCGCCGCGCTCCGGGTGCTCGACGGCCGGAGCGATTGCGGCTGCGGACCGGTCTGCAGCACCGGATACGACGCCGCCGACCGCGCCGCCCTGCCGGAAGCCGCGGTGCGCGGCTCCCTCGGCTGCGGCAACCCCACCGCCCTGGCCGATCTCGCGCCCGGAGAGGTGGTGCTGGACCTGGGCTCGGGCGGTGGAATCGACGTCCTGCTCTCCGCGCGCCGGGTGGGACCGGGCGGCAAGGCCTATGGCCTCGACATGACCGACGAGATGCTCGCCCTGGCGCGCGAGAATCAGCGCCAGGCGGGCGTCGCCAATGTCGAGTTCCTGAAGGGCGAGATCGAGCGCATTCCGCTTCCGGACGGCGCCGTGGACGTGGTGATCTCCAACTGCGTCATCAATCTCTCGGCCGACAAGGGACAGGTTCTGCGGGAGGCGTTCCGGGTGCTCAAGCCCGGCGGGCGCTTCGCGGTGGCGGACGTGGTGGTGCAGGGCGAGCTCGCGCCCGAGATCCGGCGGAATACGGAGCTGTGGGTGGGATGCGTCGCCGGCGCGCTCGAGGAGCAAGAGTACCGGCGGCTCCTCGCCGAGGCCGGGTTCGTCGAGATCGGCGTCGAGCCGACGCAGGTGTACGACCTGGGCGCGGGCGCCGACGCGGGCGGCCGGGTGGTCGGCGCGCTGGTGCGGGCGCGACGCCCGCGTCCCGCGTGAGTCCCCTCGCGAATCGAGACGATCGGAAACAGGAGCGGCCGGCCCGGGCGTCACGGGTCCGGGCCATCGGCGCCTGAGGCCTCGCCCGCGGTCTCGCGGGTTGCGAAGAATCCGGGGAGCCTGCAAGACCCGGCCGCGCCGGGCTTTCCCGCTCGCCGGTTGATACCTCCCGCCCCGGCTGGCACCTTTCGTGCGACGTGTTCCACCAGCCCAATTCATGAGGATTTGTATGCGCCCGTCCTCCACGAAACTCGCTGGCTGGACCGTCGTGACCACCGCCCTCGGGCTCGGCTTCGCGGCCTGCCGGGGCGGCCATCCCGTCGCGACGGCACCGGCTCCCGATAGCGCCAAGTGCGCGCCGGTCACGGTGCGCGATCCCGCCATGGAGCAAAAGGCCGCGCGCCTCCAGCTCCGGGTGATGGAGCGCGAAACCCAGATCGAAGACCTGCAGGGACAGCTGGACGACGCGCGGCAGGAAGTGGTCCGCGCGATGGCGAAGCTGCAGACCCTCGCCAGCCGCGCCGAAGCGGCGTCGGGAATCGCGGAAGCGGAAATCGCGGTGCAGGGACTGCAGGCGCCGGAGGGCTCTCCGGCCAGCGCCGACGTGAGCCAGGCGCGGCGGCTCCTCAACATGAGCAGCGGCGAGTTCGACAAGCAGAACTACGGCGGCGCGCTCTACCTCGCGACCCAGGCCAAGGCCGTCGCCGGCGCGGCGCGCGGCCGCCTGGGCGATCAGCAGACCACCCTGCGCCCCGGGGAAACCCCGTTCGCGCTCCCGCTCCACCTTCTCACCACCGGCAAGAGCAACGTGCGCGAAGGCCCGGGGACCGACTTCAAGGTGGTGTACACGCTCGAGTCCGGCGTGGCGGTCACGGCCTACTCGTACGCCGACACCTGGGTGCGGATCGCGGACGACAGCGGGCGGGCGGGGTGGGTCTTCTACAACCTGGTGGCCAAGCGCCCCTAGGCCCCGCGGCGCGTCAGGCGCGCCGTTTGGAGATCTTCGCGGGGGCGGGCGGGGGCGGCATCGCGGACTTCCGCGCGCGCTCCACGCGGTTCCGGCCGGCCCGCTTCGCTTCATAGAGGGCCGCGTCGGCCGCGGCGATCAGCGCTTCCGGCGTGTCCCCGCTGTCCGGGAAATCCGCCACCCCCACCGAGAGCGTCACCGGGCCCGTGGCCGGGCCCTCCGCCGCCATGCTCGCGCGAACCCGCTCGGCGACGGCCATCGCGGCTTCGGCCGCGGTTTCGGGGAGCACCACCAGGAATTCCTCGCCGCCGTAGCGCGCCACGAAGTCCACCTCGCGCGCGTTGGCCCGGAGGAGATCCGCCACCCGCTTCAGGACCTCGTCGCCCGCCAGGTGGCCGAAGGTGTCGTTGTAGCCCTTGAAGTGATCCACGTCCACCATCAGCACGGAGCAGTTGTGCTTGAGGCGCTGGGAGCGGGTCACTTCGTGGGTCAGGGTGTCCATCAGGTGCCGGCGATTGTAGAGGCCGGTGAGGGCGTCGGTCGAGGAGAGCCGCTCCAGCTCCTCGTTCTTCTGTCGCAGGGTTTCGTTGATCGCGTCCAGCTCCTGCCGTCCCGCGCGCAGCCGCGCCACCATGTCGTTGAAGATGGCGGTGAGCTCGCCCACTTCGCCGCCGCTCATCACCGGGAGGTCCACCGCGAAGTCCCCCTGGGCCACCGCCGCCGCCCCCTTGGCCAGCCGCGCCAGGGGCCGGACGATGAGCAGGCCCAGCAGGTAGGCGAGGGAACCGACCGCCACCAGCAGCGCGGCGAGGAGAAGCACCGTCCAGTTGCGGAGCAGCCGGATCTGCCGGTAGGCCTCCGCCGAAGGGAGCTCGGCCAGCACCGCCCAGCGGAGCCGGGGCACGGACTTGAGCATGCCGATCACCGGCTCGTGGTCGACGCTGGTGTAACTCGAGGTCGCGGCGCTCGATTCCCGGAGCGTGAGATCGTGCAGGGTGGACGGGGGGAACCGTTCCTTCATCAGGGCCGCGGAGCTGGTGTCGGAGCTGATCACCACGTCGCCGTCTTCCGTGGTGAGGAAGATGCGGCCGCCGGAGCGCGACAGCCGGCGCAGGGTGGTGTCCACCGTGAGCAGGTTGAGCTTGGCCGCGATGGCGCCGACCGAGCGGCCGTTGGCCAGCTGAATCGGGACCGCTGCCACCAGCAGCGCCTTGCCGAGGGTGGCGTCCCAGTAGGCGGCGCCGAGGGTTTCGTTGTTGGTCTGGAGCTGGCGCTGCCAGTTGGACGGCAGGTTGAGGGTCCCGGCCGCGGTCCCGGTGCTCGCCAGGACGCGGCCGTCGGGGTCGATCACCAGGAGCTCTTCGTAGTCCGGGAATTTCCCGCGCACCGAATTCAGGTAGTCGGTGACGCGGCGGAGGCCGGGAGCGCGGGCGCCGGCGAGATTCTCGGAGACCACGTACGAGCTCGCGAAGACGCGGAGATCGTAGAAGCGCTCCTTGATCCACAGGTCCATTTCGCGCGCGGTCTCGGAGCTGACGCTCCCCAGCTCCTCGTTCAGCTTGTCGTTGAGCGCGCGTTTGTTCTGGGAGTAGGAAATGAGCGCGGTGAAGAGGGAGGGGATCAGGGTCGCCAGGACCGCGAACCCCATCAGCTTGTTGCGGATGGAGTCCAAATGAAGTTTGTGGAGCGGCTCGGAAATCTGCCGTTCCATCGTCGAAAACCGCATCTAGGGCGCCTCCTGGCTATGCCAAGATTCACCTTGGGACATTTGACGCAAGTGGCACACCCCTTAGGGCCCCGTCCGCACCCCCACGATCGTCAGCTCCACCGTCACTTCGTCCCCCACCTTCACGAGTCCCAGCGCCTTGGCGTAGGGGTGAATTCCGAAGTCGGTCTGCCGGATCGTGAACCGGGAGACCGCGCGCAAGGTGTCGTGCGACACCGCGATGCTCGCGTCCAGGGTGACCGGCCGGGTGACGCCGACCAGCGTGAAGTCGCCCGCGATCGAGAGCCCCTGCGGTCCCGTCGTCACGCTCCGGGAGACGAACCCGATCGAGGGGTGGTGGGCGACGTCGAGGACCTGCTCCCGCATGGTGGCCAGGATCTTCGGCGCGTCGGCCGAGTCGGACGCGGGCATCACTTCGAGTGAGTCCGCGGGAACGCTGATGCTGACGCGAGCGCGGGCCAGATCGGCCGAGTCGTACACGACCTCTCCCGAGAAGGCGCGCGCCCGGATCAGGTGTTCGTGCCCCAGCCCCGCGAGCAGGCCGGTCTTGGTCACCCGGACCAGGATCACCGTCTCCGGCACCAGCCGGTAAACGCCGGAGTCCGGCGCCTGCGCTCGCGCCGGCGCCGCCGCGGCGAGGGCCGCGCCCAGCGCGAGAAGCTGCGTCGCGAATTTCATCGGTCCCTTTCCGTCCTCCGGTAGCGCGTATTCTACACCGGTCGTATCTTCGCGGCGTGACCACGACCGCCTCCGCGCCCGCGCAGAGCGCGCCGCCCGGCATCCCGGCGCCCGAGCTTCTCCCCTCCGGCGAATTCGGCCTCGCCATCGGCTTCATCCTCGGCCGCTTCGCCATCAACATGCAGGACCTGCACTACGGCTACTGGACCGAGGGGCTCCCGGTCCTCGCGCCCAACCTGCCCCAGGCCCAGGCCCAGTACACCGAGCATCTCTTCACCAGGATTCCGGACGGCGTGCGCTCGATCCTGGACGTGGGATGCGGCGCCGGCACCACCGCGCGCAAGCTGCTCGACAAGGGCTACCAGGTGGACTGCGTCTCGCCCAACGGTCCGCTCTCGGGCTTCGTGCGGCAGCAGATCGGGAACCGCGCCACGCTCTTCGAGACCAAGTTCGAGGACATCGTCACCGACCGGCGCTACGACCTCCTGCTGTTCAGCGAGAGTCTCCTGTTCATGAACCTCGACCTGGCGCTGGCGCGCGCGGCCGAGCTCTTGAACCCCGGCGGCTACGTCCTCATCTGCGACATCTTCCGCGTCCCGGCGGAAGGGAAGAGCCCCATCGGCGGCGGCCACCAGCTCCCCGCGTTTCGGGCGACGGTGGCGAAGTTTCCGTTCCAGCTCGTCTCCGACACCGACATCACCGACAGGATCGCGCCGACGTTCGATCTCCTGGACGACGCTTACGCCCAGGCCATCAAGCCGGTCTACGATCTGGTGCTGGCGCGGCTCTCCGCCAAGCGCCCGTGGCTGATGGGATTCCTGAAGTGGAAGTTCCGGAAGCAGATGCAGCGCTACGAGGCCAAGCATTTCTCGGGGCGCCGCAACGGGGAAAACTTCAAGCGCTACAAGTCGTACCGCCAGATCCTCTTCCGAAAGACCTGACCCATGATCCGCGCCACGCTCCGCTCGGGGACGCTCGCTTGCGCGCTCGCCCTCGGGTTCCGGCCCGCGTCCGCCCAGTTCCGCCTCCCCCGGGACCTGGACGCTCAGATCACCCGCGCCATGCGGACCTTCCAGGTGCCGGGGCTCGCCATCGCGGTGGTGAAGGACGGCCAGGTGGTGCTGGCGAAGGGCTACGGGGTCCGCCGTCTCGGGGACAGCGCCCGGGTGGACGCGCACACCCTCTTTCAAATCGCGTCCAACACCAAGGCCTTCACCACCGCCTCGCTCGCCATGCTCGCCGAGGACGGCAAGCTCTCCTGGGACGACCCGGTGACCAGGTGGCTTCCCTGGTTCGCGCTATCCGATCCCTGGGTGACCCGCGAGTTCACCATCCGCGACCTGCTCACCCACCGCTCCGGCCTGGGCCTCGGCGCCGGCGACCTGGTGTGGTGGCACTCCAACTACTCGCGGGAAGACGTGGTGCGGCACCTGCGGGCCGCGAAGCCGGTCACGAGCTTCCGGTCGGGCTACGCCTACGACAACGTGCTCTACATCGCGGCCGGTCTCGTGATCGAGGCGGCATCGGGGAAGAAGTGGGAGGATTTCGTCCGCGACCGGATCTTCGTGCCGCTGGGAATGACCGAGGCCAACACCAGCGTCACCCTCTTCAAGCCGGGGGACGACGTCGCCTTCGCGCACGAGGTCCACGGCGGCAAGCTCCAGGTGGTGGACCGGGACACGGTGGACAACACCGCGCCCGCGGGCGGGATCAACGCCAACGTCACCGATCTCGCGAAGTGGATGATCGCCCAGCTCGATTCGGGACGGGTGGGCACCACCCGGCTCTGGTCCCCGGGGCGGACCCGCGAGATGTGGTCGCCCCAGACCATTCTCCCCATCGGCGATCCCGCGCCCGAGCTCCTCGCCCTGAGGCCCAACTTCTCCGCCTACGGGCTGGGCTGGTTCCTGAGCGATTATCGGGGACACAAGATCGTCTGGCACACCGGCGGGCTGACGGGGATGACGTCCCGCACCACCCTCGTGCCCGATCAGCGGCTGGGCGTCGTCATTCTCACCAACGGCGAATCGCCGCTCTTCCACGCCATCACCTACCACATCCTGGACGACGTCTTCGGGGCGCCGGCCACGGACTGGGTGGGCGCCTTCGACGCGGTGACCCGCCGCGAAGAGGCGCGGGGGGACTCGATCGTCCGCGCGGCGAGCGCGGGGCGCGACTCGCTGTCTCAGCCCTCGCTGCCGCTCGCGAGCTACACCGGGATCTATCACGACGCGCTCTACGGGGACGCGGCGCTGGCGCTCGAGGGCGACCACCTGGTGCTGCGCTTCAGCCGCTCGCCCGCGTTCACCGGCGACCTCTCCCACTGGCAGTACAACACCTTCAAGGCGCACTGGCGCTCGCCCAATCTCGAGGACGCGTTCGTCACCTTCTCGCTCGAGCCCGACGGCTCGATCGAGCATTTCGAGATGGCCGCGGTGTCGCCCCTCGCCGATTTCTCGTTCGATTATCAGGACCTTCTCTTCGTCCCGATCCCCGAACCACCCTCGACCGACGTCTGGCTCGCGCCGCTCACCAGAACCGGCGGGAAGCTGGCGGTGGGCGCGCCGGCGAACGTGACCCACCGGCCCGGCTACGACAACCAGCCCGCGTTCACGCCGGACGGAAAGAGCGTCCTGTACACGGTGCGCGGACCCGACGGTCAGGCCGACACTTGGCGCTACGACATCGCGGCGCGCGCGTCGGCCCAGGTGACGCATACGCCGGAGAGTGAATACTCGCCCCGACCGATTCCGTCGGGCTCCGGCTTCTCCGTGGTCCGGGTCGAGGCCGACTCGGCGCAGCGCCTGTGGCGCTTCGCGATGGACGGGACGGCGCCGCAGGTGATCGCGCCCGACCTCCGGGCGGTCGCCTACTACGCCTGGGGCGACTCGGTGACTCTCGTCGCCGACCTGATCGCGTCGCCCGACGTGCTGGAGGTGGTGGACGCGCGGACGGGGAAAGCGGCGGCGGTCGCGCAAAACGTGGGACGGGCGGTTCAGCCGGTGCCGGGGCGGCGCGCGGTGAGCTTCACGGCGCAGACCGGAGCCGGCGAGTGGTGGCTCGAGGAAGTGAACCTCGACACCCGCGCCGTGACCAAACTCGCGCGCCTCCCCGGCCACGCGGACTACGCGTGGACTCCGGACGGAACGGTCCTGCGCACCGACGGGGCGCGCCTGCTGGCGTGGACCGCGCCGGACACGGCCTGGCGTCCGGTGGCCGAGTTCACGGATCCCGGGTTGCGAAAACTCTCCCGCATCGCGGTGAGCCCGGCGGGGGACTGGGTCGCGCTGGTGAGCGAGGAAGCGGGGCGGCGGTGATCGCGCGCCTCGTCGTCCTTCTGCTGGTCGCGGGCGGGTCCGCACTCGCGGCGCAGGACAACTACGAGATTCAGGTGTACGGCGCGGAGACGGTCCCGGCGGGCCGCACCATGGTCGAGCTGCACTCGAATTACACCGCCAACGGGCGCCGCGACACGCTGGACGGGCTCCGCCCCACCGATCACGCGATCCACGAAACCCTGGAGCTGACCCACGGCTTCACGCCCTGGTTCGAGATCGGCTTCTATCTCTTCACCAGCGCGCGCGCCGGGGACGGCTGGCAGTGGGTGGGCGACCACATCCGGCCCCGCTTCCGGGTGCCGGACTCCTGGCACTGGCCGGTGGGGGTGAGTCTCTCGCAGGAGTTCGGATATCAGCGGCGCGCATACGCGCCGGACACCTGGACCTGGGAGATCCGGCCCATCGTGGACCGCCAGGACGGCCCCTTCTACTGGGCGATCGATCCGACCCTCGAGCGGTCCCTCACCGGCGCGAACGCCGGGATCGGGTTCGAGTTCTCGCCCAACGTGGAAGCGACCTTCGACGTCACGAAACAGGTGACCCTCGGCGTGGAGTACTACGGGGCGATGGGGCCGCTTTCGGGATTCGATCCGGCGGCGGAGCAGGAGCAGCAGGTGTTTCCCGCCCTCGATCTCAATCTCTCGCCGGACTTCGAGTTCAACCTGGGCCTGGGCTTCGGTCTCACGCGCGCCACCGACCGCTTCATCATCAAGATGATTACGGGGTACCGGCTCCCGTTCTGACCTCGCCGTAGACCGCTCCCCGCCGCTCCGGACCGAGGATCGCCGTCACCGCGCCGAGGGCGAAGACGGTGCCCGCGGTCAGCGCCATGGACCAGGCGTAGGTGAGCCGCCCCGCGAAGAGCGCCTCGAGGTAGGCGATCGATCCCGCGAGCAGGACCCCGCACTGATACGCGAATCCGGGGAGGAAGCCCCGCACCCCGTCGGGCGCGAGCTCGGTAATGTGCGCGGGGATGACGCCCCAGGCGCCCTGCACCAGGAACTGCATCAGGAACGCGCCGGCGTAGAGGAGCGGGATCGCCGGGGCGAAGGCCCAGAGCGGAATCACCAGCGCCGCGCCCACGAGGGCGAGCACGATGGTGCGGCGGCGGCCGAGGCGGTCGGAGTAGAGGCCGCAGAGAATCCCGCCCACGAGGGCGCCCACCATCGAGAACGCGGTGAGCGCGGCGCGGGCCGCGGGCCCGAAGCCCCAGGAGCGCTGGAGGAACGTGGGGTACAGGTCCTGGGTGCCGTGGGAGACGCCGTTCATCATCATCATCAGCAGGGTGATATAAAGGAAGAGGCGCCAGTGGCGGGCGATGCCGCGGGAGAGGCCCGCCCAGTCGGCGTGGCGGGTGCGGCGCCACACGTCGGACTCCTGCACCCGCGCCCGTACGAAGATCGCGAGGAGCGCCGGAACGCCGCCGATGAAGAACAGCGGCCGCCAGCCCCAGCGGGGGAAGACGAGGAAGTAGCAGACCGCGGCGAGGAGATAGCCCGCGGCGTAGCCCTGCTGCAGGAGTCCCGAGAACACCCCGCGCTTTTCCGGCGGGACCTTTTCCATCACCAGGGACGCGCCCACGCCCCACTCGCCGCCCATGCCGATGCCGAAGAGCGCCCGGAGGACGAGGAACGACGCGTAGGTGGGCGCCAAGCCGGACAGAACCTCGACCACCGAGTAGAACACCAGGTCGATCATCAGCGGGAGGCGCCGGCCGTAGCGGTCGGCGAGCAGGCCGAAGATGAACGCGCCCACCGGCCGGAACGCGAGGGTGAGGGTGAGGGAGAGGGCGATCTCGGCGTCGGTCTTGCCGAATTCCTTGCCGATCGCGGTCAGGGTCATGACCACGAGGAAGAAATCGAAGGCGTCGAGCGTCCAGCCCAGGAATCCGGCGATGACCGCGGGGCGGTGGTCGGACGCGGCGGAGGTCACGGCGGAAAGATGCCACCGGGCGCACGCGGCGGCCATCGCCGCTTTCGCCCGGCGGGCCGGTCTCGCATCATTGAGCATGATCGAGCGGGTCTCGAGAGTCTGGGTGCTCGCCGCGGCCGCGGGCGTCACCCTTCTCGCCGGGTTCGTCTGGTGGCGCGCCAACGCGCTGCGCGACGACGCCGTCCACACCGGAGAGATCGAGCTCTCGGCCCGCGCCGACGCCGCGAAGCTCATCGTCAGCGAGTGGCTGCTGGACCGGCGCCGCGGCGCCATCATCTCCGCCGATTACGCCGCGACCATGGCCGGCGGGGGCCCGCTGGCGGGCGCGGCGCGCCAGGTGCAGTCGTACTTCCGCCTCCGACAGCAGTTGCGGTCCTACACCGGCGCCTGGCTCCTCGACGCCGCCGGAACTCCGGTGGTGCGGTCCCCCGGGGCGCTGGAGGTGCCCGATTCGGACCTGCGGCGATTCGCGCGCGCGGCGGCGGGCGGTCCCGAGGCCACTCCGGTGCCCTGGATCATCAACGACAGCACGCTGATCCTGATGTTCGGCGCTCCCGTCACCCGGGAGCCGGGCGGGCGACCCATCGGCACCGTGCTCCTCGCCGTGAATCCGCGGCTTCCGCTCTTCCCGCTGCTGTATTCCGAGCGGACGCCGCTGCATTCCGGCGCCGCCAACCTGGTGGCGCACATCGGCGATGAGTACGTGGTGCTGACCGCGCCCCACCTCACGCGGGAAGGCCCGGGCGCGGCGCGGGTGCCCTGGAGCCGCGCCCCCTACCAGGGACAGCTCGCCATCCGCGGCGCCGAGACCTTCGGCCGCTTCACCGACTATCGGGGCGTCCCGGTCTTCTCCGCGCTCCGACACCTTCCGGGAGTCGAGTGGGGTCTCATCCGGCAGGTCGACGAAGGGGAGCTCCTCGCGGGGTACCAGCGGCGGCTCGCGGTCGAGGTGGCGCTGGCGTTCGCCGCCATCGCGGTGCTCGCGGCCGGCTTCTTCGCCTATACCCGGGAGCAGCGCGCCACCCGGCTCCAGATTCTCGCCCAGTCCGCGGACGACCTGCGCGCCAGCGCCGGGCAGTTGCGGGAGCTGGCGCGCCGGGTGGAGACGGTTCGCGAGGACGAGCAGATCCGCATCGCCCGTGAAATTCACGACCAGATGGGCCAGGAGCTGTCCGCGATGCGGCTGGCGCTGACCTGGCTGGTGGGCGGCCTGCCCCCGGACGCCGGGCCGGCGCGGGAGACGGCGCTGGGACTGATCGCGCAGGTGGAGCGGACCATCGACGTGGGCCGCCGGATCTCGGCCGAGCTCCGCCCGCCGATGCTCGAAGACCTGGGACTGGGCGCCGCGCTGGAGTGGTACCTGGAGCGGTTCGTCCGGCAGTACCGCATCGACTTCGACCTCGACGTGGGGGACGGCGGCCTGCCGCCCGCCATCGCCCGGGCGCTGTACCGCATCGCGCAGGAGGCGCTCACCAACGTGGCCCGACACTCCGGCGCTTCCCGCGTCAGCGTCTCGCTCACCCACCCGGGCGACGCGGTCGAGCTGGTGATTCAGGATAACGGCACCGGCATCCCGCCGGACCGGGTTCGGGCCCGAAACACCCTGGGACTCCTGGGCATGCGGGAGCGCGCCCTGGCGGTGAGCGGGGAGGTCACGATCGGGCCCGGGCCCTCGGGCGGGACCGTGGTCCGGGTGCGGGTGCCTCTCGCCGAAGCCCCGGTGCCGGCATCATGATTCGTGTCGCGCTCGCGGACGACCATCCGGTGGTGCGCCAGGGGATCCGCCAGATCCTCGAAGACCGGGGCGACGTGCGGGTCGTCGCCGAGGCCGGCAGCGCCGAGGAGATCCTCACCCGGCTCGCCGAGGTTCGGGCGGACGTGGTGCTGCTCGACATCCAGATGCCGGGTCCCGGCATCCTCGAGCTCCTGCGCCAGCTCCGCGCCGCGCACCCCGAGACGCGGGTATTGGTGGTGAGCATGCACGCCGAGGAACAGTACGCCACCCGGGTCCTCAAGGCGGGCGCCGCCGGTTACGTCACGAAGGACCGGTCGCCCGAGGAGCTGCTGGCGGCGATTCGCACGGCCTACACCGGCGGTGTGTACGTGAGCCCCGACCAGGCGGCCCGGCTGGCCCGGGCCCTCACCCCGGGCGCGGAGCGGGACCCGCACGAGTCGCTCTCGGACCGCGAGTTCGAGGTGTTGAAGCGACTCGGCGCCGGCGAGACGGTGAAGGAAATCGGCGCGCGCCTCGATCTCTCCCCCAAGACCGTCAGCACCTACCGCGCGCGCATCCTCGCGAAGCTCGGTCTCGAGACCAACGCCGACCTGGTCCGGTACCTGGTCGAGCACGGTCTCGACGCCAAACCCTAGCCGGCACCGCACTTCCGCCTGTCAGCATCGCCCTACACCGGGGCGCGGCGCGCCCCGACGTGTGGGCCGTGCCCGGTTCCCGTATCCTCCGCGCTGGAAGATGAGCGCATGGGGCCGCAGACACATTACTCACTGGAGGCACACGTGAACCGCAAGGGCTTTACCCTGATCGAGCTTCTGATCGTGGTCGTGATCATCGGCATTCTGGCCGCGATCGCGATTCCGAAGTTCGCGAACACGAAGGAGAAGGCGTACATCGCGTCCATGAAGTCGGACCTGCGCAACCTGGTGACGGCGGAAGAGGCGTACTTCGCGGATTCCGTGAAGTACTCCACCAACCTGGGCACCGCGTACGCCGTGACCAGCGGCAACACCACGCCCGTAATCGCGCTGTCGGCCGACGGCTGGACCGCGTCGATTTCGAACGCCAACACCACCAAGACCTGCGCGATTTTCATCGGCTCGACGGCGAAGGCGCCGGCCAACAAGGAAGGCGAGCCGAAGTGCCAGTAGTCTGAAGTCGCTGGAAGCTTCCTTCGAGGGGGAGCGAGTGACGATGGGCGGCGGGGTGACCCGCCGCCTTTCGTTTGGTCCACGGCCGGGGAGCGCCTGGGGAGCGAACGCCGCGGACCCGGGTTGCGTATATTGAGAGGGTGGTCCCGGGGGCGAAGCTCGGCCCCAGCGTCTTCACGCCGTGAGGTGATGATGGTCCTGAGTTTGGTCCGCGCCTTGCTCGTTGCCTCGACGCTCCACGCTCCGGCCGACGGCCTGCGTGGCACCGTCACCGATAGCGCCGGCGCGCCGCTCGCGGCGGCCCAGGTCATCGTGGTCGAGCTCGATCGCGGCACGGTGACCGGCGCGGACGGCGGGTTCATCTTCGAAGCGCTTCCCGCCGGCCACTACACGCTCCTGGTCCGGCGGCTTGGATTCGCGGCGATCAGCGTCCCGGTGACGGTTCCCTCCGATCCCTTCAACGTCCGGCTCCGGGCCGCCGCGGCGGCCGTGAACCCGGTCACGGTGACGGCCACCCGGGCGCCCCTCAAGCCCTCGGATTCCCCGCTCCCGGCGGACGTCCTGGGCGGGGAGACCCTGCGCCGGGAGCAGAGCGTCTCGCTCGCGCGCGCGCTCGACAACGTGGCCGGGGTGCGCGACCTCGCCACCGGCGCCCAGGTCGGCAAGCCCGTGATCCGGGGCCTTTCGGGGGCGCGGGTCCTCGTGCTCGAGGACGGCCACCGGCTCGAGGACTATTCCTGGAGCACCGAGGACGGCCCCTCGGTGGACGGGCGGCTCGCGGACCGGATCGAAGTGATCCGCGGCCCCGCGAGCGTCGAGTACGGATCGGACGCCATCGGCGGCGTGGTCAACGTGGTCCCGGAGCCGTTTCTCGAGGCGCCGCCCAACGGATCGGTGACGCGGATGCGGACCGAGGTGTACGGGGCCGCGAACAATCTCGAGCTGGGGTCCGCGCTCCGGCTCGATCACGCCCAGGGGAGCTTCGCCGAGCGCGCGTTCTTCGTGGGGCGGTACGCCGGCGACGTGCACACCCCGGAGGGCGCGCTCGACAACACCGGGTTCTTCGCGCTGAACGGCGAGGGTGCGGTCGGCGTTCACGGCGCGCGGGGGAGCGCGGCTCTTCGCTTCGCGCGCTACGCCGGCGAATTCCATCTGCTCGAGGCCAACGGCCCGCCCCCCGGGGGCGCCGCCGATCAGGGTCCGGAGCGTAAGCTCGCCGATGACCGCCTCCAATTCACGGGCAACTACCTCGCGGGCGGGG
>Ga0209178_1000129_pt1 | contig 19331 bp, 18 predicted proteins | sample GAAS200_FD_187521 | JGI IMG/M metagenome (GOLD analysis project Ga0209178, IMG submission 187521) | Agricultural soil microbial communities from Georgia to study Nitrogen management - GA AS200 (SPAdes) (version 2) | ecosystem: Environmental > Terrestrial > Soil > Agricultural land | place: USA... | reverse complement strand
CCCTCGCTTGGGCCGGCAAGCCGCGCGCGGACGTGTGGCTGTGCGTGCTGAGTTTCTTCGAAGCCTTCATCTTTCCGATTGCGCCGGAAATCATGCTGGCGCCGATGACGCTGGCGCGGCCGAAGCGGTGGTGGTATTTCGCCTCGATCAGCCTTGCCGGTTCATTGGTGGGGTCGGTGATCGGCTACGAACTTGGCCACTACGCGTTCCATTACCTGCAGCCGTTCCTCGCCGACATCGGCTGGTCGCAGCATCTGGATGCGATGGTCGAGAAGTTCGGCGCGGCGGCGAAACAGCACCCGTGGGAAGCGTTCTGGATGCTGGTCGCGGCCGGCTTCCTGCCGATTCCGATGAAGGTCGCGAGCTGGGCCTGCGGTATCGTCGGCATGCCGATGCTGCCGTTCCTCGCGGGCATCCTGATCGGCCGCGGCAAGCGCGTGTTCCTGGTCGCAGGCGTGATCCGCCTCGGTGGCGAGCGCGCCGAGAAGGCGCTGCACAAGCACATCGAAACCGCGGGCTGGGTGATCATCGCGATCATCGTCGTGCTCGGGCTGTATTTTTATTTGCGGTGAGCGTCGTTGGGCTTCGCTGCGCTCAGCACCAACCTACGGATCGGGGGTACCTACGGATCGGTAGGTTGGGCTGATTCCGGACTTGTTCCGGAAGAAGCCCAACAGATGTCGAATGGGTACGGAATCTGCGACGTCGTTGGGTTTCCCCCGGATCGAGTCCGGGGTCAGCACCAACCTGCAACCGCCGCGGAACCGAAAGGACTGACGCACGCGAAGAGGGAGGCCAATCCGTTATCCTTGCGCGCATGATGCAAACGACACGTTTCCTGAAATGTTTTCTCGCCGTCGCCGTGTTCCCGCTGTTGCTGGCCGGCTGCGCATCCACGCCCGCGCCGGTGGTCAATCATTCGTTCGGCGGCAGCAGCCCGCCGCCGGCCACGCAGCCGCAGCCGGTGTCCTCGCAACCTGCCGCGACGAGGCAAGGTGTCCAGACCTTCGGCCTCGGCGGTCACGCCAACGGCACGGTCGGCACCGCCGGCTACACGGTCGCGCCGGGTGACACGCTGTACAGCATCGCGTTCGCGCACGGCGTGGACGCGCGCCAGCTCGCGGCATTGAATGGCATTCCCGCGCCTTACACGATCCGTCCGGGGCAGGTATTGAAGCTGAAGGCTTCGTCGACGCCATCCGCGGCACCGGCTGGCACGGTCGCGGCGGGCACCACGGTCGTGACGACCAACACGATGGCGAACGCACCATCGCCGGCACACGGGCAGCCGGCGCCGACGCAGCCTTCGCAGCCGGTGTTCGGGCCGGTGACTACGCAGCCGATGACCGCGAATGGCGTGGCGCCCGGCGAATCGGCATCGACCGGCGCGCCAATGACGACCACGATTGCTCCCGGCTCCACCGCACCACCGCCGCCCGCGCAAGCCGTCCCTCCCGTCGTGGCGACGACACCCACGCCGCCGCCGGGCGCAACCCGCAGTGTCGGCGGCATCACTTGGCAATGGCCGGCGAGCGGCAAGATACTCGGTGCGTTCCAGGCCGGCAGCGGCGGCGATGGCGCAGGCGTCGACATCGAGGGCAATGTGGGCGATCCGGTGCGCGCAGCCGCGTCCGGCACCGTGGTGTACAGCGGCAACGGACTGATCGGCTACGGCGAACTGGTCATCATCAAGCACAACGACACGTATCTTTCCGCCTACGGGCACAACAGCAAACGACTGGTGAAGGAAGGCGACCGCGTGGATGCCGGGCAGGAAATCGCGCTGATGGGCGCGAGCGGCGCGCCGCGCGTGGAGCTGCACTTCGAGATCCGCAAGGACGGCAAGCCCGTCGATCCGATGGGCTATCTGCCGTCGCGGTGATTTCGTGGACGAGTTGCGTCGCCGCTGATTCGAAGCGGCAGTTGTTGAAAGTCAGGCCATGGATGGCCGTTCTGATGATCCGGAGAACAGGATCATCTCGGGGCCGATGTGGCGTGGAGCAGCGGTTACGGACGATCGCACAAAATAAACGCCGCAACGACATTGCGGCCTTCGCTGGCCAGGATGTCCCAGGTACGCGCCGCGGCGGCGTTGTCCATCACTTCGACGCCGACGTGCCGCTGCAAGAAGGCTGCCAGCACTTCCTGCGACGGGAACTGCTGGCGCGCACCAGTGCCGAGCAACACGATCTCGGGTTGCAGCGCCAGGATTGGTTCGGCGTGTGCAGGTGTCATGGCCGCGACGTCGCGGATGTCCCAATCATCGATGACCTTGTCGCGCGCCAGGATGATGCTGGCGGTGAACGGCCGATCCACGATGGTGACCGAACGGGCGTCTGCACGGCGCACGAACAGATAATCACGCGGGCGTTCGAGGTTCAGTTCCATGACCAATCCAACCACTCGTCATTCCGGGGCAGCCCGGAACCCAGTGACTTTGGTGCATCGAAAGTCGCTGGGTCCCGGATCGCGGCTTCGCCGCGTCCGGGATGACGACGAATCGAGGTGATGTTTCGTTACCATCTGTCCACAGCGCTGCTGTCTACAGGCTACCGCGGCAAGGCGATTTGCGGCTTCTCGGCGTTGCGCCGATACAGCACCGCGATGTGGCCGATGGTCTGCACGGTTTCGGCGTGGCTGGACTCAATCAACTTCGCGAGGTCGGCGGCGCGCGCGGCACGGTCGTCGCCGGTCAGCCTGACCTTGATCAGTTCATGATCGGTGAGCGCCTGATCCAATTCCTTCAGTACGCCCGCGGTGACGCCCTTGCCGCCCAGCTGAAGCACGGGCTTCAGCGGATGGGCGAGGCCGCGCAGGTAACGGATTTGTGACGAAGACAGCGGCATGTGTTCAGCGCGGGAACGGGTTCGGGAAGCCAGTCAGGGTATCATGGGCATGACGCTGGTTTCGCGTGGAAAGGCGGCAAGTGTTGCCGTCGCTGGAAATGAATCCGTGGCCCGATCCAAAAGCAGCGCGCGCTGGTTGAAGGAACATTTCGGCGACGAATTCGTCAAGCGCGCCCAGGCCGAAGGCTTTCGCTCGCGCGCTGCCTTCAAGCTGGATGAATTGCTGGACCGCGACCGGCTGCTGAAACCCGGTATGGTGGTGGTCGATCTGGGTGCGGCGCCCGGCGGCTGGTCGCAACTGGTGCGGCAACGACTGGGCCAGAAAAGTGGCGAATGGTCCGGCAAGGTTTTCGCGCTGGACATCCTGCCCATGCAGGGCATCGGCGGGGTCGAGTTCATCCAGGGTGATTTTCGCGAGCAAGCCGTATTCGACGCGCTGATGGACAAGCTGGAGGGCGCGCCCGTGGACCTTGTTCTGTCGGACATGGCGCCCAATATCAGCGGTATCGAAGTGGCGGATCAGGCGCGCGCGATGCACCTGGCCGAATTGGCCGCAGATTTCGCGGCCAAGTGCTTGAAACCCGGAGGATCATTGCTGGTGAAACTGTTTCAGGGCCGAGGCTTCGACGAGTACCTGCGCGACTTGCGCGCGGGCTTCGCGCGGGTGACACTGCGCAAACCCAAGGCGTCGCGGGCGCGTTCGCGCGAGGTTTACGCCCTGGCGACCGGATGGAAAAAGGCGGCATGAATTACCCGAACACGCATCTCAATACACTCGTTCGCAAGAAGGCCGCACAAGCGCGTGCGGGTGCGGGCGCAGGAATCACGGCATGAAACCCCCGATGAACGATTTGACCAAGAACATCCTGCTGTGGCTGGTGGTCGCAGTGATCGTGGTTCTGGCTTACCAGAGCCTGAGCCCGCGCTTGGCCGGCAGCGAGCAGCAGATGTCCTATTCCGAATTCGTGCAACAGGTGAAGAACGACAATGTGTCGTCGATCACCATCAGCGCGAACATGCCGCCCGTGATCACGGGCAAGCTGAAGGACGGCAGTTCCCTGCGCACCGTGTTGCCCGCGGTCGGCGACAATGCGCTGCTGCCGCTGCTGGAATCGCACCGGGTCAAAACCACCCAGCAGCCGGGCGACAACGGTTTCTCGCTGATGCGCCTGATCATCGACTGGCTGCCGTTCATCCTGGTGTTCGGGCTGCTGTTCTACATCTTCCGCCAGATGCAATCCGGTGCGGGCGGGCGCGGGGCGATGAGCTTCGGGCGTTCGCGCGCCAAGCTGCAGGGCGAGGACCAGATCAAGGTCACCTTCAGTGACGTCGCCGGCTGCGAGGAAGCCAAGGAAGAGGTTTCCGAACTGGTCGACTTCCTGCGCGATCCGTCCAAGTTCACCAAGCTGGGCGGCAAGATTCCGCGCGGCGTGCTGATGGTCGGTTCGCCCGGCACCGGCAAGACGCTGCTGGCGAAAGCCATCGCCGGCGAAGCCAAGGTGCCGTTCTTCTCGATTTCCGGTTCCGACTTCGTCGAGATGTTCGTCGGCGTCGGCGCCGCGCGCGTGCGCGACATGTTCGAACAGGCCAAGAAGCACGCGCCGTGCATCATCTTCATCGACGAAATCGACGCGGTCGGCCGCCATCGCGGCGCCGGCCTCGGCGGCGGGCACGACGAGCGCGAGCAGACGCTGAACCAGTTGCTGGTCGAGATGGACGGCTTCGAAGGCAGCGAGGGCGTGATCGTGATCGCGGCCACCAACCGGCCCGACGTGCTCGATCCCGCGCTGCTGCGCCCGGGCCGTTTCGACCGCCAGGTCGTGGTGCCGCTGCCCGACCTGAAGGGCCGCGAGCAGATCCTGAAGGTGCACATGCGCAAGGTGCCGGTCGGCACGGATGTCGATCCGCTCACGATTGCGCGCGGTACGCCGGGTTTCTCGGGTGCTGACCTTGCCAATCTGGTGAACGAAGCTGCGCTGTTTGCGGCGCGCGAGAATGCGCGCGACGTGCGCATGGATTTCTTCGAGCGCGCCAAGGACAAGATCATGATGGGCTCCGAGCGGCGCTCCATGATCATGAGCGAAGACGAGAAGAAGCTCACCGCATACCACGAATCCGGCCACGCGATCGTCGGCCTGTCGGTGCCCGACCACGACCCGGTGCACAAGGTGACGATCATTCCGCGCGGCCGCGCGCTGGGCGTCACCATGTTCCTGCCGGAGCAGGATCGTTACAGCCACAGCAAGTTGTCGCTGGAATCGAAGCTTGCCAGCCTGTTCGGCGGCCGGGTTGCCGAGGAGCTGATCTTTGGCGCCGAAAAGGTCACCACGGGTGCATCCAACGACATCCAGCGTGCGACGCAACTGGCGCGCGACATGGTCACCAAGTACGGCCTGTCGTCCGCGCTCGGCCCGATGACTTACGCCGAGGACGAGGATGAAGTGTTCCTGGGCCGCTCGGTCACGCAGCACAAGAATGTTTCGGATGAAACCTCGCGCAAGATCGACGTTGCGGTGCGCGAAGTCATCGACACGGCGTATAACCGCGCACACCAGATCCTCACCGACGACATCGAGAAGCTGCACGCGATGTCCGCGGCACTGTTGCAGTACGAGACCATCGACCGGGAACAGATCGCCGCGATCATGGAAGGCCGCGAGCCCGGGCCGCCGCGCGACTGGCATCCGCGCGACAGCAACACCGGCCGGGGCGGCGGCAAACCTGCGGTCGTGCCTGGCGCCACGCCGGTGCCGCCGTCCAGCCATCCGGCGGGGCAACACTAATTCGGGGGCGGTCGTCCCGCCCGCTGCGCCACCGGACGCCTCGGCAGTTGGAACGCGCCTGGATCATGGCGTATTGCCAAGGCTGGCCGTGGCCTGACTTTCCACGACAACTGCTTCGGGTGTGATTCATGCGGGGCCGCCTTCGGGCGGCCTTCTCGTTTCCGGACACCGCTCATGTAGTATTTCGCAACGACGCGCAATGCCAGCCGGTCGGCTGGGTTGAAGCCGCCCATGAATGACTGGATTGGAATCCTGAAGCAATCCTTCGCCGAATTCCGTCGGCGACGCGTATTTCGGGTGGTCGCGGTCTACGTGGTGACGGGCTGGATCCTGATCCAGCTTGGCAGTGCGGTATTCGATCCGCTGGGATTGCCGTCGTGGTCGATGCGACTGCTGATCGTGCTGCTGGTGCTGGGTTTCGTGCTGGCCTGTGTGCTTGCCTGGGTGTACGACATGAGCATGCATGGCATCGAACGAACGCCGCCGGCGACGGCAGTGACCGACGAACGTGCCGCCGCCCCCGGAGCTTCGATCGCGGTCCTGCCGTTCGCGGATCTCAGCGAGACACACGACCAGGCCTATTTCTGCGATGGCCTTGCCGAGGAAATCCTCAACGCGCTGGCATCGATCCGCGATCTGCGCGTGGCGTCGCGCACTTCCTCCTTCCGCTTTCGCGGTGGCGATGCGGATGCGCGCGAGATCGGTCGTGCATTGAACGTCGCCGCGATCATGGAAGGCAGCGTGCGCAAGGCCGGCGACCGTGTGCGGGTCACCGCGCAATTGATCGATGCGGTCAACGGCTATCACCTGTGGTCGGAAAATTTCGATCGCAGGCTGGAGGATATCTTCGCGATCCAGGAGGAAATCGCGCGCAATGTCGCACGGGCGTTGCGCGTTTCACTGAAGGGAGCCGCGAAACTCGATGGTTGCACCTGCAATGCGCCCAGCGACATGCGGGCCTACGAGTTTTACCTGCGGGGACGACAGATCCAGTCGCTGAAGAGCAGCGACAACTGGATCAAGGCGCCCGAGATGTTTCGTCGCGCCATCGCGTTGGATCCCGATTATGCGCATGCCCACGCGGGCCTGGCCGATTCACTTGCGCAACTTCTGATCTGGCGCATCATCCAATCCGAACAGGCGTTGGACGAGGCGATCGGATCGGCCAAGCGCGCGCTGGAACTGGCGCCGAACCTCGCCGAAGCCCACGTTGCGCACGCCAATACGCTGTCACTGGCCGGGAATGACGAAGGCGCGATCGCCGCGTTCCGGCGTGCGGTCGAACTCGACCCCGAACTCTACGAAGCCCATTACTACATGGGACGGCATTGCTACGCGCGCGGCGAGTTTGCACTCGCGATCGAGGCATTCGAGGCAGCGCATCGCGTGCGGCCCGACGAGTTCCAGGCGCTTTCGCTTGCTTCCAATGCGGCGGATTCCCTGGGCGACAAGGCGCGCGGTGATGCGCTGACGCGCCTTGCGCTACCGCCGGCGCTGGCCGAGATCGCCAGCGATCCGGAAAACGGTCGGGCGATGTATCTCGCCGCCGGCATGCAGATACGTCTCGGTGACATCGAAGGCGGGCGCCGCAACATCGAAGCGGCGTTGCGTTTGCAGCCGGACGATTTCGGTACCCTCTACAACGCCGCGTGTACCTACACGCACATGGGCGACACCCAGCGGGCCTTCGACCTGCTGGAGCGGGCGATTTCGGTAGGACACGGCTTCCGCGACTGGATCGAGCACGATTCGGACCTGGACAGCCTGCGCGGCCTGCCGCGCTACCGCGAGATCCTTGCGCGACTTGAATGAAGGCTCCGGTGCTTGCAACCGGGAGGGGGAGCGCGGAAACTCGTGACCGGAGGCCGGCCGGGTACCGGCGAGAGCGGCGTATTGCGTGGCGATTCGTCCGTCCCTGTTGTCGGAGTTGAAACGGCGCAATGTGTTGCGCGCCGCGGCGTTGTACGTGGGCACGGTGTGGTTGCTGGCGCAGGTCGTCACCCAACTCGGGCCGGTATTCGACACGCCGGCGTGGATCGCGCGCTGGTTCCTCGCCGCGTCGGCCGTTGGCTTCCCGTTCTGGATCGCCCTTGCGTGGTTCTACGAACTGACACCCGAGGGCTTGAAGCGCGAAAGCGAGGTTGAACCGGCCGATTCGATCAGGCATTTGACCGGCCGCAGGCTGGATCGCGCGATCATCGCGGTACTGACGGTCGCGGTGGTGCTGCTGCTGACCAATACTTTCATGTGGCACAAGGGCAAGCGTCCCGGTGGCGACGCCGCGGCCGCGGTTCCGGAAAAGTCCGTGGCGGTGCTGCCGCTGGTCAACGCCAGCAACGGCCAGGACCAGCAGTATTTCTCGGACGGGATTTCGGAAAACCTGATCAACACCTTGTCGCAATTCGACGGGCTCAAGGTGATTGGCCGCCGTTCGTCGTTCCGTTTTCGCGACGGCGGGGAAGACACCCGGGCCATCGGGAAGAAGCTCGGCGTATTCCATTTGATCGAAGGAAGCGTGCAGCGACTCGACGACCGCGTGCGTGTCAGCATCGAGCTGATCCGCGCCGCCGATGGCAGCACCGTGTGGACGCAGCGTTTCGACCGGCCCTACAAGGACCTGTTCGCGCTGCAGGACGAGATCGCGCTGGCAGTCGGCAGCGCGCTCCAGGTGAGGTTGCTGCATGCGATGCCGTCGATGGTCAAGGGCGGGCGTCCCGCCAGCGGCAACCTCGACGCCTACGAGGCCTACCTGCGCGCGACGGCCGACATGAGCAGCTTCAGCTACCAAAAGGCGATCGGGGAATTCGAGCAGGCGACGCGAATCGACCCGGGTTATGCGCAGGCCTGGTCGTGGCTCGCGTTGGCGCGCACGCTGTACACGTACAACAACGGTGCCACTGCCAGCGCGGACTATGCACAGGCGCGCAAGGACATCGACACGGCATTGCGGCTGCAGCCGGACTTCGGCCAGGCGCACGCGATCCGCGCCAACCTGCTGCGCACCGCTGACCACGACTGGAACGGTGCGCTCGCCGAGTTCCGCATTGCATTGCCGCTGGTGTCCGACACCGACCCGACGCACGGCGCGATGAGCATCCTGCTCGGAACGCTGGGCCGCGTCGATGAAGCGATCGCCGAGCGCCGCAAATACATCGCCGGCGATCCGCTGGCGGCATTCGCCCGCATCTATCTTGCCGAACTGTTGACCAGCCGCGGTCGTCTCGACGATGCCGAGGAGAGCCTGCGCGAAGCGGACCAGCTCAATACCTATCCAACCCCGAGCACGCGCGAATGGCGCATTGGCGCCGGTGCATACCTCGCCATCCTTCGCGGCGACGCGGCGGCCGCCCTGAGCCGAACCGACACGATGAAGCCTGGCAACTGGCGCGAGGGTTGGCACGCGCTGGCCCTGCAGATCGGCACCGACCGGGCGGCGGCCGACGCGGCGCTGCGGCGCCTCATCGAAGCGGACGGCCGAACCAGGGAAGAGGCCTATGCCATCGCGCGCGTCTACGCGTTGCGCGGCGATTCCGATCAGGCGTTCGAATGGCTGCAGCGCGACATGGATCGCGGCGGCAACGCCGCGCACGAAGTGCTGCGCGATTCACTGCTGCTGCGCTTTCGCAATGACCCCCGCTTTGCCGTGTACTGCAAGCAAGCCGGTTTGCCTCCGCCGATCCAAAGCGAGGCGCTCGGCATCGACCAGATCCGTGTCATGAACGCGAAAAAAGGTTGAGGCACAACGCCGCAGCTCCCGGCCCCGTATAGGTTCGCGTTGCGCGAGGCACGGTGCCCGTCGGCAACGCGTGGCGCCGTGACGTAAACTGGGCCGATGTTCGATACGACGCCTACGCTGGATTGCGCCGGACGCACGCTGAAGCTCGACGGCCCGCGCGTGTGCGGAATCCTCAATCTTACCGACGATTCGTTTTCGGGCGATGGCTTGCGCGATGACGTCGAAGCCGCTGTCGCGCAGGGCGTCGCGATGGTCGATGCAGGCGCCGACATGCTGGACATCGGCGCGGAATCCACGCGTCCGGGTGCGCAGCCTGTTTCGGTCGAGGATGAGATCGCCCGTGCGGTGCCCGTGGTCGAGGCACTCGCGCGACGCGTCGAGGTGCCGATTTCGATCGACACGTCGAAGCCGGAAGTAATGCGCGCGGCGGTCTCGGCCGGTGCGGGATTCATCAACGACGTGCATGCGTTGCGCCGCGAAGGCGCGCTGGGTGCGGCGGCCGGGTTGAAGGTGCCGGTCTGCGTGATGCACATGCAGGGCGAGCCCGGCACGATGCAGGACGATCCTCGCTACGACGACGTGGTCGGCGAGGTGCACCGCTTTCTCGCCGAACGCGTGTTTGCCTGCGAGATGGCCGGCATCGACAAGCGCCGGGTGCTGGTCGACCCGGGTTTCGGCTTCGGCAAGACACTCGAACACAATCTCGCGCTGCTGCGCGCGCTCGATCGTTTCCGCGATCTCGCGGCCGGCGTGTTCGCGGGCGTGTCGCGCAAGGCGATGATCGGCACGCTGACCGGCCGTGATGCAGGCGCCGATCGCGCGGCCGGTTCGGCCGCCGCGGCACTGATCGCGGTGCAGCGTGGCGCGATGATCGTGCGGGTGCACGACGTGGCCGCGACGCGGGATGCACTGGCGGTCTGGCAGGCCGTGCGCCAAGGCGATGCGCCCGTGCAGCGTGAGCCCAGGCCATTCGGTTCGCAGCGGTTCGGGGACGACTGATAAGATTGTCGTCATTCCAAGGCCGTTCGCATCGTCGTTGCGAACGGCCGCAATGACGACAAAAGCTCAGGTTGGTTGCACATGTCCGAGTCCCGAGTCCCGAGTTCCCAACCCCGCAAATACTTCGGGACCGATGGCGTGCGCGGCCGCGTCGGCGAATGGCCGATCACGGCCGAATTCATGCTGAAGCTGGGTCGCGCTGCCGGCGTGGTGCTGGGCAACGGGCGACAGCCGCTGGTGCTGATCGGCAAGGACACCCGCGTATCGGGTTACATGTTCGAATCCGCGCTGGAAGCCGGGCTGGTCGCGGCGGGTGCGAACGTGAGGCTGCTCGGTCCGCTGCCGACGCCGGGCGTCGCGCAACTGACGCGGGAGTTCGGCGCGAGCGCCGGCATCGTGATCAGTGCGTCGCACAATCCGTACGAAGACAACGGCATCAAGTTTTTTTCCGCCAGTGGCGAGAAGCTTGACGACGTCGTGGAGTCCGAGATCGAACGCGAGATCGATGCGACGTTCACCACCGTTGCGCCGGAGCGCCTGGGCAAGGCACGCCGCGTCGACGATGCGGTGGAACGCTACGCCCGCTTCTGCCTCGGCACATTGGCGACGCCACCGGATCTTTCCGGCATGCACATCGTGCTCGATTGCGCGCACGGCGCTACCTACACGGTCGCGCCCAAAGTGTTCACTTCCCTGGGTGCGAAGGTCACCCGGATCGGCAGTGAACCCGACGGTTTCAACATCAACCGCGGTGTCGGTTCGACCCATCCCGCCGCGCTGCGCGGCGCGGTGCTGGAACAGCGCGCCGACCTCGGAATCGCCTTCGACGGCGACGGCGATCGCGTGCAGATGATCGACCGCAACGGCGAACTCGCGGACGGCGACGACCTGTTGTACGTACTCGCGCACGACTGGTTGACCCAAGGGCATCTTCGCGGGCCGGTGGTTGGTACGCTGATGAGCAATTTCGGGCTCGAGCGCGCGCTGACCGGCGCCGGCGTGCGATTCCTGCGCGCCAACGTCGGCGACCGCTACGTGCTGCAACAGTTGAAGGAACACGACGGCATGCTGGGCGGCGAAACCTCGGGCCACATCCTGTGCCTCGACCGTGCCAGCACCGGCGACGGCATCGTGTCTGCCTTGGCCGTGCTGGACGCGCTGGCGCGCGCGGGCAAGGATCTGTCGCAGGCGCGTTCGGGGCTTTCCAAACTGCCGCAGATCACACGCAACGTGAAGGTGGTGGGCGCGAAGTCCGTGGTCGCCGTGACAAGCGTGCAGGACGCATTGGCGGAAGTCCAAGACACGTTGCGCGGTCGGGGTCGCGTGGTGCTGCGGCCGTCGGGAACCGAGCCACTCGTGCGCGTCACGATCGAGGGCGAGAACGCCGACGAGGTGCAGGCGTTGGCCGCGCGGCTGGCGGACGCGGTGACCGCCGCGGCGGTCGATGCAACGCGCGGCCAGGAAATCTGACGAATGCGGAACGACAGGCGCGACGGCCTGTTCCGCGCTTTCAGGCTGATGGCGATCGCCGTCGTGGTGGTGATGCTGACGCAGCCGGAAACCTGGATGCTCGCCGTTTACTTCCTCGACGCGAGCATGCTCGACGTGCTTGCGGTGCTGCTGCAGGCCCAGATGGCGGTCATTCTCGTGCCGGTGCTGCAGCGGGTATTGAAGCCCGCGTGGTTGCCGCTCCGCGAATGGCTGGTCGAGCTTGAAGGTTCCCACCGGCTCCAGATTGTTTCTGCAGCGGCGCGGACGTTCATCGTCGAATGGAGCGGCCCGCTCGGCGCGGTGCTGTGGCTGTGGGCGCACGAGCGGAGTCGCGAGTTTTGCCGTGCGCACTAGGCGCGCGTCGACTGAAATCCGAAAACCGATTGGCGCAGGCTATCCCTGGCGCTCGCGTTGGGCACCGCCTGCGGCATTCGTGTTTGCGCCCCTGCAAACCCAGTCGGGTTCGGCCCTCGCGGGCCGTCCCGGAATGACGGAAGGAAACCGGCACGCCCGCGATTGCCGCGGATGGGCGAAGCGTGGTTTCAGGCCATCTGGCTGGCCGCGAAGTCCCAGTTCACGAGGTTCCAGTACGCGTCGATGTACTTGGCGCGCGCGTTGCGGTAGTCGATGTAGTACGCGTGCTCCCACACGTCACAGGTCAGCAGCGGGCGATCGCTGCCCGTGATCGGCGTGCCGGCGTTGGGGGTGCTGACGAGGCCCAGCGAGCCGTCGGTGCGCTGCACCAGCCAGGCCCAACCGGAACCGAAGGTGCCGACGGCGATTTTCGCGAACTCGGCCTTGAACTTGTCGACGCCGCCGAACGCCTTGGTGATCGCGTCCGCCAGCTTGCCCGAGGGGTCGCCGCCGCCCTTGGGCGAAAGCGAGTTCCAGTAGAAGTTGTGGTTCCAGGCTTGGCCGGCATTGTTGAACATGCCGCCGGTGGCCTTCTTCACGATGTCCTCGAGGTTCATGTCGGCAAAGTCGGTGCCCTCGATCTGCTTGTTGAGGTTGTCGACATAGGCCTTGTGGTGCTTGCCGTAGTGATACTCCAGGGTCTCCTCGGAGATATGCGGGGCCAGCGCGCTGCGTTCGTAGGGAAGCGGGGGAAATTCGATCGCCATGGAGTGCTCCTTGGAGGTTTGGGAATCGGGAGAAATGGCAGCATGCGTGGAAAGCGCGCCTGATACAATGCACGTTGTCCGCAAGACACCATCTGGCATTGTAGACCCATCGCACATTTTTGTCGGATCAGTGCGGGTCCGGGTTTCAGCTTCATTCAAAGCCGTCGCATCGGCGACCCGTCTTCACGACGGCGGATGGTTTCCCACGAATCTTCAACCCGTCACGCATGCAGGTTTCAAAATCACTATGGATGTCATCGAACGCATCAAGCAAACGCTCGCCGGGCATCCGGTCGTGCTGTACATGAAGGGCACGCCCGAGTTTCCGATGTGCGGTTTTTCCATGCGCACTTCGCAGGCGCTCAGCGCCACCGGCGTCGAGTATTTCTCGGTGAACGTGCTGGAAGACCCCGAAATCCGCGCCAACTTGCCGCGCTACTCCAATTGGCCGACCTTCCCGCAGCTCTACATCAACGGCGAACTGATCGGCGGCTGCGACATTACGCTGGAATTGTACGAATCCGGCGAGCTGCAGCGCATGGTTGCCGAAGCCGGCAAGCAGACGGCCGCCTCGTGACGCTGCCCGTCACGCGACTTCCGGCGGACTGGACGTCCGCCGCGGATTCGCTGGCGGGACGCGTGGTGTTGATCACCGGCGCCGCGGGCGGCCTGGGCCGGGCGTCCGCGCTTGCGTGCGCCAAAGCCGGCGCCACCGTGTTGCTGGCCGACCGCAAGGCGCGCACGCTGGAACCGGTCTACGACGAAATCGCCGCGCTCCCGGACGCGCCGCAACCGGTGCTGCAGCCGATGGACCTGCAGGGTGCGTCGCCGCTCGAATACCAGACTTTCGCCGAGTCGATCGAGCGCCAGCTCGGCCGGCTCGATGGCGTGGTGCACGCGGCGGTGAAATGCGAGGGCCTGACGCCGCTCGGCGTGCTGTCGCCCGAGGAATGGATCACCACCTTGCACGTCGACTTGTCGGCGCCGTTCCTGCTGACGCAGGCGTGCATGCCGCTGCTGCTGGCGCGCGAGGACAGCGCGGTGGTGTTCGTGCTGGACGATCCCGAACGGATGGCACGTGCCCACTGGGGCGCGTACGGCGTGGCCAAGGCGGGCCTGGAGGGGCTGGTCTCGATCCTGCACGACGAAACCGATGAATCGTCCTTGCGCGTGCACGCGTTGCTGCCGGCGCCGATGCGCACCGCGCTGCGTCGTACCGTCTGGGCGGGCGAGGATCCGGCCGCGATTGCGACGCCCGACGCGGCCGCGCAGGCGGTGCTGTATCTGCTGGCGCCGGATGCGCGCCGCGCACGGGGCAAGGTGCTGGATCTGCGTGGCGGCAAGCACGACGGGGATTGAATGATGCAGCAGCAGATGACCCTCGTGTCGGCGTGCATCACCCTTTTCCTGGTTCTGGACGCGCCCGGCAACGTGCCGTTCTTCCTGTCGATCCTGAAGGACGTTCCGCCCAAGCGGCGGCGCTGGGTGATGATCCGCGAACTGCTGATCGCGCTGGGCGTGCTGGTCGCGTTCCTGTTGGGCGGTCGCGAACTCTTGTCGATCATGCAATTGCGGCAGGAGGCCATCAGCATCGGCGGCGGCGTGGTGCTGTTCCTGATCGCGATCAAGATGGTTTTCCCGCCGCGGGACGGTGGCATCTTCGGACCCGTGGGGCAGGGCGAACCGTTCATCGTGCCGCTGGCGATTCCCGGCGTCGCCGGTCCGTCCGCGATGGCAACGCTGTTGCTGATGACCAGCGCGCAGCCCGGCCGCCAGGTGGAATGGGGCTTGGCGCTGCTGATCGCCTGGCTTGCCACCGCGGCGATCCTGCTCGGCTCCACGTGGCTGTTCAAGTTGCTGGGCGAGAGCGTGCTTGCCGCCATGGAGCGCGTGATGGGCATGCTGCTGATCGCGCTGTCGGCGCAAATGATCCTGGGCGGCGTGGAAGCGTACCTGAAGGCGTAAGGGATATTGCGTATGAACGATGCTCGACAGCACCCGCGCCCCGCAACGGTAAATGCCCAGATCGTTCCGGCCGGCACGCTGGACGTGCTGTCGCGCGACGAGATCGCGCGGCTGCGCGACGCCACGGCCGCCGGGCTGCACACGTTGCTGCGCTCGTGCACGCTCGCGGTGCTGACCTCGGGCGCGATGCACGACAGCGCGCGCGCGTTGCTGGACCAATACGCCGATTACGACATCCAGGTGCTGCAGCAGGACCGTGGGGTCAAGCTGGACCTGAAGAACGCGCCGGCGCAGGCATTCGTGGACGGCAAGATCATCCGCGGCACCAACGAACTGCTGTTCGCGGTGGTGCGCGACATCGTGTACGAATCGACCAAGCTGGAATCGGGCGAATTCAACCTCGAAGATTCCAGCGGCATCACCCATGCGGTATTCGACATCCTGCGCAATGCGCGCGTGCTGCGCGCGCGCTTCGACCCGAACCTCGTGGTGTGCTGGGGCGGGCACTCGATTTCGCGTGAGGAATACGACTACAGCAAGTCCGTCGGCTACCAGCTCGGGCTGCGCGGCATGGACATCTGCACGGGCTGCGGACCGGGCGCGATGAAGGGCCCGATGAAGGGCGCGACCATCGCGCACGCCAAGCAGCGCCACGACGAGAACCGCTACATCGGCCTCACCGAGCCCAGCATCATCGCGGCCGAATCGCCGAATCCCATCGTCAACAGCCTGGTGATCCTTCCCGACATCGAGAAGCGGCTGGAAGCGTTCGTGCGCGTCGGCCACGGCTTCATCGTGTTTCCGGGCGGCGTCGGCACCTGCGAGGAGATCCTGTACCTGCTCGGCATCCTCCTGGACCCCGCCAATGCCAGCGTGCCGTTTCCGCTGGTGTTCACCGGGCCCGAGTCGGCCGCGCCGTATTTCCAGCAGATCGACAAGTTCCTGAGGCTGGTGCTTGGCGATGCCGCCGCGCGGCGCTACCAGGTCATCATCGAGGATCCGGTGGCGGTGGCGCACGCGATGCAGCAGGGCATCGAAGTCGTGCGCAACCATCGCGTGGAAACGCACGACGCATTCTTCTTCAACTGGGAAATCAACATAGACTTGCCGTTCCAGCAGCCGTTCCGGCCCACGCATGCGGCCATGGCCGCACTGGACCTGCATCGCGACAGGTTGCCGCATGAGCTCGCCGCCGACATGCGGCGCGCTTTTTCGGGCATCGTGGCGGGCAACGTCAAGGAGGAGGGCATGGGTGAAATCGAGCGAAACGGCCCGTACGAAATCCATGGCGACCCGGCGTTCATGCGCGCGCTCGACACGCTGCTGCAGAGCTTCGTCGCACAGCAGCGCATGAAGCTTCCGGGCAGCAAGTACGTACCTTGCTACCGGATCGTGGAAAATGGCGCCACGCCCGTCGGAGCAGGTGTGAGCGCATGAAGAACGATCCGGATCTCCTGGTGGTCGGAGGCGGCTCGGGAGGGCTGGCCACCGCGATTCGCGCGGCGCGGCACGGCGCGAAGGTGGCGCTGTTCGAGCCACACGAATTGGGTGGCACCTGCGTCAACCGCGGCTGCGTGCCCAAGAAGGCGATGTGGCTGGCCGCCGAACTGGCCGATGCGCAGCGCATGGCCGAGACCGTCGGTTTCGACATGCGGCCGGGCTTGCTGGATTGGGCCACGTTCATCGGCCACCGCGAGGCGTATGTACTACGCTCGCGGACATCGTACGCGAATCGCCTGCGCGAACTGGGTATCCAAGTCGTGCCCGCGCCGGCGCATTTCATCGAGGCGCACGCGTTGCGTGCCGGCGGTGCCGACTACCGTGCGCCGCACGTCGTGATCGCGACCGGTTCGCGTCCTCGCGGTTTGGAATTGCCCGGCGGCGATCTCACGATCGACTCGGACGGATTCTTCAGGCTGGACCATTGCCCCACGCGCGTCGGCATCATCGGCGGCGGCTATATCGGCGTGGAATTGGCAGGCGTGCTGCGCGCGTTGGGGTCGCGCGTGGAACTGATCACGCGCGGCGGTTTGTTGTCGCGCTTCGATGCCGATCTCGGCGACGCGCTGGGCCGCATGATGAAGCTGGAGGGGATCGGCCATCACGAAGGTTGCGCGGTGCGTGGCGTGCATCGCGACGCGCAAGGACTGTGGCTGGATTGTTCGGACCACGAGCCGCACGGTCCGTATGACCAGGTGATCAGTGCGATCGGTCGACTGCCGAATGTCGAGTCGCTGCGTCTGGAAAATGCGGGCGTGCAGCTCGGCAAGATCAACGAGATCGTTACCGACGATTTCGAAAACACCTCGGTCGACGGCGTATACGCATTGGGCGACGTGAACGGCAAGCCCGCGCTGACGCCGGTAGCGATCGCGGCGGGCCGGCAACTCGCCGACCGGTTGTTCGGCGGCAAGCCGGATGCGCACCTCGACTACTCGTGCATTCCGAGCGTGGTGTTTTCGCATCCGCCGGTCGGCACCGTCGGCCTGTCCGAAGCCGAAGCACGCGAGCAGTACGGCGACGCCGTGAAGGTTCGCTCGACGCGCTTCGCGCCGATGCTGTGGTCGCTGGCCGCGCGCGAAGGCAAGACGATGATGAAGCTGGTGTGCGTCGGCGACGACGAGCGCGTCGTGGGTTTGCACGGCATCGGCCCCGGCATGGACGAAATGCTGCAGGGCTTCGCGGTGGCCGTGCGGATGGGCGCCCGCTACGCCGATTTCCTGCGTACCGTGGCAATCCACCCGACGTCGGCGGAAGAGTTCGTCACCATGACGTAGCGCGGGTCGGGTCTCCACGGGCCCGCCTCCGCCGATGCGAATGGTCATCAGCGGTTGCCGTGCCGGCGCAGTCCGACCAGCGTGAGCTGATCCGTCCATGGATCCCCGGCCAGGGCCGGGATGACGATCGTTTGGTATACGCTCCCTGCATCCGCATTTCGCTGTCGGGTGCACTTGGCGTGGCAGCACTGCTCATCCTGTTGCTGCATTTCGCGATCATCGCGTTCAATGTTGCGGGTTGCGTGCTGATCCCGATCGGCGCGTGGCGCGGCTGGCGCTGGGTGCGCGAATTCTGGTGGCGATTGGCGCATGTCGCCAGCCTTGCGGTGGTGGCGCTGCAGGCGCTGCTGGGCCGTGCATGTTTTCTCACGACCTGGGAAGGTGACCTTGCCGGCGCGTCGCATGCGCAACCCTTGATCGCGGGCTGGGTGGAGCGGCTGATCTACTTGCCGTTACCGCTGTGGGTATTCGCGGTCGCATATGCCGCGGTATTCGCGTATGTGATCGCGTTGTGGGTGATCGTGCGACCGCATCTACCGTGGCCAGGTGACCGTTGATGCTGCGTCGACGTTTTCGCGAATGGTGTCCAACGCTTGCATCGCCATCTCGGCTGAACGACGCTTCCGGTTGCCGACCGGGTCGCGCTACAGTGCCAACAATGGCTGATGCGACGACAAGCAGTGCGGTGGATATGGTTCAAACTGGAGTGTGCGAAGCCGCCGCGGACGTCGAGCGGCTGGCGGCATGGCTTACTGCGCGCACGAACGTGGTGGTCATCACGGGCGCGGGCGTCAGCACCGAATCCGGCATTCCGGATTACCGCGACGGTGACGGCAACTGGAAACGCTCGCCGCCGGTGCAATATCGCGATTTCGTCGAAAGCGAAGCGGTGCGGCGCCGTTACTGGGCGCGCAGTTTCGCGGGCTGGCCGATGTTCGCGGCGGCGCGATCCAGTGCCGCGCACACCGCTTTGGCGCAGTTGGAGCAAATGGGGCGTGTTGCGCAAATCGTCACCCAGAACGTCGATCGTCTGCACCAGCGCGCACGCAGCCGCAACGTGATCGACCTGCATGGGCGACTGGACGTGGTGCGCTGCCTTGCCCTCGGCCACCGCTTCGATCGTGATGCCTTCCAGGTCCGCCTGCGCGATGTGAATCCCGATTGGGATGTATCTCCCGCGCGCATCGCGCCGGATGGCGATGCCGATCTCGAAGGCATCGACTTCGGCAGGTTCAACGTGCCGGCATGCGAAATTTGCGGCGGCATGCTGAAGCCGGACGTGGTGTTCTACGGCGAATCGGTGCCGCGCGAAACCACCACGGCAGCACTGGCCGCGGTCGAATCCGCCGACGGCGTACTGGTGGTCGGCTCGTCGCTAATGGTTTGGTCGAGTTTCCGACTGGTACGCGCGGCTGTCGCGCGCGGCATCGAAGCCGTCGCGGTCAACGGCGGACGGACACGCGCCGATGATTTGTTCGCGTTCAAGCTGGAGGGCGAATGCGGTGCCGTGCTGCGGCAAGTCGTCGATGGCGTGCGATGACGGCAAAAAGCGCGACGGCGGTGATGGCGCCGGCTTTGCGGTAGATTCGGGGCGAACTTCCCTGCGCAAGGAC
>Ga0209178_1000128_pt1 | contig 19360 bp, 13 predicted proteins | sample GAAS200_FD_187521 | JGI IMG/M metagenome (GOLD analysis project Ga0209178, IMG submission 187521) | Agricultural soil microbial communities from Georgia to study Nitrogen management - GA AS200 (SPAdes) (version 2) | ecosystem: Environmental > Terrestrial > Soil > Agricultural land | place: USA... | reverse complement strand
TCCGGACGATTCGGCGGACATTTTTCAGGCCGTATGTATGGATGTGATCCGCGAACTGCCAAAATTGCGGGAGCCGGACGCCCTGCCTAAATGGCTAATCCAGATGACGTCACACCGCTGCTTTCACTTGAAACGCAACCAAAATCGCTTCGTGTCCAAGGATTTCGAACAGGAGACAGATAGTAATGATCAGTCCTCGCCTCAACGAGATGAACTCCTTTCGGACGCCGAGCAAGAACAAATTCTCCGAGATGCCATCCACAGTTTGCCGCTACGATGCGAGCAGCTGGTACGAATGCTGTTTTTCGATCCCGCGGCACGCCCCTACGCGGAAGTGGCTCGTTCGCTCGGTCTTGCTACTGGTTCGATCGGATTCATTCGCAAGCGGTGTCTCGAAAAACTCCGCCGCAAATTAGAGGAATTAGGTTTCCGGTGAGCGCTCGCAAGAAAACGCTGAAACTGTCGAAGTCAATATTGTCGAAAATCAGCCAACTTTCCGACGCTCCCAGCAGGAAGCGCTTCCTCGCACACAATCGCCGACTCAGCTCTCCCGAGATTGTAGAGCACCTTGCCATCAAAGCTCGGGAGCAAATTCGCATCGAACCTCGCCGCGCTCTGAACCTCGCCGAATTTGCCTTATTGCTTTCCCTGCGGCTACGTAAGCCGGAAATTCGGGCTCTCGCGCTTCGCGCGAAGGCAAACGCGCTCTATGCTTCCGGCAAGAATAAAGAGGCGGTTGCATTTGATGACCGAGCCGCAAACATCTTCGAAAACAATGGCAGTCATGCTGAACTGGCCAAGACCCTACGTTCTTCTATCCAGCCGCTGATTCTGCTTGGCGAATACGATCGCGCCCTCGTCGCTGCCGACCGCGCACGATCCATATTTGAGCAAATGAAGGACGAACACCAACTTGCTCGGCTTGAAATCAATGTCGGAAACATTTATCACCGCCAGGATCGCTTCGATGAGGCACTTTCCTGCTACGAAGGTGCATACGAAAAATTGCTTCACTTCCGCGATGTTGAGGGAATAGCAGCCGCACTGAGCAATATTGCAATGTGTCTAATCACCATGAATAATTTCCGGCGCGCTCTGGAAACCTATCAGCGCGCGCGGGAGTACTGCGAGCAACACGGAATGCCCGTGCTGACCGCGCAGGCCGACTACAATATTGCCTATCTGTATTATCTCCGTGGGGACTATGAGCGGGGAATCGACATGCTCCTCGCGGCCCGCGAAGCCTGCCGGAAATATGACGACGCTTATCGTTTCGCGCTTTGTCACCTGGATCTTTCCGATATCTATATCTAGCTGAATCTGATTCAGGAAGCCCAGGAAATTGCCCATGAAGGCTTCCTCCGATTCCGCGAACTTGAAATGGGCTACGAAGAAGCCAAGTGTCTTGCCAACGAAGCCATCGCAGTCAGTAAATTAGGCAAGCCCTTTCGCGCAATCGAACTTTTCGACCTGGCTCGGGCCTCGTTTGTCCGGGAAAACAATCTGGTCTGGCCGTGGCTCGTGGACCTCTATAAGGCCTTGATCCTCTTCCAGGAAGACAGGCTCCATGAATCTCGGCGTTTGTGCCTTCGTGCGCTCGGATTCTTCAAATCTGCGAGCCTTAAGACAAAGGAAATTCAGAGCCGCTTGCTCTTGGCGAGGCTGGAACTCCGCGCGGGCGATTCCGATGCCGCGCTGAAAGAATGCGTCTATTGCGTTGAACAGCAAGATCAGCTCGATATTCCTGAACTTCGCCACCAGACTTATTTGCTCCTCGGAGAAATCCAGTCGGCCGCGGGCAAGTGGCATGAGGCCTATCTGTCTTATTGCCGGGCTCGGGACGCAGTGGAAGAACTACGAAGCGGCTTGCGCAGAGATGAGCTGAAAATAGCCTTTGTTCGGAACAAACAAAAAATTTACGAGGACCTGGTCGAACTCTGCCTCAGCGGCAAAGTTCCTGAGGCCTCGCCGGAAAGAGCCTTCGAACACATTGAGGAGGCAAAATCCCGCTCTTTGCGCGATCTGCTGATGCGCGGACCGGAAAAGAATCTGACGGTTGAATCCGGCCAAAGTGGACTGGTTCGCAAGATTCGCGACCTCCGCGAGGAACTCAACTGGTACTATCATCGCATCGAGGATGAACAATTCCGTCAGCAAGAGGCCGCGCCTGCGCACATAGCGCTCCTCCAGGATCAAGCTATTCACAAGGAGAAGGAGCTCCTTCAAATCCTGCGAGAAATTCCGAACGCGGAGTCAACGGCGCATCTTGTCCCTGCATGCATATCGTTCCATGATATTCAGCTCCGGCTATCGCCCGGCGAAGTTCTCGTGGAATACTTCAGCCTGGGCGATCGAATCCTCGCTGCGGTGCTCACCAGAAAACGCTTGGACATATCACTCGTTTCCCTGTTGCCCCGAGTGCGCGGCCTGCTGCAAATGCTCCAATTTCAACTCTCGAAACATCGGCTCCACATGGACTATATCCGCACCTTCGAATCCACCCTCATGGAAGCAACGCAAGCTCACCTGCATGAACTCCATCGGGAGCTAATCGCACCTCTCACACCGCTACTTTCTGGCTCGCGACATTTGATCGTCGTTCCTCATGGAATTCTTCATTATGTCCCATTCCATGCCCTTTTCGATGGCACTCGATACCTAATTGATGACTTCAAAATCTCCTATGCGCCAAGCGCAAGCATCTACACTATGCCTCTGGGCCAGCCCACCAAAGAATCGGGGCCGTTCGTGATTTTTGGTGTGCCCGACGAAAGAGCGCCTTTCATTCGCGACGAAGCCGAGTCACTGGCTCGAAGCTTTCGATCCTCAGAGCTCTTCCTGGGCCCGGAGGCAACGCTGGCGAATCTGAAGAACCACGGCCGGCAGGCACGCTACCTGCATGTCGCCACGCACGGCGAATTTCGCCCCGATAACCCGCTGTTTTCCTCAGTTCGCCTCGCCGACTCACATCTGACCCTCTATGACCTCTACCAGCTACACTTGCCTGTGGAGTTGGTGACTTTAAGTGGATGTGCTACAGGCCTGAATCTCGTTTCCGAAGGCGATGAGTTATTGGGGCTGGTGCGTGGACTTTTCGCTGCCGGTGCGCAATCGCTCTTGCTCAGCCTCTGGGACGTGCACGACAAGAGCACCTCGGAGTTCATGCAACTCTTCTATCGGCACCTTGCAGGGGAAAGCGACAAACTAGGGGCTTTCCAGCGGGCCGTCAGAGACATGCGGGCACTGCATCCGCATCCATATTTCTGGGCCCCATTTCTGCTAGTAGAACGGCGTGCCGACAATTGAGCAGAATATTTTGTACGAGGCTATATTTTTTGCCCTCACGGACACTCTTATGCCATGAGAGGAGTACTTGATGCTCCGGCGTCGTCGCGAATCGAGAGATACTCGTAACCAATTGAAAGTACAGCACTTCTTGAATGAAAATTGGAGCGATTTCGCCCGGGGACGGCTGGACTCAAATCTGAGGGAAGCCATGCGCCAGCATCTTGCTGAGGGATGCGGTAAATGCCAGAAAATAAATGCTTTATGGGAGTCGGTGGCTAAGACTGCTGCGCGGGAAAAACTCTATGTTCCGCCTGATCACGTCCTAAGGTTCGTGCGAGGACAATTCGGCTTAGTTAAGGCTCTGCCATGGACCACGGGCTTGGTCAGAACAGCTCTCTTGGTTTTTGACAATCTTGAGAGGGCGACCGGTGTGGGGGTTCGCTCTTTGGCTTCTGGTCCCAGGCAGCTGATTTATCAGGTTGGCGAATACTTTCTGGACGTGAAAATGGAACGGGATCCGAACTCGCGGAAACTGAGCCTTATCGGTCAGATCCGCGATTCGCACGATCCGGCGAAGAAAATGGCCGATAGCCCAGTAATCCTCTTGCGTGGTCAAGATCGTCTGGGCCAAACAACAACAAATGGTTTCGGCGAGTTCCAACTGGAATTCGATCGCAAAGACAATCTCTGGCTGGCGATTGGAATTCAGGGAGAGGCAGGAATCGTGGTTCCGCTGGAAAGGGCTGTAAGACCAGAATTTGCCGAATCTGGACGTGTACGTGGTTCACAGTAGGCTTGCATCAGGTAAAGAGCCGACTGTTCGAATTCAGTACCGAAGTCCTAATATATTTGTACTGGACGTACTGTTGTACGAGAGAGGGGGAAGGCGTTTTAGTAGGGCTGGGGAGAAGTGTTGGGGGGCGGGACAGGCTCTATAGATTTAAGCGAATCTAAAGGAGAATGAGCATGTTGCGTCGTCTGCTGCTATCCCTTGGCCTTTGCTTCTTCCTTGCCGCAGTACCGGCTGCTGCGCAGCAACAGTTGATCGTGCGCACGAGTCCTTCAGTCGGCCTCCTCGGACTTCAAAATATCTGCCTGCCACTTCTTTGCAACGTGGTCCGTGGACTGGACGGTTCACAGAATCAGCTTTTCCTCGTTCAGCCCGGCTTGCTTTCGGATGTCACCTCCCTTCTAAACTTCCTTCTGGGCACGCCCGGTATCGTGGCAGCTGAACCTGATCAGATTCTGTCCATGCCCTTTGCCAATCAGTATGCGATTCCCAACGGCCTCTATTCAAAATCGCTGATGCAGTTCTATGGCAGCGCTGCTTGGACTGGATTTGTGCAGCAGCCTCCAATGCAGATCATCCGGGCCCAGGACGCACAGGAAACTTTCAACATCTCTGGCACGGGAATAGTCGCCACCATAGATACCGGCGTAGATCCCAATCATCCAGTTTTGAAGCCTGTTCTGGTTTCCGGCTACGATTTCACCCGCAATACCCCGGGCGGCTCCGAACTACCGGATGCCAGCGCCTGCTCAACAACGTCCTCCTCTTCACTCCTGGGTGGACTCATTTCGTTGCTCGGCGGCAGCTCTGCGACATCTTCAACCTGCTCTACCAGCAGCAGCGCTCAACCTTACTTCGTTCAACAGCAATCCGTCGCTGTGCTAGATCAGCAGTCAGTTGCTGTAGTCGACGGGAACGGCATGTCAGATTTTGGCCATGGCACGATGGTCGCAGGAATCATCCACCTTGTTGCGCCCACTGAGAAAATCATGCCGCTGAAGGCCTTCCAGTCTAATGGCAGCGGAAGTCTTTCCAATATCCTGCGTGCCATTTATTATGCAATCCAGAATCACGCCAACGTCATCAACATGAGCTTCGACACAAAAGTCTCTTCCCCCGAACTGGTGCGCGCGCTTCATTCCGCAACCAATGCCGGCATCATATGTGTCGCGGCAGCCGGCAATGACGGAAAGGACGAGCTCATTTACCCCGCGGCTCTGACCGGGAATGTGATGGGCATTGCCTCGACTTCCGACGTTGACACGCAGTCTTCGTTCTCCAACTTCGGTTCCGATATTGTCTGGATCGCGGCCCCTGGCGAGGATATCGTCAGTACGTATCCCTTTGGAACGTACGCGGCGGAATCGGGGACATCGTTCAGCGCTCCGTTTGTCTCTGGCGCGGCGGCACTTCTGTTGCAAGTGAACCCGAGGCTTGGCCAGTCTGGAGCTGCGCAAGCCCTGGCCAATGCTAAATGGATTTCTGCGGGCTTGGACCACGGCCGGCTCGACGTATATCGGGCTCTCAACGCCTTGATATACGGTGAGAATTAGTTAGGCGACTTTTCTCGCCACCTAGACCAGATATGGCAACCCTATCCACTTCGTCTTGGCAGTCGGGACTCAGCCCCATCGGACTGAGTTCCGACTCACTTCGTGTCAAGCAGCTCGAGGAGGAGCTTTCCGCGCAGCGCAACGCGATCATCTGTTCGTTCAACCAGCTCCTCGATCTTAAAGATCTGGGGACTGGAGTTCACAGCACTCGCCTTGCGGAGTGGGGAATGCGCGTCGCTCAGGAACTCAACCTCAGCGAAGCAGCCCTTCGCGATGTCGAGATCGCTGCCCTGCTTCACGACATTGGCAAAATCGGCGTTCCCGATTCGATCTTGAATAAGCCCGGTCGCCTGACCAGCGGTGAATATGACTTGATGAAAAAGCATCCTGAATTTGGCTGGGCTGTTCTTAGGCTCTTTCCGGGATTCGAACAGGTAAGTCTCTTCATTCTGCATCACCACGAGAGTTTCAACGGGTCCGGCTATCCTGCAGGTTTGTCTGCAAACGAAATCCCCGTCGGCTCCCGAATAGTCTCAGTGATTGACGCATTCGACGCCATGGTCTCGGATCGTCCTTATCGCAGAGGTCTTCCCGTCGAGGAAGCAGTCCGCCGGCTTCACAAAGACAGCGGCTCGCAATTCGATGGCGACGTTGTTCGCTGTTTCGTTGGCATCGCATCTCAGGAAATGCAAGGCGTATTCGCCGCTGCAGGAACTCCTTAAACCTCCGCTCTCTAGTCGCAAATTCAACTAACCTCCTGGCACCCTCGAAACCCCGAAGTCCCCGCTAGTTGCCTCGTTCTCCCTCCTCGATTCGCATGCAAGGCCTTATAATCCTCGCGCGAATTATCCTGGTTCTCGGCAGCCCATTACCATGAATCAAAGAAGGCAATCTGATTTTTCATGCTGGAGGCTTTCATGCACCGCGTATTTATGCTTTTGTTGGCGATTTGTATTCTCGCTGGTTCCGCTCTCGCCCAGTCCTCAACGGTTCCGCAAATTTCCTTTCGTTCCGTACCCGATTTTCTGAAATTGCCGTCCGATTTGTACTTCGGCGAGGTCTCTGGAGTCGCCGTCAATTCCAAGGGCCACGTCTTTGTCTTTTCGCGCGGCAATACGAGCGGCCCTGCCTACGGTGCCGCTGCCGCGCAATTGCTCGAATTCGACGACAATGGAAATTTCATTCGCGAGATTGGCCACAACCTCTATGCCTGGTCATTCGCGCATACTGTGAAGGTCGACAAAGAAGACAACATTTGGGTGACGGACAAGGGCTCGGACATGGTCATCAAGTTTAATCCCGAAGGCCGCGTTGAAATGGTCTTCGGACGCAGACAGGAAGCCTCGGACGAGCACACTGGCCCTTTGCCTCATCCCCATCCGCCGCTCCCACCCGTGGACGGCCTTTTCAGGCAGGTCACCGACGTCACCTGGGACGCAGCCGGTAATGCCTACATCAGCGACGGCTACATCAACTCACGCATCGCGAAGGTGGATAAGAATGGCAATTGGATTAAATCTTGGGGTGAGCCCGGAGACAAGCCGGGGCAGTTCAATACACCTCACAGCATTGCTGTGGACGCTCAGGGCCGCGTGTACGTCGCAGATCGCGGCAATCGCCGCATACAAGTCTTTGATGGTGATGGGAATTTCTTGCGCCAGATCACAATCGACGTGCCCGTCCCTCCCGACGCGCGTCCGGCGATCGGAAACAAGCCCACGTCATCCACGGGCACGATGGCACCCGGCTCGCCATGGGCGATTTGCATCACGCCACCTCCGAACCAAGTCCTCTATAGCTCCGACGCCTTTCCCGGACGCATTTACAAGCTCACGCTCGATGGCAGGGTTCTCGGCGTCCTCGGCGAATCCGGGAAACAGCTCGAGCAGTTCGGCTGGATTCACGAAATTGCCTGTCCGACTGAAAACGAGCTTTACGTCGCCGAACTATTGAACTGGCGGGTGCAGAAGCTCATTCTCGAGCCGGCGAAGTAGTCCACCGGCCCATACTTAACCGCCCTCCTCGGGCGCCGGGTGCATTTGATATTCGTGCGGCGGCTCAGCACCGAGCAAATAACGCACAAAATAATCCCACCGCCTGCGAGTCATGTAGTTGGCATCGTCCGCGTAGCCATGATGCTCGTTCGGGAGCAAGAGCAGGTCGAAATCCTTGTTCGCCTTGATAAGCGCATCGACAACAAGAAACGTGTTATACGGCGGCACATTGTCGTCGATGGTTCCGTGCGCCAACAAAAGATGGCCCTTCAAGTTTTTTGCGACCAATTCATTTGCCTGATTATCGTAGTTCGTCGTGCCATCCGAATTCTTCACGAGCAAGCCCTGCCATTTTTCCGCCCAGTCGTCCTCATATACGCGGTTGTCATGGTTCCCCGATTCCGATATCCCCACCTTGAAAAAATCCGGATACCGAAACATTGCATCTGCTGCTGCGAATCCGCCGCCTGAGTGCCCGTAGATCCCGGCTCGCTCAATGTCAATCCAGGGATAACGCTGGGCCAATTGTTTCATTCCCGCCACCTGATCTGGCAGCGTGTTATCGCCCATGTCTCCGTAATAGGCTTCGTGGAATTTCTTCGAGCGCCACGGCGTACCCATGCCGTCAATCTCCACCACGACGAACCCCAATTCGGCGAGAGACTGTGCGTCACCGCGCGAGGCCTCCAAACTCCTGCTCCCTACGCTCCCCGTTTGCGGCCCGGGATAAATGTGATTGATGATGGGATACTTCTTGCTCGGATCGAAATTTGTCGGCCTGAACATCAGGCCATAGAGATCCGTCACGCCGTCGCGGGCCTTCACAGTGAATTGCATGGGGGGCTTCCAGCCCATCGCAAGGAGATGAGAGATGTCTGTCTTTTCGACTGTCTGTAACTGCTTTCCGCTTGAGTCACGGAGCACAGAGACTGGAGACTCCTCTGGAGTCGAATAACTGTCCACGAAGTAGTCGCCATTCGGAGACATCGTGACGTCATGATTCGCGTTTTCCGGAGTCAGCAGTTGCATGTTCTTACCGTCGAAGCCGATCCGGTAGAGGTGCTGGTAATAAGGATTACGGCCCTTCTCTTTCCCCACGGCGAGGAAGTACAGCAGCCGGTTCTTCTCATCTACGCGAAGTAAATTTGTTACGTTGCCTTCGCCGGACGTAATTTGATTTTTCAACTGGCCAGTCGAAAGGTCGTAGAGATAAAGCTGGCCCCAGTTGTCGCGCTCCGAAAACCAGATCATTTCATTCGATTGAGGCAGATATCGCCAATTGATTGCCCCATTTCCTGATTCGAAGAAAGTCTTCACCTTCTCTTCAAGCACTTCGCGAACAGCCCCTGTCGCGGCATCAGCGATGCGCAGGTTCTCCTGTTGGTGGTCGCGAGACGTGGAAAGAAATGCCAGGTGCGAAGAATCCGGGCTCCACTCCGCGTCGGAAAGCGTTCCTGGCGTGCAAGCGACGTCATCGCACAATGAAGAGCGATGCTGGTCCGGGGGCATTTGCAGCCGAATAACTTTCGGCCCGTCGAGGTCGATGATGACTCGTTGAATCGTTGTCACCACTTTGTCGCCCGGGAGCGGATACTTCCATCCCTGCAAGATCGGATGCCCGACTCGTGTCTCAACCAGATACATTTCACCTACGCCGCGCTGATCTTGCTGGTACGTCGCGATTTTCCTTGAATCCGGCGACCAGAGAAGTACGGGTCGGTCGCTGTGAATCCAACCTGCATTGTCCGTGGCGTAGCCGAAATCCTTAATGCCGTCCGTGGTCAGTTGCGCCTCCTGTCCCGTTGATGTGTCGCGAACCCACAAATTGAAGTCACGGATAAATGCCAGATGCTTTCCATCAGGTGAGAGTGCGAGATTCCTCCCACTAGCGCGCCCGCCAGGAGGGATCGCCTCGCCCTCAGGCGTCTCTCTTTTGGTGCACTGTCCTGCTTGCAAATCGCAGCTCCACTTCGTCCTCCCCATCGTGAAAGTTATTGCCTTTTGGTTCGGCGAGAGCTCAAGAGTGCGAAACGGCAAATGCCGGGCATCGAAATGTCTATTCGTTGCCGCGGAGAGGGCCGCGGCCAGCTTCGCGTGGTCGAAGAGCGGCTCGCGCGTCCCACGCTTCGGATCGATTGCTACAAACTCGCTGCCCTCCGCGGTCGTCAGGCGATACCAGAATCGCCCATCGGCAAGCCATGTGGGCCGCACCGTGCGATAGACCAGCGGCGTGGTGTTGTAAGGCATGAATTTCTCGGCGTGCGCATAATCCGCATCCGTCAGCGCATGGGGAGCATAAGCGGCATTCTGCTGCCCGCTGCAGCGAGTCGCCCAGCAGAAGACTCCGATTGAAAATATAATCCCGATAAGAGCGCACTGTCGCAGGCGCAGTGTCATTCCACCCTCCCGATGTTATTTCGACCGAACGCAGGCATCGCGTGTGGAAAGCCAAAGGAGTATCACACGATTGCGGCACGCGAAGTCAATCCTGAAGAATTTCGCGCAGGCAGTGCGGGTGCGAGCATCGGAATGGAAACCTATCCGCTCTGCTGGCTCGAACGGCTGTATTTTTTCCACAATCTTACCGGACGCAAGACGGCATAGGAACGCGCCAACGCCTTCGGCATCCCAAACGAGCTCCAGTCTTCTTCCGCTGGCGCAGTCGCCAAACGCATCCAGTATTTCAACCCGCCCCACAGTCCCTCTACCGAACGGATTCGATAAATCGAGCGGCGTAGAATCCCTTCGCACGCCTGTGTTTTTCCAAACAATTGCTCATACACCTGGGTCGCAACTTTCCCGGCCACGCGGTCTTTTTCAATCGCCGCCTCGACATCACGCGGAATTTCCAATCCCACAATATTGCAGGCCAGCAGAATCGCAAGTCTCAACATTCTCCCGGCCTTCAATTCATCTGCACGCGCGAAGAGCTTCGTCCAATTCATCGCCGGCGGTAATTTCACGAGTTCTGCGATATCAGCGATCCAGATTAATCGCGCCCAGAAATCCTTTGCTCCATGGACCGCGAGCATCAAGAGCTCATCCTCGCGAGAAAACGTAGGCACAGCGTTGCCGTTTAGAGTGATGGTGGTTGCCCGCTGAATCATTTCATCCATAGGAGGCGAGATTGGGAAATAGCGCAGCGTTCTCTCGGTATGAAATTCCACCAGCATCCTGTCTGTTTCGCGGCGGAAAGCGTATTCACCTGGAATGCGGCCCAGCTTCGTTTCCTTGAACGTTTCGCGCGGCAACCTCGCCTCATAACCCAGCTCCGACATTCTTTCGAATATCACCGGCATGAATCGCTGAGGAACTGCAAAATCGAGGTCACTGAACTGCCTCAACACAGGATTACCGAAAGCTGTCGTGGCAAGAACCGGCCCCTTGTGTGCAATCGCCGGAATATCGTATCTGCCGAATTTTTCCACAAGTTTGCTCAATTCGGCTGTCAGCAATAAGGCCCGCAAGGCGCGCTCGCGGCTCGTATCCAGAAGCCGTGATCGAAATTCAGGTGGAAGTTTTTCCTCTCTGATTTCCGCTAAGTGTTCGCTCAGAAGAGGAATCAATCCGTGCACGTCCGCAAGTTGCAGGACGGCTTCCCAATCTACAGGCTCGCTGAGGGTCTCTCGCAATCCAGCGATATCGGATTTCTCCAGACTCCGGCGAGCGCACAGGGTAAGAATAGTGAATTCTGGAGACAGAGTCGGTTTAGCGGCCGAATCCGACAACTTCCGCAGCTCCTTACTTCTCTGGCGAGGAAACGTAAGAAGCTGCAATTCTAACCTGAAAACGCTTATGCAGAACGTGACTCGATTGCGGAGTCCAATCCGCGAGCTATGGAGGCAACACCAACGGGGCGGTGCGAAACCGCGGTTAATTATGCCGCGATCGGCGCAGAGGATTCAGCGACTTCGGCATTATGCTGCAATCCTCGCGTCAGGCGGCTTCGAAAGCTGCTGGGTTCGATGCCTGCGTACGCGCAGACGATCTCGAAATCATTCTTCTCCCTGAATAAAAACTGATCGGCATCGCGGTGCAGTTTGGCATTTTCGCTCCGCCAATCCTCAACGGCTTGCAGCAACACCGACGCCCAGATTTTCTGCTCATTGTCCGGTCCTGCTATGTCCATCCCTTTGCAGAGGATTCGTTTTCCCGTACTTGATGTCTCCATCTCGCCCCCTTAGCCAATACAGCTATTCAAATTGCTTTGATTGGCTGTCGGATGAATTAAAGGCAAATGGATTGCCATCAACCGCTCTTGCATCGAGACATGTTCTTTCTTGAAGCGTTTGATTAAGAAGAGGTTAACTGGACTTCACGTTGTTCGCTTCACTGTGGACAAAACCCTAGTGTCAGATCCGAGGCCGAATGGATGCATCTGTTTCACTTCGAAACGTTTGCCCTATCTGTGAATCGAAACCGTTGGCCCCTATATCTTGGCCAATGCTTGTTCAACATCGGCAATCAAATCCTCCACGTCTTCAACTCCGGCCGAGAGTCTCACGAGGTTTTCTGTAATTCCCAGCCGCTCGCGCTGTTTCGGTGATAAATCGCGGTGCGACGAAATCGCCGGATAGAGCACCAGGCTCTGCACATCTCCGAGCGAGGTGGCCTTCAAAAATAGTTCGAGTGAATCGACAAATCGGAAAATCTTCTCACGCCCCGCGCCCCGAATCTTTAAGGATAGAACTCCTCCGTAGCCCATGCCTCCGAAAAGATGCTTCGCGCGCCGGTGGTCGTCATGATTCGAAAGCCCGGGATAAAACACCTCCTCGATCATTCGCTGTTTCACAAGCCACTCCGCGAGTCTTTGCGCATTTTCGCAGTGCCGCGCAAATCGCAGTGGCAGCGTCTTAAGTCCTCGCAGCGTCAACCACGCCTCAAACGGCCCGAGATTAGCGCCCACGAGCCTCGTGAGATGTTTCACCTCGTCGGCAAAGTCTTCGCGAGCCACAAGAATTCCGCCTGTCAGATCCCCATGTCCGCCTAAGTACTTTGTAGCGCTGTGCACCACGAAATCAGCGCCATGCTCCAGCGGCCGCAGTAACAGAGGCGTCGCAAATGTATTGTCCACAATGACGCGCGCGCCGCTCGCGTGGGCTTCTTTCACAAGCGCCGGCAAGTCCGGAACGCGCAGCAGCGGATTCGTCAAGCTTTCAAGCAGCAACACTGCAGGCTTGAGCGCCCAGATTTCCTTGCGCTTCGCCGGATCCAGCAGGTCCACGAATTCGATCCGCGCCCCCCAGCGCGACGCGACATCCATCAGGAATTTCACCGTCACACCATAAATTTCCAGTGACGCCGCGATCGTAGTTCCCTGCTCGGCTCCGGCCGCGAGCAAGGCCAGCAAAATCGCCGACATTCCCGAGGCCAGGCTCGCGGCGACGCCTCCTCCTTCGAGCGAAGCCACGGCTTCTTCCAGCGCCGCATTCGTCGGATTCCCGTGGCGCGAATATGTGAATCCTCGCCTTTCTCCCGCGCTGATCGCGTCAATGTCTGCAAGGTGGTCGTAGATGAAAGTCGCGGTGCTGTAAATCGGAGTGGATATCGGCACGAATCCGTCTGGCCGCGATCGTTCTCCCGCGTGGATTGCGCGCGTCGCCAGCCGTTTCTTGTGGAGGTCTCGCACCATGGCTCGTCGTCCCCTCAAATAAATTAGCTAGCCATGCTATCGAGCCAATCTTGCGAAATCAATCTGCTGACGGATGTTTTCGTCTGCGGGGAAAATGCGTGGGGATGTCTGGACTAGTTCGTCTTGCCCTCGTTTGCTTCCAAAGTCTCGCGTACTTTCAGTGCAAGCGAATTCAGTGTAAAAGGTTTTTGCAACAGCTGGACGTCGCGTCCCAGTAGGCCGTGATGCACAATCGCCTCGTCCGCATAGCCGGACATGTAGAGAACTTTGATGGCCGGCCGCATCTTTTGCATCTCTTCCCCAAGGTGGCGCCCGCTCATCCCTCCCATCACCACGTCCGTGAAGAGCAGATCGATGGCGCCGCTATGAGTTTCTGAAATCCTCATCGCTTCCGCTGCGTTTTCCGCCTGGAGCACACGATAGCCTGCCTGCTCCAGGTATTCTCGCGCCAGCTCGCGGACTCCCTTCTCGTCTTCCACGAGCAGTATCGTTTCTGTACCGTGTTTCGGCGCTCTAGGTTCCGGTTTAGGCTGAGCCGCGGAAGCAATTTCGTTCACATGCGGCAAGTAGACCTTGAAAGTTGTTCCCCTGCCTACTTCACTGTACACCCAGATATACCCGCCGCTCTGTTTCACGATGCCGTACACAGTGGCCAGCCCCAATCCTGTTCCCTTGCCCTTTTCTTTCGTCGTGAAAAATGGCTCGAAAATGTGCGCCTGAGTCTCAGGGTCCATGCCGCATCCCGTGTCGCTCACGGCCATCATCACGTATTCTCCCGGCTCCACGACTGGATTTTTCCGCGTATAGGACGCGTCTATGTCCACGTTCACGGTTTCAATAGTGAGCTTCCCGCCGTTCGGCATTGCGTCTCGCGAATTCACCGCGAGGTTCAGGATGACTTGCTCCACCTGGCTGCGGTCCGCCTTCACTGGCCAGACGTCTTCCGCGTTCGCGATGGTCAGCTCGACATCTTCGCCAATCAAACGGCGAAGAATCTTTTCCATGTCTGTCACCACGGAACAGATACTGAGCACTTGCGGCGCGAGCATTTGTTTCCGGCTGAAGGCGAGTAATTGGCGCGTCAGCGACGCAGCGCGCAGTGAGGCGTCATGAATTTGCTCGGCGTTTCGCCTTAATGGATGGACGCTTCCGAGCCGGTCCATCAGCAATTCGGTGTAGCCCTGGATCACCATCAAAAGGTTGTTGAAGTCGTGCGCGATTCCGCCCGCCAGCCGACCCACCGCCTCCATTTTCTGCGCCTGACGCAGCTGTGCCTCGAGCTGTTTCCTGTCCGTGATATCGAGCGCCATGCAGATAGCGCCCAGGATTTCACCGTCGAGATTTCGCAGCGGCTCTGCATGGCATGTGTAAGAGCCGCCACCCCATTCCGCATGGAACGTCATGGATTCTCCGGCAAGTGCGCGGCGGTGCGCGGCAATAGGCACGAAATTGCGGTCATCCGTCTGGAAATACTCGTAGAGCGATTTCCCCACCACCTCGTGCTGTTTCAATCCCAGCCGCGCAAGTCCTGCCCCAACCGAAGAGGTGAAGCACAAGTTCTTGTCGACGGTCCAGAGAACCGCTGGCAATTGTTCGATCAGCAGCCGCAGCCGCGCCTCGCTTTCCCTGAGCGCAGATTCCGCGCGTTTGCGCTCGATCGCCAGTGCGATCTGGCCGCCAACGGAGGAAAGAAACTCCAAATCTCGCTGGGTGTATGCATGCGCGTCCTCATAGTGTTGCACCACAAGCACGCCAATCGTCGCCGAAGGAGTGCGCAGCGGTACTCCCAGCCATGAAGGGGAAGGCGTCCCGACCAGTTCGACCTCGCCTTCGGCTGCGAGCTGGTCAAATTTCTCTTGAGGGATCAGCATCCCCTCGCCCTTGCGAAAAACGTAAGTGGTACAGCTCTTTCCAATCTTTTGTGGGGGCGGGGCGGCGTCGAATTTGTCCACCCAGAAAGGAAAACTGAAAGTCCCAGTGACAGGGTCGTACCACGCTACGAAGCAGTTGTCCGCGCAGAGGACTCGTGCCAGCGAACGATGTATTCGACGAAGGAGCTCTTCCAGATTATCGGTTTCGTTCGCGGCGTGAATGATTTCATAAGTCACCTGCCGTTCTTCCTCATCCCGCTTCCGGGCCGTGACATCTTCGAGGGTTCCTTCGTAGTAGCAGACCCGCCCAATCACGTTTCGCACTGCGCGAGCGTTTTCCGACACCCAGATCTTCTTGCCATCCTTGCGCATTACCTTGCATTCGAAGCGCTCGACCTGCCCGTGTTGCTCCATGCGGTGCTTGAAGTCTTCACGGAGTCTCGAATCGACGTAGAGCTGTCCGCTGATATCCTCGATCGCCTCGATCATTTCTTCAGGCGATTCGTAGCCGAACATTGCGGCCATGGCGGGATTCACGCCCACGAATCGGCCATCCGGCGTCGACTGGTAAATGCCCTCGACTGCATTTTCGAAAATGCTGCGGAACCGTTCCTCCGCTTGCTTCTGAGCCTTCTCCGCGCGTTGTCGCGCGGTGATATCTCGGAATGTAACCACGGCTCCGACAATTTCATCCCCATCTCGAATCGCCGTGCTGATGAACTCCGTCGGGAAACTGGTCCCATCCTTGCGCCAGAAGACGTCGTCCGCTCCTCGTCGAGTCGTGCCGTCTCGCATCACGGCATAAATGGGACAGTCTTTCTCGTCGTACGGGCTGCCATCCGCCTTTGAATAGTGCCAGTGCGAGTGTCCATGCCTGCCCAACATCTCTTCGGGCTCATAGCCCAGCATTTGCGCCGCTGCGCGATTCACAAACGTCGGCCGCCCTTCTGTATCCAACCCAAAAATTCCGTCTCCCGCGGAATTCAAAATCATGTTTGTCTGACGGCTCAGTTTCAGCAGGGCTGCTTCCGCCTCTTTGCGGTCCGTAATATCCAGCATGAAGCCGTGCTGCAACATGCGGCCGTCCGCTTCCCGCACTACCAATCCCCTGTCGCGGAACCACAGAACGCGGCCGTCCCGTGCCATCATCCGATATTCGATGTCGATCGACTCTCCGGTCCGGAGGCTGTGCTTTTCGGAAGCCATTACGAGGGCACGGTCATCCTGGTGAACCTGCTGGATCCACAGGCCCCGCGACGCCAGCCATTCAGTCGCCGTGAATCCAAGGTATGACTCGATTTGCGGGCTGACGTACTCCCAGCGCCCGGCCTCGCCGAATTCCGCGATGTAAGTTATAGCGGGCAGCTGCTCAACGAGTTCCTGGTATTTGGGTTCTGCCGCGCTGAAACTGCTGGCGCGACGATCTGATGCTCGCCTTGTCTGTTTCGAGGGAAGTACTACAGTGGAATTTGGGCCATTATGCGAGGAGCCATTCCGGCCATTGGACTTTGCGGCGCCGGTGCGCTTCGGCTTTGATTCAGCGATATCTGTTTTTGTAGGCATCGCGTCGACTAGAGTTTCAGATGACTACAGCATTGGATGCGCATAAAGTATCAAACCACACTATGGGAATCGCCTAAGGTTAGTTAACTCCGCTATTTAGAATGGCTTACGACAATTGAGAACCCACCCCAGTCTTTATTAAATGTTTGTCACGGCCATTCAGCAATAGTACTCGGGTACCGAGAAGTGTCCATTTGGAAACCCCTCGGCGGCACCGCCCCCGCTTCAGCTTGTGTTAGTGGGGTGGAAGAGGTTCAGGGATTGCTGCGCCGTCCTTGCGAGGATCCGAGGCTCCAAAATTCACTCCGGTTGAAAAATTTCGCTCTGTTGCCTGGCCGCCGCCCATGATTGAGGCATAGGCGCCGGGGACCGCGATTTGATGTCCACGAGCTACGAGCGCAGCCCGGACTTCGGCTGGAACTCGATCTTCCATTTCCAGATCGCAGCCTCCGAATGAATATTTGTCGAACCGCGCCGCCTCCATCGCCTGCTGGATATTCATTCCGTAATCCACGATGTTCGCGACAAATTGCGCATGCGCCTGCGCCTGATTGAAGCCCCCCATTATGCCGAAGGCAATTTTCGTCTCGCCCTTGCTCATGAATGCGGGAATAATCGTGTGCAGCGGCCGCTTATGCCCCGCTAGCATGTCCGGTGAGCCGGGCTCCAAATTGAACAGCGCTCCGCGGTTTTGCAGAACGAATCCGGTGTCTCCAGCGACGAGCCGGGAGCCAAATTCGCTGTAATTGCTCTGAATCAGCGAGACCATGTTTCCCTGTTTGTCCACGGCGGTCAAATACGTCGTGTCGCCGTCATTTCTCGGAGGCGTTCCCGCGTCGACCGAGCAATTCGCTTTCGCCATGTCAATCAGTTTCGCGCGCTCCGCCGCATATTCCGGCGAGAGCAACCCCGGCACCGGAATCTTGCTGAATTTCGGATCGCCGATGTACTTCAACAAATCCGCGTAAGCCAGTTTTTTCGCCTCGATCATCACGTGCAACGCGTCCACGGAATTGTGCCCAAATTGAGCGAGCGGAAAATGCGACATGATGTTCAGCATTTCGAGCGCCGCGATTCCCTGCCCGTTGGGCGGCAGCTCGCTGACTGTCCATCCGTGATAATCGACGGAAAGCGGCTCGACCCATTCCGCGGAATAATCCGCCAGATCTTCGAGCGACATCGTGCCGCCTTCGCTGTGCGAGAAGTCCACGATCTGGTGTGCGATGTCGCCTTTGTAAAAGGCGTCGTGCCCTCCCGCAGCCACCAACTCCAAAGAGTGGGCCAGGTTCTCATTGCTGAAGATCTCTCCGACCTGCGGCGCGTGGCCGTTAATCAGATAGATTCTTCCAGCGGTAACACTTTCCTGCAGAGTTTTCGTGGCCTCGTTCCAATAGATCGAGTCCCACTCAGGAACGGGGAATCCTTCTCGGGCATAGCGGATCGCCGGCGCCAGCACCTGGTCGAACTTCATGGTGCCGAAGCGCGTGAGCAAATGCGTCCATCCATCGACCGCCCCGGGGACGGTGACTGAATCAATCCCATGCTGCGGCATTTTCGTGATGCCCTTGCCGCGAAGAAACGCAGGGGTCAGTCCGCGCGGGGACCATCCGCTGGCGTTCAAGCCATAGAGCTTTCCCGACTTCGCGTCATAGACGATTGCGAATAAATCGCCGCCCATGCCGTTCATCATCGGCTCGACCACGCCCATGACGGCATTGGTCGCGACAATCGCGTCGATGGCGTTTCCGCCCTGCGCCAAAATCTGGGCTCCCGCCTGAGCGGCCAATGGACTTTCCGCCGCCACGATGCCGTAGCGCGTGGTAACCATTGACCGCCCCTGGTTGCGGGCCTGCGCGTGAGCCAGACTGCTCATCGTAATTAAACTGAGAATGACAACCGCGCCATTCGCAATACCCCTCTTCATTCGCTCACTTCCATTCTGTGAATGTTCCGCCGCCTCGACCCTATTTCCTAGGCCTGGACTCCGGTGGAACCATTCCATTATTTCTGTAATAGGTCACCAGATTTCCGAAATGCTCTCCCGAATGCTCGATGATCCCCACCCAAGCGCCGAGGTTCTTCATTGCACCCTCATCGCCGCCTTGCTCGAGGGCCGCCGCACCATCGGTGAACGATTTTTTCACGAACGCGACGATTTCCGCTTTGGTTTTGTACTGCGTGGGGTTCTCGTCAATGTCCTTCGTGTCCTTGCCGAGAGCGGGATTCGTCGCGTAATAGTTGGAAGCCGCGAGGTGCAGGATAATCTGGCCAAACGTGCGGACTTGATCATTGGGGCGATAGCCCAACTTATCTTCCGGCCAGTCTTCCGCCATCGCAATCACCTTGTTGCCGATTTCGTTCCACTGCCCGAGCAGGACTTTTTCCGGGCCGGGGTTTTTCTGCGCGGAGTCCTGGGCGCGGGCGGGAAGAACTGCAAATGCAACCAGACAAAACGCGGCAAGCACCAACGAAACGCCAAGCTTTTTCATGGGAAAGCCTCCTCGTGGCTGCGCGCAGGGCCGCAGGGAGCAATAGCCTACCTGTGTCGCTAGAATCTGTCCAGAGCGGCGATGGGGGGCAGCTAGGCTGTGCTGAACGGGGACGGAGGCGTAAACACTGGCGGCAGCCACAAACGATGGCGCAAAGGGATCCGGGGCCCTGAATCGTCG